>Ga0315273_10000011_pt1 | contig 165564 bp, 157 predicted proteins | sample YL17G02_0_MG_FD_205753 | JGI IMG/M metagenome (GOLD analysis project Ga0315273, IMG submission 205753) | Sediment microbial communities from Yellowstone Lake, YNP, Wyoming, USA - YL17G02_0 | ecosystem: Environmental > Aquatic > Freshwater > Lake > Sediment | place: USA: Wyoming | collected... | reverse complement strand
ATACACGCACCGCCTGAAGCACGGGTTCCTTCTGTTCTCAATATCATTCTTGTCGCTTCACAATCAACAACGGTGGTCCAAGAAATTTTTCAAGATAAACTACCTGTGTGGGATGATCTGATAAATATCATTGTTGATCACATGTATCAAGAAAGCGGCAGGCATCATATATTTACTGCGCTGGAAGACATGTCTCTAGCACGAAGCGAAAGAGGTAAGATAGTATGGAGTTTTACAGATACTCCATACGAAGCAAGATATAACGGTTTAGTTGACCAAGGATTATTAGTAAAAACACGAAACGGTGCTTATGCATTAGACGAAGACGTATACAAAGTTTTTGGGCCGGTTATTAAAAAAAAATCCAGCGAGTGGCTTGACTCAGATCCACATTACCGTAATCTATTTTTAGATCACGTGGTCGATGAAGGCCCGTTCTTCTATAAATAATCTTCCAGGTTTATAGTGTATAATCCTTCGAGAACTGGCTCTGTTTGCCACCCCTGCAAGGAGTCTCCTCGTAGGCAAAAGGAATTTCACGGCGAAATGGACAAGAGTTAGTAAAAATAGTAAAATCTTTTACATGGCACGAAAACCGCTGACATCATTAATCGTGGAACCTGAAAAATCTGAAAAAAGCAATTTTACGGCATGTGTAGACGTACCAAAAAAACCATATACAAGAAGACGCGCTACATCCGCAAATCAAATAAACGCATGGAGTAACGCAGAAGTTTACGCAGGATCATTTTATCTTGATCAGGAAGAAATCTTACGAAATGCAAATAAGGGAGTGAAAGCAGAAAAATTAGGATAAGTTAAAGCGTCTAATCTTTGAAAAACCGGCTATAGTTACTTTTTTCACTTTCTTGTCAATTCCATTACTATAGCATCCGGATTGACAACAATTAGTGAATCTACTTTGAGTTATTTCCGCTCGGATTTTTGCTTTTGAGAAGGTTTTTTGTAAAAGGCAATATACATAAGAAGCATAATAATGATTGCCAAAGAATACATGAAGGCAACGTTATTTGCTAACTGACTAAAATTGATGATAATTTTTTACTTTCCTCTAAAATATCAAACTATGTTTTTAAAAACATAGTTTACAATGTATAGTCTTTCGAAAACTGGCTCTGTTTGCCGGAAGAGTCGGTGAATACCAGATTGAGTGTTACTTTGGAAACACCAACATCCGGTTTGCAGACGTTTCGGGAACACGTGCCCAGGTAAATCGGCCGCTCGAACGTATCTTTTCCGGAAACATCTGCAGGCTTACTGCCGGAATTGACGCCTTTTATGAGCCCCTGGCTGTCGTACGTCAGCTCGTAGGCGATACTGGCTATGGTGCTACCCATTCCCGATACGCTGATAACTACCGTGTTTGTCTCTGTTTTGCTTTTGGCAAGATCAACAGTTACCGATGATGCAACGAGCGGCAAATCCAACGGCGCGATATCTTCGACAACCGGAGCAGTCGGCTTGACAACGAGTGCTTTATAGACCACAAATCCCGTCACGCCCAAAAGAAGAACAATCCCTGCAATAATCAGTCCTAATTTTTTATTCATGTTATCCTCCTATCAATAAATTCTGTTAATTTAGAAAAATTTACGCGATCCTGTTTCATTGTATCACGATCGCGGACAGTCACCGTATCATCTTCAAGTGTCGTGTAGTCAATCGTCACGCACATGGGCGTACCTGCTTCATCCTGTGCCAAATACCGCTTCCCGATGTTCCCGCGATCATCCCATGCTATCATATAGTTTTTTTTCAGAAAGTTATAGATTTTTTTTGCTTTGTCCACAAGTTCTTCTTTGTTTGCAACCAGCGGAAACACTGCAACTTTCGTCGGTGCCAGGCGCGGATGAAGTTTTAAAACAATGCGCTTTTCCTCTTGTGTAAATGCTTCTATGAGGAAAAACAGCGCCGCACGGTCTACCCCCCCGGAGGTTTCAATAACGTGTGGTGTGAAATCTTCATACGTGAGCTTATGATTTGATAAATCAAAATCACCCCGGTCATGAATTCCCTCAAATTCGCTCCATCCGAACGGTGCCTGATATTCAATATCTGTGGCTTTACGGGCATAATGGGCTCGTTCATCATCCCGATGATCGCGGAACCGCAGATTTTCTTTGTGCATGCCGAGCGATACATACCATTTCATCCGCTCTTCTTTCCAATATTCATACCACTGGTCATCTCCCGGTTTTATAAAAAACTCGAGCTCCATCTGCTCAAACTCGCGGCTGCGGAAGGTAAAATTCCCCGGCGTAATTTCATTGCGGAACGCCTTCCCTATTTGTGCAATACCAAAAGGGATCTTAATCCGCGTAGAATCCACAACGTTTTTAAAATTCACAAACACCCCTTGGGTAATTTCCCCACGCAGGTACACTTTTTCTTTCGGTTCCGTCACACCCAAATAGACTTCGGTGAGCAAGTTAAATTGTTTTGGCTCCGTCCATTGGGTATTTTGATGCAATTTTGCATGAACAAAAATTTCTTCTTCTTTATCTGCCCGAAACCGTTTATGACAAACCTTGCATTCAACCAAGGGATCCGCAAATGCTTTGGTGTGTCCCGATGCTTCCCAAACTTTCGGATTCATGATAATGGCCGCATCAAGTCCAACCACGTCGTCCCGCATCTGCACCATACTCCGCCACCACTCTGTTTTAATATTTTTCTTCAGCTCTGTACCCAGTGGTCCGTAGTCCCAAAATCCGGCAATACCGCCGTAAATTTCCGATCCGGGATACACAAATCCGCGCCGTTTAGCAAGAGCAACAATGGAATCAAGAGTTGTCATTGATTAAATTGTATCAAATGTTGAAGCGAGACGCGAGCCGTACTGTTTTTAGACGGCGTTCAAGGATCGATTCCACATACGCATCGATATCATTTTCTTTATACTTTTTCCCAGCCGCCATATACCCAAGACGGGTTAAGAGCGCTGCGGCAAATCGTGCGCGCAGTTCATCAATGCGGGCGAGTTTCACTTTCGAAAGCGATGCAAATGCCGAAAGAAGAAGTGTAAATACATCTTCGTGCGGTTGTTCTATGGGCAATAACCCATCGATCAGTTCACAAAGATAATATGCGGCACCGATGCGCTTCAAACTACTGCGGAGTAACGGGAAATTTTCCGCCGTTGCGACTTCGGTAAGCGTTTTTTTATCATGGATCGTCGCCATGATGCGGTTAAAAATCTCGATATGGGGACCCCGTCGACTGGAAATTTTCCGCACGCCTTTGGCAATCACACGAAGCTTGCCATATTTTAGGGTAAAGATGGTCATCATGCGATCCGCTTCCCCGAGGTTTTTTCGTTCAATAACGATTGCATCGACGGTGAGTAGCCGGGAACCTGTCATGTTAGAAGACAAACTCTGTATCAGACAAGAGTTTTGCGTTTATCCGCGTTTTACCGTTAAGTTTCAAAATAAAATCCTGATCCGTTGAGCCCGATTGCCGCTGAACCAGCACACGATATTTTCCATCTGTCGATTTGACCGGAGAGGTATAGGTCAACGTCAGTTGTGCTGCCCCCAACGGGTTTACCGTCAAGAATCCTTCAAACATCGATTTACCAAATCCCTGTAATTGGGTCATCGGCACTGCCTTCCCGTCTTTTGGCGATTGTGTTCCTTTACTTTCTACGAGTTTGCTTCCTGTCGGCACATAAATCCGAATCCAGTTACGGAGCGTTGCATTTAAACACAGTCCGCCGGATTCCAAACCACAGTCACTGCCTTTGTACGGATTTTTGTAATCGATGGTCAACTTCGTTGTCATAGTGTTGCCGGATACTGTCACGTCTTTGGTAATTTTTTCTGAAACAAACATGTTTGCTTTTGCTCCTCCCATATTTGCCTGGTTAATATGCAGATAATCCCATCCCTGCCCTTCTTTATATTTAAAAAGTGTCGCGCTTTCGGAAGCAGTCACGATGCGTCCGGCCATATTAAAGCTTTCCATGGCTTTTTGCGCATCGGCGTCATGCATGTATGCCTGCACATGTTTTCCGTTAATTTCCGTGAGAAGCATCTGAAACAGGCTTCCCCAATATTTCGACGGGGACACGCCAAGTGCCATCTGCAACATGGTGTGCAGCAAATTTCCTATTTCATCTTTCCGCGCATCCCGCACATAGTTCACCGGGCGCGAGGAATAATCTTCGAGTTCATATATCGCCTTTGCGCAGTCGCAGCGTTTATCAATTTCTGCGCTAAATGTGCGGCCGTTTGCGCCTATTGGCCCGAGAATTTTGAGTGTTTCGACCAGTACGTGCGTATCCATGGTGAGAATTCCGTCGATCTTCTCGTGACCTGCCGTATTTGCATACATCGACTCAAATTGCTGCATAGAAAGCTTGAAATCCGGGGAAAGGTTTGCGTCACGAATATTCAGACTATATACCCCCGGAAGATAATTCAGAATTTCAGGGGGAGCCGGATATTTTTTCGTGAGTGCTGCATCAAGCGCGTATATATCATCGGATTTTTCGAGAATCGCTTTTCCGTTGACAAACCGGAACTGCGCGTAGGCCGTCATAAATCCGCCGGTAGGACGCAGCTCCTTGTCGTTTTGAAAAATAACTAAATATCGCTTTTCGGTCGGGTAGCCTAACAATTTCGGCAAATTCACCAGAAGCGGCTGGGCATTCACGAAAAGATTCGCTGCATTTTCAATCACGTCTTTTGCACTCACAAGACGAGGTCGTATAGATGTTTTCCCGATGTGATCCGGATACCGAGCAGGATCAATAAAATCGATTTCTTTCCGTAACGTATCCACCGACGACGCCATTTTATTAATACTTGGCACCAGCGCATTCATTGTCTTTACCGCAGTTTGAATCCTGTCATCCGCAGTTCCCGAGACAAACGTCCCTTTCCCTTTTAATCCCAGAAGGTCCGCATTGGGTTCAAGTGCTGCGATAGCTGCGTCTCCGGCGTCAAGTCCGGCAAATCCTGCGCGGATGGCATGATCACCGTCAGAAATATAAGAACCGAAAAAAGGAATATATTTAAGCGGTAGTATTTTTTTGTATTCACTCTGCAGATCGCCTAGACTTTTTCGTGTCGCTGTAAGTTTTTCGCGGGAGGCTGCAAGATCCTGTGTTTTCACTGCAGCTCCAAGCTCACGCCCCACTTTCATCGTTTCCTGTGCTTTCGCAATTACACCACGTAAAGGAAGAAGCATGAGCGCAAAAACCACGAGAATAACTCCCATCGCGCCAAGCGGGTAGTACACAAATTTCCATGGGAACGATTTTTTTGTTTTCATGGGTGCGGGTGTCGTATCCAGCTGAATTTTTTTCAACTCCTCGGGCATTGTTTAATTGTCGCGTATTCACCCCGACCTTGTCAACCGTGCACAAATCGTGTTTATTCTTAATGAATAATTTCTCTCACTTTATGAAGCAATGATTCCGTAAATGAGTATGACGGCTTTATAACTCGCAGTTCATTCAGATACTTATCTGGAAATTTATAATACAATGCGCTTTGCATGGCAATAAATATTTCCGTTTCCGTCGCAACAGCTGCAAGATGAAGCGCTACTTCATTAATGTTTGTTGATTGATCTTTTAAATCAACAGATAATTTTGGTATGTACTTTTGAAAAACTGTAGCCAAATCTTTCTCTGCTAGTACTCCATTTTTGAACTGATCCATTGCATCATCCAATGCTACTTTTACTTTTTTATGCGTACCTTCGTCTGAACGAATTATTGCCACTATATGTGAAGGTGGAATATAACGCCAAATATAATTATTTGAAGTAATTTTTTCTCTATGTGTTTTAGATTGTATAGCATACCCGATAGGCACCAAACGTCTCGCGTCTTGATCTGCTATCCCAATAAGAGGTTCGTTAATATGCAAAAACCTATTCTCCTCGGATTCAGACTGCAAAAATTCGTTCGTCCAGGTAAGCAACGAAGAACAGACGATCATTGGGAAATTTCGACGATAATATGCTATGGGATCCGTTGATAATACACCCCAGCGCGCTGGGGATAATAAACCCTCTCTCTCTATTGACGTGACTCGTGTTTCCGAATCTTCTCTAACCAATACGAGATGCGTTCCGAATGAAAATGCAGGTCGATCCTTTCGAACTAAATCACGTAATCTGAATGTTTCACCGATATGTAGCGGAATATATGGATCACCTTTGTGATCCAAAAGAAACATTCTTGTATCATACTCATGAATAGGAGGTGTAAAAAGTTCCTGTCCTTGATAATTCATAATCTATACCGCACCTTTGCCGGAAATCATAGCCCAGGGACTTTTCAGAAGTATAGAAATGTCCATCATGAGCGATCGTTTTTTTACGTAGTCCGCATCCATTTTTATCCGCTTATCAAAATTAACCTCGCTTCGTCCCGACACCTGCCAGTGCCCGGTAATACCGGGTTTTGCCGAAAGCACAATTTTTACTAATTGTTTTGTATGCGGGTATTTACGCTGCTGTTCGACCAACTCATCCGGATAATACGGCCGCGGGCCGACCAAACTCATATCACCGCGGATAACATTCAAAAGTTGCGGAATTTCATCCAGAGAGTGTTTGCGGATAAACCTGCCCACATTCGTTACGCGCGGATCGTGAGGAAGTTTGTAACTATTGCGTTTATATTCGCTGTAGAGTTTTGCGAGACGCGGATCACTCCGTAATTTATCATGTGCATTCACAATCATCGAACGAAATTTATACAGTTTAAACAATTTTCCGTCTTTCCCGACGCGTTGGGGAGTATCTGCAAAAACCGGGCCGAGGGAATCGTAAGAAATGGCTATTGCGGTGATAAGTGAAATTGGTAAGAAAAAAATTCCCAACACAATACTCCCTATAATGTCTATCATCCGTTTTGTCAGCGCATATAGCATATTATGTCAGATGTTCGTGTTGGGTTCCCTTTAAACTCTCTACTAACTTTTTTATTTTCGGTACCGACGACTTTTTACAAACTAAAATAACATCATCAGTTGAAACAATTAGCATATCCGAAACATCAATCGTCGCAATTGTTTGGTCAGTGTAATTATAAATAAGTGAGTCATCGGTATCGGTAAGAATTACTTTTCCCTGCGTCACGTTTTTGTCATCCGCTTCCTGCAGCGCTTCTTTGAGCGCTTCCCACGCGCCGATATCACTCCACTCAATGTTTTCAGAGATGACGTACGCATTGGCCGGATTGAGATTTTCCAAAATTAAGTTATCGAAGTTCATTTTTTCAAATGACGGATAGACTGATACAAGAGTTTCTTCAAAACGCCCGGTGTGCCAACTGGCGGAAATCCGGGAAAGACCTGCGTACATATTGGGAGCAAATTTTTTATATTGTCCCCACAAAAACTGCGGTGTCGTTACAAAATATCCAAGATTCCATGCATGATGGCCACTTTCAAAATACCTTTTCGCAGTTACCGCATCAGGCCGGTATTGGCAATCGACAAAAGAATAGATAGGAATAGTATTGCGAACCATCGCTTCTTTACCATATTCGATCCACCCGAGATTTTCGCTTGCAAATCGTGGTTTTTGTGCAATAAACACAATCCGCTGCGGATCTTTTTTTATTACATCACCCGCCGCAGCTAAAATTTTCCGGAACAGCGCGTCCTTTTTTACTAAATGATCGCTCCAGAGAATAACCATAGGCTCAAGTGGATGGTCACGGACAAGAAGCGATGTAACAAGTCCAACTGCCGGGCCGACGTCGCGCATGACGGGCTCGCCGATCACGTGATCCGGCGGGAGATTTTCAAGCTGGCGCTGCACGACTTCAACATAATCTTTGCCTGTCGATACATAGATATCTTTCCAGTCAAAATCCGGCTGCAAACGCGTGGCGGCTAGCTGAAGTGTCGACTGATTTCCGATAATTTTTTCAAACTGTTTCGGAGATTTCTTGCGCGAAAGCGGCCAGAGTCGTGTCCCGACCCCTCCTGCAAAAATTACAGCTTTCATTGTATTGCCTCTTTCATTTCTTTTTTAAACCGTTCCACTGCGAATTTTTCTGCGTTTCTTCGGCACAGACGGCTATCATACCTTTTTTTCATAAACATTTGCAATGTTTTTATAAGATCCTTATCAAATAATTCTCCGGTAACGCCTTCAATAACCGTCTCCGCCATTCCTGAATCGCGTGGACAAATAACCGGTTTGCCGCACGCTTGTGCCTCCAGAGAGACAATACCAAAATCTTCATCCGCGGCCGACACAAAAGCGCGACTCCTTTGATAATAGGCAGCTAGTTCACGATCTGTCAAATCGCCAACAAACGAAATATTCGGTTTGGCGATACTTCGCAAATACCGTTCTTGCGATCCTGTGCCTACAATCACCAATTTTTTCCCAAGTTTGTTAAATGCACGAATCACTACATCGACTTTTTTATACGGAACAAGACGGGAAACACAAAGAAAATAATCACCGACTTTCGACTTTCGACTTTCGACTTTGAATTTATCCGTATCTACAGGGGGATAAATGACCTGAGCATTCCTGTGATAATATGTAGTAATCCTCTTGGCTACATGCTTTGAAATGGCAATATACGTATCCGGACGGGCAGACGCAACGAGATCCCATTTTCGGAGAGTTGGCGCCCATAAACGAAGCATTGCTCCGGAAAATCCCAATGATTCATGCGCGCGGCTGGCATTCCAGAGATATCGTGTCGGCGTAAGGCAATAACAAAAATGTTTCGTTCCGGGCTTCGTGATAATATCTTTTGCTTCCGCACTCGTTACGGACAACACGACGTCGTACCCATTAAAATCAAACGATTCAAACGCCATGGGGGTAATCCATGGGAGAAACTCATGAGGAAGATTACCCAAAAATGAAGGATGTACTTCAAACACATCCGCCCATTTCGCACGTTTTTTATCGTACACTGCCGTATAAAGCGGCGCATCCGGCCAAATCTCATGGAGTGTCAAAAGCACGCGCTCCGCCCCTCCCCACTTATTCACCCGATCGTACACAATTGCAAGTTTCATATACAGAAAGGGTCTCTCTCGCCATTTTGGACCAGGAAAAATCTTTTTTTAGTTTATTTGGTTTCTCGATTTTGGACGTAAGAATGTTGGCAAGGGCAGCGGGATCATGCGGATTAAAATAGATTGCCGAGTCTCCGAGTAGTTCATGAAATACCGGAATATCGCTGACAATAACCGGGCAATTTTGACGAAGCGCCTCAATTGCCGGCAAACCAAAGCCTTCCATAAGCGACGGAAAAACGAGCGCGGTGGCGTTTTTATATAAATTGATTAACTCTTTATCACTGACTGATTTCGGCACAATACCGAATTTTTTGTAAAAATAATCGTTTTTCCCCACGTACACGACTTTCACCCCTGCTAATTTTGCGGCCTGAATTAAAACTTCAACATTTTTATGCGGGTAGGCGTTGCCTACATATAAAAAATACTTATCCTTCATAAATTACCTCTATATCTTTTGGCAACACATCAAAATGATCAAAAATTTCTTTTTTCGTCGCATGGGAAACCGTGATAATTTTTTCCGACCAATGGATGGCTTTTAACAGTAATACGTAATATGCGATACGTTTTAATTTGTACAATATATACGGTAGCGTTGTTGCTTTCCCGGTATCAAAATGCAAAATCGTGAGATCGTGGATCGTCACTATGAATTTTCCAAAATAGAAAAGCGGCACATTAAAATACGGCACATGCAATAGGTCAAGCTTTTCTCTTGAGAATATTGCCGGCATGAAAAGCTGCTCGGCAACACTGTGCCACGGTACGTCCGCAAGCCTTTTTTCAAAACGGGTATGAAACGTATTGAATGCGTTTTTCCGCAAAAAAACCACGTACGTGTTTTCCGTATCGATCTTCTCAAGCTCCGCAATGAGGTTTGTAATATACCTCCCCACCCCGGTTTCATTGATGAGTCTTGCGTCGATACCTATCTTCATATGGAGAATTGTTTCAGTAAAAAGAGACGCACAGAATAAAATATATTTACAGGAATAGATACGAGCGGGCCGTATTTCTTTGCATAGTGTTTTTTGAAGAAGAGCCAGTTGTAGGTATGGAAATATATTTCGGTCGTGACGGCGCGGGAACGAAGAAGATTATTTCGCCCGCTCATTTTCTTTTTGTGAAGAACGACTGCCTCGGGATTAAACCAGATTTCCCACCCTTTTTGTTTAAACCGGTATGCCCAATCGATATCTTCCGCATAGAAAAAATACGCTTCGTCCAGTAGCCCCACTTGATCAATTGCTTCACGGCGGGCAAGGAAAAACGCGCCGCTTATGCAATCCACCTGATGCGGAATGGTCATATTTTTATATCCCAAATGGTAGCCGGCAAAGAGTGAAAACTTCGGAAAAAGTTTTTCCAAACCAATCATATAAGAGAGGGAGGCCCACGGCGTGGGAAATCCGCGGTGACATGCCGGATCCATTGCGCCGTTTACTAAATCCAGTCGGCAGGTTGCGGCTCCTGCCTTCAAATGCCCGTCCATAAACCGCAGCATTGTTTGAATACTATCCTGTCTGATTTCCGTATCAGAATTTAATAGTAAAATATATTTTCCTTTGGCAATTTTTATTCCCTTATTATTGGCTTTGGCAAAACCCAAGTTTTTATTATTCAAAATCACTTTCATTTCGGGAAAATCCTTAAACATTTCGATGCTCCCGTCAGTCGACCCGTTATCCACCATAATAATTTCCCACTCCCCGCCTTCACGCCATTTTTTAAGAGACGCTAAACACGCTCGGGTAATATCTTTCGTATTAAAATTAACAATTATGACAGAGAGTTCCATACGGTATCCAATGCCTTGACAATCGTATCCCAATTATACACGTCTTCGATAAGTTGTCGCGCCTTTTTCACTTTGGTGCTGCCCGCAAGAACCGTACGAATATCCAGCTCGTCGGGCGTATCTGCAATCCATAAGACGTTTTTATCTATCCCTGACGCACCTAAAGAGGTAGTGATAACCGGCACTCCCTCGGCCATTGCTTCGAGAATTTTAAATTTCGTTCCTCCGCCAACCCGAATGGGTGCCAAAAGAATATCGGTATTGGCAAGTTCATCCTGTATACTTGTAATTGGTCCGTCCGGCGCACCCTGACCAACAATTCGCAGTGTCGCGTTCGGATAGTTTTTTTTAATAACCGGCCAATAATTATTCGTTATATTTTCTGCAGCATCCTTATTTTCCATCCATCGGAAATTCCCCACATAGAGAAACGTCAGATTTTTGGATAAAACTTTTTTCGGGCGGAATGCGAAAGAAGATATATCTACCCCGTTTGGAATAACTTCTGAATTACGGATCTTCCTTTGATCATTTTCGGAAACAACCACAACCTTTGCCGCCTCATCCCAACACCGCTTTTCCCACGCAATCATTTTCGATACATCAATCGACAAAAATGGTTTCAAAAAAGACACGGGAAAAGCGTCAACATATTGCCTATATACTTCGTGCTCGACATTATGTTCTGCTACGACAATCGGCGTTCGGTGTTCGGTAGGAATTGATGGCCATACATATCCCGGTTCTATGTGTACGAGATCATACTTTCCCTTTACAATTTCATCGGAAAGAAGCGACAACATTTCGCTATTGTGATACCCTTCCCACAAAATCGGGTATGAACCAACGATCGATTTTAGTATATATTTTGGCTGTAATCCACGGCCACGAAGGACTGTGATTACCTTTTTACAAAATGATAATTCTGGAATATATTCTTTTTCTTTATCCGACCGAATGAATGCATACAAATGAATCTCATGCTTTTTGGAAAGCCGCTTCAATAAATTGTATATCCGAATCTGCCCTCCGGAATGCAACGGATACGGCAACACTGCTGAGACAAAAAGAATTTTCATTTAGGCTTGGTTAAATCAATGATTGCAAACTTGTCGTTGCGCAGGAGAACCGTATATCTATTTGCGAGATCTTTGGTTTCACCATCGTTATCCGTTGGCGAAACCGTCACGTACGCCGTTACGCCCTGCGCTATTTTTTTGTCAATATCAAATCCAAGCGGCCAGCCTTGCCTGCCGGTTTGATACAAAAACGTGGTATCGCCGTTGTACGACGCGATTACTTTCGCGTCTTTCGGGAGCAGTGCATCCGCAGCGCGTCCTGCTTCTACTATTTCTGGGCGGTTTATCCAGTAATACGTACGGACGGTATACCATGAAAACGAAAGCATAAACAGAAACGTGAGAACGGCAAGCCACGGCTTTATTTTACGCAGCCCCGTGCCGACGAATATCGAAACAGCCGGAATAATAAGTATTTGGTAATAATCATGCTGTACGTTTCCCGAGGCAAACACGATGAAATACAAAAGCGGACCGATTACCCAGATAGCAGAAATGCCCAGTGCAAAGGGAATAAGACCCCAATAACCAAGAATGAGATTTCCGAGTCTCTCTGCAAACAACCAGTAGAACCACGCACCTTTGAACCGGATTCCGTTGCCGTTTAAGAGCCAAACACTCACGGGTATTCCCTCCGGAAACTGCAATATCCATTTTCGCCACAATACTAACGGTAATAATCCAATAATCCAATAAAGAATAAATTTTTTGTAATTTTTATACAATATAAAAAGCGCGGGGAGCAATAAAAATATTGCCATCGGCTTAGATAAAAGAGCAAGTGCTGCTGCTACTCCTCCTAAGACTATTTTATTTTTTTTAAGTAAATATAAACTCAGCATTGACCAAAAAACCATCTGCGGGTCCGGTAAAATCGAGCGGCCGTAATACACGCTGTACGGAAGCACTGCAAAAATAAATGCAGGGAGGAGCCCGGCCATGAGGCCCAAAAGAACGGTTGTTCCCACGCTTGCTGCGATGGTTAACAACCGCAGCCATATTTCAAGAGATAGTTGAGGAAATAGTTTGGCAAAAAAGGCACCTACTGTCTGATACAGCGGAAACTCCACCATCCGCCAACCTTCCGGATTATCTTTCCCGGATTGGATATTGGATAGATCATCATAACGCGGGTGTAAAGGATCAATGCCGAACCGTAAAAAATTCCGGGCAACGGCTGCCGTATCCGCCTGCCGCCAACTGTGCCAATCGGCAACCGGATAGGTAATGTGATACAGCCGAAGTACCGCGGCAATACAAACGATGCCAAACAATAGAAAACGAAATTTTTTCATGGAATCAATACCGGCCGGTTTACCTGCGTCACCCTTCCTTCTTCATCAAATTCGAATATTTTTTGTAAAAGCGACCCGGGCTGGGTAGCCCTAAACGCATCCGCGGTCGTGGGCCATGTAAAGACGCGGATATTTGGATTCCGGTACACCAGCCAAAGCGCATCGCTCACTCCTACCGGAAATACCCAGGCGTCCCCGTGTTTAATCGGCATGTTGACAAAATGCAGTTCAAGCGGGTCTTTGGCCCACGAATCACTGTACTGACCGTCTATCGAAACAATAAACCGTTCGGCTACCTGCCCGGCTTCATACCAGTCGCTGGCCGCTTGCTGGAGCCCGACGATATGGAAAAGAGAAAACGCGCTTACCAAAAGCAGCGTACTTACGACCGCAATATCCCGGCCGCTTTGCCCGACAAATGCCGCGAATTTCCGCAGAAACAAAATGAAGAGAATAAGTATACCGATCGACGAGAGATAACTATAGCGGGAGGAAATGTTTCCCAATCCCAAAAAGGGCAAAAGTGCGGTCAAAAAGAAACATAAACCAAACAGAAAAACGCGCGTAATTTTGCGGCATATAACGAAAAAAACAACTGCCATGATAATTCCCACAAGAGAAACAATGGCGACATGATCACGCAGCGCAGTTCTGAAAATCTGATACAACGGAAGCATCATTGAACCACCAAGAGTCAGCGATGCATATCCGATGGCATTCCCCACTGCATTGACGGGAAGCTTGAGCAAATTGTAATTATAATCACCGGAAAACCAATGGCTGTTGGCGGCTATCCGCGCCATAAGATAGAGCGGTATGGGAGCCAGAAATATGTTCGGATACGATGCAGTCTCCGTCATCGTCCACCGGTATACCAAAAACAAGAGAGGTGTCACAATACCGAGCTCATGAAAAAGCGGTGCAAGCAGAGAAAAGAAAAGTGCAAGAATCATATATACCCTTTTTTTCTTTTCTGTCCAGGCGATATACGAGAGTAAACCCGCCAAAGCAAAGCAGGCAGTAAACAGAAATCCGGTTGCCGATATCCAGAAAACTGCCTCAGAAGAACCGCTCAGGATAAGAAATAAAAACCCGGTCAAAGCGGCCGGCAGGGTATTTTTCATTATTTTTTTTGCAAGCAAAAAAACCAGCGCGCTAACAATAAAATGAATTGACAAAGAAACAATATGGTATGCCGATTGATTCAGCCAAAAGACGGAGTACATGAGATAGAAATAAATTTTGGCTCCCGGGCGGTAAAAGAACCCGTCGGCATGAGTGAAATATCGGAGGATTGATTGGTCACCCTCGGCAACCCACCGGAACCACGTAAAATCATCTCCTGTAAAATAATTCCGCGTGCTCGCCCAGTACAGAAGAATTGTTGCGATTCCCAAATAGATGATGATTGCGCCGGTAGACGTGGCTATTTTTGCAAGTTCACGAAGATAATCAAAAGAAATATGTTTGTATGCATGTACGAGTGCGACCGTTACTCCCGCAAGGAGCCACAACACAAACGCCACTTTCGATGCTTCAAATACATCGATAAATACGGCGTTCACTGCAAGTCCCGCGACTCCTGCCATAAAGCCTATGGCAAAACTTTTTACCGGACGGGAGTCGATATTCGGAAGAATTTTTTTCACATATATCCACAAAACAACAAATATCGACACAAAAGAAATAAATCCGAGCGCCCCCACCTCCCCGAGCATGCGCAGATAACTGTTATCAACGGCCAAACTCACCGATCCGTAACCGCTTCCAAACAGCACATTCCGTTTAAATGCGGCTATTGCCTTGGGCCATTCTCCCTGAAACCGTGTGGTAAATGACAAATCATACGCGGCTGCTCTTTTTACAAGAAAATCTCCGTTTATGATCGTCACCGTAATCTCTCCGGTTTCCGAACCCGGTTTGCGTTCAAAGTACAACTGCCCCAGCCTTTTGGTCACCGGTGAAAGCGACAGATTAATGTACCCCGTCCCCTGCGGCAGATCTTCTCCCGTGGGCGCATCCGGTTCCCGCAGAAGCACAACCTCAGCCGGAATGTATGAATACGGAATCACCAGAGACGCGGAGGGACTGGCAGTTAGTACACTTGCGATATTTTTAAAATATTCCTGCTTCACTACTTTGTTTTGAAAATACTCCTGCGGCGCGTTCGTCACGTGCCCGATAGGTTGCCCTGTTTTTGTATCGACGAGCACATTGATTTCTTTTATCGTGTTGCCGTAGCGCGCGAGCAAACCCGGTGAAATGACTAAGAAAACTCCGACTATTACCAACACAATAGGTATCAAAACTAAAAAAATCTTTTTCCTATGCATCAAAAGCACCAGTCCTAATGAAATAAAGAGAGCGAAAAGTGAAATTCTGGATACCGTCATAAATAGTACCGCTAGCCCAACGGCAACAATCCCCAAAAATAATATCCTGACAAACAAGTTCCTATATCCAAACATCAAACTCACCATGATGGGAAGAATAAGAACAAGATATGCCGCCAAATCGTAATGACCGGCAAAGGTGGAAGAGACGCGGGATAGCGGCGAAAGGAGAATCGGCACTCCTTTTGCAAATTCCTCATTCATCGTCAGATATGCAGGAAAACTAAAATACTTTTGCCCGACCGCATACATAAGAACCAACCCGAGTGACATCGTTAAAACTGTTATAAACGGGGAAAAAAACCGCTTCTCTTTCATGCCGGCGTACCCGATGAAAAATAAACTCATGTATTCGATGCGGCGCAGGTAGGAAAGAAGAGCGACATTAGGAAATACATCGGCTAGTCCGGGAAATACCAAAAGGATGCCGTGCATTGTCGTCACCGCGCCGACCAGCCAGAACAGCAGGATCGGCATCGTAAGGGGCGTTGCAATGGAAACTTTCCTGCGGACAACCGACACAATCCACCAAAGGAGAACAAAAAGCACCACAAAATCTTCAAGCCGTATGTACACCCAGACATTTTTCACGTCCACCAGAGGCAATTTCGGATACAAAGGAATAAACACCACCAAAAGGAGGGTGAATAGAAAAAATATATTATCGTTACACCAGGCCAAGACCTTCTTCATAAATGTCAACGAGATCCTGTTTATCAAAGTATTTTCCGATCAATATGGCGATGCGACCTTTTACCGTAAGCATGGCTCTCAGCAAATTCACATAGTGCGGATAATGTTTCCGGTAAAAGTACATGAGCCCGCGGAAAATATTTTTTACCGGCGACCGCTTATTGCCGCTTGACGCTGCCCCCGTGTGAATAAATCGAGCCTCTGGGGTAAACCAAACCGTATATCCTTTCTTCCGCGCGCGCTCTAATAGCTCTATTTCATCCATATACATAAATATTCCTTCATCGAATAATCCTACGTCGTAAAAAGATTTTTTTGTGCCCAGAAGGCACGCGCCGGACACCCACATGACGCGCATCACATGATCCGGCGAGTAGCGCGTGATATGCAGTTTGTCTGCCTGACAAAACAACATGAGAAATACATACCACGGGGTAAAACCAGGACCGCATGAGGGCTGCAGCGATCCGTCTTCGTTATACAGCTTTCCGCCGACAAACGACTTCGGATGTTCTTTGGCAAAAGCAAGCAGGTTTTCGAGAGATCCGTTTAACGCATCAATATCGGAATTAAGCATGAGACAGTATGTTCCTTTTGCGATCTTTAGTCCCTGATTATTTGCGCTGCCATAGCCTACATTCTCTTTATTGAGTATTTTTAAAACCTCGCGAAAATCTTTGTTCAAAACTTCAACGGAACCGTCGCGAGAGGCGTTATCTATGACAATAATCTCATAGGTTATTTTGGAATGCTTAAGTGTTTCTATAATTGACCGAAGGCACCTCGTCGTCAGGTGTTTTGTATTAAAGCTGGGAATAATAATTGATAAATCCATTATTGAAATAATCGGGCAAATTTTAATGTATAGGTTAGGTTTTTATTTCTTGTTTTTATCACCTTTGCCGGAACCCCTGCAACTACTTCATACTCACCGACGTCTTTTGTCACGACCGCGCCCGTCGCTATGACCGCTCCTTTTCCTATATGGACACCGGGAAGTATGGTAACACGCGTGCCGATAACAACATAATCATCAATCACGACCGGTGCGCCGACTTCTTCAAACATCGGCGAATCGATATCATGTTCCATGGTGTAAATTCTCACCTCTCCTGCAATGGAAACATTATTGCCGATGGTGACCGGGCGTCCGTGCATTTTCCGATAACTCAAAAAGTTTTTCATCCTCCCGTCCAAAAACGCATCGTTGCCGATAATGGTATTGTGACCAATCGCGACCCCCATGGGTTGATTAAATTCTGCCCTCCAGTGGATGGATGAATCTTTCCCGATTTTTACCCCGAAAAGCGTCCGGTACAGGAGGAGCCGGATCGTATGGCTCGGGATATACCCGGTCAGTGTACACAAATACACCCAAAAATCAATCAAAAATCTCATTTTAAACTATACCCCCCATCTACAACTAAAATTTCTCCGGTAATATAACTTGCATCATCGGATGCTAAAAATAAAATTGCTCTTGCAAGTTCTTCCGGCTGAGCGATTCTCTGCAACGGCGTCGTTCGCTTCATGCGTTCGATTAATTCATCTCCGGCACCTCTCGCCATGCCGGTCATGACATTACTGGGCGCAACTCCATTTACTCTGATACCGGGCGCCAGCTCTTTCGCAAACGCTTTGGTCATGGATACAAGCCCGCCTTTTGCACACGAATATGCAAGAACCGGTGCCACACCAAGAATACCGACTGTGGATACAATATTGACAATTGATCCGAATGTCTGTTTTTGCATAATCGGCGCTACTTCGCGGGTCATAAGCCACGCGCTCGTCAAATTAATATCCAATGTTTTATGCCAGGTATCAGTGCCGGTTTTCCAATCGCCGGGTCTAATAATTTCCCCTGCATTATTTACTAAAATATCTATGAATTTAAATTTCTTCGTTGTTTCGCTAACTAATTTTTTTACATCCTCTTCTTTCGAGACATCCGCTTGAATAATAAGCGCATTATCTTTACCGATTGCTTTGTATACCTGCTCTGCTTCTTCCTTATGCGTTTTATAATTAATGACTACTTTTGCGCCTTCCTGCGCAAACAGAAGAGCGGTCGCTCTCCCTATTCCTCTTGATGAACCGGTAATTATTGCAACTTTATCTTTAAGTTTCATAGTTTATCGCAAAGAAAGTTGTCAATTTCTATGCTATAGCAATAGGATTGACAACTTTTTCCAGGGCTTCCAATGTCTTCTTCGCGGCGTTATCCCACGTAAATTTTTTGGTTTGGGCAAGGCCGGCGTTTGTGCGGTTTTTTCCCTGTATTAAATTGCGTTGGCGCACTGCGATAAGAAGTCCTTTGGCAATATCTTCTGCGCTTTCGGGATTCACATATATTCCTGCTTTACCTGCAATTTCAGGCAGACTCGAGACATTTGACACGACGACAGGACACCCGTATGCCATAGCTTCCAGAACCGGCAATCCGAATCCTTCGTACAAACTCGGGAGCGCAAAACAAAGCGCGTTTTTGTAATACGAAGCAAGTTCCGAATCTGGCACAAAATCCAAAAATTTCACTTGATTTTCTACACCATATTTTTTCGGAGCGTCGAGAATCGATTCATACATCCATCCCTTTTTCCCGATAATGAGAAGTTTCAGATCTGAAAACTTCTGCTTATTTTCCCTCAAAAAAAGAGCAAATGCTTCAATGAGACGGGAATAGTTTTTTCGCGGCTGAATCGTACCCACGGAAAGGATATAATTTTTTATTGGTGCCTGATGCCTGATACCTGATTCCTTCATGCTGAAACCCGGATACGTAACAACGACGCGCGTGGCGGGTACTCGGTATGCTTTGATTATATCATTTTTGGAAGACTGGCTGATCGTCATAATTCTTGCCGCATGGGCGACAGAATACGCAGTCCACTGCCGCAGCTGATAGAGGTCTTTCGCTTTAAATAATTCCGGATATTTGAGGTACGAAATATCCATAATCGCCATCACCCGCGGAATGTTTGTAAAACGGGGAATATAATGCGTGGGTGAAAAAAATACATCTACCGGATTCTTCCGAAGCGCAAGCGGAAGACCGATAAATGTCCACAATTTTGCCGGGCCCGATACACGGTAGTGCCAATGCAAATTCTCGGGAGGCATATCGCCCCGCGGAGCACTTGGTAAAAACACCGTAACATTATGTTTTCGCGAGAGAGGATAAAGGTGCGTGAGAATTTCATAGGCATACTGCCCGATCCCGACCCGCTCGGCCACATTTGCCTCATATCCATCAATTCCTATATGCATAATAATTATTCTATAACTTACACAGCAATGTCATTGCGAGTCCCGACGCTTCCGTCGGGACGTGGCAATCCCATCGGCATAACGAGATTGCTTCGTCGCAAGACCTGCCTGCCGGCAGGCAGGCTCCTCGCAATGACACGCCTATAACCCAGGATATACCACATATAATTTATTTTCTGAAATATGTAAAAGCTCCATCACATCTTTTTTCGTCGACTGGCTGTCACAAAAAATTGCTGTACATTCTTTTTTGACCCATGCCAATCTTCGTTTATGCGTTGCCACAATTTTTTTGTCTGTTTCATCCGGAAACTTCAAAGCAATCAAATCATGAATGGTGGTCACACCCCGAGCCCTGCCGAGGGGCGGTTGGGTCCAGTCGCTGGACCAAAACACATCGACCGGGCCGATAAGTTTTTCGATTGGCATAATATGGAGCTTGTTCCATAGAATATCCAAAAGTGTCGGGGGAATAGCAACGCTCACAAGAGAAACATTTTTATTTATTTTATTTATTTCATTAAAATATTCATCAAATATGAATTTTTTTCGGAATGATGACCCAAACAGAATATATGTATTATTTTTATCATGTGCCAGAAGCGACCGCACGATATTACGTACATACGTAGCCACGCCGGTGCCTTCGTAGACAATCTGGCTGATATCAATGCCGATGCGCATAGAAGTATTATAGCGCAAAAAACTTCCGTATGGTTTCACTCACCCGTTCATACTCTTCTCTTTCCATATACGGATGGATCGGCAAACTCAGTATTTCTTTACCCGTACGCTCTGCAACAGGAAAATGCATGTTGTGAAACTCAGGATAACAGGGTTGTTTATGAATCGGCACAGGATAATGAATAAGCGCCGGGATATTGTGTTTTACGAGCCACGCAAGAAGCGCATCCCGATTTTTTGTCCGGATAACGTACTGGTGGTATATATGAACCGCATTATCCCGCTGTTTCGGTATTTCGATATCACCGACACCGGAGAGAACCTGATCATAGTATTTGGCAATTCCCTGTCTTTTCCTGTTCCACGCATCAAGATGAGGAAGTTTTACCCGTAAAATCGCTGCCTGCACCTCGTCCAACCTGCTGTTTATCCCCTGATAGCGATGTACATACCGGTTTTTTTGCCCACGATTTCTCAGCATTCGGCATTTTTGTGCCAGTGATGCATCATTGGTAGCAATTGCTCCCCCATCCCCATAACAGCCGAGATTTTTCGTCGGATAAAATGAAAATGCGCCAAACAGCCCGAATGATCCCAATTTTTTCCCTCCGTACGAGGCCCCGTGCGCCTGACATGCATCTTCAAACACTAAAATACGGGCTTTCTTTGCTACAGTCAAAATTTCCTTCATGTCCGCCGATTGTCCGTACAGATGTACCGGCAGAATCGCTTTCGTTCGCTTCGTAATTTTTTCTTTGATGGCCGCCGCATCCAGTGAATAATAATCATCCACATCCGCAAACACCGGTATTGCGCCCAAAACAGTAATGGCGATAGTGGTAGCAATGTCAGAGAGAGGAGTGGTAATCACTTCGTCCCCTTTGCCGATTCCCGCAGCCATCGCACCAATCTGAAGTGCTTCAAGTCCGTTTCCCACACCCACAACATGTTTGACGCCTAAATATTGTGCAAATTCACTTTCAAACTGTTCCACTTCTTTGCCCAAAATCAACAAACCGGATGTAAATACACGCTTCACTCCGGTATCAATATATCCATGCAAGGCTTTATATTCTCTTGAATAAACATTCATGTTGCGTATCCGCTGGGGCAGTTCTTATGCCATTTCCAGGCAGATGAAACAATAGAGGAGATATCTGAATATTTGGGTTTCCAGCCGAATTCTTTTTTAAATTTCGCCGGATCGGCGACCAAACTATGCGGATCGCCGGCGCGACGTCCCACTTCGTTCACCGTAAAATCAACACCGGTAATTTTTTTTACCTCTGCCACCACCTCTTTATTCGTCGTCCCGTCACCGGTTGCCAGATTATATACATCAGTTTCGTGACCGTTTGCGAGCGCATCAAGTGCAAGTAAATGCGCCTGGGCCAAATCCTCAATATGAATATAATCTCTGCTACATGATCCGTCGCGCGTCGGGTAATCCGTGCCGTACAGAAAAAATTCTTTTTGTTTGCCCATTGCAGTGGCAATAGCAAGCGGGATAATATGTGTTTCGGGACTGTGATCTTCCCCGTTTTTGCCGCCCGCTTCCGCACCGCAGGCGTTAAAGTATCGAAGACTAATACTGCGTACTCCGGTGTCGTGGTGAAAAACGCGGAGTAACTCTTCAAAACACCATTTGGATAACCCGTACGGACTCGTCGGATTTTTCGGATGATCTTCCGGAATAGGAATCCGTATCGGGTTTCCGTACACGGCAGCGGTCGAAGAAAAAATAATTTTATCGACCGAATGCTCCCGCATTACGTTCAGAAGGGTGACCGGCGCGATCACATTATTTCTCATGTATTTAATCGGATCCCGCACGGACTCTTCCACCATGAGGTATCCCGCAAAATGAATAACCGCCTCGATCGGATATTTGGCAAATACCGATTGAACAACGGATTGATCTTTTATATTTCCTACAATAAGCGGAACACTCTGCGGAATCGCGGCTTTATGTCCGTACTCTAGACTATCCAACACAACCGGCGTATGCCCGCAGGCGGCCAAAAGCCGCACCATATTACTCCCGATATACCCCGCCCCGCCGGTAACAAGAATATTCATACGTATCTCTATTTTACCCTATTCGAATTCGAAATGCTCCAACGAGGGACATCAGAAGTTCACGGATATTCGCGTTGGATGTGCCGAATTTCCGGTCGGTAAAGCTGACAGGAATTTCTACGATGCGAAACCCATGGTTTTTCACTTTGTATGCGATTTCGGAGAGTGCGATAAAGCCTTTCTCTTCCATCGGCGTGTGCACAAGAAATTCGGCAACGGGGCGCGTATAAAGCCGGAACCCGTTGGTAAAATCAGTCAACTTTAGCCCCAGTAAATATCGCAGGAAAAAATTAATAATCCTGCTTTGCACCAAACGGTGTAGAGGCCAGTCGACAATCGTGCTTCCTTTCATATAGCGGGATCCGATAACCATATCTGCATGCGTTGCGGCCGCAATAAAATGAACACACTCCTCCGGTGCATGTGCCAAATCCGCATCCATTTCTATAAAATATTGTATATCAGTTTTTTTTAGTGCAAATTTCAAACCTTCAACAACTGCACTTCCCCGACCTTTTTTTGTACCTCTATGAATAGTCGTGACACCTGAATACTCCGCAGAAATATCCGAATCATCGACAACGACGACTTGTGCGCCGGGGATGGTTTTTAAAAGCCGCGGCAATAATATTTTTAAATTGTCGCTTTCGCAGTAGGCTGGAATAATAACGGCAACGCTTCTATTTTTCATGATGTATGAGTAGGTATGTAAAGATAAACGCGGCTCCGTACCAGGTCAACCGCTCGGCGGTAAAAAAAACCCATTGTGCAAAAAGCGGAATCGCAAGTATCCAGCAAACTAACCCTGCATAAAGAAACACGCGCGGTTTTTTTAGAAAAAACAGAACAATAAGAATAAGAAAAAATCCAACATCTTGTAGCTTCATTGTTAATTTTGATTAAAGATTAATGATGAACGATGAATGAATAATTATTTCTTTAATCTTTAATCTTTAATCAATTTTCGATAGTACTCTATCGTCTTACCGAGGCCTTCATCCACAGATACCACCGGTTCCCAGCCGAGAAGCGTTTTGGCGCGGGTTATATCCGGCTTTCTTTGGGTTGGATCATCTTCAGGTAGTTGCCCCATGGTAATTTCAGACGTTGAACCGATAAGCGTTTTAATCTTTTCTGCAAGATCTTTTACAGTATATTCTTCCGGATTTCCCAGATTGATCACTTCACCTTTGATATTTTCCGTAATCATCGCTTTCATTATTCCTGCAACTAAGTCCGAAACATAGCAGAAAGACCGTGTCTGTAAACCGTCTCCGTAGACAGTTAACGGTTTATTCTCAAGCGCCTGATTGATAAAATTCGATACCACCCGCCCATCGTCTTTTCGCATTCGTGCACCATATGTATTAAATATTCGTACAATCCGTGCATCGAGATTGTATTTGCGTACATAAACCATAGTTATTGCCTCGGCAAACCGTTTGGATTCGTCGTAACAGGCGCGGACACCGTTTGGGTTGACATTTCCAAAATATGTTTCTTTTTGCGGATGTTCTTTCGGATCGCCGTACACTTCCGAAGTCGACGCTTCCAAATACCGTGCATTGTTTTTTTGCGCAAACTTCAGCATATTGATTGTGCCCACGGAATTTACCAGTGCGATTTCCTCGGCAAGACCGGCAAAATCTTTCGGAGATGCGGGAGAAGCAAGGTTAAATACATAGTCCGCCTGAACGTCCGGAGTCTTGGCAATAATATCCAGATTCACAAAAGAAAAATTTGTGTTTTTTTTGGCCTCTTCAATATTTTTCTCCGATCCCGTCACCAGATTATCAACGGCAATGACGCTATGCCCGAGTGCCAAGAGCGCGTCACACAAATGCGATCCGATAAACCCCGCCCCGCCGGTTACTACCGATACTTTTTTTGATTCCATAGGATTATTGTAGCACAGCACATGGCAACAATACTTATCCCGAGTCCTATCCATACGTAGCGCTGCGGAAGATATTCGATCCTGCCGCGGGCGCTCCCCAACGCAGGTATGGGAAAACTATTTAACGAATCAGGTGTTTTCTGACTTTTTATCGTCCGACCGGCGATCGTCAACTGCCAATACGGATCATAGGATTCGGAAAATATCAATTGCGTCGGATTATTTAAATCTGAAATTGATATCGTATACGAGGTCGGAAACGTCATCTTCCATGCCAACCGGGCAGCCACGTCTTCTAACCACAAATGGTCTTTATACTCTGCCATTTCATAAACTGATATCTTCGGAGTAATGTTTTGCATAGGTAAATGTTCATCGAGCGCTTTTTTAAACACATCCCGCTTGCTTTCACTATATTTTCTGTCATCCAAAAATATTTCACCCTGAGAGTCATACGGCAAAATGACATATTTTACCGACCATCGTTTCAGCTGCTGTATGCCCACATCAGAATCTAACCATGCAAGCATTGCCGAGGGGCTGCTGGTATTAAGAATAGTTGCCGCGTCTATCGCAGGATGCATGTATGAAGAAAATCCGTACCGCTGAACACCGGGAACCCAAAACGTACGGAAATATTCCGGTTTATTAATAACGTCTTTCAATATTTCATACTCCTGTGGGACGGTGTGAGACACGAACGTACCGCCGAGTTGACCGGTTACCGATTGCCGGATAGTAAAAAGCCAAAACAAAATAAATATGATTCCCACAACCGTTTTTTTCTTCCCAATTCGTTCCAAAGCAACGGGAATAAGTATACTGTAGGCGATGGCAATCAGAAGATAAAATTTTGTCGGATCCCGGAACACGTTAAAACCCGGAACATAGGCAAAAAGCCAAAGATATATCGCGCCGCCCGGATCATTAGCTCCTTTTGCCAAAAAAACGCCAACCAAAGCCAGAAACGCGAAATATTTGATGAATGATGAATGATGATTGATGAATGAATTTTGTTCTTTAATCTTTAATCTTTGATCTTTAATCATCAATATCGCTGCGAATGCAATGACCGGAATCACGAGAAATTCCGGCTGCAAAAAATATATCTTGCCAAATAAATTCTCCGGCCAATTGGGATGCAGCAGGGAAAGCGCGTGGGAAAAATCGGCAAAGCTGAAAAACCGTACGGCCGCGATGCTGTTGTATGCCACCCCCATACTCTCCATAGGGTTTACCCGAAATGCGACAAGCGGAAGAATCCAAAACGCATGAATGAATCCGGACAGAATAAACGGAATGGCAAAAATGAAAGCGGGTTTTACTAGTACTCCTATCATAAGGACGTATGCTATCCGCGGATCAAAAAGAATCATAACCGACAATAGAAGCCCTGTAAGTATTCCGCGGTAAACAGTCTGCTTCTCAAAAAGTTTAATAAACTGTGCAAGTACAAGCGGCGCAATAGCATACGCCATCGCAATACCCATCTGTCCCCCGTCGGTAATCAATAATATATAGGTATTTGTCAAAAATATGATCGGAGTAAACCACCACAATGTCAAATTCGGCAGTACGGTTTTCACTAAATAAATAGATGAAAATGTTCCAACGAGCAAAAACGGTATGTACCAAAAAATCCGCTCACTTATGATCCAAGGGAGTAGCCGTGCAGTTGCTAAAAAATACGTATGAAGACCGGTAAGAAATACGCCGCTCCCCCCAAGTCCCCCACCAAACTCAACTCTCCAGGCCGACGGAAGCATAAAAAAATGCGCTATTTCTTCCGGAAAATGAAACGACCAGTCTCCCGCCGATAACGGTCTCAGACTAAACCAACGATGATACACGATTGCCAAAACTGCAACAATAAGAATTTTCTTCATACCCTATGATAAACCATCTGCACAAAACCAAGAAGCAATAAGCCATATACGACATTTCCGAGTACTTCCGCCAGATATCCTCTCCCAAACATTGCCGCTATCACAATGATACCCAGAACAACGAGCGCCGTACCGAATGTGAACCGCTCATCAAGCCGGAATACTATCGCCGTAACGGTCCATATAATAATTGCGGAATTCAACGGATACGGAAACAACAGAACGACATTAAAATAGGGAAATTTGGAAAGAAAATCCAATACGGCAACCGTAAAGAGAAGCAGGACAAATTTCGATTGATTTTTACCGATAAATGCGACGATATTTTTCATAAAACAATACAATAACACTACTGATTAAAGAAATTCCTGTTATGCCGACAGACAATAAAAAGAGAAGATGCGGAAAGTACAGTATTACGATATCGTATGAACCCGCCTGGTCCATATACCATGCATTTTCATAGCCGTTGACCGCAAAGTGCGGTGTTTTGATTTCCTTCATATTCCAAATCTTTTGACCGGGTGCTCCCCGGTAGACACGCCACCCGCTGTCATACTGCTGGTTGAATATCAAAATATACGGTGATACGGCGCCCTCAACGTGCACCTGATACATATCCGCGTTGATTTCTTCCGATGTCACTGCGGGTAGCTTTGCCTCTGGCACCGTGCTACTCTTTAAGGCAAAAATGTCTTTTGATTGTATATTGGTAAATGATACATTTTTCAGGCTTACCGTACTTACCTGATCCTGTGTATTGGCGGAATAAAATGAAATGCGTCCGGAAGAAACCGCGCGGTTTGGACGGACAACTTCTTCGACGACATGCCATTTTCCGTCAGCAAGAAGCCCAAAGACAAACGGGCTTCGCGGATTACCATATTGATCGGGTATATCATTATCCTGCAGTATTTTAACAAACACATTATCTCCCATACGCACTTGATATTCAAAACGGAACAGATACAGCTCGCGGTCGGACATATGCGCGATGTTTACTGTGTAAGCATCCTTATACGATAAATTAATATCTCCGCTTGCCGTTGACTCTCCGCTTGTAAGCGTTTCGAGCTTATGGATACCCGCCGGCAAAGAAGAGCCTGATGTCGTAAGCGTATACATTCCGTCTGCAGGAATTGAAATATAATACCGGCTCACCGACTCGTCACTTATCCATGTGCCGCGCGATACTGCGGCAATTTGCTTCTGTAAATACTGATAGGCATTCCCCAAAAAATTTTCTGACAACTGTCCCTTATAATCAATTTTTTCCAAATCGATCAAATAGTTCACGTACATACGCAAATATGAAGCAAACCGTAAACGCGCGGCGTTCTCTTCCTTTTCCGGCAGCGTGTTAATCGTCTGCAATGCCGTTTCAATACGACGTTGAAAATTTTCAAAACTAATCTCGATAAGACTTCCCATATTATCCGCATTTCGAACCAGTGCGGTTGACACCTCTGCCAAATGTTTTGTCGCATACCCGATATTCGCATCAATATATGATTTCGGCGTTCTTGCAAATGAATGCAGTACCCACTCTTCCTTCATGGCGGAAAGTCCGTACATCGGCGAATCCGGCAAAAAATTCACTTCCGACACGATTTTCATTTGTTCAATTTTCCTCAAATCACTCGGGTCGCAATACACGCACTGGGCGCTGACCGCCCAAAACCGTGTCATCGGCGCCAAAACCGGCTGCGGCGCGTCACCGGTAAACACAACGGGAAGAGCCTGCAGCTCTTTGAGCGCAAACACGCCTGACCTGTGATCGCCAGGCACGTCTGCCTGAACAATCACATTTGCGGCACGGATCTTTTGCACGTCGCCTATATCTTTTAATGCATACAACGTCCATTTTCCGAATCGCTTTTCTTCCGTCGCTTGTGAAGATTCATCCAAAACTTTCTTCATATAAGAATAATTTGTACTGCCGGTCACCTTGTCCGAATACAAAACATCGCCTCTCCACAATATCTTTGTGATACCGCATTGTTTTGCGAGTTTCGTAACGAGATTCATATTGCCGTCGGAAATCGCATCATACAGAGCGCGCACGATAGGCAAATCCGTATCGTTGGCAACCGTTGGTGATGAAAGACCCAGTCTCGTAAATACATCCAAACTCCAGAACCCCCACGCGTATCCGTCCGCATGAAAACCGGTGTCTAAGGGGGGCAAAAGCAGGATGTTTTGCTTATGTTCCCCGTACGCAGAATTAATATATGAAAGCATGTCCTGGACGTAACCGGGCACCTGCACCTTTGTCGTAAACGGAGCGTTCCACTTGAAAAAATTTGAAAAAAAGTACGGATAGTGAAACAGAAGGAGACCAATAAAAAGGGCAACCGCCGCAAAACCATACAACACTTTATTCTGAATATGCTTTGCGAGTATGAGCGTAGCTGAAAAACTAAACAGAAAGATTGAGCTGAACCAGAGCGCTGAACCAAATTTGTAATACGATGTACGAAAAATCGTAAATCCGGGAACATATTTCAAAAATGCAGTATAGATAAAACCTAAAGGAGAATGAGACCCCGCGGTAAAAATCATGCTGATAAACCAAATACTGATAAGCGGTCCGAGGACAAAATAGACGTGCTTCCACTCACGGTGCCAATCACGACGGAGAAGCACATACACAAAACCAATGACCGGCAATAAACTGAAAAATATTAGTTGCGGCTGATTGTAAAATGCCGCGTACGGATGAAACCTATTATTGTACCAATCCGGTAAACCCTGGAGCCGGAAAAGATTTGAAAAACTCGCTAAAATGCTCACATACGATTCCCACGCCATAATACCGCCAAATCCGCCGACCGATGCAAATTTTGTTTCATACTGGTAAAGCACTTGATACAAAAGCGGCACGATCCAATATGCATTAACGAAAGCTGTGCATAGAACCATCGAAACAACCATTCGTATTGCCCGCCATAAGCGTTTAATTCCTTGTCTATGAAGCATGCCAACGGTAATATCAAAAAGCACCAGTACACTTACCGTAATCAGTATTCCTCCATAGAGCGGAGGAGATCCTCCTCCGTTTAATACAAAAAGAGTCAGTGCAAAGAGAATTGATCCTTTCAGGATTGAATATGTTCCCCGAAGTGTCGATACGCAAATCACAAACACGAGCGGAATCGCGGCAAATAGTGAAAATTTCGCGCGCTCCGTGATAAACCATCCCTGCAGCAAAAACAAATTATACATGTACCCGGCACTGGAAAGGAGCCTCATGATCCAATATTTCCGGTCCGGGAAAAACGCCCGCACACATACATACATCGATATTCCGATAACAAAAAACCAAAAAATAAAGCTCAGTGTCTGACCGGATGTCAATGAATGAGTTAACCGCACAAAAATTGCTTCAGGAAGCTGTGCGATAAGAAATCCTTTGGACCCGTTTACATCAGCGCCGTATCCGACCGTCTGATCCCACGAATACCAAAGTGTCCGAAGGTATCCAAAAGGATCGAGCCGAAACCCGCTATCGTGCCCCAGAACGATTTCTCCCGGCCGAAGCCACAGAACAGGCGTTAGGCTCAACAAAAAAATAACAATAATTTCTGCGATCGTTTGCAATCGTTTCATTTGAGTGTTCCGCTGAAAGTCGCCAGCTGCTCGCGCACTGACCCCGTCACGTCGGAAAATTTACGTGTTTTACTATTATAAATGTATCCGTAGACAATTTCAGGCGTAATTTTTCCTTCTTTTACCAACTCTCCCAGCTTATCTAAATGTTCAAAATAACCAAAACCGGACTTTCCCATCGATCTATACCCTTCTTCTCCCAAATCCCAAAGAAAATTATCCTGTATGAACATCTTCGGAACCTTTCCTGAATCGTAATACCATACTTCCAGTATATATCCCAATCCGCTTTGGAAAGGATAGGTTATTTCTCCTAAATATTTCTTATCACTGGTTATGTAAAAAATAGATTTTTCCTGCAATGTTGGATGTACTCTTTTTATTTCCTGCAAAAACGTTTTCCGTTCACCGGCATATTGTATTTGGAGATCTAAATCTTTTTGTATTGCCTGCACATGATGAAGCAAGTACAAACATACGATAATGAAAAAAACTATACGCATTACCTTGGGTATCCGTTTATAAAACCATGTAACAATATATCCGAACAGCAGCGCCGCTCCAGCCACACCGACGTAATAATAACGGTATGACATATAGGAAAAGAATCTGTGGAGTACAGCATAGGGTAAAAAACTCAACATAACCAGTAAAATTCCTACAATGACGGTTCTGCCGGCTGTGCGCATATTCCGTTTTTCTTTTAGCAACATACACGCAAGAAATACCAGTAAGAGGATTGTTCCTAAAAGTGAAATCAGATCCGCCACAATACTTTGTCCGACTAAATCAAACAGCCCGGTACCGACAAAATGGATATATTCAGAACGGACAATACGCGGAACGAATGCGTATAGGTCAGCAGCCGGCACGAATAACTGGGAAAGAGACGTAAGCGGATACATAATACAATGGTAGATAATAGGAAAAATAAATCCTCCTTTTTGATTGTCCACAAAACCCGCCGATGCAACACGAACAAAAAAAAGTTCAGTGATTCGGAAAATAATCAGTCCTGTGCCGTATAATAGTAGCGGTGCGTTCGCACGTACTACATCATTCATTTTCCTTGATTTCCCCCATAAAAAATACAGAAGCGGGTAGAAAATAAATAAAAACAATCCCGTTTCCTTAATAAATAAGGATAAAATTCCAGCGGCAAAAGAATAATTTCGCTTACGGATGTCTTTTGTTTCCAAAAAATCGATATACCAAATAAGAGAAATCAAAAGTAATGTCGTTGCCGGAACAGTGAACACTGCCGCGGCCCAGGTAACCGCCTCATTTCCGAGACTATTCACCGCAAAAAACACTGCGGCTGCCACACATGCGGTTTTCGTCCCTTTAAGTCTTTTTGCGAGATGGTAAACTAACCAGGCATTCACCGCATGGCATGAAATCGCAAAGAAAAAGATCGGTGTGAGATTGAACTGGAATACACCGAGAAACAGTAAATAGAATATCCTGCCGAGAATCCTTCCCTCCGCAAATAATAGTTGTAAAATTGACAAATTATTAATTACAGCTCCCCACCCACCTGTCTTGATATAGCCGAGCGTTGCCCATTCGTCCTGCTGGAAAAAAGTAGAAAAAACCCCGCGATAGGTAAAAAATGCGATCACCACAAGGAACAAACCGACGATATGCTGTTCTTTAATTTTTTTTATGTATGGAAACATATGTTATATTCTCCGTAACACCTTTGCCGGTATGCCAACAACAATGACGTGCGGCGGAACATCTTTCGTTACCATCGCTCCCCCACCCACCACCGACCCTTTCCCAATCTTCACTCCCTCTTTGATGCATACGCCTGAACTTATGATGACGTCGTCACCGATAGTCACGTCGCCTTTTGTTATTCGCCGTATGGCATGCGGAGGTTTGCGCAAATCATCGGGATTATGACCCATGGTATATATACACACGTGATCAGAAACCATAACATGATTACCCAGTGTAATCCTTCCGCCGGTACCGCTTACATAGCTGTTGTGACCAATGGTCACGTTATTACCGATAGTAATGCCTTTACTACCGCTCCAAACAGATACTCCGTCCCTAAATACGCACTGTTTACCCACGGTCATTGTCCCGGAACCAAAAAGGGTCACATTATTCCATATCCACACATAGGAACCCAATGAGATCATATTTGGCTGGATAATACGAAAATTTCTCCCGATAAGAATTATTCCTTTCGATTTTACATACAATTTACTTATTATCCCCCGAAAAATACTTGCAAAAAGACCGCTTCCGCTTCCGAATAATGTCGCCCAGACGTCCTGCATGACAGCCGAAGATATCGTATGATTGTTGTCCACATGATAGTAGGAACGCAACAAATTTTTCCACATATTAACGCTCCCAGATCTCTATATCCGACACGCCGTAAGCAAATATCCATTTTCTTACTCCGGCATACCGGTAACGGGTTTTTACTAAGTCTCTTACGCGTCCGCTGTACATCAAATTACCGACACCATTGGTGTACGGAACCAGATACATTATTATATCGAACTCTTTATTGTTTACTTTTTTTTCAAATTCTTTAATAGACGCAGTATATATATCGCCCGCAATTTTTGCCTGTTTACTGCCATCCTGCAGTATGCCTTGGGGAAAATATTCCGCCTGGCCTGCATCATACACGGGCATGCCGCGGGTATATGCATAATAAGAAAACGGGGGCGCGGGAAAAATCGAAGTATACGGATTCAAATACTGTTCCCACTGGCGCCTATTGTTGTTGATCGCCTGAACATCGACGGTAAAATTAGTTTTTGCCAACAACAGAGAGATGCTGATACAAAGGAGCGCGACCGGCACAATGCTTTTGTTTTTCCGCCAAAATTCAACCGTGACAAGCAGCATAAACGGCGTGATAAGCTGGTCATAATAGGTGATATAATTTCCTGCGTTTCCCCCGAGCCGCGCGATCATCAAAATCCAGGAAACAATCAGACACAACGTAAAATACGTCGGAGGAAAACGAAATGTAGCCAACAGGGCAATCAGGCTCGTGACAAACAGGGCAGGATTCTTCATAATATAGTCTTTGGTTTGAAGCTTGAAATACCACCATAGGTAGTTGCACACTCTATTAAAAAGAGTAATGGTATTAAAAAAGTAAAAATCGTATTTCCAATGTACCCAAAGCGCAACCAAGCCGAAAAGAAATATCCATGAACCGGCAAATACGAAGACTTTTTTAATCTGCCGGTTCAGTAATAGATAGGTTCCGACATACACCACGCCCAACACAAAATAAGGTTTCGTATAAAACGCAAGGATGCTTGTCACAACACTTACTCCGAGACTCACATACGAAAACTTCCCGTACCAGGGGATAAAAACGGTGACAAAAAATAAAAACATACCAAGACTATCAGGACGTGCTCCGTTTTCAACGGTACTGAACGCCATATACTGATAGAGCATGAGAATTCCCAAAAAAGCAGTAAGCCAGTCTCCGCCGATTCTGCGCGCTATTTTATAGAGCCAGATAAAACAGGCAAACATAAAAAGCGCGCTTACGAAACGGTGCAGGACATACGAAAGTCCCGCGAATTTTGCAAGAGCCGCAACCACATAGCTATAGAGCATGCCGTATCCGTTGGTATACGCCGGCATGGTAGAGGCGGTAAATATCGGTTTTTTGTCGAAAATTCTTGCCGTAAAAAGCACAAGCGTATCTTCGCGGTATTCCTGAGGAGAATTCAGACTCATGATGGCACAGTGATAGTTAAACGTGCGCACAAAAAAAATCATCCCGATGCAAAAAGCAATGATACGGAATATTTTAAACACGCGAGGCCAATGTTTAAATTTTTTCATACGTACGGATAAAATCACGTGTCGTATCTATCACATAATCGATCATTTGACGGCTTAATCCCGGATATACGCCCACCCAAAACCCGTCTCGCATGATGATGTCCGAATTATTCATTTTGCCGACTACCCGGATATCCTTTCTCCCCATATAGGCAGGGTGGTGGAGGAGATTTCCTGCAAATAGATTACGCGTTCCGATATTATGATCTTCAAGATGCCGGACAATCTCAGACCGCGTAAAAGGAGCATCCTTTTTGACAATAACCATAAATCCGAACCAGCAGGGATCTGCCTCTTTTTCCCATGTCGGAAGAATAAAATATCTGTCATATTTTTTAAAAAAGGAATAAAGTTTCTCAAAATTTTCTTTCCTTTTTTTGATAAAAAGGGGAAGTTTTGCAAGTTGGGCCACGCCGATAGCAGCCTGAAAATCAGTTAATTTCAAATTATACCCAATTTGTGAATATATATATTTATGATCAAACCCTTTCGGAAGTTCACCAATCTGCCATTCGAATCGTCTTTTGCAGGTATTGTCTCTCCCCGTATCACACCAACAATCACGACCCCAATCCCGGAATTGGCGTACCGCTTTATGAATAAACGGATTATTCGTGACCACTGCTCCGCCTTCTCCCATAGTTATCTGATGCGCCGGATAAAAAGAAAATGTCGCAATATGACCAAAGGTGCTTACTAATTTTCCTTTATACCGCGAACCAAGCGCATCACAGCAATCTTCAATAAACCAGAGGTTATATTTTTTGACAAGCCGCATAATACCGGAAAGCGGCAAAGGGTTTCCCAGGGTATGGGCCAACATGATGACTCTTGTTTTTTTTGTTATCGCCCGCTCGATCATCGCGCTCGTTGGATTTCTTGTACCCGGATCAACATCGACAAATACCGGGACACACCGGTTTTGAATGATGGGATTAACAGTGGTGGGAAAAGCGCATGCTGCGGTGATAATTTCATCTCCCGGACGCACTCTCTTTTCACCAAACAGAGAAGATGTCAGGGCGGAAAGCGCCAGAAGATTTGCAGAAGAACCAGAGTTGACCAGCGAGACATACCGCACGCCCAAATATGCCGAAAACTTCTTCACGAATAATTTTGCAAATACGTCCTCAGTCCACCACCCGTTTTTCGCAACCTTAATGGCGTTATCAATTTCGTGATGATCAAATACTTTGCCGGATGACGGAATAAATGTCACCCCCGAAATAAATTTCATAATAACTCTTTCTTGTGTATGCGTGACAAGTTTCGATGATAGTAATCAGAAAGACGTTTAAGAGACAGGAGGAGTGGTGTCGGTTTAAATCGGGTATATTCATCTAACAATCTGCTGTTACTACATGTATATTCATGCGCATAACCCTTTTTAGCCACAAAAATTTCATCTCTTCTGCCGCCGACTGTATTAATGGTGTTTGCCAAAGATATTAAATTACACGTTTTGCCGTTTCCTATATTATACGCCCCGTATTTCGGTTTATGAATAAGAAAGTACTCTATGATTTTTAAAAAATCCTGAATATCTAAGTAATCAAAATGAACATTTTGCTTCACCGATATAGGCATGTGAAACATATGACGGCATAAAGCATTTGATATAAAACGATATCGATAATCTTCTCCTTCGCCGAATAATCCAAAAACCCTAAGATCCACCATATTGTCTGTCTTACTGATGTAATCCGAACATATGTACTTATATAATCCGTATTCGTCATTCGGAATACGTTTTCCGAAATCAGTTTCTTTGATTTTAATAATCGGAAATCTTTTGTCATACACAGCCCCTGATCCGATATTTATCAGCCGTTGGTAATATTTTCTGCATCTAACTAGGTTATAAAACATTCGGATGTTGTCATAAAACATGCCTTGTACGTATAAATGTTTTCCGTAGCCTCCGATTGCAGCACAATGAATAACAATATCTATTGAATTTATCAAAAAATAGCCTTGAACCTTTTTTTCGTCAAGTAAGTCAAGCTGACGACGTTTTGGCATAAATAATGTATGCTTCTTTGATAAAACGGAAACGAGATGTGTTCCGATAAATCCTGTTGAGCCGGTAATTAATATGTTCATAATCTCACAGCGCGGCAAGTCCGACTTGTAATCGCTGCAACCCTTCCTGTAAATGAGACATACTGCTGGCATACGAAATCCGCAGATATCCTTCGCCATACCTGCCGAAATCGGATCCTGCAAGCAAGGCGATTCCTGCTTTTTCCAGTAGATATCGCGCTATTTCCTTAGAACTCCGTACGATCCCCAACGGTGGCGTGTATTTCGTTTTCCCTGCTCCGATAGCTTTTATTCCTGACAAAGAAATATGCCGCGGAGTTTCAAAATCCGGTTGACCGATTTCTAAATGGATGATCGATTCTCCCTGTTTTTCGAGCGTTTGTGCTTGTGACAGCACTGCGTATGCTCCTTCCGGATATAGTTTTGACATTCTTAATGCAAGATTCATGCTGGCGTATATTATCACAATTGTTGATTTATCCGTTCAATGTACGGTACTATCACTCTTGAAAACAATTATATGGGTACGCGTGTTGCCGATTACATTATTGATTATATTTATAAACACGGAACCGATACTATTTTTACGGTCGCCGGTGGCGGAGCGATGTTTTTAAACGATGCGGTCTTTTTACACAAAAAAATTGCATGTATATGCAATCACCATGAACAAGCTTCAGCGATGGCCGCCGAGGCATACGCAAAAATGAAAGACCAAATCGGCGCCTTGATGGTCACGTCGGGACCGGGAAGTACGAATGCCGTCACCGGTCTTATGGAAGCCTATCAAAACTCAATCCCACTCATTGTCATTTCAACACAAACAAAAAAATCACAAATGGTAGCATATTCAGGGATCTCTTCTCTCAGACAATTTGGCATTCAGGAGGTTGATATACTGCCGATTATTACATCTTTAACGAAATATTCGGCGATCGTCGGCGATCCCGGCAAAATCCAATATCATCTGGACAAAGCTTACTACTTTGCTCTTTCAGGAAGACCGGGTCCGGTTTGGCTGGATATTCCTTCTGATATAGCTTCTGCTTCTTTACCGAAAAAGCGGATGTCATTCGTTCCGCCAAAGCATTTTAAACGTGCAGGGATAGACACACAAATACAACAAATAGCCCGGCGCATACGTCTCTCAAAGAGACCGCTAATTATCGCCGGCGGCGGAATCAAACGCGCACACGCGGAAAACGAATTCCGTGAATTTATTACGGCTACCCGTATACCGGTAGTTACAACCGATATGGGTATTGATCTTTTGGAATATAATCATCCTTCGTACGTCGGACACGGAGGAACAAAAGGTGACCGTGCGGCAAATATAGTCATCCAAAATAGCGATCTTATTCTGTCTCTGGGGAGCCGTTTATCCGTTCCGTTTATCGGACACGAATATGATATGTGGGCTCCCGATGCCTACAAAATTGTCGTAGACATTGATCCCGAAGAGCATAAGAAAAAAACTATTCATATTGATCTATTTGTTAAATCCGATGTGAAACTGGCAGTAGACAAATTGACCAACGCATTCACCACTCTGCCTGACAAGAAAAAATGGGTGAAAGATTGCCAATATATTAAAAATAACTACGCCTTAAAACTGGCCACACCTGAGAAAAAAACAAATGAAATAAATATGTATGACGCAATTAGCGAAATATCCAAACAATCTCAACCCGGAGATATTTTTATTACTGATGCGGGCATAACGGCATACGTCTCCACACAAGCGGTTAAAATCAAAAAAAACCAGCGGATGATCATACCCGGCGCAACGCTTACCATGGGATATAACTTACCTGCAAGTATCGGCGCCTGGTCGGCAGATAAAACCGCAAGAATTCTCTGTATAACCGGAGACGGATCATTCCAGATGAATATTCATGAACTGGCCGTCATAGCACATCATAACATTCCGGTAAAAATATTTATTACGAATAACGGAGGATATTTAGCCATCCGTACAACGCAAAAAAGCTTTTTTCATAGTCACTTCATCGGTGAAGGAAAAGACAGCGGCGTGTCATTTCCAGATAATAAACTCATAGCGAAAGCCTACGGAATAAAATATTTCAGTATAGAAAATAAAAACTCTCTCAAAAAGAGTATTAAACGTGTTTTTCAATCGAAAGGACCTGTTATTTGTGATATTCATTTACCCTATTGGCAGGACATCTTGACGGTCTCTTCTAAAAAACTAGACGACGGAAAAATGGTATCTTTGCCTATTGATGACATGTACCCATTTTTGTCTTCTGAAGAAATGCAGGCAATTCGCAGAAAATTAGAATAAGCGCAGAAGTTCCGAAACCGCGTAGGAAACGACTCCCAGAAAACACATAACGGGATGCAAAAACCATGCCGGTTCATGATTATACAGATATCCCTTCATGCTTATGTACAGCGGTTGGACGAACGTTAACGAGCAGACGACATATGTGATTAAATGAATCCGGTCGGCTCCGGACGAAGGATTATATACGTAATATGTTCTTGTTCCCCGATATACGTCATAAAACCGTGATTTAAATACAAGCCTTCGTTTGTAATAGTTGAAAATATTGGAACCCGTGTAATGAATGATCGCATTGTTGACTACGCCGTACGTGTCATATCCCAAACGCAATAAATTAGCAAATGCGTCTGTATGCTTAAAATCTTTTGGACTCGTGCATACTTTCATGAGCGCACTTCTTCGAACCATATGTCCGTTGTCTCCGAGCGTAGGCAGATTCCGTTTGTCAAATCGTACAACGGTATATTTCTTTGTTTCAACCACCACAGTGCCTTTGTTGTATTTCCGCTCAAACGACATAAGTTTTTCGGACTTACGAAGATATACGATTGTCGGATCATTGGCGCCGATGAGTGCGGAATATTTTGTCAAAAGCGGCATATCCGGTTCGTACGTATTGTATGCACTATACGCGCCGACAATGCCCGGATTTTTCATAAAAGGCTCAACCATTTGCCGCAGCCAATTTCTGTTTGGCAAAATATTGTCATCTTCCAGAATAAGAATAATGTCGTTTTTTGCTTTCCGCACCGCCAATCCTTTACGGTATTCCGTAAAATCGGTCAGATGCGGATACCGAAACACTTTACACCCGTATGATTTTGCGATGGCTATCGTATCATTGGTTGATCCGCCGTCAATGACAATGTGTTCTATGAGTCCGGGCGGGTAATTCTGTTCTTTGAGCGATTGCAAGGTCTTCGTCCATATATCGCGCCGGCAATTGTAGGAACAGGTGATTACTGATATTGACGGTACTTTCATACGTTATGTGCAATAACCCTGGAAAACCCCTCCGAAAGGGTGACGGACGGCGTAAAATGTGTTTCGCCAATGGTTTTGGCCATATCCGGACAAAGCCGCAACGGGGCACTCCGCGTATAGGTATCTTGTTGTTTATTGAGGATCACTATCTGCGACGAACTTTTGGCGAGCGTCACGATTCTTTTGGCAAGTCCGTACATGCTGATTTCGGTGGCCTGATTCCCGATATTATAGACTTCCCCGGATCGTGGAGAGGCCATAAGCCGGAGTATAAGTGTTATTGCATCCGTTATGTAGCAAAAGGAACGCCGGGGTTTTCCGTCCCCGATTATGTCAATTTTTCGGTCTGCGATCGCCGACCGGACAAATGAGCCGAACACACGGGTATCCTGCGGCCCTATTTCAGGACTAAATATATGAAACGGACGGATAACAGTAACAGGCAATTTCTTTTCCCTGCAATAATTCATGCAAAGCACTTCTCCGAACCGTTTGGCCTCTACGTAACAGGACCGGACATCATGAAAATCGGTCATCCCGATATAGGATTCTTTGATCGGAATATCAGAGTCTGCAGGAGTTCCGTAGAGTTCGGCGGAACTGACGTACAAAAAACATTTTAATTTCGTCAGATCAAGCGCAAGCAGATTATACAGTCCCAAAATATTGGTATTGAGCGTATATACCGGATGCCGTAAGTATTCCTTCGGTATTGCAAGGGACGCGGCATGCAGGATATAATGCATGGCTGTATGCAGCGTGACCGGCTTGGTTATGTCATGATCGAACATATGAACATATGGTTTATTTTTAAATCCGTCGATCCGCCAATTCTTTTCGGAACGTACAAATAAATATAAATGTGCAGGCCGGGAAAAAACGCACTCGTTGAGATAACTGAATACGTATACGAAATAACTCGGTATCATGCCGTTTGCCCCGGTTATGAGAATATTCTTCCCTTCGAATGTTTTTATCTGCGGCACGTCTGCAATAATCGTTTCGACATCTTCCTTTATTATGGCGGATTTCGGAAAGGACTTGATATGTTTCATACCCGGAATCCTATTATACCATCGGCCGGCATTGACGGACTGACACGGGACATTCTATACTTACGTTTCAAGCATGCACGCCGTCGATCAAATAAAAAAAATCATCCGTCAACACACGCGGGTAGAAACTGTTACGTTCTTTCTGTACTCACGGGTGCATTTTTTTATCCTCACGGTACGCGCCGTCATCACCAACGCATGCGTAACGTTTCTGAATAAACTGACAGTAAAAAAGGATATTGCCGGTATAATGATATCAAAGACTCCCTCCGTCCGTCTCAGAGACGGAAGAACCTATCTTTGGGATCCCAAAGACCGCAACAGCCTTTTGGGACTTCCCTATTATGGGGAATGGGAACCGGAAGAAACACACTTCATAAAGCATCACGTCAAAAATGGTGACACCGTAATCGATATCGGCGCAAACTACGGATACTATACCATTCTCTTTTCCAAACTCGTCGGTCCATCCGGCAGTGTCCATGCATTTGAACCGCTCAGCGACATGGTAAGCCTGATCCGCCGGAATATAGAACTCAATAATCTTGATAATAACGTGCACATCGTGAATAAGGGTCTGAGCAATCATAAAAGTGATGTTATGTTATACACATACAAGGAACTGGGATCCGGTGCTACCTCGGCATCCAGGCGTTGGTTCGGTGCATGTACGAAACACCGTGCACACATGATAACGTTGGATGCTTATGTCAAACAACAACGCATTCGAAAGGTGCATTTCATAAAATGCGATGTGGAAGGAGCAGAAATGCTCGTTTTTCAGGGTTCAAAAAACGTTCTTTTACGGGATCAACCGACAATTCTTTTCGAGATCACCAATGCGCGGGTAAAATTCGGCTATAGTCAGAAAGATATATTTTCTTTTCTCGAAAAATATAATTATCTCTTTTATCAAATACAAAACAACCGGCTTATTCGCATTCAAAACCCCGAAACATTTTTCGGCGATTGCATTGCACTCTCTCACCGCGGCAAAAGCGCATTATAATATTTGGCTTTTACATACAGATATCGTTGTAATAATTTTGCTGAATTCGTAATCTTCTTTTTAAACATATTATTCATTTTATGGTGCACGAAACGCACGGCCGTCAGACCTCTTTTCGGTATAAGAAGCGCGATAAAACAATATATCCATAGTCGCACGTTAAACAGATAGGAACGGTCTAAAGTCAATAAACGGTATAAGAATCGAACGAGATTCATATTATTTGTATATAATTTTATCGGAAGAATATTGGCAACAAATTGCGATAAAATCAACTTTTTCACTGCATGTCGATTGTTGGTGTCCGAACGATCAACGCAATATTCTACAAGCGGCTCTACATTAAGCCGCCTGTTTTTCACCATGTATGCTTCCAGTGTATTTTTCAGATTTGGAACAGACCAATGGATAAAAACGTACATCGTTGACGCGTAATATCCCCCGTACCTTTCGACCGTATCAAAGACAAGAGGAAACCACGCGACACATTCTGTGCGGAGAAATTTTTGCCTGAGAAAAGGCGTATTTTTTAATACCAAACCGGCAAATCCGCCGACGTTAACCTGAAAAAGAAAACGCATGATTGATAAGGGATCGCTATGCGCAGACATGGTAATATCCGCGTATTGTTGGAGTAATTTTTTCTCAAGTTTCTTTCTGTCCATAGACACTTCAATCAGATTCATGCGGACAAATCCGACGTTCGTTTTTTCTAGATACGTTTTTAACTGTTCCAGACTGTCGTCAAAAGGCAAAAAATCGTCATCCCCCAGACATACGACATATTTTCCACGCGGATAACTCATCATTATTTGGAGATTTCCGGTTAATCCTACATTGATGTTGTTGCGGAAATATCGGATTCTTTTATCGCGAAACGCGCGTACGGTCTCTTTCGTACCGTCATTTGACCGGTTGTCTGAGATAATTATCTCAAAATCCTTACATGTTTGACGGAGAAGTATCCCGATGGTGCCGCGCAAAAAAAATGCACGATTATAGGTAGGAATAATGATGGAAAAAAACGGTTTTGTTTTTAATCTCATACTATTTCCCGTTCAATAATGTTCCGTATATTAGTTTTCTTGGAATACAACAGTGCGTTCTTCCGATATGTATTCAGTAATTTATTATTTTTCAGCAGTGATGCAAGAATCCGTCCCAAATGCTTTTCACTCTCCGGTATTACTACTCCCACATGTTCTTTTTTAATATCATCCGCGGTCGAACACGTATCGGTGATAATAACCGGCAACCCGACGGACAAATATTCTCTTGTTTTCATCGAATCGCCGTAATATGTCCACGGGCTGGTTGTTCGATACAATGCCAGCCCTATCGTAGATTTTTTGAGAATTGCATACACATCCGCATGGGATTTTTTTCCCGTAAATAACACGTGTGTCTGCATGTTCATATCGCGAACTTTTTTCCGAAGAATTTGTTCGTCATCCCCCGAACCGACTATGACCAAACGCACATGCGGGATTTTTTTTGACACATATTTGATTGCCTCAAAAGCCATAGCAAAATCTATATAATCCTCACGTAAACCCGATACGATAACGATATCGGTATATTTCGCAGGGGTTGTTTTGTGCATAGCAGCTGTATATAAAGGCGCATTCGGAACAAATACCAATTTTGAACCGGGTATGTTTTGTTTTTTGCGGAGAGTCATCATGCGCGTAGAGACACACCAGGTAACTGACGAATATGTCCGCGCAAAATAATCCAGACTATGATACAGCCAGTTTAATGCCGGATTTGAAAATCTCGCCCGTGCATAGTCAGCGGTATAAAAAACAACACGGGGAAGCGAAATGATAGGCTTAAGCAGTATACCGATGACTGCATTTAAAGGATCGATGCCTATATACATGGAAATGTTACCCCGTAAGGGAAACAGAATCCGGAATGTCACGAGTAAATCCTGAAAGGCGCGAAGAACAATAGGCAAATGAGGATTACCTACATATTGGACACGCATTTGTTTCCCATTAAAACTTTCAATCCGGGTCGTATGTCCTTCATACAAAGAATGTTTAATAAACATATATGCAATCCGCCGATTATGCAGGTCACCTGCTATTTGTGATCCTGTACCGTTACGGGGAGTATTATCTTCATAATACGCAGTGTGACTTGCAAAAATAACTTTTTTATCTTCCATTAGTGCAGTTGTTCACGGATATATGTTTGTATATCAATCCGCGGAGTAAATTTTAGTATTCTTTTGCATTTTGAAATATTCAAATAAAGATTATCCTGAACGTGAATTTTTGAATGATCGTATGCGACATCAAACTTTTTATACCGGGCCATAATTTCCGCAAGTTCCTGTATCGTAATTCTCCGGTCATTAGCGACGTTGATTACTTCGTTTCTTTGAATCTCTAATGATCTGACGATCGCAGAAATTGCATCTGATATATGAAGAAAATTTCTACCCTGCTTACCGTCCCCGTCAATAACTATTTTCCCTTTATTTTGAATGTTTCTTATAAATTCATATACCACGCCTTTATTATTTCCGTCTCCGTAGACATTAGGGAAACGCAATAATACTCCTTTGATACCGTACCGGTTTTCGTAAAAATGAATGCATTCTTCGCAATATTTTTTCGTCAGTCCATAGAGACTTCCGGGCAAAAGAGGGTCTGTTTCGACCGATCCTCCCGGACCGGGGTTTCCGTATACCGCACCGGAGGAAACATACGTGATCTTTTGCAGTCCCCTGCGCACGCCAACTTCGAGAAATGTCTGAAGGGTAAGTAAATTTTTTTCAATAAGATTTTGCATGGGCAGATTAAATGACCCTATGAGGAAAACCACTTCATGGGCATCCGACGTATGGAAAAAATTTTCTATATCGTTTTTTCTGCGCGCGTCGCCCTCAAAAACGGCATACTTTATTTTCTGTGATTTGAACTCAGGACAAAGGTGCTTTCCGATAAAACCCTTTGATCCGAATATGCCTACCATAACCACCGTTCCTTTTTGAAAATTGATATAAGCTCATCCTGCGTGAGAATTTTCGTATTTGACGATGAAAATTCACTGCCTCCGAAAATTTTCAAGTGTGCGTATTTGCGTTGTAATGTCATATCTTTGAGTTGCGGTAACACTAAGAAATATTTATCAGAAAACACGCGTGTATATTGCGCTTCGTTTCTTGAGACAAGCACCTCGTGTTGTTTTTCCCCCGGGCGCGCGCCGATAACGCAGATTTTTGATTTTGCATTTCCAAAAAGTTTTATCACCACTTTTGAAAGAGTTTCTAGTGTTGCAGACGGCATGCGCATGACAAACAATTCTCCTCCGGAGGAATGTTCCATGGCAGTAAAAATAAGAGCGATTGCTTCCCGTGTGTTCATAAGGAAACGGGTCATGTGTAAATCAGTCACCGTAATCGTGTTGTGCTCCGAGAGTTGTTTTTTAAAAAGCGGTATAACGCTTCCGTTTGTCCCGATAATGTTTCCTCCGCGGATACAAATGAATTTTGTTTTTTTCTTTTTTCCGGCGGCATAATTTGCGTTTGCATTCACCATAAGTTTTTCGCCGCAGGCTTTTGTCACGCCGTACAAATTAAACGGCTCGACCGCTTTGTCCGTCGATACATCCACAACCATTTCTACCCCGCTTTGTATCGCGGCTTCAATCACATTTTGCGTGCCGATAATATTCGTCAGAACCGCTTCCCAGGGATTATCTTCACAAACGGGAACGTGTTTTAATGCGGCCAGATGAAACACCACGTTCACGCCAAGCATGGCGAAGCGGAGAATATTTTTATCGCGTACATCACCGATAATAAAACGAAGGCGCGAATTATTACCCAGTTCCTGACACATCTCTACTTGTTTATGTTCCCCGCGTGAATAGATCCGTATTTCCGATAGATCCGAATATTTTTCAAGAAGCTGGCGCACAAGCTCATGTCCCCATGAACCCGTACCGCCGGTTATTAATATTGTCTTCCCTGAAAGAAAAGTTTTCGACATATTTTCGTGCTATCAATATGTGCTATTATAGCATCCGTCAGCAATATCTCCATGAATAAAAAAGACAGCACTGTCATCTATGTCAATTTTTCCCCGTATGAAAATGCAGGAAGAATTTTTGATTATCTTCTTTCTCATTTTCAAACCGTACTAGTCTTTAGTTTCAATTTTCACCATCTCGGAAAAAGCCAGGAGCCGAGCATGCTGCGAATTTATAAAAAAAAGAAAAAGGTGAAACAGTACCGTCTCTTTCAAACTCCTACGTCACCGCGCCTTGCATTTCTTCTGTTGCCAATCCGGTCGCTCGTTATCCTTCTACAGATACTGTTTCATACGATCAGACTCCGCCGGCAATGCGGCCCATACGATATATATTTTACCGTAAACGCATTTACCGCATGGAGCGGAAATATATTACGGCGTTTGGGACTAGTAAAAAAAACGATTTTCTGGGTTTGGGATTATTACCCGCCGGTAGATAAAAGTAAAATCGTCATGTTTATGCGCTGGATGTATTGGCAGTTTGATAAGCTTGCCAGTCATTCCGACACACTGGTTTTCTTAAACCATAGGCTCAAAGATTTACGAAAAAAAATACATATTCTCCCTCAGACCGAGCGCTACCCGATTGTAGGAATTGGTACAAAAACCGAGCGTTCGCAAAAAAAACCCGGTTATTCATTGTTATTTATCGGCGTATTAAAACAAAGTCAGGGATTGGAGTTAATCTTATCAAATACGCAAAAATTATATACCGCATTCCCTGCGATAACCTTGCACATCATCGGATCCGGCCCCGATGAAGAATATTTCAGAAAACTGGCGAAAAAAAGCGAAATACCGATTTTTTTTCACGGGTTACTTGACGTATTCTCTGATGAGGCAAAACGTATAGTCAGAAAAACGGCAATCGGTATCGCTCCATATAAACCGGATCGCGGCAACGTTTCTTATTTTGGGGATCCGTCTAAAATTAAAAATTACATCGGATACGGCTTACCGGTCATAACGACAAATGTTTTTGAATTTGCGGAAGAAATCAAAAAAACAAATTCCGGCATTATTATTCCATACGACATTATATCGTTTATCCGCGCGCTTAAAATAATCAACGCCCAATATGATGAATATGCGGCAAATAGCCACAAGCTGTCAAAAAAATATCATTACACTCACTATTATGATGCGCTTTTTATGTGATAAAAGCAGATATCGCGAATGATGTCGTCCATCGTGTACGTATACTTCCATCCGGGATACTCTCTGGTAAATTTGCCTACATCGGACACGTACCAGATATGATCACCGATTCTCGGTTTTTTGATGTATCGGATCGAAGCCTTTTTTCCCAAGATGCTTTCCACCTTTCTGACCGCTTCTATCACCGAAATATTTGAGTGTCTCGACCCGCCCATATTGTACACTGCGCCCTTTTTTGGCCGTTTATACACCTCATAAAATGCGCCAATAAGATCAACTGAATGGATATTATCCCGGACTTGTTTCCCTTTATATCCGATAATCGTGTACTCTTTTCCCTCCTTCACGCATTTAATAAGATATGCCAAGAAACCATGGAGTTTTGCAGCAGAATGCATCGGGCCGGTCAGACACCCGCACCGGAAAACCGTTGTACGAAGGCCGAAATATTTTCCGTATTCCTGAACCATTAAATCAGCCGCTGTTTTTGAAACTCCGAAAGGACTATGAATCGTATGGTCTAAACTCATTGTTTCGTCAATGCCGTGATACCACGAGTGGTTTTCCGGCAATTCCCATCTTGTCTCCTGTTCAACAAACGGCAGTGTGTTCGGATTACTACCGTATACTTTATTTGTCGAGGTAAAAATAAACACTGCGTGAGGACAATATTTTCTGCAGTTTTCCAAAAGAAAAAGAGTCGCCTCTGCGTTGACGGTAAAATCAATAACCGGTTCTCTTGCCGACCAATCGTGAGAGGGTTGGGCGGCTGTATGGATAATACAATCAAACGGTATGGTACGAAAAAGCTGCTGTAATTTCTTATTATCCCGGATATCAAAGGTATACGCGTGATAGTTCTGATATTTTTCTTGTAAAAATTTTTTATTCCTGTTCGTATCTCCTTCTCTTCCGAAGAAGTATGCACGCATATTATTATCGATGCCGTACACGTCAAAATGTTTATCGCTGAAGAATTTGACCGCTTCGGCTCCGATAAGTCCGCTTGATCCTGTTATCAGTACTTTTTTTGTTTTCATAACGACCCCTGTTAATCCTTATATCGCTCCAGTCCGCTCATTAGTCTCATATAATACTCAAATCTCGGAGCACGGCTTACGCCGGGTAAAAACTCGCTGTCTGACAGACTCCTGAGAGAATGCTGCACTTGTCTTCTTTTTTTCCAAATACTTTTTATATGCCCCGCGTTATACACAAGTGCTTTTATAACCGCCCATGAGCTTTCAGGCTTCCCTGATAAAACGTATGCTCCTGCCAAGCCAATATTGAGGAAGATATGAACCGGAAGCATTGTGAGTAGACGGAATACTCCCAAATTTTTCACGTAACTGATTATTCTGTTTCTGCAGGAATAATACACCAGGATTGCATACTTGTACGTGCTGTTATCAACGCTCCCGATGTGATAGATCACAGCAGCCGGCTCATACCAAATCTTGTAGCCGGCCAAAAGTGCGCGGTGACAAAAATCCGTCTCCTCAAAATACAGGAAAAAATCCTTATCAAATAAACCGACCGTATCTACTACTTCGCGTTTTACCAGCATACATGCGCCGTTTGCAGAATATATCTCTCCGGGAATATTATATTGCGGGGCATTCGGGTCTTTGCCGTAGCCGGTATAGTAAAGAAATCCCGTCGGAGTAAGAAACGTACATCCCGCCTGAAGCTTTTTCGTCCGCAAAAATACGAGTTTTGGCTGCACGATGCCGTTTGCCGGCGCGGACTCCATCCGTTTCACCAGATGCGTTAAAAACCGCGGCGTGACCGTCGTATCGTTATTCAGAAACAAAACATATTTTCCCCTGGCGTACCGATATGCGTCCGTAGATCCAGCGCTATACCCGATATTATCCTTCCGCCGTATCACCCTCACCTTCCCATAAAGCTTCTTAATTTCTTTACTGATGTCTTCTTTTGACCCGTTATCATACAGAATAATTTCACAATTGTGATACGACATCTTTTTGAGCGAACGCAAACAATTGAGCGTATGTATTCGTCCGTTATAATTGAGAATAACGATGGAAACTTTCGGTGTCATGGCGCTATGATATAATAAAGGCCAATATTATGAAAGTAATCATACTTTGCGGCGGCGCAGGCACACGACTCAAAGAAGAAACGGAGTTTAAGCCCAAGCCGATGGTATATATAGGAAACAAGCCCATCATTTGGCACATCATGAAGTTTTACGCCTACTGGGGTTACAACGACTTCATTCTGGCGCTGGGCTATAAAGCCGATTATATTAAAGACTTTTTTCTTAATCAAAAGGCATTCACATCAGACTTCACCTTAAAAACAAAAAACCACAAAACAAAATTTTATCTGAACAACAGATCCGATGCGGATGATTTTACCATTACGTTTGTTGATACGGGTCTTTCGACACAAATGGGGGAGAGAATTCTCCGGTGCCAAAAGTACATATCGAAGAGCGATAATCTTTTCATGGTTACCTACGGAGACGGCGTGACTGATTTAAATTTGAACGATCTGCTTCGTTTTCACAAAAAGCAAAAAACGATCGCCACGATTACCGGCGTACACCCGCGCTCTAAATATGGTCTTGTCCAACTTGAGAAAAATAACATCGTCTCCGGTTTTCAGGAAAAACCGGTGCTGTCGGAATGGGTCAACGGCGGATTCGGCATCTATGATAAACGGTACTTTAGCTATCTGCGGCCCGGCGAAATGGAACACCCAGCTCTCACGCGACTGGCAAAAGAAAAACAGTTATCGCTCTTTAAACACAACGGATTCTGGTTCTCGGTTGATACGTATAAGGAATACGAGGATATCAACACCATGTGGAAATCCGGCGTAAGGCCTTGGTATGTATGGGAAAAATAACCAACAGTGATATTATTGTAACCGGCGGCACCGGCTTCATCGGCAGTCATCTGGTGAGTGAACTGAAAAACCTCGGTAATAGAGTTACCATTTTTGACCTCAAAGGGCGCCCGCCCGTTGATGTGCGCAATAAGGAAAAAATACTTCAACTTGTCAAAGCACTTCAACCGCAATATATCTTTCACCTGGCTGCAAAAGCCATCGTCCAGGAGAGTTACGAGCATCCTTACGAGACGCTGGACACAAACATTATGGGAACCGTTAACATCCTCGAAGCCGCAAGAACCTGCCGCGATCTTCAATGCGTTCTCGTGACATCTTCCGATAAAGCGTATGGGGAAAAAAGCGGAAAATATCTCGAAACTGACGCACTGCGGGGAGATCATCCATACGAAGTGTCTAAGTCGGCGGCAGATTTAATTTCCCGCTCGTATTATCAAGCCTACGGACTTCCCGTCGTTGTGACACGGTTTGGAAACGTATACGGCGAAGGGGACCTGAACTTTTCGCGGATAATCCCGGGTATTATGATGGCGCTGGTGAAAAATAAAACTCTGGTAATCCGAAGTGACGGAACGTTTGTCCGCGACTATCTTTACGTGAAAGATGTGGTACAAGGATCTATAGGGCTGGCCACACATATCCGTAAAACTGCCGGTGAAGCGTTTAATTTTGGTTCGCACGAAACACTCTCCGTCATTGAACTTATCGGAAAAATCCAAAAAATCATAAACAAAAAAATCAAATACAAAATAGTCAATACTGCCAAAAATGAAATTCCGTCTCAGTCACTCGATTATTCGAAAATCACTAAATATATTTCGTGGAAACCGCAATATACGCTGAAACGAACCATTCCCGATATCTACGCGTTTTATAAAAAATACTATGAAATGCCGGGCATGTAACACTACTATTATTCACTTTCTCTCTTTGGGTAACATGCCTCTGGCTAACTCTTTTCTAAGGGAAGCTCAATTACCGGAAGAAAAGAAATATGACCTGTCCCTTTGTTTCTGCCCCTCCTGCTTTCTTGTGCAACTTACTCGTACAGTGCCGCCGGAAAAACTTTTCCGGAATTACATTTATTTTTCCTCTACCTCAAGAAAATTTCTTGACCATTGCAAGGAAACAGCAGAATATTTAACCAAAAAACTGCATTTGAACTCATCTTCTTTGGTACTGGAGATAGCAAGCAATGACGGTGCACAATTGCAATATTTTAAAAAATTGGGGATACCGGTCCTGGGTATTGATCCTGCGAAAAATATCGCGCGCGTGGCCAATAAAAAGGGCATAAAAACAATTGCTGAGTTTTTTAATCTCGCCTATGCAAAAAAACTACTGAAACGCCATATACAGGCGGACCTTGTATTCGGCGCAAATGTTTTGGCTCACGTCCCGAAAATCATCGACTTTGTCAAAGGCGTTAAACTCATTTTAAAACCCGCCGGCACTGCTATTTTTGAATTCCCGTATCTCGGAGGATTATTCGAAAATAAATTCGATACGATTTATCACGAACACGTTTTTTATTACTCATTGAGCGCTTTGCGAAATTTATTTATTACGGCCGGTTTACAAATTTATGACGTTGAGCTTACAAACATGCAGGGCGGGTCACTCAGAATTTTTGTTTCCCATCCGCACACATTCCCAATACACGTTCATGTAACCACGATGCTCGTAAAAGAAAAAAACAACGGCTGGACAGAAAGCAAAACCTATTTCCTGATCAATACCCGTATTAAAAAAATGAAACAAAAAATTATCACTACATTCGACCGGATAAAGAAACAAGGTAAGACAATTGCTGCATATAGCGCTCCTGCCAAAGGAAACATTTTGTTAAATTATTTCGGCATTGGCAGTAATTACCTTGAATTTATCGTCGATAAGTCGAAAGCCAAACAGGGTTTATACTCACCGGGAACACATTTATTCGTGCACTCTCCTTCAATGATATACCAAAAAAAACCTGATTACTTATTCATTTTATGCTGGAACATTGCAGATGAAATTATGGATGAATACCAAACGTACCACACATCCGGAGGAAAATTTATTATTCCTATTCCAAAATTTAACATCGTATGACGTTTGAAAAAACGAAATTATCGGGAGTATACATCGTTCATTTTGAACCGAACAATGATACGCGGGGGTATTTTACACGCACGTTCTGTCAGAAAGAATTCGCAGGTTTCGGAATCAAATTTTCTATTCTCCAAACAAACCGATCACTGACACGGGAACGGGGAACCGTCCGAGGCATGCATTACCAAAAAGAACCTTTCGCAGAAGACAAACTTATTCAGTGTATAACAGGAAAGATTTTTGATGTTGCACTGGACATTCGGAACAATTCAAAAACGTTCGGACAATGGATAAGCACGGAACTCTCGGCGAAGAGTAATACCGCGCTGTTTATCCCAAAAGGATATGCGCATGGTTTTCAAACACTTACTGCCAACTGTGAAGTCGAGTATTATATGTCCAATTATTATTCACTGAAAAACGCAACAGGAGTCCGAAGCGACAAAATACTCTGGCCTTTATCCATTACATTCGCGTCTCAAAAAGATAAAGCGTGGCCGCTCATATGAAAATACTACTCATCGGCAAAAACGGGCAGCTTGGTGTGGAATTAGAAAATATATTTGTTGAAACGAAGACAAAATTATTTACATTCGGTCATAAAGAACTGGATATTTGTAATTACGCAGCAGTCCAAAAAATTATTAAAAAAATACAGCCGGATATCGTCATCAATGCCTCCGCGCAAAATGTATTAATCGATTGCGAAAAAGATCCGCAAAAAGCATTTGCAACAAATACATTTGCTTTAAAAAATCTGGCAGAACTATGCCACGACCGGCACTGTAAACTCATAACATACAGCACGGATTATGTATTCGACGGGGTCAAGGGTAAACCGTACAAAGAGACCGACCGGCCAAATCCGCTCCAAATGTACGGCTTATCCAAACTGGCCGGAGAAATTACTTGTTTAAATTATAATCCCGACAGCATCGTCATCCGTACAAGCGGACTCTACGCAGGGGTAACGGGAAGCCGGGCAAAAAAGGGAAATATTGTTTTAAAACTGATAAAAGAATGTAAGAGTAAACCGCGTGTAGAAGTATCTTCCGAACAGTATGCCAGTCCGACGTACGCGAGAGACCTGGCAGAAAATACCGTTCTGTTACTGCGCCATACAACTGCGCGCGGCATCTATCATCTTGCAAACGAAGGATATTGTTCCTGGTATGAATTTGCCAAAGAGCTGGTTACACTGACAAACATTCCAACCCGTGTCATTCCCGTTGACCGGCACGGAGCATATGCCGGCATAAGAAGACCGCTATATTCAGCACTGAAAAATACCAGGGCAAAAGCGTTGGGAATCGTTTTGCCACCGTGGCAGGATGCTCTGAAAAGGTATCTTGCTATTGTATTCCCGTAATTCATTTAGTATACTCATCAGTACAATGAAAAAATTCATCGTTTGGTTTGCAGCCCTTTGTATTGTTTTTTTTCTTCCCATGTTACCCATTCACGCGCAGGACTCCGAGGAAACATCCGTTGCTTCACCATCCCCGGCCATAGAATATAAACTCCCGTACCCGGGTATGCTGCCGGATAATCCGTTATATAAAATAAAAGTGCTTCGGGATAAAATTATGCTCATTCTTATCAATGATCCGAATAAAAAAGCAGCATATCATCTTCTTTTAGCAAACAAGCAACTTCTCATGAGCAAAATGCTCGTCGATAAGGGAAATATTCCGCTTGCCCGGGAAACTGCCCTGAAGGGAGAAAATCAAATAACGCTCATGACCTTTGCATTCAAGAAGGCCGGTCTTAAACCGCAGGAAAATTTTTTAAATGAAGTAAAAATGGCAACACTGAAACATCAGGAGCTTTTAAAAGAGATAATTGCAAAGGTTCCCGCTGATGATGCAGGGACGTTTTCAACCGTGCTGGAATTCTCCCAACGAAATGTTGATGAACTTCAAAACCTGACTATTGAAGCTAAATAAATGGAAATATCCGTTGTTGTCCCAGTGTACGGGTGCAGGGAGTGTCTTTCGGAACTTTGTATCCGTCTCAACAAGCATCTTACTCCTTTGGTTAAAACTTTCGAAATCATTTTAGTCAATGACGAAAGTGACGATGAATCATGGAATATGATCCGCCGCCTGGCAAACACATACACGCAAGTCAAAGGCATACGTCTTTCGAAAAATTTTGGCCAACATTACGCAATTACTGCGGGCATCCAGGCTGCTTGCGGCAATTGGATTGTTGTCATGGATTGCGATCTTCAGGATCCGCCGGAAGAAATCAGTAAACTTTATAAAACGGTAAAAAATGGTTACGATATCGTGTTTACAAAAAGAATAATCAGACATGACTCTTTCATAAAAAGATTTTCTTCTTCATGTTTTAGTTTTATTTTTCAAAAATTGACCAATATGAAAAGCGATCCGTTAATGGGAAATTTCAGTATATGTTCCCGCCAAGTTGCGGAAAGCTTCCGGACACTCAAGGAACAAAACCGCTCATATTTGCAGGCATTAAAATGGATGGGGTTTAATCATATGACAATTCCCATCACACACGCGCGGCGATTTAAGGGTGAAACTTCTTATACCTTAGTAAAATCTTTCGCATATGCACTCGACAGTATTACGGCGTACACGAATAAACCGCTCATTCTTTCTGTTCAATTCGGATTCATTATTTCCTTCATATCATTTTGTGCAGGAATTTATCTTATTCTTCGGTATTATTATATGAAAATACCAATCATTGGCTGGACAAGCATGGTAGTTTCTATATTTTTTTCAACCGGGCTCATCATTGCAGACCTGGGGATAATCGGTATCTATATCGGGAAAATATTTATCGAAACAAAAAAACGCCCACTCTATATTATTAAAGAAACAGTCGGATTTTCACATAAAATATCATGAATGTGTTAGTCGTCGGAGCAAACGGATTTTTAGGCAGGCACATTGTTACACGGTGTCAGCAACAAAACTGGACTGTATACGGCACATACAATAAACGACACGATAATATTCCGCCTCGTACAAAAAGACTCTCTATGAGAGAACTCTGGTTAACGAAAGAACAATTTTCTTACATATTCATTACCGCTGCTGCTATTCCATACCCGGATCGGCCGATCAGACAGAAAGAATTAATCGCTGTAAATATTGAATTGCCGATTTCTTTGACAAAAAAATTTCCTTACGCAAAAATTATCTTTTCTTCCAGTGTATCCGTTTACGGCAATCACAAAAACACGATAACGGAAACGTCGTGCTTTAACAATCCAGACCTCTATGGTTTATCAAAGATTGCCGGCGAATGCGTCGTGAACGCTCAAAAAAAATTTGCAATCATTCGATTTTCCTCTCTTATCGGTAAAGGCATGTATCAGGGCACATTCATCCCGTCAATCATCGCCGATGCCAAACGGACTAACATAATAACGTTACTCGGAAAAGGGAAAAGAAAACAAGATTATCTTCATGTATCCGACGCGGCGAGACTGTGCATGTTGGCTGCAAAGCATCCGGGTAATGGTATTTTTCTCGGCGTTTCCGGCTCCTCGTATACAAATGTGCGCGTTGCAAAAATAGTTCAACAATATTTACCAAAAACCAAAATTCGATATAAAGATACGGATACAAGTTTTTCTTCCGTCTACGATAATACATATACGGCAGAAACCCTCCATTTTCGTGCACACATGAGCATGAGCGGCGCGATCGGGGAAATGATCACATGAAACATATTCTGGTGACCGGTATCGGGGGGAATGTCGGACAAGGAATCCTGCGGAATATTGCTGCTCTTCCCTATCGTTTGTATATTGTGGGCACCAATACAGAACTTGTATCGGGAGGAAATCATTTATGTGACCGTGTCTACAAAGTTCCTTTCTCGTCTGAAACAGACTATATTCCCAAAATGCGGTTGCTGTGTAACCGCGAACATATAGACCTTATCATTCCGAGCACCGATTATGAATCATATTATTTGAGCCTCAACCAACAAAAATTGCCGGTCATTGCCACATCGCCATCCCAAACAAATAAGATTTTTTTGGATAAATACATGACTGCGCAGGAATTCATAAAACATCATATACCGTTTGCCCAAACGTACCTTCCTTCGCAATATCATAATACACTTCGTCATTACATAGTGAAGCCGCGTGAAGGAAGAGGCTCCAGAGATATTTTTTTAAACCCGAAAAACCTAAATACGTATACGGACGCCTTCATCGTACAAAAACTTTACACTGGTAAAGAAATTACCACCGGCTTTTATGTCACGAAACAAAATATGATACCCGGCTCAATAACATTCATACGAGAACTCACGGCCGGCACTACCACAAAATGCCAGGTAACTCACCGATACGACACACGGTTGAATATCATTATGAAACAGATGATTAAACATTTCACCATCAGAGGTTCATGCAACATTCAATCAGTAGTTACTTCCACCGGCGCTGTAATTCCTTTTGAAGTAAACGGCCGCATTTCGGGGACAAATTCCATCCGGTCACAGTTCGGATTTGAAGATGTTAAGTATACAATAGAAGAATACCTCTTCGATAAAAACCCCGCTAAACCGAAAATCAAAAACGGGTCTGCTGTCCGAATCCTTACTGATATCATTTATCCCGGGACTCAATTACGCAATATTCAAAATAAAAAAACGCCGCATTATCTATTCTAAATATGATTAAATACGTCTTTTTTGATGTTGCAGGAACACTGGTTTATAAACCAAAATTATTTTATTTTATACAACGCATACTTCAAAGAAATCATCATCATATTTCTCAATCAATAATACAACACCACTACTCGATTCTTAGCAAGAATACAACATTTCCAGCAAAAACAACAAAATCATTTTATGACATGTTTAATGCAAACCTTCTTCAATTATTAGGAATACAACCATCGCCAACACTTCTGATAGAAATTTATAACGAATGTAATAATCTTCATTGGGAAGCATTTCCCGATACTTCCGTACTAAGATCGATAACACTTCCTGTTGGTATTATCTCCAATTGGGATGATACACTTAACCCGCTTCTTGCTTCACTCTTTTCTGTTCCTTTTTGGAAAGTCTATAGCTCGAGTGACATCGGCTTGGCAAAACCGGATATTCGTATGTATCAACATGTCGTAAAGGACATAGGGTGTGCCCCTTCTGAAATAGTATATATTGGAGATTCTTTAGATCTTGATATTATTCCTGCTTCAACTATTGGCCTAAAAACAATACTATTGGATCGAAATAACGAATATATTCATTTCAAAGGACCAAAAATTTCCAGCCTCAGTGAGATTTGGAAGACTTTTGGATCCGGCGCCGATTTCTGACATATCCCTCGACGCCATCCTTAAATGAGGTAATGACGTATCTCGCTTCTCTTTTTTTCATACCGGCCCAAATCGGCAGCCGAATCAGCGTTTCGCTTGCGTGCTCCGTAACCGGAAAATCTCCTTTACGGTAGCCCAGTTTTTTCCCCTGAGGAGAGTTGTGGAGCGGAATATAATGAAATGTTGCCTGTACTCCATGATTCTTTAAATAATCAAGCATGAAGTTCCGCTGTTTGCGGCTGTTCATGAGCACATAAAAAATATGCGCGTTGTGATGAGCGTACGCAGGGATAGTCGGCAACCTCATAACGCCGGTATTTTGAAATGTTGTCAGTTCATGCATATACCATTGATATATTTGTTTTCGCAAATAATGAATTTTATCTACTGCTTCAAGCTGTGCCAGAAGTACGGCTGCGAGCAAATCACTGGGAAGATAACTTGACCCAATATCAACCCATGTATATTTATCTATCTGGCCGCGGAAAAATTTACTTCTATTGGTCCCTTTTTCCCTCATGATTTCTGCGCGTTCAATCATTTTCTTATTTTTCGTATTAATTACTATCGCACCGCCCTCTCCGCTTACAATATTTTTCGTTTCATGAAACGACAGACATCCCAAATCTCCGATAGTACCAAGGTACCTATTCTGATATTTTGCATCAATCGCCTGAGCGGCATCCTCAATAACCTTTAGATGATGTTTCTTTGCTATGTTCATAATTCTCCCCATGTCGCATGCTACTCCGGCATAGTGGACGACCATAATCGCCTTCGTTCGTCTGGTAATCTTCTTTTCAATATCCTTTGGATCAACGTTCAGCGTATCTTTTTGAATCTCTGCAAATTGCACCTTGAGACCGTTTAATAAGATCGCGTTAATCGTTGAAGAAAAGGTAAATGAGGGAGCAATAACTTCGGATCCGGGTTCTAACCGCAACAATCTCACTGCCATCTCGAGTGCCGTCGTACCGGACGTAGTAAGCAATACTTTTTTTGCATGATATCTGTTTTGTAAGAATTCCTGAACCCGTTTTGTATAGATGCCGTCACCGGATATCACGAGCCGATTGGTAAGGATATCCCGAAGATACGGTATTTCTTTGCCGGTAATATATGGTTTAAAGAATTTAACGTTCATGGCGGTTCCGTTTTTTTGCAACTGCGATAAGCGACGTACCAAAAGGAAACGATAGGTAATACATAAGCTTGCTTTCGATAATCATGCTCCACTGTAATATCATATTTATGACATATACGGGAGGGTGCAAAAATCCAGGAACATCTGAAGATACATATTTCTTTGCGATGAGGTGGGGCAGGTATTGAAAAAATCCAAAATATTGGATAAAAGTCACGTTAAAACCATGGGACTCGAGCAAGAGTTGCAGTGTCGCCTTTGAGTAGCGTCGTTTGTGCCCTGAAAAACGGTCAAAATCTGTCCACACTTCCATACCTGCGGGCACCGTGATCATAAGTGCCCCATGTGGTTTGAGAAATTTTGCACATTGTGCAATAAACGCGCCGTCGTTTACAACATGCTCAACAACATCAAACGCCCCGACAATATCAAACCGCCCATAGGCATGGTAATCCCGCATATCAGCGCAGATGAGACGTGCCTTCGTTCTTTTTGCAGCAAATGTGAGTGCTACGGCATGCATATCCAGTCCGGTCACGACAAATCCCATACGCTCCAGCGCAGCAAGAACAAAACCGGTTCCGCACCCGACCTCCAAAAATAATTTTCCGTGAAGACTTCTATATACCCTTCTGACACAATTCTCAATAATTTTATTTCGCCCTATAAACCAAAAATGTTTTGACTCCACCTGAAAAAGATATTTAAAGGCTTCACGCGGATAGTTATTATCGCTTTTCATAAAATTCTTACCTGTTCGACAGAGACCTCCGCGGGATACGCTACCTGTATCGCAATCATTTCCAGCGTTGTGCCCCGGGAAGGGAAAGACATGGTATACGTATGCGTTTGTCCATCAACAAAAAACGGCAATACTATATAATTTTTATTATCAAGTGAATCTTCTTTATTTGTTTTTGTTAAAATTCGTGCCATTCCGTGATACGTAACATAATCATACGACTGCATCAACTCTCCCTGATTGCGAATATATTCAAACGGCGCAGTGCCCATCCGCCATGCTAATAAAGGATCAATAGAACTATAGTCAGATTCAATAACTTCTATCTCCCGTATTCCCGGAGTCCATCCGTTTCGAGTCTGTTTTATCATATATTTAATATACCTGGCAGAAGTAGGAGGAAAAGCATCGCTCACGAAAGTCATGTCGCCATTAGTTTGACGCGATGACTGAATGTCTGCAGCATGCCAATTCACAGCATCCGAAGACAGGGATACCGTGTACACATTGGCCTCACGGTTCATCACGGGAATCCATTGAATCCGATTAATCTGTTTGACCGAACCTAAATCTATGACAAAATACTGTTCATACTTCGGTTTCAGTTGCCAGAGATTTTCCGCATCCGTCCACCACGTATCAACGCGGTTATCAACTAAAAATTTCAGCGGGTATACATAATTTGATTCTGTCCCCGTAGCTTTAACCGTTTTATAATACTCCGCCCGATCTATCAAATATGAAAATACTGCCCTCCGATCGAAACGCTTTTGATTAAACGTTCTGAATATTTCTTTTTTTTGCGTCTCCGTAGGGTTACCAAAGTAATACGGATACGTAAATTGACCGGGGTCAAGAGGGCTTATTTTCAATGTCAATTCCAACTGCAGTTCTCCGTAACTTGGAATTCCGGCAACTGGAATCATCAAAGGATCTTTCGTATCCGCAATTACTCTTAGAGGTAAATGTTCGGCAACAATCCTCGCATCTTGCGGTTGAAGACTGAGTGCAATTTCTTTTGTCGTATCCTGTAAATTGACCCCGTCGTAAAAAAATGAATAAAATTTTTCTTCAGGATGAATCGATTGCTTTAATCGTTTCACGTACTCGTCATTGGACGACGTAAATGTTACTCTTTCTATCGGAACATCGTACATAACCGCGAATGTTACTTCGGGCGGAAATATTGCGTTAGAAAGAATATTTCCTAACCGCGGAATAGACGGATAATATTCCGCTGCGTCGATCAAAATCGTTGCCCGTTCCGGAAAAACGGGAATGTATTTCTTAAGTTGTGATATAAACGTTGCGCCGGGTAAACCTTGTTCCTGCACTCTCGTCGACACGTACCTGCGTGAGGCTTTCGCCAATAATCCTATATAACAAAGAACTAAAATAAAACAAAATACTCTCCATCTTATATGCTTCTCACACTGAAACAAGATGCCAAGAGACCAGAAGATGATCGGAAACAACAAACTTAATCCTATAAACGTAATAGGCAAATATCTATTCGTTGGTCCGTACGTCATAAAAGACGGCTGAAGGAAAAAAAATCCCACATATCCCTCAAGCGTTAAAGCGAGAGCAAAAAGTAAGTGTCTATATATAGCATGGGTTGGTTTTTTCCGCCAAAGGATAACGCTGAGCAGTATCACGATGACCATCATAAGTAATCCTACAGTACTATTCACTTGAGTTATTGTTTGATTTGGAAGAATCATTCGTCCAAAATCTGCAATATATTCTTTGAGCATAGCCGGTCTTGTATACTCAATAATAGTATTCATCCCAAATCTTCCGTTTCCCCCGTATCCGAACACACCCGAATATTTTCCCATAAGATAAAATGGCAGAAGTGACAAGATACTTTTTAAAATATGTCCTCCGTACAGCACTTCGAGGGTTGGCACAAAAAGAATCAGTACATACGTCCGAAATGGAAATAAAAGCAACGACAAAAAAAATAAACAAAGAGAAAGAATATAATAACGAACCTTTCGCGATTGAAGCCAAACAGAATATGCAATCAACACACTTACAATTCCCACAATAGACAGATTATTTGTCATTGAGACAATCATCATGTTGAATTGTTCTATACCGATATATCCGGTTGCGAAAATTAAAGCGGAGACGTATGCAATACTCGCACGTTTTGTGAGAATGTAAAAAAATGCTCCAACAAATACAGCTGCCAACATATACGTGAGAACTCCAAAAACAAAATATCCCTGAGGATGAATATTGAACATCAGATACAGAGGCTTAAAGACTGTCAGAATCTCCCAGTCATACGGCCATCCGACTAGCCTGTTCCTTTGGATATAATAGAGTATTGAATAATCGTCGCTATAAAAATAGTAGTGAATGGTTGCCCCGACCGAATACCATATGACGCCCAAAAACACAAAGATGGCTGCATATCTATTCTTCATGATTGAGACTACCAATATTCTCTAAAGATCATCGTCAAAAATCGAAGCCCTGCGATAGTACGAAGTTTGGAGGTCCCCCATCCGCGCGCGCTTTCACGGCTTGGTATTTCGGCAACTGTATATCCTTTCTTCAAACATTGAATGACCATTTCCTGTTCGATACCGAAACCGTTTTCCTGTAAATCAAGTTTCTTAAATACTGATTTGCGGATACCCCGAAAGCTATAAAGAACATCCGTGAGTGCTGCGTGGAACCGTTTATTGATAAGCATGACGAGGAAATCGCATCCCGCCGAGCGAATAATACCGGTAAGGGACATGGAGAGATCAAAGCTTCCTCCGGTGCGTCTGCTTCCCATAACAAAATCCGCTTTTTTTGAAAGAAGCAAACGGGCCATTGCCGGAATATCATGCTTATCATGAGATCCGTCTGCATCAAAAAAAATAACTACCTCATGCTTCGCTTTTGCCACGCCAACTTTCATCGCATCTCCTTTTCCCAGTTTATGATCCAGATAAAACCGTACTCCCATTCCTGTAACTATTTTTTTCGTATTATCGTGTGAATGGCCATCTACAACGATAACATCATCACTAAACTTTTTTAATTCATGAAGGATTTTCCCTATACCCGCATCTTCATTTTTTGCAGGGACAATAATACTTATGGATAGGTTTTTCATACTTTATACGCTTTTACCAAAACATACAGAGCCAAGTTGAGCGGTACTTGCCGCGGATAGGAAACGATTTCATACCGGGAAAAATTGCGGCCGATCGCGCGTAGTATATCGTCGTGTCCGGACGGATGTATATCATCCGGTACAAACTTTAATACATGCGTAATAATAAAATTGGATATGATATTTTTTGTTGGAAATCCGATGACTACATAGCCATCTTCCGTAAGTAATCTTTTACATTCTTTACACGCCTTGTCTAATTCCTTGTCCCGAAAATGCTCCATAACAGATAAGCATATGATTTTGTCAAAAAAAGCAGATTTAAATTTAGTTTTAAAAATAGAATCTTTCGTCAAAAAAGTTTGGATACGTTCTTTTGCCAATATTGCTTTTACAATAGCCATTTTCGGATGAAGATCGATTCCATACACATGTTCTGCAATTTTTGCCAGAGACGGAATGAATGTTCCGCCGCCATATCCTACATCTAAAATTCTTTCAGCCTTTCGATACGGACGCGCAGTAAGCATATCCAAGGCAAGCGACAGTCGCTTACGCATAAAATACCCCTGAAGCGGACGGTAATATTGGTCGATCGTCCGGTCTATATATTCAAAATGCAACGGAAGTAAATTTTTCTTACTTGGTATTACCAATTTCATATTGAGGAGTAAGTGTAACATACTCAATATTCAGATGAAAAGGACTAACAGGGGTGATCGTTATACCCGTAATGAATTTCCGTAAAAATTCACCTCTCCGGCTAAATATCTCCATATCAGGAAGCTTAAACTGCACCGTATGGGATGCTCCGTCTGTTATTGCGCGGAACCATTTCTCCTGGGGAGCCGTTTCGGGCCATGTTTTATCTGTGCTCCAGGAAAACTTTGCCCATCCGGTAGGTGACGCATTCACCACTGCACTGTCATGTACCAGAAGATGCGGGTCCGTATACCGTTTGGCAAAAGGAATTCCGCTGACCCCGACAACCTCTATCTCGTCAAGTGAGGCGGCAATCCCCGTAGTTGTCGTTTCAATATTCATCCGGAAAAATTTGCCCGTCCGCGGGGTATCAAAAAAATCTATCCGTGCGGTTTTTGTATTGAGATACACGCGCGTAATGGCTTCCCAGGTTTTCCCGTCCAATGAGGATTCGATCGTGTACGTGCCGGGAACCCTTGCCCCCGGTTGAACACTCCACCATAAAGCACCAATCTCCTTCTCGCTCCCCAGATCAATGGTTACTATTCCCGGAATCGAATCCGTAATCCATCCGGACCTGAGTCCGAAGGCGCCGTCAACAAGATTCTCAGGCAACAGGTGCAAAAAAGGCTCGTGTGGCCGTTGTGTAAGCGTAGAAAATACATACACCGAGGCATTTGTCAGAAAATTATCCCGGTCAGCTGCGTATAACTGTGCTTCCCTGTCCGAATCTGCATTACCTGTGGGAATTGCGTTATATCCGATCTGAACGATATACGGTATTTCAACGGGAAATTTTCCTTCCGGCAGCGGTGCTTCTTTAACCCCGTATGCTGCAAAAGGTTGAACATTACAAAGAGTCTCTTTTACACGCTTCTCCTCATTCGTAAGTCCGCCCGGATTCATACTGCTTACGAAAAGCACATCATCAATAAGATACGTTCCTTTGCTGACTTTTTCCAAAATTCTTGCCAATTGGTTTTCCGTAAGAAACGGCGCATCCTTTAAATTTGGATATAATGATTCCTTCAGAAAGGACCACTCATATAAATAATCATTTAAACCGTCTGAAAACGGAAACTGATAGATGGCATAATTTTTTGAAATCCTGGGAAACATTTTCTGAAAATTCGTATAAAAAGCCAACGACTCAGCATGATACGTATCAAATAATTTCTTTTCTATTGCACGAAGCCAAAAAATATTCGCAATAACAATAAAAACTATCAAAGAGGCAAATAGCGGTTTTTTAAACTTTTCATACAATTCCCAAAATAAGAGAGACCAAAACAGACAGACTCCCGTATATGCATAGTACATGTACCTTCGGGTATTCCAAAAATACTCCTGCTTCAGGACGGTGTCGGAAGACGGAATGGCATAGGATGTAATGGCAACCCAAAGTACGCTCCAGCCAAACGCAAACAGTAAAAAGGGAAATATTTTAATTTTCCGTAACCGCAATACTATATATCCGCCCGCCATGGTAACTACCCATCCCATAATCGAAAAAAAATATTTTTCAAGAAATACTGATCCGTGGGTTATATCAACCAAAAATGCCCGGGTTATATTTAACCATTCGTAGGGAAGCCAAAGGCTCGCAAAGTGTCTTCCGAAAGCCAAAAGCACTCTCCAGGCCAACAATAGATATAAATGATTACGAAGCAGGCTGAACCGGAGGAGTACTGAATCATCCATATAGTCGCCATAAATATCTCCGAGAAAATGTCTCATCACTAAATACATGAATGCTACACCAATATAGGGAATTATTTTTTTAACAATGTTCAACGGTTTCAGGATTTTTTCCCCGCGATATATCGTCAATTCAGTTAATACGATGACCCCGATAAGGGTAAGCGCGGATTCCCGGATAAAGAATGCCAAAAAAGCAAAAAACAATGAACCGAAGAGAAACCGTTTGTTTAAACTATATTGCCAATAGTGATACAACCATAGTGAAGCGATTACACTGGAAAGTAGTAATCCGTAATATGAATTAAAGCTGCCCCACGTAAGCACATCCTGATACGTCGGACTTGCGACAAAAAACAAAACCGCAACTCCCGCCACCCGAAGTCGTTTCGTAACGGTATACAGATAGCCAAACAGGAGAAGAGCTGTGATGGTGTGTAAAACTAAAGCAGTCGCATACCACCCGGCAGGATTCCATCCGAATAGTTTATAGTCTAAAAAATAAAGATACGAATGTGACCGATATAATCCGGCAAATGTATGAGGGACTCCCATAAGCCAACTTAATTCGTACGCTTTAAAGAACCTGAAAGTCAAAATTCCGCTCCACGCAAACCACGATACGGTAATAATAAGAGCACAAAACAAAAGTTTTTTATATCTCATACGGTCTTTGACACTGCTTGGGTGAATATGTTGTTCCACGAAAATTTTTGCCCCAACAAAAGAGCGTTATGCCGGTATTGCTGAAGTTTTTTATCGTCTGAAAGAAGTATTATTATTGCTTTGGCAAGAGCATCAGGTGTGTCCGATACCGCGATTCCGGCCTTTTGCCCAACAAGTATCTTCCAAACATCCGGTACTTTTGTAATGACGATAGGTAATCCTACGGAAAGATATGCTTTTACTTTACCCGGATCGGTGAACCGGACGAAGTTATCCGGACTGTCTACGTAAGGCGCTACGGCAACAGCACACCGGGACAACAGCGTTTCCACTTCGTCATGATTTTTAATAAATCCGTAAAATGTTACGTGTTTTTTTAAACGTAATGTATGTACCATACGCAATAGCTCCTGCTCCATTGGCCCCCCGCCGATAATATCCAAATGAAACCGGGGGATACGCTTCAGAATTATTGGAATTGCCTCAATCACCCGCTGCACTCCCTGCTTACGGATAAGATGTCCCATATGTGCCGCATGGTACCGTTTGATTTTTGTAAACGGAAGAGAGGAAACCATTGCATCTGTTCCCATGGGAACGACGAGTTGTTTATACCGGATTTTCAAAGAAGATAATCCTACTTTTTCCCTTTCATCCGCCATTATCGACGACAAATTCCATATCACATCAACATTTTTCACTGCAAACGCATCGAGTTTGTGGTATACGGTATTTAGAAATTTATTATTATGTCTGTTTGGAATATAGTCTATCGTATAAAACACTGTTTTCTGCACCAAACCAATTTTTTGCAGTATCGCTCCTACACTTGCGTTTACGTTATCTACACCGACATAAAGATCTATAGAACCAAATCGCAAACACCAAATAAAAGTCAGAAACACGTCTTTTACCAGATTTAAAAACTGAATGGGTATATAGAACGGGAAAAAGTATTCTTTCTTTGTTGACTCACGAATATGCGACCGCTTCTCTTTCGCAAACACAAAGGGATGGGCGATAAAAGCAAGTTTTGATACTTTTCCTTGAAGATATGTTTCGAGCGCATGCGACGGGCCGGTCGCATATTCGTGGGTTACAATGACAACCCTCAGGGCGTGAAGTTTAGAGGCTATATTCATGACGGTACCATTCTATGGTTTTCGTAAGTCCCTCATCAAGCCGGGTTTTGGCAGTAAATTGCAGGTGTTTTTTTGCTTTTCTATTGTCACTATTTCTCCGTGCGCTTCCATCTGGTTTTGTTTTATCAAACTGAACTGTTACCTTTTTCCCGGAAACCATAATTATTTTCTTTACAAGTTGGGCAATTGTCACTTCTTCATCCGTTCCTAAATTAACCGGGTCCGAGGTAGGATAACGCTCCACCCCGGCGATCATACCTTCTGCTAAATCTTCGACATAAAGAAACGCGCGGGTTTGTTTTCCCGTTCCCCAGACGGTAATCGGGTTTTCGCCGTCAAATACCCGCTTAATAAGTGCGGGTATGACATGTGACGTCTTCGGATCAAAATGATCCCGAGGGCCATAGCAATTATACGGCCGCACAACTGATACTTTCATACCAAACTCTTCCGTATAATACTTGCCCAAAAGTTCTCCCATTCGTTTTGCCCAACCATACCCGCCGTTTGTCGGTTCCGGCTCGCTTAAAAAACCTTCCGTTTCCGGCGTAGGGACCGAGCATTCTCTGGGGTACACACACGCGGATGAAATAACGAGGAATCGCCCAACCTTCGCTTGTCTTGCCGCTTCTATCATCGTAAGCTCAATATTCAAATTATCGCGTAGCATCGTCGCCTGATGTGTTCGATTGTATTCTATCCCACCCACACGTGCCGCGAGATTCATAACGACATCTTTTTGTTTACATGCATCCAGAGCATCAGCCATATTGGAGCAATTACCATGAACAAGGGTAACTTTGGATTTTACTGCTGATATATTTTTGAGCTTTCCGTTTTGAAGATTATCTAAAATAATAACACGTGCTCCGCGAAGAACCAACTTTTCCACCACATGACTACCGATAAATCCAGTTCCTCCGGTGACAAGGACTTTTTTGTTTTTCCAAAAAGTTTTACTCATGTAAATAATTTTACTATTTTTTGTTTTTCTTTTTGTGTAAGTTCCGGATTGTTTCCGAAATACAAACCCTGATCGTGAATAAGACGCGCATTTGATTTATTCATGGAGCGTACAAATTGCGGCATATACTTTCCGAAGAATGGTTGGTTCGTCATATCTCCGCCGACGATCGGACGTATTTCCACGACTTCGGCACACCGTCTGACCAGTTCATCGCGGATATCCGGACTCTTACAAATCACCGGAATGGCAAAATTAGAAAACACGTCCATATGAGAATACCGTAGCGGATAGTATCTGTCTGTTTTTTGATAAATCGGTTCGGCAATTTCATGAAAATTATTCTCTCGAATACGTACAATAGTATTGAGATATTTTATTTGCGAATTCCCAATAAACCCATTTATCTCTGTAGGGCGGAAATTATATCCGAGATCATAAAATGTATACCGGGAGTAAAACGTTGAATTTACTTTAAATTTATCCCGCATTTCCTTCTGTTTTATGAAACTTAAATTTCTATCCCACCCGTGTGCTCGTACGAGCCTAAGCATGGTTGCCAAATCTTCGTTATCTGTACAAACCGATCCCCCTTCAATAGTAGACATATGGTGGCCTACATAGTAAGAAAAGGTTGAGGCAATGCCAAAATTACCGAGTTTTACCTGTTTATACACTGTTCCCAACGATTCACAGTTATCTTCAATAAAAATAATATTATGTTTTTTACAATAACTACTTATTTTCTCAATATCATCACACCATCCTAATAAATTGGTCAGAAAAAGCATTTTGACGGGTTTTTCCCTGTTTACTTCCGTAAATGTCCGGCTTGAAACGTTGAGCGTGTCCAGTTCCACATCAATCGGTACCGGAACGAGCCCCAGCTCAATAAGCGGCATTGCGTTTGTAGACCACGTAAGCGCGGAAAAACCTACGCGGTCTCCCTTTTTTACCATGCCTAAGTTTAGTAACGCCTGTATTATCGCGAGGTTTGCTGAACTTCCGCTATTGACCATGACACAGTGCTTTCGACCTTGCCATTTGGCATAATTTACTTCAAACGACTCGCACTGGGGGCCAAAACTCAGCTGTTTGGCGGACCGGATAAAATGAATGAGTTTCCGTTTTGTTTCGGTTTCTTTATAAAATGTAGATTTAATAAGTTTGATCATAACGATTTATCGATTCTATCATTTTTCCTGTGAGAAAAATACTCTTTGTACCACGCATAGGTGTTTGTCAACCCCTCTTCCAGATTTGTCTTCGGTTTCCAACCCAAAAGCCTTTTTGCCTTTGCGGATGACATATAGAGCGTTTCAATTTCTCCTTCCCGCATTACCGCCTGTGACACGCGAAGACGAATTTGTTTTTTTGAAATATCTATGAGTTTTTGAGCAATTGCGCGGACAGAAGCCGGCTGTTTACTACCAAAATTTATAATACGGTTTTTATCCAATTTTTTCCGGCTCACACGAAGAAGTTGCAGTAATACTGAAATCGCATCCTCAACATAGAGATAATCGCGGGTTATATTTCCGCCCCAGATATCAACTGAACCTTTCAGGATAATGGAACGGATCAATTTGGGAATAAGCCGGGAAAAGTTGAGGTCTCCCGGCCCGTATATGTTGACAAAACGGGGTATTTCTACCGGCAGGTTATAACTTTCCGCGTAGGTCTGTGCCATAATGTCAGCACATGCTTTCGACGTTTCATACGGACGGGATGGTTGAGGAAAATAATCTTCGGTAAGCGGTACGCGCGGATTGTTTCCGTACACGTGTATTGTTGAAATAATAATGGTCTTTTCGGGTTTATACAGCCTCGTCATCTCCAAAATATTCAGCGTGCCGTTTATATTTACGTCAAAGGTTTCTTTCGGGTTATCATGCCCTTCCTCAACGGTAGATTTTGCTGCAAGGTGAATAACATAATGAGGACGGAAACGTTCAAATACTTCTTTCATCTTTTTTGCATCACGGACATCCGCACTATATTTAAGTAGCGTTGTTTCACCTTCAAAACGCGCGCACAGATTTTTACCGATAAATCCGTCTGCTCCGGTAATAAAAATTTTCTTCATCATGTACTCTCTTTCTTCATAACGACATGATAATACGGCGAAAACCGCTCGTCCCGGTCAATAGTATCGATAATAAATCCTATACAATTCATAATAAAGAAGCAAAATGGAGAAAACGGTATCACGAGAATTTTTGTCAGCCAATTCCCTTCAACTATTTTTCTGATAATGAATTGATTGGATAAACATGCAATAGTCGTTCCGAAATATCCGTAGGTAAATATGGATTCGATGGAGAAACCATGTTTTTTTGCATTTGCCATAAACCCTCCCCGGGTAAACCGTTGAAAATCGTACGCTATGCCCCCGTGCTCACGGTATAAAAACGGCATCGTGGTAAAACAGAGACCTCCTTTTTTCAACACTCTGTGCGCTTCCCGGAAAAATCCCGCAGGATCTTCTATGTGTTCCAATACCTCAAAACTGCAATACACGTCAAATGTATGGTCTCCAAAAGGAAGATCGAGCGCACTACAGACTTTATCTATGTGCTTTGCATCTTTAACAGATCCGTACAATAGCTCGGAAATTACGCCGAGTGACCGAACGCGTTTATTCTGATCGTTAAATAAATCATCCCAACTGGAATAATCTGTCGCGACATATTTTGTAATTTTTTTATTGAGCGCTAAGGCTCTGAATTTCGTGTCCGCATTGCCGCATCCGGTCTCCATAACCTTCCCATAAAACTTCCGAATGACCCGTTCGTTTCCGCGGATTTTATTCCGGAATTCCAGCCAATGGGGGTAAAACGGCGTGTGAACAAAAAATTGTACGATTTTTTTTAGCATGCGACATCTCCTAATTTTCCCCGTATTATAGCCCACCCGTATAAAACTACGAAACTAAAACATAAAAATGGATGCAAAAACCACGCCGAGTCACGAATTTTTCTCCATCCGCGTATGCTGTCAACTATTGGCACGATAATAGTGCTGCATACGATAATCGCATATACCAGGCGCCATATATCTCCTGTCGTTAACCCTCCGTACCGCCGTACACTTTTCATTTTTTCGCGCCCTTGCCCGAACCGGTATTGTGTCAAAAACAGTAACCGACGGCGCAAAAAGTACCCTATATTTCCGTATCCCGTTAAATGGAGTATGGAGTCTTTTACAAACGCATAAGTATCATGCCCTTTACGGATAAGGTCTACGTTGACATCCATATCAAAATATTTACCCGGCGCGGTATCGGCGTTGTCCATCAAAATCTTTCTTCTCACGAGAAATCCGTTTGCACCGATAGTGGGCATGTGTCCTTCTCGAAATCGTACGATGTAGTAATTTCCGGCATCGCGCGCCTCCCCGGAAAGTATATACGAATCATATATATAAGAAAGCCGGTCGGTTTTTCCCATATACCAAACCAGCGGATCCGCTGCGCCGTATAGTGCAAAATACCGATCCAGGAGCGACGTACGGCGGTCATAGTGATATCGGAGCGTTTCCACTCCGACAATGTCCGGATGGGCCAAAAATGGCTCAACCATGCCTCGGAACCAATTATTATGAGGCAATATGTTGTCGTGATCGATCATGGCCAGTATCTCGTTGCGGGCACATTGAATCCCGATACTTTTATTGTATTCTGCGCTCTGCAGCCGGGGATCGATCTTTATCACCCGAGCGTTATATTTTTTAGCGATGACTATAGTATTGTCACTCGATCCTCCGTCGGCGACGATAATTTCTATGTGTTGTTGCGGGTACTCCTGACTCCGGATACTTTTTAGGCATCTCTCAATCGTCCGCGCCGAATTACATGTGGCGATGACAACGGATACTGTCGGGTAATTACTTTTGCGTTTCATATACCTTTTTCAAAAGAGCCTCACTTTGTTCGGTTGCTTCTTTCCATGAAAACGATTTGCTCCACGCAAGTGCATTGTTCTCCAGGCTTTTGTACTTTCTTGTATTTCCTATCAATGCTAATGATTCCTTCGCAAGTTCTTCGGGGGTATTCCTGCCGGTAAGAATACCTGTTACATTATTTTTCACCGTATCCCGGAGGCCATGAACGTTATAAACAACACCGGGAGTTCCCTGGCTGGCCGCTTCAAGTACTACCAATCCCCATCCTTCCTTCACTGAGGCGTGCAAAAGTATATGTGCCCGCCGAAGCAATTCTATTTTTTTTGTTTCCGTAACATATCCCCAAAATTTTACGCTACGGGTGAGTGACAGTTTCTCTATCAGATTTAAAAGCTCGCTTCTGTCACCCTCCCCGACTATCCATAACTTTGCATTCTGATCGTACACCTGAATTAGGGAAAAAGCTGTGATAACGTCGTCGACACCTTTCATTTTGACTAACCTGCTCACGCAAATGAATGTGTGATTTTTTTCTTTTTTGGGAATCCGGCTCACCGGCGTAATCATAACCGGACAGGGTATGGCAACGCAGTTTTTACGCGGAATGCCGCGTTCTACCAACTCATCAATCGTCGACCGGGCATCTGTCCAAAACACACAATGCTTGTAAAGATGAAAATATAACCATTCGAGGAATTTACCGATTTCATTTTTCGGAAACGGAAACATACGATCCCAAATTTTTCCGGCAATCTCATGGATAAACACAAGTATCGGTTTTCCGGTCAAAAGCGGGAAAAAAAACGGGAAACCATGAATTTCTTCGACAATTACATCAAACTGTTTTGCATTCGCAAGTAAATATATCGGTACATAAAAATATATGGTAAAAGATCCCCACCGGCGGACAAAATCAACGCCATCTATCGTATTTTCTGTTTCTGCTCCGTGATAATTTGCAGTAAGCCATGTCACGCGATGTCCAGCGGCAACCCACCCTTTTGCATGCTCCATGGTCACCAGTTCTGCTCCACCGCTTTTAGGATGACTCACATCCCGCCAGTTTAGTATTAGTATGTTCATGCCTATCCAATATTTATACGAAAGTTTAATTCGGGATCAAAACGCCAAGTACGCTTACTCGCATCATCATAATAATGACGTATCTTGAGGCGGTAAAATACGGCAAGTGTATCCATGAGCATATTTGATATCACACGCAGCAAGTTACCTATGTTAATACTTGAGCGTGCCGCAAACAGATCAATTTCGACCGGAGCTTCATAAATTTTCCGGTATCCCAAATGATACGCTACGGCAAGAATCTCGATATCAAAAGCAAATTGCTTGACCAGGAGTCTCGGCAGTACATTTTCAAGGACACTACGCCGGTATAATTTCATGCCCACCTGCGTATCCGTCACATTCAAACCAAATAAAAACCGTATCATCTGCTGATATCCCCACGAAAGAACTTTTCTGTAAAGAGGATAATCCACTTTCGAATCCGGATGACGCTTGCTGCCGATGACGATATCCGCCTGTTGAAATTCAAATTGTGCAAGCATAAGCGGAAGTGCTTTGGATTTCAAATCTTCTCCCGCATCTTTAAAACCGATCACGTCTCCCGTGGCGTGAGAAAATCCGTACCGCACAGCGTACCCTTTTCCGTGATTTGTCTGATACCCGACAACATGCACACGGGGATCCCTAATTTTTTTTGCTTCCTCAAAACTTTTATCCAGCGCTCCGTCTACAACGGGGATAATTTCAAAATCCGTTTTCGTCGTTTTAAGTACCGCAAGCGTCTTTTCAAGATCCTTTTTGATTGTAGATGCCTGTTTATAGACGGGTATGATGAGGCTGAATTTTTTCATATACATAATATGCCGCCGATCCCAAAACGAATACGACGGCAATGGCGATATTCATCGATATAACCTGTGCAATTGTACCATGATACATGGTGATACCAACTATCTGGGCGAGTGCCGCGCCTGCTGCAAAAATCCAGATACGGGTTTTCCCCACAGCAAGGCATGCGATCGAAATGATGTTGGCAACCGAAAAAAGACTCAAGAATATACCAAAATACCCGAGCTTCGGCCCTGCCTGCGTATAGGCGTTACCAAAGAGCATGCGCACAATAAAATCCGGAAATAAGAAGTACAAGAGCGTTATCCCGACGGAAATAACCGCAACCACGCTCGTTGCAGACAGAATGAGTTTTTTGGTTTTTACGCCCATCGCTACCCGTTCGGAAGCCATGGGAAAAAGTACAAGCGGCACCGCCGATGAAGCATAAAATATGATTTTCCCGAGAATTGCGAGTGCTGCATAAAGCCCGGAACTTTGCGCGTCAAAAAAATGCCGCACAAGAATAATATCCGTCGTATAGAGTGATGTAATACCTAATTGAGTAAGGAGCGTCGGCACCGCAAATCCGAAAGCGTCGCGCCTGTTAAGGTTGGTTGGCTGTTTTTTTGCCAAAAAGAGAAACCGCAGCGGCGCAATATACAATGCGCCTGCAATAAGGCTTGCAATGACGGAGGCAAGCATCACACCGGGCACCTGCCAGCCTGCCATCGGCACACTGACAACAATCTTCACGAGGATTGCCGCGGTGCCCAACACACTCACCCAAACAAACTTCTGATAACCGGTAAGCATGCTGACTCCGGCCGTTATAAACAGTGAAATGACCAAAAGAAGATAGACATAAACAAAAAGCACCGGTGAAGACAAGCGGAGGAATGAAGTAACCCACGGAGCGGCAAGTACTATGACGGGAAATCCGGCAACTGACAACACTCCGAATAGCTTCACTGCTTTGATAAAAAGCGACTTGGCCTGACCCACTTCACCATGGGCTTTAAATCCGGAGACAAATTTCACCAGAACGGTTTGGGCGACAATAAGCGGAATGGTGAATATATAAAGAAGTGACAGGAGCGATGAGAGCTCTCCGTATCCGGACGGCCCCAAAATTCTCCCCATGACAAGATGATAGATATAAGAAAGTACATTTGACGTCATGGAACCAGCAAACACGATGGCGCTGCTTCGCGCCAATGTGTTTGATGACATTAATTTACGAAACGATATTTTATGAGTGTCCATAATGCCACCACCCCGTCCCGCCAGGTTAATTTTTTCCCTTCACTGAATTTACGCCCGAAATACGTAATAGGTACTTCATAAATCTGATAGCCTTTTTTGAGCACTTTTACGGTAAGCTCCGGCTCCATATCGAACCGCTTCGCATGTATCGTAATTCCGTCAAGTACACTCCGCCGAAATACTTTATAACCGGTTTCCATATCCGTGATATTCGTATTAAAGAGAATATTGGTTACCATCGTGACGAATTTATTTCCCTGAGCGTATAAAAACATTGTGGATAAATGCGCTCCCAAAAACCGTGATCCATACACAACGTTAACCTGATTATTTTTGAAAGGTGCCAAAAGTACCGGATAGTCATCCGGGCTATATTCTAGATCCGCGTCCTGAATAAGAATAATGTCGCCTTTTGCGTGAGCAAGCCCGATCGTTACCGCACTTCCTTTTCCCTCATTCATTGATTTATAGATGACACGCATGTTCTTTTCCCAGGATTTTAAAATTTGAGGAGTGTTATCTTTTGAGCCGTCATCAACAACGATCACTTCTTTTTGCCATCCGGAAAGTTTCACACGTTCTACACGGCGCAAAAGCTCGTTAACCGTATGCTCTTCGTTAAATACCGGGATGATAATTGACAGCTTTTTCATAAGACATCACGGTTTCCCGTGCAACCCGTTTCCAGGTAAATTGACTCACCCAATCAAATTGTTTCTTTATCTGACTATCTCTATCTATTGTCAGTATTTTTTTTATTCCTGCCGCAATATTTTCAGCTTCAGGAGTAATGCTCACTGCCGGTCCGGCAATCTCGGCAAGACTGGAATTTTTGGTCGAAACAACAGGGCATCCGCAGGCCATTGCTTCCAAAACAGGTAATCCAAAACCTTCATAGAATGAGGGTTGAATAAGTGCAATAGCGCCGGAATACAAACGTGCTAACTTCTCATCGGAAACATATCCTGCCCGTATAATGAATTTTTCTATCTCAAGCGTACGAATTAACCGATTTATTTCTCTTGTTTCAGCAAGAAAATCATCTAAAAATGCGCCGCCAACAAGAATGAGTGGAGTTTTTACTTTTGCGATTGCACGAAGAAGACCGGGAACATTTTTATTCCAGTTCACGTCACCGACGTAAAGTATATATGGTTTCGATACTGCATGTTTTTCTTTATAAGAAATATTTGGCGCAAGATAAACAACGTCGATGATATTCTTGTCAATTCCCGCTATTTTTGAAATATCATTTTTTGAACTCATGGAATCGGCAATTATTCTTCTTGCGCCTTTGAGCGATAATTTTTGCAATTGCCATTTGAGCGCGCCTCTGACGCCTGACGGAAATTTGTCCGGAAATACAAGAGGGATAAGGTCGTGAACCGTCACGATTACCGGTTTTGGTTTGTATAACGGAAGTGTTAAAAAAAACGGATCGAAGTACGGATAGTGCACTAAATCTGCCGAATCGGGTACTTTTTGTCTTCGGGTAAATAAACTATACGTATGTTTCGTTTCGTACTTTTGCAGCGTATCAACGAGGCTTCTCGTGTACGAACCGGTACCGCGCCTGCTGTGGGCTGTCGAAAGCGGAGTGATATCTATAGCAATATGCATAGGAATAACAAAATAATGCTTATAAGAGATATTATATCAGCTAAGAGCCTGAGAGGTGTTTCCGTAAATTTGAGTGTCGCCGGTTGCGTAACACGGATCACACCGTTATCGTTTACTATCGGCACTTCGCGGCCGCCCCCAAACGCCTTCCAGCCGGGAAAATACAGCGTGGCTCCTTCAGTAGCCGGTATATTTTTCCAGCCGGTCCAAATAGTAGAAAAACTATTTCCCATGGATGACGTACCACCCATGAAATTTGATTTTGAAGTATAGTACTTTTCATTTCTCGGCGCATATTGCACCGGCCGCGCGTAACCACCTGCACAAATTATGGCAACAATGGCAAAAAATATACCGACCCATTTCTTCTTCAATACACTTGTCCAATACGCTGCACAAAATCCTGCAATCGGAATAATAAAAGACAAAAAACGCCATGGGTATTGAACAAACTGGAGTGGTTTTACCATTTCCCATACCGACATTGAAACGGGTAACATCAAAAAAATACTAAATGCGAAAACGGTAAAAAAATATGTCAAAAGTTTCGTGCGTTTGAACATCACTGTTGCAATAATAGATATAAGAGGAATAATCCCGATTTGTGTAGACATAGAATTTATTGATCCGGAAAATCCTGATCCCCAGGAAGGAATGATAAGATTGTACCAATCCACAAAATGCTCACGAAAATTAACAGTATTTAACCCGACGACATATTTCGATTCGAAAATCGCGGGTATCCAGAAAAACGCAGATATTCCCAATCCGCCAAGCATCCATCGCACTGCCTGCTTATTTTTTATATATGCGTATCCGAGGATAAAAGGAGAATAAAGCATCGCAAGAATATTATGAGAAAGAATAAGCAGACCGTAGATGAATGCAAAATACACGTATTTATTCTTTTCAATAACATACAGACATAACAAAAGGAGCGCTGTCGCCCATACCTCGCCGATTGAACCCCGTATGTACATATCGACAAACAGGTATGGAGTAAAAGCAGAAACAACCGCCCCGACTACAGCAGGTACGACTCCAAACAACGCTGATAGCCAAAAATATGCTGCGATTACAAGCAAAAGATATCCGATCCCCATGCTCATTTGAAACGCATACACCGCGTCGCGCGTAAATACCCGGACAAATGACCCGATGTAATTGGGCAGCGGATAATGGAAATTAAAAATCGGTATCCCATACCCATTATTCATGTCCGGCGCCCACCGCGGAACGATGTACCCCACCCCAAGCATTTTTGAAAATTCTACGATTCGAATAATGTGATATTCTCCGTCATGCGTCGGAATATAGTTTTTTCCAAATAAGGGCAACGCTGCCCAAAGGGAAATAAGAAACAGTACAATAACCGGCAATTTTTTCATAACGGCATCCGTTCTTCTACCGTATACTCTCCGGTCACAAATTCTTTTGTTTTCTTTCCCCACGTCGAAACGGTTTTCTCATACCAATCCTTCTGATACGCCGGACCGAGTCCGTCTTTTTGAATAATGACATAGAGGAGTTTCCGGTCAACGGCCGTGGGAATATATCCGTGTTTACCTTTTCCATACCAGTCAAATAAATACGTCCATGCATCCTGCCAAAAATATGGTATCGTGTATGCCTGAAATTCAAACGGGCGGCCTGCGGCTTCTTTATATACCCAATCGATGACGGCCAACTGATCCGTATACCGCACGGCCGGCTGTTGCGGCTGAAAAAATACATGCTGATTATTCGGCAAATACGTTATTATTGCCCATAGATTCAATCCAATAATAAAAACCAAGGCAAACAAACCCAGCACTTTTTGTTTATCCATCAACCAGTCAATAAAAATTGCAAAAAGAATAACAAATCCGGCAACGATGCCTGCATACAATTGATCAAGCATTGCATGACGCAGTAATGCAAATATAATCGGGGGAACAATAATCCACAGAGCAAAAATCACCATAACGACCCTCCCACAACGAGTGCGCCTTGTTCCAAAAATACGCGAAAGGACGAAACAAAAGAACTCACAAGCTGCGCCTGACTCCCGCTTTTCCCCTGCAGAAGCCCGAGGACGGATCGAGAAATTAAAAATTCGTGGCGCAAGTCAAACAGTACATACGTGGCAAACGAAATTATAAATCCCAGACATACTGCTATCCCGATGATAACCGGTTTTGTTTTTATAAATTGTTTCCGATAGAAAATGCACGTTACGCCGCCGATTACCCCAAAAAGAAGAAAATTAATAAACTCCGCTTGCCCCAACAATCCGTACAAACACGCAGATGCAACCAGATACCATTTTTTTCCGCGTATAAAACGGAGGAATGAGAGTATGAATGCCATGGATAAAGGAATGGACAAAGGCGGATTTGATAACCAGCGGGAGTAAACGATCATAAGATAGCTGACGGAAAATAGTACTGCCGCGATAATCGCTGCCCGCGGTTTTCGGGTAAGCTCGTACGCCAAAAGATATGCAAGTAGGACGGATGCACTCTGTATCGCAATAAAAAATGCAAATACTGCAATAGGGTCTCCGCGAAAAACGGCAAAGGGAATAGCGGCAAGATAATAATATACCGGGCCATGAAATATTCCGTTTATATCAGTTTTTGATCCGATAAGGGTAAGTTTATGATTTACCACTATATCTTTAATAACTAAGAAATCTCTCCCCTGCTCCGGGCCGAAAAATAAATGGCCCGGCATGAGATACCAACGCAATAAAAAGGCAATAATGATTAAACCGGCAAGAACAATGCGTTTCATATTATTGAAGAATCCGAATCCCCCACGCGTACATAACACACGAAAAAATGATACCGAGGTAGTATAACGTATTTATCCTTCCCTTCAATCCGAATAATGAAAGAATAATAAGAAGCATGGTTATGTCCAGACTATACCGGTAGCCAAACTGCATCCAACCCGTGCTGTACACACAAAGACTCGGCAGCATCGTTATAATCGCCGTAATCCATAAAGGCCCGGTAACCGGACCGATCAGAGACGCAAGGAAGGCAGCGACAAGCGGCGGGGTCAGGAAAAATATCGAATTTCCTTTAAGGTTAATATCCATATGAAGTACCGGTTCAAGCGAAATCCGGGGAATTTCCGCCGTCATATACCAGAGATTTACCGGCAAATTAACCGGAGAAAAAGATCCGTTTTTCAGACGCATCGCCTCCAAATCCGGAGCCTCATGAATATACCGGTATCCGTATTCAAAGATATTACCAAATCGTACGTAGTTATAGAAAAAAAACACGGAAACGCATATGAAAACAGCAGGGCCAAATGTTTGCAACCCGAGCAGTATTAACTTCTTTTTCAAAAAATAATCCTTTATAAATAAAAGCGCGGGTAATGTAAGCAGCATCGAGAGAGTAGGTCTTCCCAAAAACGTAATCATAATGCACCAGGATGAAAGCACATAATCCCGGAGATTCCGCTTTCGTTTGAGTATAAAATAAATGCCGAGGTTACCGAAAAACATGCTTACCATCTGATCCACGTGCCACACGCTCCCCAGCGTCCCCACATAAAAATTTGCCGTTCCGAATGCGTAAAGTACAGTCACGGCATAAACCGAAAAAGTGCTTAATGCCGGTAAATATTCCTTCCGTAACCGATTCAGGAGTAACCAGAGGATACAAACATTAAGACTCCCGAAGAAAAAACTCAGATATGCGGCAGGGAAAAACCGGCCTTTCAAAAGCTGGAGCGGAATAAGAAATAATGCGGATAATACGCCCCACGGCGCAAACCACTTTCCTTTATATTCCGAAAGATCGTACGTCTGCTGCGGATTTACAATATCAAACCTCCCATGAAGCAGTGATTGCGCAAGCGGATTAAAGTAATCGATATCCCAGCGGGGATGAAACGTAAAATCGGAATTCGTTCCGAAATAGATGAAAAATACAACGATGAATATAAAAACCGCCTGCAATATTTTTTTCATAATGTATCAACACGGAAGGATTCCCCGGAATCATTATAAATGATATATTGTGCACCTTGTTTTTTTGCCAGATTTATTGCATCCGCATCGTGCTTTTCATATATACGCTTAACGATTTGTAAACGATCCTTGTAATCATATCCCATGACCGAAAGGTAGTAATCATGACCGACATAGTTTTTTCTTCCGGACAACGTAACAGGATCAAGAAGTTGCGGCGGAGCGATTATTATGGCATTCGGATCGGTATGCACTTTAATCCACTGCATGAGAGGATTTTTAGGCGCATCGGCAACGCGCAGGTGATAATCGTTTTTTATGACCATAAGATCCATGAGTCCTGATAACGTTAATGTTGCGAATAAAAAAATAACAACTATTTTCCTTTTATGCCACCAGTGCCACAATAGATTTGCGATGTACATATTTGCGATAATCATAAAAAGATTTATAAGTGTATGATTGTGATCAATCCGGTAACTTAACTGAAAAGTATTGGCGATAATAAAAAGTAGAAAAAAGGATATAAAAAATAATTTTTGTTTTTTACCTGATTTTATAAATCCAAGCGGAATTAATATTAGCGCAACCCCGAGATTAAGCCACCAAAAATTGATAAACGATATCCACGTAAACGGCCGTGTTGATAAAAATCCCGGATTAAAGAATATGTTCCCTATTCCGTGAGTAGCCTGCACTATGGATAGTGCGCGGGGAATAAAGAGTATAAGCGCAGGCACCAGTATAGGAATACCACGAAGCATAAAAACGATAAAACAAAAAGCTGCAAACAGTAATGTATGCACCCAACCAACAAGTCCCAAGATACAGCCAAATATAATTGCGCGAATTATAGTACGTTTTTTACGATGTATTAGTTCATAGATTACCCACAATCCGAGCGCAAGTGCCACGACGGTGTGCCGCTGGTTGGCGTAGACGTTGAGGGTAAAAAACGTAGATATGAGTGATCCGTCAAACGGGCCCGCGTGAATATAATTCGGAATCCTCCAGATATTCCATCCATTTTTTAAATAATCCATAAATGACCAACCGCCGTGAAATAAAAAAAGCAAAACGGAAACGATACCAATATATTTGTTTTTCCCAAATAATTTCTGTGGCAACAGATATATGAGATACAAAAGCGCTGTAAACGCAACCGCACTTATCCCGTTTAACGCAATATCAATCCGTATTCCTGCGCGTTCTAAGAGGCCTGCGATGACATCAACCCCGTAGTGGTACGACATCGGCACTCCGGGGTAAAACGGCGACTCAACCGGAATATTATTGCCCCATGAAACCGACCGGATAAGCGAAAGATGCAGGCCAAAGTCCCCGACGACGTTTCTTGCGATAATAAATTCATGCGTCTTTGAGTCATACGAAAACGTTTTCCACATGAACCAACACGAAAATATAAGAAACAATGTGATAAGAAGATAATTAACGGTTTTTGAAGTACCCATAGGTGCCGGTTATAACAGGAGGAATGCTTGTGATGAGTTTTTTAACCATTGGTGTCAATCCACTCCACTCCCGCCAGTAGATAAACGACGCAAGCCGGTACGGAAGCCCGAAGGTAAATCCGTACGAGAGCCAAACAAGCGCAGATTCGCTCGGAATAAGTGCAAGAAATGTCAGCGGCCAGACAAAGTACCAGCTGTAAATTTCCTCACGGACAGGGGACAAAAGAAACGCGATGTACATAAATATTGCGCTCCATACCCAAATCTCCTTCCGAATACCCTTTAGTAGGGCATAGAGATAAATGGGAACAAGGAGAATCGTTGCATATTTTATCAAAATCGAACACATGAAAACGGCAATTGAAAAAATATATTTCTTTTTCGTAAGTAAATACAATGACAGTAAAGCAAAAAACATCATGACGGCATCATTGTGCCCGGAAAGAAGAATTTCCGTCAGTACCAACGGATTGAGCGCAAAAAACGCGATGGCCCATATGCTTTTTTCACTTAACCGCCAAATCAGCCATAAAACGCCCAGAAAACTTGCAACTCCTAAAAGTTTAAACAGGTATACGGTCAAAAGCGGATTCCCAAAGCCCAAATAATGCGGAATGGCGGTTATCATAATCCATACCGGGCCGTAAAGAGCAGTTTTATTGGCCGCGTGCATATACGAAAGCATGGGCTCATCGGGTATTTCGATCGGCATCACAATGTAAGGATTTTCATGCCATGTATAGATCACTTTTGCAGTTGCCATATAATTAAATACGTCATAAGAAAATCCGGGGAAACCCAAAAATAATACTATTGCCGCGATACCTATGATACGAACTAATTTGTGCAGCGAAATTTTTTTCTGTTTTACTAGTGTAAGTATTTTTATATAGCAAACAAAAAGTATGGCAAATAACATAATATAGATTACGGTTGCATAGGGCCGTATTTCTACTAACGTCAAAAGAGATGCCATGTGAGGATATGGCGCTGACCTGTTCACGAAACCCCAGGAAAACACGGAAAGCGCAATAAGCGTTATGGTAAATATTACGGTATACATAGCAACTTAGTTAAAATCCCGATTGCAACAATATAAAGAAATGGAATGAGCGGTAAAAAATATCTTGTCGATGTATACCCAAACGACAACATAAGACAGTATGCAACAATCCATATAATAAGCATTTTTTCGGATGGCAGAAATTTCATTTTCTTTTTTAATGTTAATACAATACCTATGAGCAGAATTAATGCAGCAAGTGGCCATGTAACGACCCACTCTGAATCATGCAGTATAGCTCTGGTTCCCCACCACGTATGCCATCTATTAAATAAAAATAGATCCCAAAAACTAAAAGGCAGGATAAACGCGGATTGGTGATAAACGTATATATATTTTTGGATGCCTACAACATTTCTTAAAGAGTACCCTGCTCTGAAAGTTTGCAGATAGGACAAAAGAAGAATGGCAATCGACATTATGCTGGTAGAAATAAATACTATTATAGTTCGTATATTCTTTTGAAATAATATATAGATAAGCATTGAACCGCCCATTACCATACCCACTATGAAGTATCTGATGCTGATAACAAACCCTATACATATTGTGGTAAGTAAAAACCAAAAAATTTTACGCTTACTATGGAGACTACGTATAAACGCATAGAGACCAAAAACAATAAATACGAATTGGATAGGTTCCAGAAGCGGCATATAAATCAATTTATGTAAAAAAATTGGTTCATTTATAAAATATCCGACAGGAACCAGAGCAAGAAATTTATTTCGCAGAATTTCCTGCGATATAAGGAGTAATCCAACCGCAGACATCATAAGCAAGAATACGGGAATCGTATTTTCGTTATCGAATATCTTAATTGACAGAGCAATGATGTACCGACCAAGTGGAGGTTGATCGTGTACGATAAGAATTGGATTCAAACCCTGTAAAAATACTCCTCCTGCAAAAGATTCCAGCGTTTCATCCGGGATAGAGCCTGTCGACTGTTTGTTGACATATTGTGACGAGTAATAAGCTGTTTTTAATGAAAGATATTTGGTTTCCATATATCCTCGTGCAAAATATTTCGGTTGATTTTGCACAACTATCATGAGTGGCCGCAAAAAACACACGACAAGTAAAATAGTATAGAGGGCAATACCATGTTTCATAAAACGTATAGTATCCTAAAACGGGCATTACGGAATACTTCAGAAGTTAAACTGGTTTCGTTCACTGCTAAATGGCCGGTATTTGATAATACTATATATTTCACTCTGCTTTTGTTGAGCTCTTGAATAACTACTGATTCATTTGTATTTTCTAGTATTGTTGCAACGCTCGCCTGCCGCCCTAAATAATTCGTCGCATGATCTATAAGTTCACTTAATATTCCCGAAAAATAAGATGGTCGGTCTGCAAGATAACTTAGAGTAGGACAAACATAGTCAGTCAAACGGAGTTTTGGGTCAACAAGAATTATAGAATCTTCCGGTGTTTTCGTTTTTAAGAAGAGCGAAACTGCAAGTTCCTGATTTGAAAGAACTAATGATGAACTGATAATCTGTTTTATATTTAATTCTGTCATATACAGAAGGCGAGGTATGGATATCGTAATTATTCCTAGGGTAATAAATATTCGGATAATCCGTTTTTGATGTTCCATAATATATGAGACGGCGACCGCGGTATAAAACGATCCGATGTATGTAATAGTTACTAAAAAGTTAAACGTATTTGCGCCGCCGGTCTTTTGTATAAAAAACATCCCCAAAATGAAACTTATTGCAGTCGCAACAAGAAGAAATATATGAAACTCTACCGGGATTTGATTAAGAGACTTCTTCGTTTGCAGTAAGCCTAAAATTTTGACACCAAAGGATGATACAACAAACAGTATAAAGAAATACATTTCATACAATAGAAGCTTAATGACATTTTCATGTTCTCTAAATATATCAAGAGCTACAACAAACTTCCCGAGGTTATACGCTGGTATTTGAGCAAAATTGTTACTTCTCCATGCTCCGGTAAAGAATAATCCACCCGCGCCGCTATTCACGGGAATATATATTACGAAAGCCAGGATAAAGGCGAGTATGATGGGAATGAGATTGCTATAACAACGCCTGATGAAATAATATACAAACAGTGCACCTAAACCGGATAAAGCAAAAAAACCAACATAGACTTTAAACCCGATGAGAATGCCGCATATATAACAGAATGCGTACCAAAAATGCTTTTTTTTTGTTTGCAACCATAGAATAAATATTGAAAGAGAACCCATAAGGATAATCAGTGCGATAGCTCGAGGATAATTCATCAGGAATTGTGCGCTGTTTTCGACAGATCCTATTGTAAGATTAAATTTTCGCGTAAGAATCAAGAGCGTGAGATACGTTAATTCTCCTGAAAAATAGAGGAAAAAAAGAAACCAACGGATGAAATTTTTTTTAAAGAGTAAAAGCTGAGACAGTACTATTGCAGTTAATCCGAAACCAAACGAAATAAGAACCGTCATGTACTGATACTCTGTTGCTATAAGAGGCAATTTGAAAACGCGTACTAATTCGCCGACGACAAGATGTCCCCAATAATGATAATTTTGAATATAAACCCCAAACATGCCCGGTTCATATGGAGGAAACCGGTGAACAATTTCATTGGTAATTGCCAGTTCAAGATTGTTATCAGGAGGATGTCCACAGCATTGAACGAGTCCATTGGATACCTGTACACCCATAAACCATACGCCGGATAGTTGAATGCTCACGCCGACAAGTAAAATAATGACACAGATCCAATCAATTTTTCGAAGGTTTGGAAATAGATGTATTTTCTTTCTATTTTTTGCTGAATAAATTACCCATAATACAAAAAATAGCAGAATATATACGTATGATAGAAAACGTACCGCTAGATAGCCGAACAACACCCCTTGCAGACCCCACATGACCATTCCCAAAATAATTGCCAGCACTGCTTTATGAAATTTGGAAATCGAGATGTTGATAAAAAGAAAGGATCCGGGAATATAAAATGCAAGAAAAACAACGACAAAAAAGTAGAGAAAATTACACCAGAAATACCAGCTGGTAATATTACTTCCCATACGTTCGTAGAGTGATAGAATGTGAAAGTATTCCGTATAAATCGAGTGGTATCGCTGATGATTTTTCAGGAGTCCAAACAAATTCCGGAGGGACGGTCAACAGCAGGGATTCCAATACTTGTCTGTGTTTTTGCGCCGCCCGGGCAACGATCTTAGATTTTGGGAGTGCTTTAAATTCTAAATCAGAACGGGCCAGCGCATCCGTTGCCAGCAGATACTGTTTATATTCAAACAGTGTTTTTGCTTCGACTAAATATTTATCGGATAATTTTAAATGATATTTTGTCTGAGCAATCGTTCCGAAATACCAATAATTTTCTATTTTGTCTATCGCTCGCGTTATATTGTACAGTTTATTCCCCGGCATAAAAGAAGGATACGGAAGAACATATTCAGCATGGACAGGAAAAGCAAATAGACAATAAGCAATAAGCAGTAAGCAAATAGAGAATATTATTTTCATAAAACACTTGGTTTAGATATGTATGTTGTGCAAAACTTCTCAACTGACATAGATTCTACATACAAATCCCCAAAAGAAATCATAGGCTGATATCCCGAAAGATTGTACTTTTTGCAAAGAGTATCGTTATATATTTCAAAAACCCTTCCGCTATCGCTTAACTGCCCTATGATCATAGGATCAGTCGTTTCTTTAAACGGAGTAAGAGAAGCGCATACTTTTCCGGCAGGAGTAATAATCGTAGATCCTAATAGTTCCGCAGGTGCTTCCCGTGGACATTCAATAAACTGGATGTTGTCGATCCCGAAAACCCGTTCTCGTACTGACTTCTGGATGCTCTTGATTGAGCTGCTGTTTAATCTGTTATTGAAAAAAACATATTGCCGGTATGTATTTAACACGTTATTGCCTACGTACAACACGTTTGTTCCGGAATCCGTGGCAAGCCGCATGTAGGCCGCCAACACGCGGTTACTGAAACCAAATCCTTCGGAATTATTCACGGGATTCTGAATGAAATAAATATGAAGAAAATTTGTAATGCTGACGGCATATAAAACAACAAACCCCACGATAATCAAACGATGATACCGTATGGAACACGCCGTCGCGAGTCCGATTGCGATACAAAAACAAAACAGCGGGTACATGAGAGATGACCGCAGCGCATAAGAAGCGCCGATCGTACTTATTGCCGACGGAATCGGAGAAACCAAAATAAGCGCAAACAACCACGGCCATATTTTTTTATCCTTTCGAAATACCTGGTAAAGACCAATAATCAGCAGGAAAAATTCAAAGAAATAAAACCATCCGTGCGTCCAGAGAGAAAATGTTGAACGTTCCTCGCCGGACACGAATAACTGTTTTGTAGAAAACGCTTCGATATATTGCCCCGCAATATGCAGTGCCGCGGCGGAATATTTATTTAGTACCAGAGGATTTATTTTTGTCTGCACCGATTTTTGTCGCCTGGTATCCACCCGTGCCATTATGGAAGAATTATTAGGAAATGCTAGTTCATTCAAACGATCGCCAATTTGACCGTTCTTCGAAGATGCCATAGAGAAGATAAATACTACAATTCCCAGGACGCCTAACATCACATATTGTTTTGTAAAAACCCTCGCGCGAAAATTCCTTATCCCAAGTATGCCGATAACAAGAAGAAGCGGATAGAGAATAATCATTCCCTGATACGAATAAAGACCGACGATCCACGGGATAATCGAAAGAAGTAACCACCAGTCACGCAAATAGAGAAGACACCATAAAAAGAGATAGGCAAAAAAAACCGACAGCGGCGTATCAAACGCAGTACGGCCAAAATAAATGCCCCAGGGATTAAACGACCACACAAACGCGGTACATATGGCAATCTTTTTGCCCCACAAGCGCCATGCAATTGAGACGAGTACCAGTGTAGTCAAGATACTTATGGCAGCATATGGTAATTTTGCATCTCCGAGTCCGTGAATGAATCCGGCAAACGGAGCCATCAGCATGTACGGAGCCCGTGTACGGGGGAACTGAGCATTCGGAGGATTCGGAGCCAGTGAAAACGGGGCAAATACACCATCAAGCGTTTTGCCGCTATAAAAAACGGATTGCGCGGACATGACATAGTCCAGCTCGTCGTCGCTTATTCCCCCCGGCACACGGTTCAGATACGCAAACCGCAGCACCGCGCCAATTGCGATAATGATCACAAGCAACCAGATCGCTTTATCCTTGATAAATTTTTTCATATTTCTTATATGCAATCGGGAAGTGGAGAGCGGACCAGGAGGCAAAAATGAGGCCGGGTAAACCGTCCATAAACCCTTTGTGGCGAAAAAATAACGCAAAAAACGTCTGCTCGGGCTTTACGATCATATAGGTAAACCACAAAAGACCGGAGTTTTTTATATGTTTTTGTTTCATTTCCATCGCAGTAAGTGTGGTATAAGCATCCGCCTTTCTCCAATAATCTTCGCGGGTCCGGTAAGACAAATGATCCATAGGATTAGTGAGATATCCGATATCCCCTTCAACCGCTATCTGCTCATGAACGGTCTTACACGGAAAATGCGCCTTGCCGCGGCGCACCAGCCGAATCACGTAGTCCGGATACTGCCCGCCTTTGCGCATCCAATGACCCCAGAAATAGTTTTTCCGCGGAATATTAAATCCATTAATCTTTCCTCTTTCATCTTTAATCACATTCATTATTTCTTCTTTTAAATCTTCAGGAATAATTTCATCCGCATCAAGCTGCAAAATCCAGTCCCCCGTGCAGGCATCAAGCGCCTTCTGTTTGTTGATATGGAACATGGGAGGGTTAGTGGTACGGATTATTTTTGAAGTAAATTTCTTGGCTATGGCAACGGTCGCATCTGTCGATCCCCCGTCAACCACGACAATTTCGTCAGCAATTGATTGTATTGACGATAAACACGCCTCTATATTTTTCTCTTCGTTATAAACGGCCAGGGCAACAGACAAAGTAGCCATACTCCTAATGATACTACACTTAAACAATTTGCGATTCTTCTCACTTTCGTATCTTCAAATACTGCGCGCACACGAATGGTGCCGGGCGTAACATAAAACGTCATGAGACCCCGGTAATTTGGATTTTGAAACTGAATATCTACTGCCTTGTCATTTAGATATATTTTCCACCCGGGAAAATAGACAGTATTTTCAAGCATAAGCGTAGGTTTTTTGACATCGAGTATATATTCATGTTTTGTCGTCGTTCGGGAAATCTCGGTTATCGCCGCATCTCCATCTATTACCTCCAGATGACTTGCCGGCGTATGTTCCATAAAACGTGTCGACCAGATGGGGCTGCTTTCCCCGGTATCCGTGGTTCCTGGATAGATGCCGAAGTAAAACGATTCATCACGGACTTGATAGCTTTTTGGGAACCACATGGGGATGGTAATAACAATAATAAACAAGGAATAATAAATAATGAATAATTTTTTGGACTTGGCAAAGGCAATACCTCCTAAAGCTGCTGAAACAAAAACAGAGACAGATAAAAATCTCCACGGAAACTGGAAGTTTTGAAGAATTTTTATCGCTCTCCAGATCGGTTCACTCCACGAAGTCATGATAAAAAATGAACAAAGAAGTATTGCCAATAAGCTGCCCAGTAACAATTTTATTTTTTTGTTTTTTGTTTTTACAAACAGAATGATCGCAAAAATAACACCAGTCCACTGAGGATATCCCAGTGATTTTGAAAGCGTATCCGTACCCCCATAACTCCACGGAGAATAGATAAACCGTGTCCATGGGACAAAACGCGAGGTCATCTCCCCTGCCGTTACGATATCCCGAAGTGTAAATTTGCCCTCAAAAAGTGCGGGAACCCAGAAGAAAGCGGAGAGACTTAAACCTAAAATGATAAATGATAAATGATAAATGATAAATGATATTTTATTTTTGATTTCAAATAACAAAAGATACAACACATATAAACCTATTATCGGCAGGAACATGAGGGCGACCGCGTTATGAGAAAGAATTAAAGCGGCAAGGGCAATGGAAAATCCTAAGTAATTTCGTTTATGAAGATAATACAGAGTAAGCGGTACAAAGATAAATGCGACGTGCTCACCAAAAGCTCCGCGCACATGGAGATCCACAAACCGGTACGGCGCAAATGTATAAAGAAGTGACCCGATGACTCCGGCAGTTGCGCCAAATGCCGCATTCATCCAGAGAAACATCGTGGCTCCGGAGGCAATAAATGCCAGCCCAAAGACGAGCTTCGTGCTGTCCACAAGTGAAAATCCTATGAAATGAAAGGCACTCGCAATATATTCGGGTAACGGATATAAAAACATAAGCACCGGATGCCCGTACCCCCAATTGAGATTTGAACCCCAACGCGGAACAATAATGCCTTCTTGTAAAGCTGCATAAAAATTTGCGATCCTGACCACATGATCCTGCCCATCGTGCACAAACGGCATACCGGGATGCAAAAGTGAAAGCACCGGCAGTATAGTAGCAAGAATGACCCACATCATGGAAATAGCCTCTTTTGAATAATGTGACCGGTTTCTAATGTTTTCGTATCCAAAATTTCACCGCCTACTATTACCGTTTCCAGCCACCCTTTATATGTCCATGGTTTTGACCGGTCGGGCTCGATAATAAGATACACCAGCCCTTTCTTTTGGTTACCCGGCACATACCCGTATTTCTTTTTCCCGTACGTCGCAAAAAGATATTCATACGGATACGTATAGATAGGCGCCATGAATGTAAACTCCGAAAACGCCTTCTCTTTGGCATCCTGATAGACATAATCTATTGCAATCTTTTTTCCCTGTATTTTTTCTACCCCCCCGAGATCATGAATATCATCCCGATAGCTTATCATCATGCGCCAGGCGGAAGAAACGATCATGGACAATAAAAACGGGAAAAGGATAATACTGATAATTTTTGACTTACGGGTAAACAGATATGCAAATACATACATATAAATAAAGTGCGCATGAATAAGATAGTAATCCCAGATAACATTATTCAAAAAAAGAAAGACTACGTATGAAACAACAAGAGATAAAAGGAAAAATTGGAAAAACTTTCGCCGCGCCTTATCTTTTTCCTTCCAGGCAATAACCATAAGCGCGACAAGAAGTGCGCCGCAAAGCGGAATAAACCACTGTCCGGGCACCATTCCGTGCTCCGTGGGAAACGAATTACTGGCGTTATAGATATATGGTATGAGATGTTCCCCTTTTTGTACTCCCTGAGGGGCAGCATAGGAAAAAATAGATTTCACCGCCATGAACCCGTGACGCATTTCAAACGCAATCATCGGCAAAAAAACGAAGACTGTAGCCGCTATGGAATACACATACGTTTTTATGTCTTTGATTCTGTAAATGAGCGGCATAGCAATGAGTATTGCAATCATCATGGGTATCGTCATGGCAAATTCAAAATGGTAGGTCAACCCCGCAGTAAGCATGGCAAGCGGTGCATATAATCGGGGCCGTTTATAAATCATATACGTAAAATAGAGGGATAATACAATAAGGAGTGATGCGGGATGCGGCGCCCAGATAAACCGGGATTGCGAAACAATTAAAGGCGATACCGCAACCAAAAATAAAGAAACAATTGCTGCGCCTTTACCAAACATGCGGCGGCAGGTCCAATAAGACAAGGCAAGAGTAACAACGCCGAACAAAAACATGGTAAGCAAAACGCCGTACGGATCCCCGCGAAAAAGAATATAAGGGATTGTCAAAAGATAGTAATACCCGGGCCCCTGAAATATTCCGTTTATTCCTGCGCTTCCCGATCCGACCTCCGCGCCGATAAGAGTGTACTTATGATTCTCAACAATATTCCGGGCCACAAGCATATCGCGGCCTACATCAAAACCGAACAGATAATTACCGTTTACAACTTCCACTGCACGCAAGGCAATTCCCCACAAAAATATTAGTGCTATGAGAATTGGAATATATTTTTTCATAATGCACCATTGGGTTGGTCTGCCAACTCGAGAGCAGGTTTGCCGTTGAGAAATGTGATATTTGCGACATTGCCGTGCGGCATATCCCCGGGAGCTCCTACGTATAATATCGTACCGTCACGAATTTCACTCGGCCAATCGATCCTGCGAAATTCATATTTATCAAATCTATTACGTACTTCTTCAAAACTACCCGATGCCGTCCCGCCTTCTGCGAGGTATTTTACCGGATCATATTTTGTATAAAACAGAAAAAACATATACGATTGTTCTAACGTTATCGATACTACAACTTTTTGATAGTTGTTTTTTAATTTTTCTGTTGTCGCTACCGCTTCTTTATACCCATATTGCCAATACTCAGAATATTCAGGATTCATCCGGACAAAATACATGTCGCAGTAATACAGAATATTGAGAATAGTAAATAGTAAATAGAATAAAACAATAATATTTCTTTTTGATATTGTGTGTATTATTCCTAATGCCGTAAATATCTGAAATATCGGCAAAAACGTCATAGTCCGAATCGCGTGCGGAAGACCAGTTGTCGGAGAAGCGGCAATCGGAGCTATTAAAATCCATCCGAACAAAATTATTTTTGATGCTCCGCGGATATGTTTATTCACAAAGTACAATCCATATAAAAAGAATGGCAATTCCCAAAGATACATGAGCCCCATATCCGGTGCGTGATGCCGCGGATTATCTCCTGTAAGAAATAACCACCGAAGAGAAAAATGAGAGAGGTATCCGGCAATAACCGTTTTGGCGTATACAATGCGACGGTTATCCAAAACCTCACCGAGCTTATCGCCCGTAGCGCGGTCTCGTTCAAGTTTGGCGATATCTCGAACGAGAAGACTCGGATCTTTCAATGAACTCGTTCCCTGTAGACGGAGAAGTCCAGAGCTCCCGAATAAAACATACATAAGAGGTATAACAAATACGAGCCCGCAAAGCACGGATACCAGAATGGCCTTGGTATTTTGCTTTATAAATAATTTTTTCCGGTACACAACGGCAAGAAGCAGAACGAGTAGCGGCAAAAATATCCGTTCGCTGTGATACGAATATAAGCCAATCCCAAACAAAATAGCCGAAATAGGAAGATAGATCCGTTTTTTGAGTCCCTCAAGAAAAACGACGACAGCCCATATATTCAGCGTTATGCCGGAATTTGCTTCAAAAGCAATACGCGAAAACTGAATATGCCAGGGAGAAATGGCCAAAAGAAGAGATGATGCTAAAGCGACTGTATCATTATCAAGTAATTTCTTTACTAAAAAATATACACCGAGAACTGCCAACACTCCCATAACGGCAGATGGAAGTCGTGTTGACCACACGGATAACCCAAATAGTGCAACTGAGGGAACAGTTAAGTAAACGTAAAGCGGCGGTTTGTAGTCATCAAATGAACGGATGGTTAAAGGTAAAAATGTACCGTATTCATCACGACCAGTTTTTAAGATTGAATACGCATTATATCCCAGCGCTGTTTCATCCCAATCGGGACTCACGGGCACCTCCCCGAGTTTATAAAACCGGAATCCGATTGCGACGACAAGAATGAGAAGTAAAAAAAGTATTGTTTTTTTCATCATATATCAAAAACTGTCAATACCGGATTGCCGTTTAATAAACTGATCGTATCAATAACATGAGCACCATCGGGTACCGCACCTGCGTCCCAAATAAATAATGTTTTTTTATCGTACACACCCGGGAGTATCCCTCCGAAGGAATATTTCAAAAATCCGTCAACATGATAGAATCCTGCAGCGTCCGTATATGACCTTTTTGTACTGAATAATTCGTTTGGATTTGTTTTCGTATAAAATAACGTATACATATACGGTCTGCCAATACTGTCAGTTACCACGATCCTGTCGTACGTAGATGCAATGGGTGCAACTTTCGCAAGAGCCTGTTTATAGCCGTATTGCCACTCACCGGAAAACTCAAACGGGTAATTCTTGTAGTAGGTATGGAGGTAGTACACGATGCTACAAACATAGAAAATAGCTAGTAGAAAATAGAAAATAGATTTCCTTTTTTTCAGATAATCCGATACGGTAATGATTCCGAATGCGATAAATATCTGCCACGTGGGAAGTGAATTCAGAATTCTTAGTGCATGGGGAGTTTCGCGTGCAAAAGCCGCCGGGATAATTGCCGCAATAAGCCAATAAAGAAGTAATCCTGCGACTCGCGGATACTGGCTAAACAGAGCAAGGATTCCGATAACCAGAAACGGCGCCTCTATCATGTATAGTTGTCCGACGTCCTGAATGGAAAATTTCGGATTGCCGTCGCCGTTCACAAACAAAAATTCCGGCCGGAGATTATCCATGAAGTGTACGAGGAAATTCCGCGCGTATCCCACCCGCCGGTTATTCACGAGTTTTCCGATGATACTATCCGGTTCCCGTGCCATACGGGCGTTGGAGAGTTCCACAACGGATATATTGGTAAATATATTTACTTCCGAAAACCGGAGCCGTGCTTCTTTCGAAACTAAATGAGGAAGTATCGGCAGCATAGTTATCGCTGCGATAATTACTCCTGTAATAAATTGCTTCTTATTTTTTTGAATCTCACGTCGCGACATAAAAATAAGAAATGGCACCATGAGAATAGTAAATATTCGAGAGCTATTAAATGTATAGATTGCCGCAACAAAGGGAAGCCAAGAGAATAGCCAATATCGGGCATTATTCCGCGCTTTGAGAACAAACCAAATTCCCAGAACCGCAAAAAATAACGCAATATTTGCCTCAAATCCTCCACGGGAAAGATTAATGTGCCAGGGGGAGATGGCGAGAAGTGCCGCAGATAAGAGTGCAATCGACGGAATTAATTCTATTACTAAAAAATAGGTTAATAGTACCGTAAGTGTCCCAAATAGAGCTGATGGTAATCGAACTGCCAGCTCATTTAACCCAAATACAGCAACGAAAGGCACGGTCGTATAAATCGCAAGCGGCGGCTTGTAGTCCCCATAGGCCACGAACGCATCAAAAGGTAAAAATCTTCCGTGTTCATCCCGTCCGGTCTTGAGGATCGAATATGCATTATACCCGATGGATACTTCATCCCAGGAAAGCGCCGGCGGGATGGTATTCACCTTATATACCCGTAAAGCAAATGAAAAAAAAACTATACAAAGAAAAATAATTTTTTTCATAATTTTTCCACCAGATAATACGCGGCGAGACTATTGGCAAATCGGACCGTTTCCACTATTCGGTCATCTCCTTCCATCGTACATTCCGCGCGGTCTACATACAATATGCGGCGAGCGGGTAAGTTGCGCACACGATCGTCTTTGCGATTGGACGGACAGGAATCCGTTACAAAGAAAAACTTATCAAATGTCCCGTATTTGGTGTCCCGCGGCGAACCTAGCGCCTGATACCAAGCCGGATCCATGGGCCAATAAAAAAGAATATGTCCTAAAACCTGTTGCGTCACAATTGTATCGTACTTTGCATACAACGGTCTTAATGCCTTTACAAGCCTTGTATATTCATCGTTTCTGAATATAGCGTTCTTCATCGGCTGATGCACAAAAAGCTCATGCATGTTGTACGTGAGATTAAGAGCAAACAAAGTAATAATCACGATCACAAAACCTCGCCTTCGCAAAGATGTTATTCCCAGTGCAGTCAGCAAGTACATCGGAATCATCGCAAGGATAAAACGGTGGACATTAGGTGTTTCTGCGCTGGCAATTGCAAGAATCGCGGGGACGAGTAAAACCCAAAGAACAGAAAATATTCCGTAGGGCAATCGTTTTTTAAACGCCGTATAAATTCCTAAAAGAAGAAACGGCAAATCGATAAGCATGAGTACCCCCTGATGGGGAATCTGTTCACGGAGCGGTTCGCGGGCTTGAGTAAACAGAAATTCAAAACTTAAATAGTCGGCATAATTTTTCAAAAAATACTGACTATAAGCAATAACTTTATTATGAATAATTCTCGTCACTGCAATCGGAACCCCGGTCGCCCCGTCTTCCCGGATTTCTTCGTCAAGCGGCAATTGAACCTGTTGCGAAGAAAACACGCTGACCTGAGAAAACCAGACGCCTGCGGGAGTCAGATACATGCCGATAACCGTGATACATATAACGCAAATAATACCACTAAAAACAAGTTTTGCTTGTCTATCGAATGTTTTCCAATACTGCCAACCGGTCAGAAATAAAAACGGGACGGCAAATAGTCTGGTAATGGTATAGGTAAAAAAACTTAAGGCTGTCAGAAGCCCCGCAAGCACAATAAAACGCGGCTTCCTTGTGTCCAACCACAATAAGAAGCAGTAGAAAGCAGAAAAAAAGAATGTAGCGCAAATCAAGGGATCGCTTTGTACGCGTGACAGTAATATTCCTATCGGCGAAATTGCCGCAAGTCCCATCGATAGTAAAGCAAGATGACGGTTTTTTGATAAACGGAAAACAAGAGCGTACGTTAAGATAATAAACAGTACGCCAAACATTGCAGACGGCGCCCGGACGGTCCACTCGTGAAGACCCCAAAAGTACACAAACGGAATAATAAGATACGCGTCGACGGCAGCTTTATAATCACCGAATGATTTGAGGACCAAAGGAAATAGTTTTCCGTACTCATCGCGGCCGGTCTTCAGAATCGAATAGGCGTTGTATCCGTATGCTACTTCGTCAGCATGAAATCCTAAAGGGACTGTACCGAGCTGCCAATAACGAAGAGTAATCGCAAGTACAATTATACCGACAAAATATATCCAAAAAAATCGTTTCATGCTAAGATACCTTATTATAATGAAAAAGGCGCTTCTTGTCCTTATTGTTGTCTCTTCGCTTCTCACACTATTCATTTTTACACCGTATTCTTTACGCATCAAAACTTCACTTCCCAACTCAATCGATCCGGTGTTTTATGCGTGGAATCTCATGCATAACTATACGTCGGCCGCGCACGGCTTCAAAAATCTTTTGGACACCAATATATTTTATCCGGAAAGAAATACGCTCGCACTTTCCGATACGCTTTTTGCTCAAACGGTTTTCGTATCCCCGATTCTCGCACTTACCCATAATCCCGTGCTTGCGGAAAATCTGTATATACTCGCCACATTTCCTCTTGCGGCTGTCTCCATGTTTTTTCTCTGTTTATATCTCACCAAATCTCCGTGGGCGTCGGCACTTTCCGGAATATTTTATGCATTTTCCATTCCGCGCATCGGGCAAATCGGCCACATACCGGCGTTAAGCAGCCAGTGGCTGCCGCTGGTATTTCTTTTTCTTATCCGCTGGATCCGTGAAGGAAAATTCCGATATCTTTTCTCTATGTTCTTTTTCTTCTTACTGTCTATCACGTCTACCGTCTATTTCGCCATATTTCTTATTCCGCTCGCGCCGGTTATTATATTTTTTGAACTAAAAAAAGAACGTGTTTTTACAATATTTCGGCAACTATTAATACTTCTTGTTCCTGCAATTATTATTTTAGGAATCGTCTTATTTCCGTATATTCGCCTGCGCATGGACTATCCGGGCATCAGACGGTCTCTTGATGATGCGGCAAGACTCTCCGCAACGCCCATCGATTACCTGAGCGTTTTACCCACAAGCTGGCTTGCCGATATCGGATTTCCAACGAATACTAATGAACGGGCACTGTTCCCAACATTCACATTAATTATCCTCGCCATCATGTCACTTCGCAAAATAAATCTCAGTTTTTTTCTTCTTGCAATATTTGCAGGAATATTATCTTTGGGACCATATTTCGGAACGGTAAAACTCCCATATTATTATCTCTACAAAATCTTTCCTCTTCTGGAATCCATCCGTGTGCCGGCAAGGTTTAGTATTTTTGTTATTCTGGGGCTCTCAGTTTTTGCCTCATATACCATCGCAAAATTGGAAAAAAGAAAAGAACTTATCATTATTATATTCCTCATATTTCTTACGGAAGTCTGGCAAACAAATACTCCTTCCGTACCGATTCCGACTGAAATTCCGGCAGTATATCAATATATTGAACGCACACCGGACGATACAATTATTTTGGAACTCCCTCTGCATCCTGTATGGTTAAGCACTCTTATGGAAAATCAACTGTATCTTTCTTATGAAGATTTAACGGAAAACGACGTCTATGCACTGGAAGCATACCGAACGTATTTCTCTGCATTTCACCGCAAACGCATTCTCAATGGCTATTCCGGCTACTTCCCGACGGTCTACAACGACCATGCAAGCGTATTCGATAAATTCCCGACGCCGGATGCCATCGCTACTCTTGAGAAACGAAAAGTAAAGTATATACTAGTGCATAGTGACGATATTGCCCGGAAAATCCGTGCATATCCGCGGCTAAAACCGGTCGGCCAATTTGGTGCAGATTATCTGTATTCGCTATGAAAAAATTTGTTCCTTTTATTATACTTTTCGGTATTTGCCTGATATTTTTCTATAAAACATTCCTTTTGGGCCAATTGCCGTTTCCGGGAGATCTTCTTGTCAGCGGATACGCGCCGTGGCGGCACGAATCATACGTAGGATATGTAGCCGGTGCTATACCGTCGAAAGATCAATATTTTGATGTCTTGCGCGAACTGTATCCATGGAAAACATTGGTTATCGGCGAATTAAAACAGGGAAAGTTTCCTCTCTGGAACCCTTATAATTTTTCCGGCGCGCCTTTACTTGCAAATTATCAATCACAAGTTTTTTATCCATTTACATTTATTTACTTTCTGCTTCCGCAGGATATCGCGTGGACCATAATGGTCATCATACAACCCATGTTGGGATCTGTTTTCATGTATTTGTTTGCAACAGAAATCGGAATAAGCAGCGCGGGGGCTATACTTGCAGCAATTCTATTTAATTTTTCCGGCTTTGCAAACGTATGGATGGAATTTACAACCGTCTGGCATACCATCCTCTGGTTACCGCTCATCCTCTTCTTAGTAGAGAAATCCGTCAAAAATAAATACTTAACATTACCGCAGCAACTCTTATTTATTTTCGGATTGTACTGCGCAATCACCGGCGGACATCCGCAGGATTTTATCAATTCGTTTCTTTTTCTTTGTATCTATACAATCCTGCGAAAAGCTCCTGTATCGCTTTTATTTGTATTCACTATTCCGTTTTTTATCGCAGCTGTGCAACTTTTTCCCACCATCGAACTCTTCCGTCATTCCGCGCGCGTGGCGCACGATTATCAGGGCATTATTCAAACAATGCTGGTGCAATGGTGGCAACTGCCACTTCTTGCAATTGCCGATTTTTTCGGTAACCCTGCGACAAAAACAAATATTACGGGTGATTACGTGGGGAAAACACTATCGATCGGAATCGTCGGGTTTCTCCTGGCTCTGTCGTCACTTAAAAGCATATCATCGTCATGGCATAAAAAATTTTTTACCGGATCGGCATTCGTCATCCTGCTTCTTACCGTCCGCACGCCGATATCTGAACTTCTATACCGATACCCATGGCCGATTCTTTCTACCGGAACGCCTACACGGAACCTGTTTATTCTCCTTTTTAGCATGTCTATGCTTGCCGGATTCGGATTTGATGCACTCAAATATTCTAAAAGATTTTTTATCGCGGTCTGGGTAGTATGTGCACTATTGTGGATTAAAGCACCGGTACAGCGTGCAATGATACTTGCAACCGTCATTCTTTCAGCAGCAACAATCATTATTATCGCAGCAAAAAAGAAAAAAATACTGCTTTTTGCACTCATTCCTCTTGCCGCTTTCGAACTCTTTTATGGGTTTATTAAATTCAATCCATTTGTGCCCCGCACGTTCGTGTATCCGGCCAATAAACTTATTGACACACTGCGCCCCATTGCAAGCGTCAATCGTTTTTGGGCCTATGGCACCGGCGAAATTGAAGCGAATTTCGCTACCCAAACAGGCCTGTATTCTCCCGACGGCACGGATCCTTTAAATCTTTCATGGTACAACCGTTTCATTCAATCAAGCCGTGAAGGTAACATCGCCGTAACATTTAACAGGACGACCCGGTCGGATGCAAAGATCGCAACCGGATACGGAGCCGAGGATTTACCAAACAATACATTCCGGCTGCGGGTAATGGATGCCTTGGGAGTAAAATATGTGCTGGACCGCTCGGAAAATCCTCAAAACGCGCATACGTTTGCGCTCGACCGGTTTAAACTGATTACCAAAGTAGACGAATGGAGAATTTACGAAAATCTAAAAAGCGCACCGAGATTCTTTGTCACCTCTGATATCCGCTCCTATTCAGACGCGAAAAGTTTCGAAGATCAATTTTTCGGCGAATCCTTTGATCCGGCAAAAACGGTACTTTTGGAAACGAACGATTGGAATACTCTTCCGAAATTTACCGAGAGCTACGCTATTGTTAATCTATTACGATACACTCCGTCTTCAGTAGAATTGCAGGTATTCGCCGACGCACCGGCATTTCTATTTTTGAGTGATACGTATGACTCGGGATGGACCGCAACCGTCAACGGAAAACCAACAAAAGTATACAAAGCAAATTTTGCATTCCGCGGGATTGTGGTGCCCGCGGGAGAATCTACCGTCATTTTTTCCTACCAGCCCAGATCATTCACCACCGGCCTCGCGATTTCGGGTATCGCGATCTTTATGACGGTTTGTTATTTTGTATACCAATACAAAACCCGCAGTGAAAATTAAACCCAGCGCGCTGACTATCGCTCCAATAATCACGCTTTTGGGTAAATACCAGAAACGAACGATGGATTTTCCGGCGGGGACTAGCACGGCGCGGAAGTTGTAGTTTGCCCGGTAGACGGGGGTCTCGCGGCCGTTGACCGACGCGTGCCAGCCCGAGTCGTAACTATCAGAAAGATAAAATAGTGCGGGAGTGTCGGATTCAACAGTGAATTTCAAAGAATTGACATCAGATGAAATAAGCTGTGCGGATCCCGTACCTACTGCTACCTGCGTGTCCAGCCGCTGGGCAATCAACACGGTTTTGCCAAAATCCAGAGACTGCGATCGCAGCGCCGCAAGTGCATCTTGGTCCGGTACCGCGTCGCGGACATCGTAAAACAAACCAAATCTCGGGCGTGCGGTCGCATTTCCATACACATCGTTTCCATCGGCTTCATAAACTTTTGGTATGTCTTTCTCGTACGATGAACTGTTCCAGAATGTGATGGCGGGATTCTGGCCTTTGGGTACGACAATAAGCGTCACTCCCAGAAAATCCAATACCATTTTCATGCGGGGGTTACGGGTGAGCTCATACTTATTGTTCAGGATCCTGGCATCTTTTTTATCTTCCAGCGCCTGCAGGAGTGTCGCGCTACGAAGGGGAAATAGCGGATTGTACGTATCCGTACTGTACACCCCAAGGTAGGTGTCGACTTCCGGCTCCGTGATGCCATACACACGCCCAAGAGATGAAGCAGCATCCTCCCGGACAAATTTCGTAACGGCAAGGTCGGGATAGAGAAACTTTTCATTTGAAAATGTCAGGAACCTATACCCCATTCGGAATAAATCTCCAAACGTTAAAACCAGGACGGCGAGAATAAACAGCGCGTGTACAAAAGGTGCTTTTTTGCCGTACCGAATATAGACAAAGGCGGCGACGGCGAACGCCGAAAGTGCAGCAATTTGAATTTTAATATTGCTCAACTTAGCCCCGCCTGCCACAAAACATAGCGCAGCGATTCCGGCATAACATAATAAGAAGCGCAATTTCTTTTTATCGTCAAAATCCCGCGTAAACTTTTTCAACCCCAGCCCTGCTAAAACCGCGCCGGCAAAAAGAAACATGGAAAACAGTCTGCTTCCGTAGCCACTCGTAATAACCGGAATCCGAAATATATAGAGAATTTGTGCAATACCATCCATGGAAAATACCAGTGATAGTGCCGCCACTGCAGTAAAAAAACGGACAAATACATTTTTTCTTTCAACAAACATCGCATATACCATAAAAAACAGCGGAATGATGCCAAAGTATCCGGATGATTCTATATATCCTCCGCGAAGATCGTGAGAAACCGGGTTGCCGAACCAATCGGGTGAAAGGAGTTTTAACAAGTGATATGGTTTGAGGAGCCCGCCGGAGAAGGTCGCATAGCTTCCGATGATGCCGCGCGCAGAATTTTGGTACATCTCGATTCCGGGAACAAGTTGAATTCCGGCGATACATCCGCCGAGAATTATTCCCAGAATCGGAAGCAGAGAACCGTAAAACAAAGAAAAACCGGCGACGACCAAAGCAATATAGGCGAAGTATTGTAATTGACCGGCAAAAATTGCGGATGCCGTAGAGAGCGATATTCCTACAATAAACCAGGGATTTTTGGTATCGCGGTATCGTTTCACCAAATACAATAAGAGTGGCAGCCAAAGAAGCACATGCCCCTCTGATCCGAATTCAAGAACACTCACCATAAGAGAATTAAAGGCAAATGCAATCGCTGCGAACAACGCTGAGAGGATTCCCGTCTTAAACGACCGCATCAGAAGGTAGGTAAACCAAAGGCTTAAAAAAAGTTGCAGCCAGAGTAGGATATTCCACGCACGCAGTTCACCCAAGAAAAAAAATATATTGGCCGGATAAAAAACGAGCGGCTTCATGGCGGCCATAAACGGCATGCCCATAAGTTGATACGGATTCCAAAGCGGAATAATGCCGTGCGTGAGAGATATAAATGTGAGATGTTTCCATGGAAACATCTGTATAATGCTGTCGACCATATAGGGATTTTTGAGGAGAATGGTACTGGCAAGATGCCACGGACCGGAATTACTGACCAAAAGATCCAGCGGCAACAAAATCAGCCCGGAAAAAATCGGGTAAATATACAATGAGGCAAGTACCGCACTAAAAAATATTCCGATCATAGTATGAAAGCCGCGATAACTCCTACTACACTAATAACTCCACTAATAATAACGCTTTGCGGCAAATACTGAAATGTAACAACATGTTTTCCTTTCGGTACGAAAACTGCTTTGAATGAATAGTCTGCGCGGAAGATTTTTGTCTTTTGGCCGTCGACGGCCGCGTTCCATCCGGGATAATAGTTATCCGTTAGAACAAGAAAACCATCGCCTGTTGAATTTGTCTCTACTTTTACGGAGTTTAGCTCATATGAAATAATTTTTGCCGATCCGGTAGCCGGTTGTAGAGAAATGCCCGGGTTTTTTTCAAGAATAACAGTGCTGCCCAATGGTATTTCAGGATTATATAATGCTTCAACAATCTCCTGCGGATCTTTTTTTAGCAGAAAATTTGTTGCATATATTGCGCGCGGCAGGGCTTCTTTATATTCCCAAATCCGCCATTTTTCATTTTCCCAAACAACTGCAAAAAGGGAATCCGGAAAACAATCCGTGACAGATAAATATTTTTTTGCTTCTCCTTGTTTTGTTTCAAGAATATATTTTATTCCAAGAAGTGACATCATACGCAATCGGTATGGATTAGATGTCATCAAGTCACGTTCCGAAATTTCATAGATATCCGTATCGCTGCGGCGTATCGGGCCACCAAGGAGCCCGTCGTTGACAATAGTAGAAATAAGCTCTGCATATCGCTTTGACGATAAATTGCCGTAGCCATCGGAACTAAACCATTTGAAATATTGCGGCAAATTTTTGTCTATAAATGCGTTTCCGTATCCCCACACGCGGTCATAACCGGCAATCCTCGATATTTCGCGGGTTACCGCCAAATCCGGATACACAAATCTACGATCGGAAAATTGAATATATTTTTGAGCGAAATAAACGGAAGACAGTACAGTAATCGTAAAAATAACGTAATACACTATTTTTTGAGAATATTTCGAAACAATGAGCCAAGAGGCGAAAAGCAACACGGAAGGAATAATAAGATTCCGTAAAGAAACTGCCATGTGCTTCCAGACGGCCCACGCCCAAAGACCTAATAAAACAATGGTGAAGAATAAAAGAATCCGTTTGAGCATTCGGCGGTTTGGCACAGCAAGAAAAGACTGTAAGCCGTAACAGGCAAGTACCGCGGCACAAAACGCAAATACCGCAAATGTCCGGGTGGGATACGAATTGGACAGTACCGGAATACGGAGAATATACGGAAGCCAACTTGTTGGCAATGCAAACCCCATAGACAATGCACAAACGGCGAGAATTTTAAAGAAACGGGATGACTGTTCTTTTTTAATAAAAAAAGCATACACGCAAAAAACAAGCGGAATAATACCGATGTAAATCATTTTTTCAAAGTAAAAACCGGATCCGCCAAAATAATTGTATGCTCCCGGGTTCCCCCAGAAATCCGGCGCCATAAGCGTAATGAGATGTTGGAGCGGCAAAAGAGCGTTTCGGAATGTCGTCAATCCGTTTTCCGTACCCCGCGGAGACAATAAAAATGCTTCAACCGATGAGATAAGCTGAACTGCTGCAATACAGAGTGACAACGCAATCGCCAAATAAACACGTTTTGATTTCACCACAAATATATTCCAGAGGAAAACGACGGCGTATACATATATCGACATTTGTAAAAATCCGCCAAAAACAGAACAAGCAAGGGCAAATACGAGAAGTCGAAATTTCTGTGTATTAGCAAAATACAACGCAAGCGGGAGCCAGAGAAAGCTATGCTCAAGAACGAGAATCTCCTGCCAATAGACAATCATCCAACCGGAAAACGCGTACGTAAATGCACCGAACGCTGCAATTTTTGGCTCAAACTTCAGGGATTTCAAAAAAAGATACATGAAAAAGAGCGATAAAATAGGCTGAATGATAACTAAAAAATTCCATCCGCTTACTGTAGACATACCGGCGGCAATCCAGGACAACGGATACCACACGGCAGTATCAAACGCCGCCATAAACGGCGCGCCGCTGTAGATATACGGATTCCAGAACGGTAGTATGCCTTTTGCAAATGATTCCGAAAGTAATTTCCTGTTTGGAAAAAACTCACGGATATCATCAAATCCCATTGGTTTATTCGGCGGGCCGTTCGGATATTCCGGCACCGGCTCGTATTTCCACGGCGCATATGCCGTTACGAGAAGATTCGAAGGAAAAAGTATTTTTTGCTCAAAAAAATACGGACGGAAAACAAAAAGAATAATAACGGCAAACAACCCGATAACATACCATTCAATTTTTTTCATAAAGTAGGACTGTGTCATTGCGATACCGTTCTTACGGAGAAGCAATCTCGTATTCCGACTGGATTGCTTCATCCCGACGTTACGTCGGGACTCGCAATGACATTGTTTTTGATAACACATCAATAATTACATACAAACAATACTCATACAACGGACGTAATCCTGTACATCAACTGCCTGAAAAACGACATCGCCCTTTTTATCTTTCACGACAAATTGCACAGGAATATACGTATTTTTTGGAAACTCAGACGGCTCGCCGATAAAAAGCTCACGATCATTGATAACCGTATCCTTTGTTATCTTCGGTAAATCCTGTACAAACGAAATGGATCCAATTCGTTCTACCCGGACCCACCCAAGTGAATCAAATCCTTTTTTAACCTCAATCTGCTGTTGAAATGATAAAGGATCGTATTTTGTATAAAAAAGATAAAAGATATATTGCTTTGCGTCGTTGACGCTGCTTGATACCAGTATTTTATCGTATCGTAATTTGTTTTCCTCAGTCTTACTCACCAACTCTTTATATCCGTAATGGGAATACCTTGAGTATCGATACGGAAAATAGGTCGTGTATTCCAATCCAAAATTGCAAATCTCTACAAAATATAAAACTGTGACAAACGGTAAAAACAAGCGCGGTATTTGTAGTATTCCGATACTTGTAAGAATTTGCCATGCCGGGAGAGAAATAAAAAATCTCCCGTAATGCCCGTACGAAGTAGCACTATCAGGAATTGCCGACGCAAGGAGAAACAACGTGATAAATATTCCCGCCTTATTCTTTGTGCGAAAAGCGACATAAATTCCTAAAAGAAGAAACGGCAATTCTACAAGATACAATAGTCCCCGCTCGGGCAATGCGGATAGTTGCGTATGAGAACCGCTAATTGCAAGGAGATTTGGGGAAAAGTGAGTTATATAATTTTCAATAAATTTTTTGCCATATACATAATATTTGTTCAGCGCTATCCTACATATAACACCCGGAAGTCGTTCTGTACATGCTCCTCTTTTTTCATTCAGAAGATCGATAATGCCTTTGTCGTTCGTTAAATTTACTTGTTGCGTTCTCACACGCGAAGCAGTATTACCGACAAATACGACCGGCAAAGCAATACAAAAGAACACGATAATAGGAAAAATCTGAATCCTGAGTTTAAATAAAAATATATAGATAGCCACAATCAGGGGAACAAATACAATTTGGGCAGGATATGCATAAACAGAAAGACCAAAAACTATCGCTGAAAACAATATTATTTTCTTTTCGAGAGACAACAAATATATTCCGAAGACAACCAAAAACACGGATACGGTGACTTCCATCGCCATACGGCTCATGCCGATATGCCACGGGGAAAGGGCAAGAAGAAATGAAGTGATTAATGATAAATGATTAACGATTAATGATTTTTGAAATAATTCTTTAACCAAAAAATACGTAAGGAGTATGGTGAGTGAGCCAAAAAGTGCAGATGGAAACCGTACGGCAAATGGCGTAAGCCCAAAGAGTTTAACTGTAGGAATAGTTAAATATGTATAGAGCGGCGTCCGGTAATCGCCGAATCCCTTAAATGCAAAAATGGGCCATGGAGCTCCCCACTGATCTTTGCCGGTTTTCAAAAGTGAATACGCATCATAGCCTTTATCTGCCTCATCATCCGTAAGACCGGGAGGAATAGTACCTAAACCAATAAACCGCACGAGTATGCCGATAACAAAAATAAGTACAAGAATGTACCGTTTCATATCATAAATACTTCGCCTATTATATACTATTAGCTATATGAAATGGTTACTCCCCATTCTCCTTCTTACTATATTCTTCCGGTTTATCTATCTCGGTACTGTCCCCAACGCAATCGGCGGCGACGAACTGCATTATGTGGTTACCGCAAAATCCGTGTGGCTTACCGGACATGATATTGGGGGCGCCTGGAATCCTTGGTCACTCCTTTGGTTTCGGTATCCACCAAGCGAACAAGCGGCCGAACTCCCCTACCTACTGCATCTTATTTCCGGCGCACCGTTTCCATTTTCCATGGCGCTCGTCAAACTTCCGTTTGCTATCCTGTCCGTTGGCATTGTTATTCTCCTTTGGGCTATTACCTTAACGTTATTCGGACCATCCGTCGCTCTTGCAACGGCCGCGGTGTCCGCGGTCAATCCCTGGCTTATTGTCATGGGCAGAAGCGCGTATGAAGCAACACCTGCGATGTTTTTTTATTTATTGGCACTACTCGTTATTTTTCGTACTAAAAAATGGAATATTCTCTGGACCGCCGTTCCGCTTCTTCTTGCTTTTTATTCCTATATCGCAACAAAAGTTATTTTTGTACCGTTTGTTATCGGCATTTCCCTTCTTGCATATCTCAAGCATGAAAAAAAGTATTTTACCCAATATTTGATTCTTGTCGCTTTTTCAATAGTCACGGCAGTCGCATTCTATATCCTTACTAAAACAGATCCGTCAGGGTCACGGCTGGGAGACCTTCTGCTACCGCAATCATCTTCGATTGCAGATGTGGTCAACCAACTGCGCAAAACCACGATTGATACTGCACTTCTGCCACTGCTGGTAAATAAATACACCATCTATTTCCAAATACTACTTTCAAAATTCTTCCGCATATTTTCGGCGTCCTACCTGTTTACGGAGGGCGACCAGTTTTTCCTTCCCGGAGGACAAAGCTTTTTCTACTGGCTCGATGCCGTATTTATTTTGCTTGGATTTATCCGGATGTTTACCAAACAGAGAAGGTATACATGGATACTGTGCCTTTTTATTTTCATCGGCGCAATTCCCCAGCTTATCAACACAACAAGAGGAGATTTTTCCATACATCTTACTATGCTGTTCCCGTTTCTCCTGCCCGTCATCGGGGCCGGAATTATCTATGCCCTATCCATCGTTCCGAAACAATTGAAAATTATAATGCTTTTTACTATCTTTACGTTTTACGTATTAAATGTTGCAAATTTTTCCCTTGTTTATTTTTTCCAATATCCGCTTGTCGCGAAGAACGACTTTCACATGCGTCTGCTTACGAAATATTTGGAATTGACAAAAACCCACAACGCTCCGGCGATCGTCTATGTTGTTTCCCCCAGCGATGTTTTTCAAAAATATATCGTCTATGCAAACGCCATCACCAAAAATACCATTCCGCAATTATCATTTGAAGGCATTACATTTGCCCCATGTGCCGGGGCAGAGGCGCAGCACACAACAACAGCAATAACGATTTACGATGTTGGCTGCAAAACCGTACCGGAAGAAACGCATACAAGCATCACAACACTCGTCGACGCCGGCGAGACGTACAAAATATTTAACGATACGGTGTGTACCGCGTACCGGTTAAAGCGCTACCCCGATCATATTTCGATAAAAAACTTCGCCATCGAATCCCTTTCCGAAAAAACCTTCTGCGAAACCTATATCAGTCAGAGGTAACAGTCAGAAATCTCTTCGTAGACAATGAAAATTATTTTTTAATAATTCCGGTGTATAATAAGTCCATGGTTTTTGAAAATGGCGAAGAGATTCTATCGATCTAAAGCATTGTGAACAGTAACTTGCATTTAAATAGTTATACATTATCGTATGAAAATTCATAAACTATTACCACAAACGCGTTTTCACAGGATAAGTTTAGTGGTGTTTCGATTGCTAGGGTTAGGAATTGGATTATTTTGGTTTATTTGGCAGAATATATTTTATCTGAGAGTCTCTCCAACATCGTACCCAAACACAGTTGCACAATTTTTTTCATTTGCAGGCGCGCTATACGGAGTTTTGCTGTGCGGAACCTTTATTCGAATTGGAAATCAAATAGTAAAACGCATCTACAATGTTACGTTTATTTTATTAAGCATAGGAGTAACAATATTTCTTGGCTTAAGCACGTTATGGAGTTTAGTTTTCATGGAAACTATTCCATTATTTATATTTATGGAGCTAGTTAATATATTGTTGATATTAACCGTATTAATGAATATGAAAATTGTGTATAAGGATATTGATGTATTTAAACAAAAAAAATTCATATTATTCGGAATATTATTCATATATATCTGTGGTTTAATTTATCTAACTTCCCAATGGGAATATTTAGCTAGCCCTGTTTCCTGTCGCGGAAAAAGCATGACAACTGCTGGTAATTTTGAACCGTGGCAATACGTGCTTCCGCGGTTTCATTGTTGGCAATATAAACTATGGTCGACGGAGTAATTCGATTACTCTAGCGGAGGCACAGTTATTTTAAAATAGGTTATAAACAGTATTCCGGAAGAATCCGACGGAATTTTGGTGATCAAGGATAACGGTTAGCGGAAGAAGACGATGGCGGGGGTGTGATCGGGGTAATACACTGTATCGACAACCAGTGATTGTTTGAATACTTCGTTTGGCGGGCCGGCAAAAAGTATTTTTTTGGAGGGGTCACGCAACGAACTATTTATGGAACGGAATTGGACGTTTCCGTAATGATTCCCCTCTTCTTTAAACCCGCCGGATACCGTACCCGGATATACTTGTGGGTCAACCGGCCGATAATACAGATAGAATATGTACGGAAAATCGAGAGAATTGGAAACATAAATTTTGTCATATCCTTTTTCATACTGAGCAATTTTCTGAACCATTTCTTTTCTTCCTACATACCAATACGATGCATTTTCTATTGAAAGAAACATAAAATATTGATGTAGATAATACGCAACGGATAGTATGATAATCACGACACAGAACACGCGGAGTTTTTTAATTTTCCCCCATATTGTCACCAAACCAATCGCTGAAAGTATCTGAAATGTTGGTAAAAATACAAGCGTGCGGACAGGATGCGGGAGCTGCAGTGTGAATGCGGCCGCCACGGGAGATACGATAATCCACCAGAAGAGTATTGCGGATTCCCGTGACCACTTTTTTACCAACATATAAAACCCGGCAAGGATGAGTGGTAATTCAAAAAGATACAGAAGCCCTGTATCCGGCGCCCGGTATTTTTCGATCGACTTATCCAGGAACAAAAAATTCGGATCAAAATGCGAAAAATAGCCACGGAGAAACGTGATCGCATAGAGTACCCGACGATTATCAAACAGACGGAACACGCCGCGATCGATAGTAAGACGCGAAACAGATTTTTTTATATCATCAGGGTTTGCAAAAGCGCTCACACCAGAGGCGCGCATTTGCCCCTCCCGCGAAAGAGACATCCGCGCGATCGGTAAAAGGAATACAATTGCGACAATAAACGCTGCTACCGCTAAATATTTTTTCTTCCATAATTCTTTTCGATACATAAACGCCAATCCGGAAACAAAAAGCGGTACAAATATTCGGGGTGTCAGATAGGTCCATATGGACAACGAATACAAGAGGGAGGAAAATATGAGTTTATTTTTTAAAAATAGATATGTCGCAAATACAATAAAAAATATTGCAACGTTTGCCTCATATCCCGAACGGGAAAAATGGACGGACCATGGAGAGACGGCAAGAAAAAATGAAGTGATTAATGATAAATGATTAACGATTAATGAATTTCTAAATAATTCTTTAACCAAGAAAAACGTCAAAAGCACAGTAAGCGTTCCAAAGAGTGCAGAGGGGAAACGGACGGCGAAATCACCATATCCGAACAATTTCATCGACGCCGCTGTCATGTACACATACACGGGCATTTTGTAATCGTCGAATGAGCGGAACAGGAAAGGAAGCTTTATTCCATACTCATCGCGGCCGGTTTTGAGAATGGAATACGCGTTGTATCCGATCGCCACTTCATCGGAATTGAGCGCCGGGGGAATCTGCGTCAGATGCCAAAACCGCAGGAATCCCGCCAAAAAAACTATTGCGATAATCCAAACATATCGTTTCATTTTTAGCTTGTCATTGCGAGGAGCCTGCCTGCCGGCAGGCAGGTCTTGCGACGAAGCAATCCCGTGATATCAATGGGATTGCCGCGCCGTCTGAACGGTCTCGCAATGACATTATTGCCTTACTCCTTTTATATCATACACATTCACCATAGGAACATCATCTACGGAAACACTATAAACGGGTTTTTTCGTTTGTACTATTTTGCCAACAAACGGATCGCGGATAAATACGCCCTGCCGCATAAGAACGACAAGACGCTCACACGCATCTTTATCTGCAGTAAATACCACGCCCGGTTCAATCTGCCCCATTGCCCGGTAGTAGTAAAACGGATGCGTCGTCGGGGTCACACACATCGGGTGTATTTTGTTTACATTCATCCAGGATAACACCCCTAAAAAGCTGTTTCCCCAAAATTCCGTTTCCATACCGATCAAATTCGCGCCTTTAACGCCGCCGACAAATTCATTATAGTATGCTGATTCATACGGATGGATCCGGATAATTGAAATATAGAGTGTTGATAGCCATAACATAATGACGATCCAACGATACTTCTTTTGAATGAGTAGAATACCGCGGCCTGCAATAAGACAGACAAACGGAAATGCCGGCAAAAATAACCGCACCCAATCGTACCGGTACACACCGGGCAGTGAAAAAAAGACAATGGGAAAAAGCGCATTCAAAAGTATTATACGATCAACGGTACATGCCCCAATAACAAAAAGAATAAGGATAATGGCCGGAGTTGTGGTCAAAAACATAACCGGTGTATACCACCACGGCGCAAAAGCGTACGTTTGCCCGAAAATATATTCCGGCACGCTTCCGTGGGAAGTTTGAATCTGAACATATTCCTGAAAGTGTGATATCGTATCTGTCCAAAGCCACGGCCAACCGGCGATATACACAACACATGCAACAAGAATAAGAATAATTATTTTTTTGTATCGTTTTTGCCAGAAAAGGTATCCTCCCACCGGAACAAATAGTAAAAACCCGTGCAATTTTGTCAGCATTGTTAAACCTATGCATATCGCTGACACGCCAAGCCAGAAATTATTTTTTACTCCTTTGACCCCCGCCATCACAGCGATAAACCACAAGGCACAAATTGCGTAATCCATAGTCACAAGCGGCGTAAGGAATAAAACATGCGGCAAAAATGAAAACATCAGCGGTACGAGTAACCCAACAAGATATCCGAACTGGCCGATCGCGACATATGTCAACAGCGCAATAAACGGAAATACAAACAAAAGCGAAGAAATTCGATATCCCCGCGTATTGTCGATTATATTTAACCGGTTAGTAAATAATTCATGAGTGAATCCCGCAATGATTTTCCGCAGCGGCGGGTGCACGTCTTCCCCGTCCGCGGCAAACGTTGCATCTTTCGCGGATAATACGGGTCGCCGGATCCAACTTATATACCGGTCGGCGTTTCGGATATGAATCGGCTCGTCCCACGTAATGCCGAAATCGTTTGATACGAAAAAAATAACTATGGAAATAAAACCGGCAACGATACAAGACACTGCCAGTTTATTGCTGAAACGCCGGATTCTCATAGACGCCGACCAGTGGCACACCGTCAACCGAAACAGTATATATCGGTTTTTTGGTTTTTACTATTGTTTCGATATTCGGATCCCGCACAAAAAAACTCTGGCGCATAAGAATTACTATATGTTTACACGCATCGCCTTCTGCCCTAAATACAACTCCCGCCCGAATCTGACCCATCGCCTGATAGTAACGGAATGGCAGCCATTCCGGCCATACGCACATCATATTTTTCTTGTTCCAGTTCATCCAAGACAAAACCCCGAGGTTTGCATTCCCCCAATATTCGGTTTCAAAACCCAAACGGGAAGCGCCAGCAATACCACCGACAAATTCATTGTAGTACGACGACTCCCACGGATGAATACGAATGACGGAATAATATAACGTGAGAATCCAGATTAAAAAAATTCCCGCTATACCCATCCAACGCATTTTCGGGCGGAACCGGTTTATAGTTACCTTCATTCCTTTTCCGGCGATAAGACAAACAAACGGGAAAGAAGCAAGTATAAACCGCACCCAGTCATAGCGATATATACCCGGTAGCGAAAAAAAGACAATCGGAAATAATGCATTACCAAGCATTATTCGATCCCACAGAGAACCTTTTCGAATAGTAACAATGCTCCCCAAAAAAAAGAAAATCAAGACGAACGCAGGCGTCGTTACTAAAAACATAACAGGCAAATACCACCAGGGGGCCGGCATGTACGTATGACCAAAAATATAGGCTGAAAAATTGCCGCGTACAAACTGCAAACGGAAATATTCCCATATGTGATTAACCGGCGATGTCCAAAGCCATGGCCAGCCGGAAATATATATAACGAGTGCAACAATAACCAATAATGCGTATTGTCTGTATCTCTTGTTCCATACATAATAGCCGCCTATTGGAAGAAATAACAGAAAACCGTGAAGCTTGGTGAGCATCGTAAGACCTACACAAATACCGGATAGAATGAGCCATATATTGCTTTTTATCCCTTTTATAGAAAATATGACTGCCATAAACCACAACGTTGCAGTTGCGTAATCTAAGGTAAGAAGCGGTGTAAAAAACAACATGTGCGGCAATAAAGAAAATGCGATAGGTACAAGTATTCCTATGACATAGCCAAATTGCCCTATCGCGATATAGGTGAACGTAAGAATGAACGGAAAAACAAAAAGCAGAGACGAAATTCTGTATCCCCGGGTTGTATCAATAACACCTAACCGATTGGTAAGTATTTCGTGGGTAATTCCGGCAGCCAGTTTCCGTAGCGGAGGATGCAGATCCGTCACATCAGCCGCAAAATGTTTGTCTATTTCTTCAAAAACCGGATGTTTCAGCCATGCAACAGTCACATCTGCATTATTAATATATACCGGTTCATCCCAGGTAATACCGAAATCGCTGAGAATACAAAATACAACCAGGCAGATAAATAGGGAAATTCCGATAGAAACGATAAGCCGTTTCATAAAACCCGATCGCCCACGCGCCATAGTTTTTGTTGTTTGAATCTGTGCATTACGATCGGAACTATCCTGGTAAGGGCCAGAAGATACCCTTGTACCATAAGAATATCTTTTGATTGAAGAAGCCGTATCGGCGTCCAGAATGCATGAGCCAGGATAATAGACATATCTGAAACGTTTTTCCAGATAAAAATAAACTGGTTTCTATAAACAATCCGTTTTACGTCAGTCGGCGTAAATTCACGTTTAATTTTCCCTTCTTCATGCCAGTGGTGCACAACACTTCTCTTTTCAAAAAGCGTTTTCCAGCCGGCTTTCCGAGCGCGGTACGACAGGTCAATATCTTCCCAATAAAACGGATTGTAGAGTGTATCCATGCCGCCGAGCATGTTCCACATGGACCTCCGGAACGCGCCGCTTCCTCCGGAAACCCATGCGGTGTCTTGTTTATCTGTTTCGCCACGTTCGTGAATGAAATATCCTTTCTGCCAACGCGCGATACCTCTTCCGCGGAGTACTATGCTATCCTGTTCATGACTTTTTTCCAGACACCCGACGGCAAAAACCGAAAGGTCTTCAAAATGTTTTACCAATGGATTCAAAAATCCCTGTTCCGGTTCAACGTCGGTATTGAGAAGAACAATGATATCTCCGCGGGCGGCTGAGACTCCGGAATTTACGTTCGCCGCAAACCCTTCCCGCCTATCCCGCTTCACCACTTTCACTTTCGGATAATTCTTTTGGAGATATTCCAACGACCCGTCGGTAGACATATCATCGGTAACAACAATTTCTGCCCCCGGTGCGGCCCGTATCACATTCCTCAGATGTTTTTCCATCAGATTCACCCCGTTCCAATTCGGGATGACAATAGAGACTTTCATGATTGTAGTATATCACTCTATGATATTTTCTTAATGATTGCCACCATGTTGTCGCCGACGGGTAAATAGATGGGTACGTGATGAGTTTTTAATGTATGTGATAGTTTGTAGAGATAATCCGCAACCTTACTCTCTCCGGTTGTCCGCGCCAAATGCAATACATAACGTAAACTTAGCCATTTCCCGATACCAAACCATTCGATAATCTGCAAACCGTATTTGGATAACAATAAAGACATGGTGTGTTTGTTGAAAAAGTACAGGTGCTGCGGCGGGATATAAAACGTCCAGCGGCGTTTCATGATTTTCGCCATAACGCTTGCGGTATTGCCGGTTGCAACCACCATAATGCCGTCATCTTTCAGGAATGTTTTAAGTTTTGCGATATCGCGGCCGGGATCTCCTAAATGCTCAAATACGTCAAACATGGTAATGACGTCAAATGATTTTTTCGGATAGGAAACGGCGTCTATCGTGCCGTGTTTTATTTTTTCGGGCCCGGTAAGCTGTTTTGCCTCATGTACCGCATACGACGACGGATCAAATCCATACGCGTCATACCCGTTGTTTTGTGCCAGCTCTACAAAAAAACCGAGCGCGCACCCGACGTCCAGCAGTCTGCCCTGCGGTTTATATTTTTTTACATGCGCTAAAAACTGCCGCATATTTTTGACAATAAACGGCTTATCCGCTTTGTAGTCGGCGTAGGCGCTTCTCGTCGGATCTCCGGTATAATATCCTTTCGTATAATTGGATGCGACAAATTTATTATAGTCTTTATGCAAATCCGTCTGCCCGAGTGAACACGACGGACACCGGTATATCGTATACCCGTTTTTTACGAGAAAAACCTCCATGCGATGGCGGCAAAGGTAGCACGTCACAAATGTTAATTATATCTTAATGAAATAATGTGGTCACCACCGGGAACAATAACTCCCTGAAATATGTAATTTGTTCTGTATATTTTTGTTTCTTTCCCGTCAATAGCTGCTTTCCATCCCGAATCGAACATATTGGCAATAACGACAAAATGACTGCCGTCAAAGGATGTCTGGGCATAAATTTCAGAACCGGTATATGAAATAATTCGTACATCTCCTTTACCCGGCACAATGCCTTGAATTGGCTCTTCGATTACTGCGGTTTTCATCGGACTAAAATCTTTACTATACAACGCATCCATAACCTGTTGTTTTGAACCGGCAATAAGAACATTTGCTACCGGATACATTCTCGGCAAACCTTTTTTATAAAAATAAATCCGCGTGTCACCTTCACGATATGCAAGCTCAAGATCAGGGCGCTTCAGATCTTCAAGAGATAAAACATATTTCACATTTAAAAGCGGTAAAAGCGGCGAATCGATGGTAAAAACGGTGATAATTCTGTTGAATCCGAACGGAGGTGTAATATTTGGCTCTCGGCGGTTTAATGCTGCAATGAATTCTTCGTACCGTGCATCGTAAATCGGATCATATCCTTCAATGCTTTCAATACCATAATATGCGTTAACATTCGGCGGCATAATGCGGTTATCCAAGCTCATGATGCGGAAAGGCTTTTTTTGACTTTGCAAAAAAGAAATTGCATTTGTCGTCGGAAAGAAATACTCCCGCGGCGTAAACGGCGTAAACTTCCAGCCAAAGCGGAAAAGATCAAAAACCGTCATTCCGATTGCAAGAGTTAAAAAAATATATTTCCATTTTCGTGTTGTCAACACGATAACTGAAGCCACAAAGAGCATGGTCGGTAATATCAAATTATGTTTGGAAACATCAAGTTTTGCATACGCGGCATATCCCCAAAGTCCCAACAAAACTGCCATAAGAATTGCGGCGACATACCATATTTTTTTATCCGGTTTCCGGACATATGCATCAAGGCCAAGCGCGGCAAGTGCAACAAGACAAAAATCGACAAGCACCATGAGGCGCGTCGGCTGCATCGAAGACCAAACCGGAATATGCAATTGATACGGTAATTTCGCAAGCGGCGTCGGAAGTAAAAAGAGAAAAAGAACACCGGTAGTTATACTAAAAAAACGTATGACTGTATTTTTTTGAAATATCACTGCGTAGATAGCAAAAATTAACGGCAATATACCTATGTAGCCGATAAACTCACCATAATTCCATACACTAAAGTAATTAAGTGTTGCTGGGTTTCCAAAATAATCCGGGGCTACAAATTGCACCAAGTGTTGCCATGGTAAAAACCATCCGTCTTTGAGCCATGCTGAAGAATCTGAAAGACGGGCGCTATGTGTTAGCAGCTGCTCCATTGGAACCCATTGAACAGATGAAATAATAATCGCAATTATCGCGGCGGGCAGCATTTTCCATGACCGTTTCAGAACTCCATATAATCCAGCAAAAATAAAACTATACAGAGCAACTTGTGCGTGCCCGGCAAAAAAAGCACACACAGATGCAATGATAAATAATATTGGTAAAGACCTATCAATTGCCAAAAGCATCAGAGGAAGCCACAACGCGGTCTGGACAATAGTCCCCCACGTAAGCCATGAAATGGAAAATCCGCAAAATGCCCAGACAATGCTCCCGAAAATTGCGACGCCTGAAGATAGCTTCTTATGAACGAGATACAGATAAAGAAATACCGTCGCAAGGACAGGCTGCGCGATGATAAGAAGGGTCCAGGCAACAGGGAACGGCAAAAAGAAAAACAAAAAATTTAAAGGATAAAACACCCCCGCCTGGATATTGCCGCTAAGTGAAGTGCCGGAAAAATTATACGGATTCCATAAAGGAAGGACACCCTTTTTTAAATCATCAATTACCAATTTCCGCCAGGGAATTTGCTGGCGGATAGGATCGGTGATGAGAAAATTTTTAAACGGCAAACGCTGGTACCACGGATAGTAAAGACCGACGAGCGTGTCCGTGGGAACCGGTAATAATCCCTTGGTGAATGTTTTATAAAAAAACGATACACATATAATAAGAATTAAAACAAACGGTAACAGTTTTTTCATTTCGTTATGTTCTCAAGAAGTCTATCGAATGCTTCGGTAAACACCTCTGACGAAAATTCTTTGGCGCGATTCACTACGGAAAATTTATCTTTTCCGGCAATAATTTTATTGGTTTTCTCCAATAATTCGTCCATATTTGTCCAGAGATACCCGTCTTTCCCTTCGCGGACTATTTCCGGCAAACCGCCGCCGTTGTATACCACGGGAATCGCTCCGGCGCTCATCGCTTCAACGGTCGTGATACCAAAGTGTTCCATACGCTCCGGATTCGTTTCGTGATATCCGGCCGCGTGCCAGTAAATCGTTGCCTGATTATAAAGTGATGACAATTTTTCAAACGTAATATTCGGAATAATCCGTACGGGTAAGTTTCTTGCAGAAGATTGTAATCGTTTTAAATAATTTTTATCTGCCGGCAGTACTCCGCCTGCAAGCACTAATTCGCATCCTTGCATTTGTCGGAATGCTTCTAAAAGAACATCCTGTTTTTTCATCGGATGGAACCGTCCGACCGAAAGAATCAAATTTTCTTTCTTCTTTGCAGCGGTTTTTTTAATAGAACTCACCGGCGGATAAATTACCACTGCTTTCTTTCTTAAGTTTACATCGATATTTCTTTTCGTAAAATCAGAATTGCACACAATCGCGCTAAACCGCGCGAGTTTTATGGGATGAACGGAAATATGTTGAAACGGCACCTGAAAATGCAGAATATTATATTTGGCAAACGTCGTGGGTATACTGCCGTCAGTGAGAAAAAATATCAGATCATAACTTCGGCTGACGATCATTTTCGCAAACACGTTTTTTGTAGAAAATATATTTTCTACCGTATGTATTTTTGACAAATCCAGGTCAAAACGATCTTGGGCTTTACGGAAAATCGTTTTATCATCCCAAAAAACCGACACGTCATGCAAGAGAGACCAATGTGATGCTAACGTGAGAACATACCGCTCGCCCCCTGCAAGGCTGTCTAAATACGGACTGTAAAAACCGATTTTCATAACGGTATAAATAAAGCAAGTAAACCTATGATGGATAGTATTATACCCCACCGGAACTCGAGCGGATGATACCGGAATTCAACATGGTGGCTTCCGGCCGGCACGGCAACCGCCCGGAAATCATAATCCGCCCGGTAGATTTGTGATTTTTTCCCATCAACCGTAGCTTCCCAACCGGTATCGAAGGGGTCAGATAGAAAAAGTAATTTTGGTACTTCAGAAGCGGTTTCGATCGCAATACGATTTGGCGTGTATGATGCAATGGTAGCCGATCCGGTACCGGTTTTTGGTTCAATATCCGGCTTCTCTTCAAGAACAAGAGTTTCGCGACGGTTCAGATCTTTTGTAAATAATTCAGTAACGCCGCCAATCACGTATGAAGATGCCAAAAATGCACGCGGGAATGTATCGGGATATTCGAATATTTCATATATCTCATCACTGTATACCTGCCGCATACTTGGATATTCCCAGTACGGAAACGTCCAAACTTTTCTGCCGTCGCTGAACCGGTGGTATATGTACTTAATGCCCAAAAGCTGCAGCGCTTCTGTTTTATAAAGCCCGTTCTTATCAAACAGCGAGACCGATCTGCCGGCCGGATACACGTATCCGACTGACACCGCATTGAGAAACTCCCCGTACCGCGCAGCGTACACTGCATCGTAGCCCTCGATAAGTGGGATATTATACATGTTTCCCACTTCACCACCGATATTTCCAAATACCCTGTCGCGCCCGGCGTACGTCTGTAAATACGTAAGCGATTTAACAGACGGATACACATACTGTCGCTCTTCAAACGGCATCCATTTTGTTGCAAACCGCAGCATATCAAATGCGGTCAGAAGAATTAGGATGACAACGGCCAAGCGATATTTCTTGAACATGCTCACCGCGATGGCCACAATAAATAGAACAGTCGGAATAACAAAATTTCTTTTGGCAATCAGAAGTTTATCAACAGGGAAAGGTTTTATCACAAGCAATATAAACCAAATAATTCCGAGAGCAAATATAAAATATATAATTTTTTTGTTATTTTTCCAAACCACATCAAGTCCGAAAGCTGCGAGCGTTGCAAGGGAAAAACTGGTCAACAGAATAATCCGCGACGCCGCACTTCCGGATAAAACCGGTATTTTGAGAATATACAGTAAACTATTGAGCGGTGTGGGGAGTGCAAAAAGAAGTGTGAGAACGGCAAGCAGAATGAAAAACCAAACCTCTTTTGATTTTTTCCCAAACATTGCGATGAGCGAAAATACAAAAGGCACAACGCCGATAAATCCTGCCCATTCAGCGTAGTGTCCGAACCAGTCGTTTCTTGTGACCGGATTTCCATAAAAATCTGGGGCAAGCATGGTCATCAGATATTGCCATGGAATAACCTCGCCTTTGAGAACTCCGGCGCTGCGTGTCGATTCAAGAAAAGATTTTATGCCGAGTAGTATTTGGGGCGCGGCGATAATAAATCCCGCTACTATATATATCAGATATTTCCATTGTTTTTTCCATACAACGTACGCCAACGCACCGCCCGCCACGTACATACTCACCTGAAAATGCCCCGACAGAAGAGAGAGGCCAACACCTATGGCTACCGCTTTCCTTTTTTTTGTGTGAATGCCCCAAAAAATAAGCGGTAGGAAAAGTGCCGCATACCCCAGCGTGCCGTACGCCATCCAACACACCATAAATCCGCAAAACATAAATGCAATAGCCGAGATAAGTGATGCTGCGCGAGATCGCTCGAGACTTCTCACAAAAATATACATGAAAATGCCAGCAAGAAGCGGCTGTAGAAGAATAAGAATGCTCCATGCGTCGATAAACGGGAGAATAAAAAATAAAAGGTTAAACGGCGAAAACACTGCGCTTTGATAGTTACCGGCGAGGGGCGTGCCGGAAAAACTATACGGGTTCCACAAAGGCATTTGCCCCATTTTCCATGTATCGATGGTTAGTTTTTTCCACGGATAAATCTGGCTTATAACATCCGGCATCGCGTTATTTTTCACCGGCATGCCGTACTGGGCACTCCAAGGAGGGAAAAACGTAACCAGATAATCCGACGCAAACGGCACCAAACCCTTAAATATATACGGCGCACTAAATATCACCCATAACCCAAAAATAACCAACATGGGCCAAAACCGGAAAAAGAGTTTTTTCATGAATATCTCGCTTGTCTAAATTATACTCCTTCCGATAGTTGAATTTCGAATGATGTCAATACGTTCACGCCTGCCTGCCGGCAGGCAGGGTCGAGAATTTATTGACATCGTAGTCAATGCTTTTTTTGTTGCAGCTCCCAGAGTTTGGCGTAGGTCACAAACATGCTGAAGGCCTGGTAGATGCTCTCAATGAAGCCGACGGTGCCGGCCTGCCAACCGCGCTGGTCAAGGTACGAGCGGGTAAAACCGGTAATCATGACGCGAAAAAGCCGCCACCAGACAACCGGCGGATGGTGCGCTTCCAGACGGAGCTTTGCCTCAATTTCCGACCAACCATTGGTTTTCTCAACCATTTCCTCAAGCGTCCGGTGCGTCCGGTGAATCATCGGATGCTTCAGTATGCCTGAAGTACCGCTGTACACCGGTGTTTCATGAAGCTTGCCGTGCCAGCCTTTGAGCGCACGTTTTACAAACAACCGCTCAACGATATCTTTGTACGGCCAATGATGGTTCAAAAAATAGGTATCCCGCTTGATGAAGTATACTGACGGTTCAGTGTTTTGAATTACTTTTTTAATTTCCATTTGGAGCGCATCCCCGATCTCTTCATCTGCGTCAACATAGAGCACCCATTTCCCTGCCGCTTCGCGAAGGCCTACCTCGCGGACGCTGGCAAAATCCTGACCTTTCGCTTCAAAAATTTTTGCACCCAGACGTTTTGCTATTTCTATTGTTTTATCCTTCGAGCCGTTATCAACGACTATTCGCTCATCACAAAAAGCAACGCTTTTCAAACATTTTGCGATCCGCTGGTCTTCATTTTTTGCGATGATGATTGCGGATAATTTCATAGCGAAAATCTGTTGCCGAATCTACAAAATAGAAAATCCCGCACTGCTTTTTTTCTTACCGGAGACGTAAATCGTAAGGCTTCCCGCAATAATGCAAATTTAGTCCGAATCGGTGCATAGCGCAGTCCCAGAAGCAGCCGATTTCTCGTAAGATAATATTCATGTAACGGATTTCCCGGTCGGCCGGAGGATCCTGCGTTTACATGCCATAATACCGAAGACGGAACATAAAGAAGTTTGTATCCTGCCTGTTTTGCGCGCAGGCAATAATCAAGATCTTCCAGATATAAATAATATTTATCGTCAAGAAACCCGATTTTGTCAATAACCTCACGGCGGATAACGAGAGAACACCCGGTCACAAACGGTGTTTCTATAGTTTTGTCGTATTGCCCGCGGTCTACTTCATCCACTCCGCGATGTGAGGCATACATATTTGCCCAATCAACAAGTCCCCCGGCATACCAAATTACTTTTCCGCGTTCACTCGTTTTGTAACGATCATGGTGAAATTCGTGATCAGGAGCAAAATAAATTTTGCTTCCTGCAATCCCGACTGACGGGTCGTCAAAGGCGCGTATGAAAGAAAGCGCGTCGGGATCGACGTAGGTATCGTTATTCAGAAGCCATACGAAATCTGCTCCGTGTTTGAGGGCATACCGGATACCAAAATTATTTCCGCCGGTAAATCCCAAATTTTTACCTGCTTCAAGAAGTGTTACTTTAGGAAATTTCTTCCGGATTTCACTCACTGATTCATTGGTAGAGCCGTTATCCACAATAATCGTATCGAGAATAATGTTTTGTTTTTTTACCTTTGCGAGCGAATCAAGGCAAACGAGGGTATCTTTCCATCCGTTCCAGTTAACGATAATTACAAAAATTTTCTTTTTATTTTCCATATGAATTTTTCAATAACATTTTTTGATTCACCCATACGTGCAGAATACATCCAATATGTAACGTCATTTTTTTGCTTATCCATTTCTGCCAGAGCGGCGGGAAGGAGAACATCCCGCTCTCTAAACTTCTGCATTTCCCAATACTTCGCAAATACGGCAAAAGAATAGAAAGCCTGAAACAGTGCAAGGACGAGTCCATGCAGACCATCTAAATACCCTTTTTGAGCGAAGTAAATTTTTAAAAAATCAGAAACCGGAAACCGGATTGCATCGTACCAAGCCAATTGATAGTTTGTGTCGCCAAGCGACATTGCTTCGCTCGTACTTGCCCTATCGATTTTATTCAGATACTGATGTACGGATTCATAATTATAATGCGTGTAGGGCTCTGTCAGTTCTCCGATCTGACCCTCAACTGTAATATATTCATGGATATGCATACACGGGAATTTTCCTTTACCTCTCCGGAATAACCGAAGCTGCTTATCCGGCCACCAGAGACCGTGCGTAATCCACTTGCCGAAAATAATATTTTTGCGTTTGATCCAAAACCCGTTTTCTTTTGGATTCGATTTCACTATTGATACAATTTCTTTTCCTAAATCTGCCGGGATCTCCTCATCGGCATCCAAATTCAATATCCAATCTCCGGTAGCTTTGCTAAATCCGTAATTCTTATTGGTGTTGAGCATCAAGACATTCTTCTGCGAAAAAATTTTATTAGTATATTTTTTTGCAACCTCCGCCGTCTTATCCTGCGACTCGTTATCAACAACTATTATTTCATCCGCCAGCTGACGGACCGACGTCAGACACCTCCCGAGTGTTTGTTCTTCGTTATACGCCGACACCACAACCGACAGTGTTTGTTTCATACTGCTGTTTTAAAACTGGCTATTGTTTCCATAATCCGTCTCTTTTCAAATGTCCAGACAATACCTGCGTACAGTATAACACCTGATGATCCCGCAAGAATAAGCCACATGAGCGTATGAGGAACGAATCGGAGAATCGTAAAATACCATACCCCCTGAATTGTCGATGCAACAAGTGCCCATACGATATTTTTCCAGAATGAAAATTCCACATACTGCTTGACAAGTTTTACTACAACCACGATGGTCGTCGATACCGCCAAAAATGCCATGGGCACGCCGTTAAATCCGTACAGCCGGATGAGAATAAGTGTAAGAACCCAGGTAAGTCCTGTCCACATAACCATGAGCCCGAGTGTGACTTTAATTTTCCCGATGGCATTGAGGGCATTGGTCAGCGGCGTCGTAAGGCCTGCAAACAAAGAGGAAATGGTTAAAAGATAAAATGCCAAAATCGCAGGTTCCCATTTGGCGTACTTCGGGATAATGCCTATCAACGGTTGCACAAAAAATAAAAGTCCCACCGAAATAGGAAATATCGCCACGGAAAGCCCAAGAAGCGTTTTTTCTATTGCCGCACGCAGATGCTCGCGGGAGGTTTGCAGCCGCGCGTATGCCGGAAACGTAACGCGGATCACACTGTCCATAATTAAACGCAGCGGTACCTCCGCCCACTTTTTTGCCCACCCGATGTATCCAATCTGGGCAAACGGAAGTACTTTTCCTAAAAAAACGGTTAAGAGATCATCTTTCAAAAGCGCGATAAACCCATTGAGCTGAAACGGTATGCCAAATTTCAACAGCCGCCCGGCAACATCACGTGAGATAGAAAACTCCACGCGCCACGGCGATACGATGTACATAGCAATAAGTCCTATAATTGCGCGAACTAAAACGCCCCAGGTAAAACTCACAATACCATATCCCTGCCACGCCAATACGACCGCGACACCGTAAAATCCTAAGGTCTGCAATATTTGAGGAATAATAAGTTTCTCAAATGCGAGTTTCCGTTCCAGTAAAATTGACGGGATCGTGGTAAGTGAAGACAGAAAAAACGATATGATCAGAACCCGAAAGAGCCATAGACCCGAATTGTCCAACGTGTAAAACCTGGTTATTGTCCCGGAAAAAATATACGCAAGGATAACCGCGGAACCTACCAAAATCTGCTGAATCGTAAATGTTGTCGCAAGATCCTCCTGCGTAAGTTCTTCCTTTTTCTGGATAAGTGCGGCGGCAAGCCCGATATCGGCAAAGTACCCCAAGAAATTGATAATTGCCGATACGACATAAAAGACACCGAAAATCTGCGGAGTTAAAAATATCGTCAGAAGGAACGTCGCGGCAAATGAGATAAGCTGCAAAATGAACGTCCGTGAGGTAAGCGCGACGACTCCTGTTAGAGATCGTTTTTTTATTTTTAAAATATCTATTTCTTCCATGGTCTTTCAATAAACAACCGCTTTAATCCTTCTAAATCCCCTTGTGCGGTTTTGAGTACGCGGACGGTCGATCCCGGATTATCAATCCAGGTAACCGGTTCTTCGTAAATTCTGTATCCTGATTTTTCCGCGATGATGAGTAGTTCGGAATCAAAAAACCACGCGTTATCTACTACTTGCGGAATGATCTTTTGCACAACCCGGCGGGTCACTGCTTTAAATCCGCACTGGGCGTCAGAAAAATGTACCCAAAAGAAAAGTTTAATCAGCGCGATATACATTTTTGAAGTAAACGTACGAAGCATACTTCTTCCGTAAACCCGCGACCCGGGTGCATTTCTTGTCCCTATCGCAATATCATACCCCCGTAAAAGGCTTCGGACCAGCGGCGGAAAATGTTTAAGATCAGTCGACAAATCCACATCCATGTATGCCTCAATATCCGCGGTGTCTTTTTGCCAAACTTGTTTTACCGCTCTTCCCCTGCCTTTTTGCGGTAAATGCACGAAGAAAACATCTGTGTTTTCTTTTGCTAATTTTTTTGCGATCAATAGCGTAGAATCAGTGGATGCATTGTCTGCAATCGTAATATGCCAGAAAAAATCCTGTAAATGATCACGTAAGAATTGCCGCAACGTTTGCACGCTTTGCGCAAGCTCACTCTCCTCGTTGTAAACGGGAATAACAATATTAACTGATGGTTTTTTTGTTTTTTCGGTCATAGAGATACAAACATGTACCCAGCGCTCCAATGCTTACAATATTCCCGATCTTCCTCACCGGTGTATCGGTAAACCACATTTGAACGACAGTAAGACCGGCGGGAATAGATAGTATGGGTAAGCCGTTTTGTATACGGGGTACCACATAAGAATCATTAACCCGGTAAATCCATCCCGGAAAATAGACAATATTTACTTTAATTTGATTTTCTTTCCCCGAAATGAATTCAAATTTTTTATACGTATCTTTATTTTCAATAATTTTTACCGTGTCGTAATCTGATCCCGATAGTATATCACGGACGCCTTGATCGGCGTTTACCGGCCGGATAATCGATGCCGGCAGATACTCATCGGAAATTTTCGACACACGATATTGAATATCTTCTTTTGTCTCAAACTCAGACCATACACGGCTGTATGTATATTGCGGAACAAACCATTTCGATTCAACGACAATAACGAAAATAACAAAACAACTCACGATAAACCAGCGGATATATCTATTATGAAAAAATAAAACAATTGCGCTTCCCCCAACCGATATGCCGAATATTGCAAACGCAAGAAACCGCCACGGATATTGAATATACGCAAAATTCGGAAGCAGTTCCCAAATACGCGAAGATATAGGAAGCATGAAAAAGACGGAAAGAAGAAGAATCGATACACCCGCAAAAAGATACATACGTTTTTTTATCAAAAGAAGAGCAAGGAACCCGATGATAAGATGAATTTTGCCTATTTTAAATGAAAATCCGTCAAGACATCCGGTTGCAGATCCTCCATACCCCCACAGCGAATTCCAAAGTTGAGGAAGACACACAAAGTGATCGCGGAAGTTGGCCGTCGCGCTCACCTGGCTTGCGACATTGGTGTATTTCATCTCCCAAATGGCAGGAAGCCAGAAAAATGCCGACAACCCGAGGCCCAGAAGTACCATGATTACCATGTCTTTGCGCATTTTAGCGCCCAGAACTGCAATCCCTACAAACAGCATCCCGGCATACCCCAAAATCGTATGAGAAACGATCAGTCCGGCGACGCCCAATGCACCTGTCAGTATTTTTTTCCTCCAAAATCCCCAAAAGATAAGCGGCAAAAATATAAGTGCCCAGTACTCGCCGACTGCGCCCCGCACATAGCCGTCAACCGCGTGATACGGCGCATACATATACAACACTGCAGCCAGAATGCCGCCGGAAATTCCCACGATATCCGACACGGCAAAAAACATGGTAACGCCGGCAGCAACCATGCCCAATCCCATCATTATTTTGGCCGCGGTAAGTCCGGTGAGCCCCAATGCGTAAAAGAATCCCCCGACGTAGTACGGTAAAGGGCCGTAAAAGTTAAATATCGGATATCCGTAGCCGTACCCAAGCCCGCTTACCCACCGCACCGGAAATTGTCCTTGCCTCAAAGCTCTCCCCATCTCAACGACACGGGCAACCTGCGTATCATCATGCATGGGGAAGTATCCGGGAATAAAAAACGGCCGGATCATCCAGTACGAAAGCACCAGAACGATACACAAACCGAATAGTTTTTTCATATAAATAAAAGCACGATATAGATAACGATACTGACAAGTGACACGCAATCAGCTAAAAATCTTGAAATCGTTTCGCGGAATGCAACCACAAGATGATGACGGCCTGCCGGCACGGATATGCGCATTACCCCCTGCGGATTATCATACGACAGAAGCACTTTCTCATTATCGAGCATTGCTCCCCATCCCGGATAATACACCGTGTTTATTTGCATCACGCTCTCTTGCGCGGCAGTAATTTCTACATCAATTATTTGTGTACTCATACGTTTTTCCCGTATCGTCCCTTTCCCTGTATAAAACTCCAGGCGGCTGGGGGCGTGAACGCTCGGCTTTATACTCACCCATTTTGGCATATATTCGTCGGCAACCGTCGTTGTTGCCTCATTCGTGGTGTAATACCCCTCCGGTTCATGTATGTATACAATCGACCGAAACGTAGTCATTGCATTCCATACACCAACACCAACAAACACACACACCATCCATACAAATTGTTTATGATAATGATTGGCAACATATGCCGTAAGCCATGCGCCGGTAAAAATACTAACGGATAATAATCGGTAGGGAAATTGAATGATGTGGGTGAGTATCGGGATGCGCCAAAATACTGCACTGACGGGTAATACAAAAAACAGCAGTAATCCGAAAAGACTAAGGAAAAATATTATTTCTTTTTGCTTTGTTTTGGTAAACAACGCGAGTATCCCTGCAATGATTCCGGAAAATCCAAGAAGCGCGATATTTTTCAAAGTGACGAAATATTCTGCGGGATTTGCAACGGTAACGGAATCGAATACCACGTACTTCCGTTCATAGAGGGCTGGCACCCAAAAAAACGCGGCCATACCTATGCCAATACCAAACGCCATGATGTATTGGCGCCACAAACCTAAAAGCGTAATATATGCTGCAAATAATCCTAAAAAAAGAACTGAGAGCGAGTTATGGGAAAGAATGAGAAACGGAACCGTGATACCGAAAAGCCATCGTTTATTTGTTTTTATACTATACAAACCAATTGCTGCAATTGCGATTGCCAGCACTTCACCGACTGATCCCCGATGATAAAGATCAAAAAGCAAGTACGGAGCAAAGATAAATCCCAAACTCCCCACAATACTTGCGGGCGCTTTAAAATATTTTTTCAGCCACAAATAGGTAAACGAGGTGCCGATCACCATCGACCCACCGAAAATAATTTTCACCGTGTCGACAAAAGATGCGCCAACCGCGTGAATAAGCGACCCGATGTACATAAATCCGGGGTACAGAAAATTCGCGACCGGGTATCCGTACCCAAAATTTAATCTTCCTAAAAACCGCACGGGAAATTGGCCTTCCCGAAAGCTTTGATAAAATGCGCTCAGGCGGATAATCATCCACCCGCCGTCATCCGATACAAAAAATCCCGGTTTAAACAGAGGGATACAAACAACCAGTATTGCCGCAATAAGGATGAGAAACGAAAACTTCTTCATGGAGTTATTTTAAACAATCGCATAAACACATCCGTACGATTTCCTTTTTGCCACTGATCAATAAGCGTCATGGGCCACTGGGGAATAGTCTGGGTTTGATTAAATACCACATACGTCGCGTGGTCTTTTGCGTCAGCAAGAATTTCCGGCGGCATATCGTCCGTGATCGGATAGAGTCCATTAATCTTCATATTCGGGTGATCCACAAGATATATCTCTATCGCATAGGGCAAAAGGCCGAACGTTCCGTCTGTGTAGATCGACACTTTCCCCTGCTGTACTTTCTCCGATAAAAATGCGTTGAGCTCCGGAACCCCCCATCCGGACGGCCAGCTATCGATATATTGGCCGGCATCCGCCGCAGGAATCGGAGCATAAAGCGGATCCGTAATGATGTAATAATCGGTATACAAGCTCCCGCCAAAAAAAAGCAGCATAAACGCCCACCGCCAGACGGAATGCTTACATTTGTCCCAAATCCAAACGATTCCACTTGCCGCAAGGATCATGAGTGGCAGCACCATAAACAAAATAAACCGTGGGTATAACACTTTTCCGTCTAGTGCGAGTGCAAAAAACGGTGCAAACCACCAGCCTAATAGGAGAAGTTTTTCGCGCGGCCATTTCCACAAAGATAACCCTGAGAGTATTGCGATCGTGAAAATCGGCCAGGTCAGATAATTTACTGCCCAATTAAATAGTCCCCGGATATTTCCGTACAAAAAGTTAAACGGGTGGGTAAGCCATTCGGAAAACGAATAGACAAACACCGTATCTTTTTGCCCGATCATGGCATACAGAGGGGACAAACGAAGAATGCTATAGATAAATTGTGAAAGGATAGCAGCTATAAGAATGAGCCCCGCCCATTTATAAAACCTTTTTGTTCCCAAAATAAGAGTGCCCGGCAGCATATAGAGGCTTAAAAATCCGGATGTTTTGTTGAGCATGCCAAGGCCAAGACTAAAACCCAAAAGAAGCGCAACATCAAGCCGTACTTTTCGCACCAGTAATATTGCTAAATAAAGACTCCATATAGAAAGAGCTCCGGAGAGCGAATCGTAAAGTGCCATCCGGTCATACATGATACCAAACGGAATGACGATATACAGAAGACTCGCGGTAAACGCAACTTTTTTACTTTTGAACAGTTCGTGTGCGGTAAACCACAGACCGATCGTTGTTCCCAGTCCTGCAAGTACTGATACGAGTCTTCCGGCCAGGAGCGGATCACGGATAAATCGCAGGAGTACCATCATAATCCAGGTGAAAAGCGGCTGTTTACCGTCGACCATCGAGATGTAACGCCAGTTGGCATCCCTGCTTCCAATCTGCGACCAGCGGATATAAATGGCCTCATCCGTGAATATCGGAAGTTTTGTGAGGTTAGTTAGCCTTGTTATGAGGTAAAGCGCTGCAAGCCCGGCAACAAGAAGCAATATCTTCCGCATACTCAAATTATACCTGAGGCCAGTGTAAGGGGCAAATGAGAGTAAATCCTAAGTAGTCAATAATTCTGCTATAGCTTTTTTTATAACTACAACGAGTGAGGTAAATATGATGGGTGTGAGGGTAAGCCACAATTTTAGTGTTGGTACCGGTGGATTATAGTCACCGAAGTACAAAAACGGAGCGTAAGATAATAAAAATCCGAGGGAGGCGGCGGTGCCGAGTGTGGTAAGCCATTTTCGGCGAGGCAAAAGCGCGTACCACGGGATAAACCAAAGAAGATACCAGGGAAGAATTTCCCGTCCGGTAATGAGAATAAATGCAGCGCTCCCCGCGAGCATAAACAATGGGGTGAGCACACGTTGCCAGCCCAGAAGAAAAAGCGGTATAAGCGATATGGTCATAATTTTGGTTGCTGCAGACATTGATAATAAAACGAACGAGAAAAGCCGTTTTTTGTGCAAATAATAATAAAATGAAACAACGGCAAATGCCATCATGACCATGTCGAAATGTCCGCTCACCAGTGTTTCGAAAATAACCAACGGATTTAAAGCAAAAATTGCAGTTCCCCGGACGGCATGTTCCGGATCAAGATCGGAAAGTATTTTCCATATATACCATGCGGTGACAAGATACGCCGCGGCCATGACGGCCTTAAAACTCCATAAAATTCCGAGGAAATATCCAAATCCCAAAAGATATGCAGGAAGCGAGAGAAGAATCCAAAACGGCATGAACACACTGGGAATATGTGTCCAATGCATGAAAGATAACCATGGCTCGACGCCGCTAAATTCCAACGGTAAAACGGCATAGGGTAATTTATGATAGACAAGCACTGTTTTTGCATCGAACATGTAGTTGAAAATATCGTAGGAAAACGCCGGGTAGGAAAAAACAAGAATTATCGACACCGGAATAATAATCTTCCAGATCGGAAGCTTCTTTATTTTTATAGCGAGTACGTACAGGATAAAAAATATCAATACCAGTGTGATAAATAATGCAGTCGATAACGGCCGCTGATAAAAACCGACGTATTGAAAACTTTTTTCGATTGTCTGGAAAATACTGTTTCTGGAAAGCGTAAGACTCAAATCGACTTGTGTGTATGAAAATAGAAATAGTAAGAATGATGCGACAACATACAGCTTAACCATACAATCCTTTCCACGCATTAACCCGGATGTGAAGAATATCGGATAACCCCTGTATGGAATCGATAACCGGATTAACGCGTCGGGTTTCTACATAGTGCCACGTTACCGGAACCTCTTTTATTTTGAAACCTAATTTTTTCGCCAGATACAATACTTCAACATCAAATCCCGCCGTTACCATGGATCCGCTTACCGTATGCCGGGCGCCGTACAACTTGAGACGACCAAAAATGTCCCGCGCAACGCCCTTCCGGAACGCTTTAAATCCGCACTGCGTGTCTGCAATGCCGCGAAGACCCAATAGTAAACCCCGCAATATCATGAATCCCCTTGCCATGACGCGCCGGGTGAAAGGGGCTCCTTCTCTCCGGCCGCTCCGTGAACCGATAACCACATCAAAATCCTTTTCAAACCATGGCAACACCTGTTCTATTTCATGTATTGGTGTGGCCTGATCCAAATCGGTAAAAAGAACGATATCCCCCCGCGCCGCCATCATACCGGAAATAACCGTTGCCGCTTTCCCCTGATGCGGGTTGTGGATCACTAGAAAACCCTTATTTGCTTTTGCAAATGCATCTAAAAGGCCCGGCGTTCCGTCGGAAGATCCGTCATCTACGATGGTTGCCTCCCACCCATACGGTTGTTTTTCCAGATACCGTGCTACTTTATCCAGTGCTCCTAAGCGGATATTCGTTTCTTCGTTGTACGCGGGAATGACAATGGATAAATAGGGTTTATTCATGTTCCTTTATAGTGTACCAGACGGAATATTTTTACAAAGGGTACATCCCACTGCCCGGTAATTTCTGCCCTCCCGAATCCCGCAATTTCCCATAAAGGATGCCCGAGCGGTTTACACTCCGCAAGTTCACAGATAACAATCAGCTGATCCGTCACTTTATTTTCGAGTGTCATCGGCGCGTGTCCTTCAATTTCAAAAAAATATCTATATACGTGATCCGAATTGCCACTAGTGATAAGCGCAAAATTAAATGGCTTGCCGTCCGTATGCGAAAGAGCAGTCTCGGCAATCCTTCTGGCCTGTGCAAGCTGGTTATTCGGCGGATAAAGAAACGGCCTCCCCTGCCAATTGAAAAATAGGAGTGCAATCCAAAAAATAATGCCGAAAATTTTCATTTTGTTCAAAAGCATTCCGGCTAAGAGAAACGGCAACGGAAATATAATCCCGAAATAATAGTCATAGATACCCTTCTGATAAAAACCAAACAGCGATACAACGCCAGCCAGCCAAATCAAAAGTAATATTTGTCTTTTTTTCACAAGATAAAAAATCGATGCAAAAATAGTTGCCCGCGTACCGATAAACCAGGCATACAGCTGCCAAGCCGGGAGTTTCGGCCATAAACCGCCGTCGGGAAGACGATACAAAAGACGCCCAAACGCGCGGAAGAGAACATCGTCGACGGTAGTGAAAAAGTTTGCATGAACCCCGGTATCCTGCCCGGCAAGAACAAACCGAATGATAGACTCCGTATTGGGAAACCCATGCCGGACTTCAAATGCCAAAAACGGGCTGTATCCGATAATGAAGCCAAACAATACGAATAACAACTTTTTTAAATCCCTTACCCACAATATGGTCACGACAAACAAAAAAAGAAATAGATAATGCAGTTGTAATCCGATGCCAAGCACTATACCGATCCAAAGTAATTTTTTCTTTTTGAGTAAATACATTAATAGCAGTGAAAAAAACGGCACGAGGTTCGGATTCCAGGAGGACCGGGAATAGGCAATAACCAGCGGGCTGACCGCATACAAACTTGCTGCAATAAGGCCAACCCGTTTGTCAAAAAATTCTTTTCCGGCCAAATACACAAGATATACCGTGGCGATCCCAAAAAGAGCCACCATAATTGCCGGTCCGACCGGATTTAATTTCCATGCCCATAAAAACGGGAGCATGAAATAGTAGTAAATGGGCCCCAAAAAAAATCCGCCTACAGACGCCGTGGGCCCCAAAAGCGTGAACTTATGGTTCACGATCATATGCATGACGACTAAAACATCTCTTCCCTCATCCCCCAAAAACGTCATATACCCGGCAATATCATACAGCCGCAGATACGCCGCAAGACCAAGAATTACAATAACTCCAAACAATTCAAAATATTTCTTTTTCATGTTTCAACTCTTTTCTTTGTCATTGCGAGGAGCCTGCCTGCCTGCAGGCAGGTCTGGCGACGAAGCAATCTCGTTATTCCAATGGGATTGCCACGCCGTCAGAACGGTCTCGCAATGACATTATTGCGTAAATCTTGAATTAACTTTTTTTCCATATAACTTTTGAATACATAAAGTAATTCCAAATGAGAAGGAGGCTTGTGCCCAGGAGGAAAAAGTCAAAATAATATTTTTCTCCGATCAGCCGTTCTCCAAGCCAAATGGTGCCGGTTTGGATAACAATAACACCGAACGCGCTTGAGGCATAAAAATGCAGAAGTTTTGTAAGATACTGCCCGATGCCCGATATTTTTTGCTGTTTGAACGTCCAGAGGTTATTAAAATTAAAGTTTGAAAAAATCGCGACAGCCGCTCCTGCTAAATTTGAAAGTGTTGCAGATACATGTGCATTATGCAGCATAACGAGTATCACCGCGTTGATAATAAATCCGATCCCTCCGACGACTAAAAATTTCCCGAATGAACCGTTTATGATTTCATCAACCCGTGACAAAAAAATATATTTATAAATATTAAATATATATTCCGCAGGAGCAATTTTTGAGTGGCCATACAGACGGTCAGTAAAATGGAACGGAATTTCTTTAATCACTGCGCCATGGTGAATTGCTTTATGTAAAAAGGCAATTTGGAATACGTACCCGCTGTATGGCTTCATTTCACTACGCAGCGCATCATAAAACTTCTTTGTGTACGCACGATACCCGCCGGTCCAATCATGCACGGCCGGGTGCCAAAGACCGAAACGGACAACGTTGTTTCCCAAAACACTATAAATTTTCCTGATAAAACCCCAATTGGGCGGTATGCCGCCGCCTTTAATATATCTGCTGCCTATTGCAAAAGTTGCCCCGTTATCTATAGCCGCCAAAAACTGCGGAGCAATGGCTGGATCGTGGGATAAATCCGCATCCATCTGAAGAACGATATCCGCATGCATCGGACCAAACGCTTCAGCCATGCCGCGAAGAAGCGCTCTCCCCAGTCCTTCTTTCTTACCGCCTATGATATATACGTTTTTGTGTGTCTTTTTATATGTCTCAACGACATCACGTGTGCCGTCAGGAGAGTTATCATCAACAACAAGATACGATATCGTGTGATTTTTTACTGATTCGAAAGATTCGATAAGCTTGTCGATAAGTACCGTGATATTTTCCCGTTCGTTGAACGTGGGGATTGTGACGACCACCTTCATAGTTAGTTACACCCGCGCCCGCCAGTAATTGAGGAGATCTTCCATCGTTTTTTCAAACGGGATTGTTGGCTTCCAACCGGTTTTCATGACAAATTTTGTATTATCTCCTAAGAGTACCGGCACGTCAGACGGCCGCATACGGGAGGGGTCTTCTTTAATAGTTACTTTCGTTTTAGAAAAAGTCAGAAGAAGCTTCAACATGTCGCCGATTTTAATCGTCGAACCGGAACAAATATTATATACTTCTCCCGGATCACATTTCTCGACAGCTGACAAATATCCTTTTACCATATCCCGGACATCGGTATAATCACGGCTCGCCTCCAAATTTCCCACATGAATGACCGGCTCCTGTTTTCCTTTTTCAATAAGCGCGATTTGTTTCGCAAAATTGGATTCCGCAAACGTATCGCCGCGTCTTGGTCCGGTGTGATTAAATCCCCGTGTCCGCACAATGCGGATTTTATACGATTGGAAATACTGATACCCCAGATAATCCATCGCAAGCTTGGAAACGGCATAAGGGGAAAGCGGCCGCAAAGGATTTGTCTCTTTAATCGGAAGCTCATGCGCGTGGACCAATCCGTACTCTTCGCTGGAACAGGCAATTTGGATAACCGGATCGATACCGGCCATGCGCACTGCTTCAAATAAGTTAGCAGAACCAACGATATTTACCTCGAGCGTAACCGACGGAGACACCCATGAGGTCGGAACGAATGATTGGGCTGCAAGGTGAAAAATATAATCCGGCTTGATACGCGAAATCATCGTATACAGACTATGCGTATCCATGAGATCCGCGTCTTCTAAATGAAGTTTGGAAATAATCGGTTCGATAGAGTCAATCTTACTTCTCGGACGAACTAGTCCGTATATTTCGTGTCCCCGGGTAAGAAGAAGCTCCGCCAAATGACTTCCTACAAATCCCGCAATTCCGGTAACCAGTACTTTTTTTGCCATTGTTCCTCCTTTTTTATTGTATCACATTCTCCCGACACCATAATAGACGAATCCCAGTTCTTTCACGCGGGTAGGTTCATAAATATTTCTTCCGTCAAACAACACGGAGCTTTTGAGCTCTTTGGCGAGTTTCACCAGATCCAATTGGCGGAATTCATTCCATTCGGTAACAACCGCTACAGCATCAGCACCGCGTGCAGCACTATATGCATCTCGCGCATATACAACGGATTTTGGCAATACTTTCTTTGCATTTTCCATGGCAACCGGATCGTAAGCTGCAATAGTGCATCCCCGTTTTATGAGTTCCTGAATGATATAAACGGATGGTGCTTCCCGCATATCGTCGGTATTTGGTTTAAAAGAGAGTCCGAGTATTGCAATAGTTTTATCTTTTACGTTGCCGTCAAAATGCTTGATGATTTTATCAATAAAGTTCCGGGCAGTTGCGATATTAATTTCATCGACTGCTTTAAGCAGTTTAAAATCGTATCCGTACTCTTTTGCAATGGCTACAAGCGCTTTCACGTCTTTGGGGAAACAACTCCCGCCGTATCCGACACCAGCATACAGGAAACTTCTGCCCAGCCGTTTATCCAACCCAACTGCCTCAAGTACACGCTCTGCATCAGCACCGACTTTTTCCGAAAGTAATGCAATTGCATTGGCAAATGATATTTTTGTGGAAAGAAGGGAATTTGAGGCATATTTGATAAGCTCTGCTGTTTCCAGATTACAGAGTACCGTTTTTCCATTAATCGGTTTATGAAGCTCAAGAAGAAGTTTCTGTGCCCGGTCGGAGCTCGTCCCTATAACCACCCGATCGGGATGCAGTGTATCATCTATCGCAGATCCTTCACGCAGAAATTCCGGCACGGACGCAATCGCGTACGAACTCCCTGCCGGTTTATATTTGGCAATAATATCGCCGACTTTTTTATTCGTCCCCGGTGGAACGGTACTTTTGGTTACTATCACTTTATATCCCACAAGTGTCTTTGCTGTATTTTCTGCAGCAACAAACACGCTGGACAAATCTGCTTCGCCATTTTCTTTCGACGGGGTACCGACACAAATAAAGATAATATCAGACGGGATAACTGCTGCTTTATAATCCAGAGTAAAAATAAGCCTGCCCGCATCAACATTTCGCTTGACCAGTTCCGAAAGTCCGGGTTCATAAAACGGCGCAATGCCGCGTTTGAGCTTCTCAATTTTCTCGGGAGTTCTCCCTACCACCCACACGGTATTGCCCAAATCCGCAAATACCGCAGCCGTCACCAACCCCACATACCCATGTCCGATAAACGCTATGGTCATAGTTCTTGTTTCCTTACTTCTTTCAATCCTTCAATGAAGGAATGCATGTTTACACCAAGAGCCTTTATTTTATCATTTTTTAGTACCGCGTACCGGGGGATAGGGGCGCGGGAGGCAAATAGTTCGGCAAACGGCACTTTTTGCACAAGATTTTTATCATACCCAAAAACGCCGGCAATCGCCAGACCTGCGTCAAACGGCGAAAGAGCAGGCGCAGAAACAACGTGATAGATACCGGATGCATTATTTTTTATTAATACCCTTAGCGCTTCTGCAATATCATCGATAAATGTAGGAACAAAAAGCTGATCGGGTGCGCAGGTAATCGGCTGGCCGGACTCTAAGCGCTCAAGCATCTTATGCACCCAATCCTTCTTACCCACTGGATTTGAACGGTAGGGATTTGAAATCCGAATAACTAATCCTTCCACAGCTAAAACGCGTTTTGCTCCTTCCGTCTTTGTTTTTGCATACCAGCCCAACGGATTTGGCGCATCATCTTCCATATAAAATTCTTTTTTTCCGTCAAATGCGTAATCCGTATCGATATACAGAAGTTTTTTGCCGAGTTTTTTGCAGTTATTTACGATGTTCTCGGTAGCAAGAACATTTACCTTCCACGCGGTATCATGATCCTTTTCCGCTCCCTGCACGTCCGTATAGGCTGCCATGTGAAACACCCACGGCGCATCTGATTTGGCAAAATACGCATCAACGCTTGCACGGTTGGTAATATCCACGCCGGTCTCAAGAGATAAATTTTCAAACGTAAAATCCGGGGCCAAAAGCTCCGTCACCCGCGACCCGACTAACCCTGAAAGTCCCGTACCGAGAATATTCATACTTTGAGGCGTTTCCACCAACTTTCGTGTGTTTTATACCAATCGATGGTTTTGGTAAGCCAATCTTCAAAATCATGCTGCGGGCTCCAGCCGAGTTCGTCGTGAAGCTTTGTCCAGTCCATGGCATATTTGCGGTCATGACCTAAACGGTCTTTCACAAATTCGATCTGTGACCCGTCTTTTCCCATTTTCTTCAAAATAAGATTTACCACTTCAAGATTATTAATATCTCGGGTTACTCCTCCTATGCAGTAAGTTTCACCTATTTTGCCGCGGGTTAGTACCGCGTCAATTGCCCGGCAATGATCTTCGACATACAGCCAGTCGCGGACATTTTTCCCGTCACCGTATACCGGCACCTTTTCCCCCTCTAAAATATTCGTAATAGCAAGCGGAATATATTTTTCGGGGAATTGGTATGGTCCGAAATTGTTGGAACAATTCGTAATGGTAATAGGTAATCCGAATGTATGGTAATACGCGCGAACTAAATGATCCGAGCCTGCTTTACTTGCCGAATAAGGACTTTTGGGGTCATATGGTGTTCGTTCACTAAATTTACCCGGTACTTCAAGTTCAAGCGATCCGAACACTTCATCCGTCGATATGTGATGAAATCGCTGAATGTTTGCCGTAAGCGCCGCATCCAAAAGAACCTGTGTTCCGAGTACGTTCGTTTTGACAAACGGAGAAGGATCGGTAATGGATCTGTCCACGTGGCTCTCTGCCGCAAAATGCACGACGACATCCACGCCCAGCATTGCGGTTTTCACGACCTTCGGATCGCAGATATCCCCATGAATAAAAAAATATCCGGAATCTTTTTCAACAGATTTCAGATTTTCCAAATTTCCGGCATACGTGAGTTTATCAAGATTCACGATGCTATCCGCCGGATGATTCTCTAACCAATAGAGAATAAAATTTGACCCGATAAATCCCGCCCCGCCGGTAACGAGCAATTTCATAAGATGAATGATGAATGATGAATGATGAAAAAATAATTATTTTTATTCATTATGTAATATTCTTATTCGTAATAGGTATTCCCTGTACCCAATCGTATCCGATACTCGGATCATCATGCTGAATTCTTCCTTCTTCATCCTTACTGTATATGCCGCTGGTCACATACACGAGATCCGCAGGGCCTTCCAGCACCTTGAGTCCGTGCGCAACGCCCGCCGGAACCTTAATAATTTTATTAAAATTCTCTGCATCACTTAATATAAATTCGTTTATTTCTTTATATGTCCGGGACTTCTCCCGCATATCATATAACACGGCTTTAATTTTTCCGCGAACCACATACCACCAATCAATTTGCGTTTTATGAATATGCCACGCTTTTACAACACCCGGTTGCATAAATGAACGGGATACCTGACCGAATCCTTCCTTAAAAAAATCATCGGTTTTCCTGATCATTTCCTCAAAAAAACCCCGCTCATCGGGATGCCTAACCAAATCTTTCATCATCACACCCGTAATCATAACTTCCCTTCTTTAATAAACCGTTCTACTTCAACGTTGGCCCGCAAAAGTTCGTCAAAAGACGTCCCTGCATCTATCCACCAATCGATAATATCGCATATAATATTTTTATTCCTCACATAAAAATTATTTAAATCCGTTACTTCCAATTCTCCCCGTTTGGAAGGTTTAAGTTTCCGTATATAATTAAAAACATTCGTGTCGTACATATACACACCAATCTGCGCAATATCGGATTTCGGGTGCTCCGGCTTTTCTTCAATCGACAGGACATTACCAAGTTTATCTATTTCAATAACCCCGTACTGCCGGGACTTCGTATCCAGATGGACACCGAATACCATCGCGCCTTTACCCGAAGCCTCAAATTTCTTAATAGAAGCTTTGAGATCAAAATTGAAAATATTATCTCCTAATATCACCAAAATCGGTTCATGATTGGCAAATTTTTCTGCAAGACCGATGGCTTGCGCAATTCCGCCTTTTCCGTTTTTCTGTACGGCATAGTACAAATCTAATCCAAATTCCTCACCGGCATTGAGAAGATTCGCAAAATGCCCTGCGTGATCCGGAGCACTCGTCAGAAGCACTTCTTTCACGCCTGCATTTGCCATAGCTTCCAGAGGGTAATACACCATCGGCTTGTTATAGATGGGAAGCAAATGTTTATTCGTAACAAGTGTAAGCGGCCGAAGCCGTGTCGCCAGTCCTCCTGCGAGTATAACGCCTTTCATAAGGTCTCCTTTCAAAAACCTAAAATAGTAACCAAAAGAACAACTACAATTATCCCGATAAGCACGTATTCTAGCACAATTTTATGATGAAGATCTTTTTGGATCACATGATGGATGATGCCCCAAAATATATACCCGAGCGCGGTCACCAGACCAACAAGAAGCTGGAGCGTTACATTGGGACGCACAAAGAAAAATGTCCCTACGCCACCGCCCAAAATTCCCAGAAGCACGAAGTAATGAACTAATTGTATGCGTTTCATAATAACCTCCCGCGACCGACGCTGGAAATGAGAATATACATGGCAATCAAAAACATAATGTGGGCAACGTTATGACCGGCTATGCGCACCACGTGACGCCGGCGTGCAACGAGCGCATCCACCAAAAGTACCCCCATCATGATTCCCATGAATGCAAAGACAATGTCGCGGGATACCGTCGGGATATTAATAACCGGCTTTTTCGTAACAGACTGAAAACCACTCGACGCAGCAGGCACTGGCTGTTCTATAATTGGAGTAGGTGCTGCGGCGGAAACTTGCACAGCTGCCACTTCAGGAATAATAACCCGCCTCTGAACTTCTGCCGTAGGTGCGACGGTAGGAGTCCCGAACATTTGTACCACAAGCGTCGTTTCTTCACCGTTTAGCTTTCCGTTGACTACGGCAAATCCTACTTCTTTATAACTTGGTTTAATAATATTTGCGCGGTGTGTGGGCGATGCCATCCACGCATTTACCACTGTCGGGCTATCCGAAAAATTTTTCGCGAGATTTTCGCCGGCCACGGTGTAGTGATAGCCGGATCCTACGATAAAATCCCACGGGGTAGCTCCTGTTGGACTATTGTGTGCCCAGTAGTTTTTTGCAAGCATATCCGACGCTTTTGCCGCAGCTGCTGCCGAAAGTTCGCTGTTTATGGTAAGTGGTTCAAGGCCTGCCTGAGCCCGCTGTGCATTTGTACCTGCCAAAAGCTGTTCCACATGGATATCGGTCGCATACCCCAAAACATCCGGTATTGCCTTATGTGCCATCTTTAACCCAAGGTTAAAAAGAGCAAACACGAGAACATACGTGAGGAGCGCATCAATATGGAGCACTTTCGCCCGATGATTGTTGGACTCGTGAGGAACAATCAGATGCCGCAGTCCGGTTAGTAGACTCATGTATCTATCATATGCAGATTCGAGCCTAAATTACCAGTGGTGAAGAAATAAATCTGATAAAATATACTAATAAAGCCAAGACTTACACAGTAATGTCATTGCGAGACCGTTCTGACGGCGCGGCAATCCCATTGGCATAACGGGATTGCTTCGTCGCCAGACCTGCCTGCCGGCAGGCAGGCTCCTCGCAATGACAAACAAAAAAGATTATCATTGCGTAACTCCTGTAAAGCATTTACTGTAAAATTACATTATGAGTAAAAAAGCGCAAACGTCAAAAAATATAGAATTGACCCATAAGTTTATATCATATCTTCTTACGGCAAAAAGCGTACCTAAGTTGCCTGAAGATGTTTCATTCGTGCCCTTTTCTAAATTTGACAGCAAGCTAAACACAGCAAATGAGGAATTACTGCATATATTAACAAAAGACGAATCTCCTGTAGCCAGAGTCGAAGAGCCAAAAGTAAATAACGGCGACTGGAAAATAATTCCCGTAAACTTCTAAATTCTTGAATACATTGGGGTTACTATAGCTTTTTCCCCGTTTACCGGTATATCGAGTAAATACCCCAGCGCGTTGGCAACGGTCGCGCCCACGCGCAGCCCCGTAAACGACCCCGGCCCGGTTTCAACCTGAATTGAGGTTATATCAGAAAAATTAATGTTATGTTCTTTCAGCAGTTCCTCAATGAGCGGCAACACCATCTGCGACTTTACGATCTTCGACTCACTGACTTTTTCATGTCTTTTTCCATCAAATTCAACCGCCACCTTCGCGGTATTTACTTGTGAAGTATCGATAAAGAGGGTAACAGACATAAACAAAATTCTTACTCAATCTGTAATAAAATAATATTTCCCCCGAATGACTCATACCCACTACCGCTTTCTAATTTCGTTGCAAGTTCTTGAAGTGAAGGTTGAGGAAATAATGGCTCTGCATGGCCCGGAGTTAATAATATACACACTGTATTTGGTAATGTGGCTTTTTGAGTAAGCTCATCTATTCTACGAGGTTCGTAAAACTCTTGCGACCAAAAAAGATTAATTCCCGTTGACTCGATTACTTCATCCACCATTGATTGAATAACCTTTTTTTCCGCTTCAATGTTTAAGCTTGTAGCCGTCACTCCCTGAAATGACGCCCACGCATCTCTTAATCTCTGTTGTAATAGTGAATTTCTATCAAGTTGGCTTCTACGTAAATTACGAATTTTCTCAAAATCAATCCTTGCCAATGTCGCTGAATCTTTAACTAGATCTTCGATTACCCATTGAAGAGAATTGACTAAACATAAATCTTCTTTTTCACTTTCCTCAATCGATTTTTTTTGTAAAAATTGGTCCCAACTGCTTAATTCTGGCATATTATTAATCTAATTTTACAGCACCTTGCCTAATAATTTTATATGGCGAAATAGAACAATCAACGACGGTTGAAGCCTGTTTTATCGTGCACTCACCAGGCACAACATAGTCCACCAATTTCACCAATTCCGGATTGAGATCTGTGGGAGAGTAGGGAGTGGGGTCGCCGTGAAAATTGGCAGATGGGCCTAAGATCGGCACGCCTGCCTCTTGGATAATTTTCAAAATCACCGGATGATTTGGCATACGCAGACCAATGGTTTCCCCGCCGCCGCGGATAGGGGAGTAGATAAGTTTTTTACGGCATCGATCAACAATTGTCAGGCCTCCCGGCCAATAATCTTTCATCAAACGTCGCACAATAAGAGACGAGGAAGTAAAATAGGCGAGAGCCATTTCTATAGAACTGACCAGTACCGGCATTGCTTGAGACGGCGGTCTTCTGCGTATCGCAAACAATCGATCAACTGCGGCTGCACGGTCAATCCGGCAGCCTATCCCGAATGCCGTATCCGTCGGAAAAATGATGATTCCGCCCTTATTTAACAATGATTGTATGTTTTTCATTTTCGGCAACGGAAAAATAGATATCTTTCCGCTTGTAGGGCAACAGGTTTCCCAGCTTTTCCGCCCATTCGACAGCGGCAATTGCGTTTGGATCAGAAAATATTTCTTCAAGCCCTAACCCTTCAAAATTCGAAACGCGGTACAAATCAATGTGATACAAAAATTTTTCCGAGTTTGGAATACCATAACGTCGTACAATAATGAATGTGGGGGAAAGCAGGCGAGTGGTTATCCCGAGTCCCCGTGCAAACCCCTGCGTGAAAGTAGTCTTTCCGCTTCCCAAATCGCCGTGCAGGCACAAAATACGCTCTTTTAAATCGCGAGCAAGCCTTTTACCCACTTCTGCAGTCGCTTCGGCATTCCCGGTAATAATTTTACGATTGATATCCATGCTAAACCCGCTCCTACGGTGTCAATTATAACATCCCGCACTCTCCCCTCGCGGGTCGGCACAAATGTTTGATGAATTTCATCGCTTATTGCATACCCAATAACGATCAAAAATGAATACGAAACATTTTTTGTTGCGCGAAAGGAGAGCATATAGAGCATGGCATATTCCAAAACATGCAGGGTCTTAAAAAAGAGAAAATTAACTATATATTCCGGCGATACTTCCACGCGCTGGCGGCTGGAAAATGCAAAAATCACCGCCATCCAAATGATTACCGGCCCCCATCTACGAAGAAGTTTCATTTCTCTAGTATAGCATTTCGTTTTTGCCAGACGAGGGCGGCGGATAAAATGCCAAGACCCAGACCGACGAGGGATAAAGAAATAATAACCGGATTCAGCGGTTTTTTGGAAACGATTGCGCTCTCCGTCGCCGGTACATCAGTTACGCCTAACACGATCGGAGTCGCGGATATCGTTGCATGCGGCGTGGGTGTAGCTGTAGGAATTTTTGTGGGGATGGGAGTCGGAGTCGCTGTAACTTTTGGTGTCGAAGTTGGTATCGGCGTTTTCGTGGGTGTTGGAGCCGGTGACGGCGTAGGAGTAGACAAAGGAACATCTATCGTCACATCATGCGCATCACTCGACGAATAACTCGACGCTGACGTATATCTTCTAATTCGTAATTTATATGAACCAGGGCCTGAATATTCAGTAGCGGTTGGCTCACCAATTTGCGCTTGAAAAGTAGCTGAAGCAGTGCTGTCTGAAGATACAATATCAATCGGAAAATACGATGTGCCCACAGATCCAAAATACCATTCGCTTCCATTATGTGTTTCTCCAAAATAATTAGATGTCCCGTCTTTAAATAGGTCAACGCGTAAATAATTTTTTCCAGAATTTGCACCGTACACAGAAACGGTTATCGAAAAAGGACTCGTAGAAATAACGGTAGGTTTTTCTGTAATAATCACTGAAACAGCAAACACTGGAGTTGCTAGAAAGAAAAACGCTAATAGTACGACAAACTTACTGCACATGCAGGTAAAAACTTAACACGCCGTCACCGTGATCGATATATTTAATTTTTATTATACTGCCGCTGCCGCAGGACTCGCTTGAGGAATACAGCGTACCGTCGGCAGGCGCGCGTATGACGACACTGGATGACGAAAGCATATCAAACCCTGTGTGCAGACCACCGGAATACGAATACCGCCATGACCATGGGGTACTGCCAAAACGTTGTGTGAGCTGTACGGTATCCTCCACCGGCCATGCCCATCCCCCACTCCCGACATTCCACGTGCCTCCGTTTTGCGCATCGTCAACGGTTTTATTGGAAAGATATCCGGCCGGGTCTGTCCAAGCGCCGTTTTTCCGTACTTCAAAATGCAGATGCGCACCGGTTGAACACCCGGGGTATCCGGTATTTCCCACAAGCGCAATGGGCTCTCCGCGTTTAATCGGGCCAACTTGCGATGCATTGATGATTGCCTGATCGATAGCCCGTTTTTCCGCAAGCGCCATTGCCAAAAGCTGCTGATACACCGCTTCCTGCCCCTGTGTTTGGGCAAGGAGCGCATCTTTTGCCTTTTTCTGGCGGGTAAGATCTGTTTTTTGAGACTGAAGTTCTTTTTGGAGTTGTTCCAGCTGTTCTTTTTTATCCTGCCGGGTTTGTTTACTTTGGTTATAACTGTTTTGCGTTGCTTTTACCTGAAATACCAACGCGGCATCTTCCGACTGAACCGTGGCGATATACTTTGCCCTCGTAATAAAATCGAAAAAATTCCGGCTTAAAAGGAGCGCGCCAAACTGCGGCACGGATGCCCGTTTATACGCCGCGGGGATACGTTTGACGAGAAGATCCAAGCGCGTATTTAAAATTCCCTCGAGCCGAGCAACTTCGTTTTCCAATTTTGATATTTCATCCAGAAGCGTATTAATTTTTGTCTGTGCCGCATCAATGCGGACTGTCGTAAGTTTTATCTGATTGTCCATGACGCGGATCTCGCCGGATAATGTATTTTCCTTATTTTTGCACGCAGCGACCTGATTGCTGTAACACGCTGCGCGGTTCTGCGCATCACTGATATCCGCACACGGATCTCCCTCGCAGGTTCCTTGTGCGAATACTCTAAACGGAAGCAGAAAAAAAAGAACAACTAGTAGAAGTTGCATGTTAAATCTTTAAGTACCGCGAGAGCGCAATCAGGCTGCCGGTACTTCCTAAAAGAAATCCTACGATAAGCATACCAGCTAAAAATCCGCCGGAGGCAATGAAAAACGGCGCAGCAAAAATATCTTTGAGTACCAATGCTATACTCGGTATCATCCCTAAAAATTCTACGATGACCGGCCGAATCCATACGATAATTCCGGTAATAATCCCCCACGAAATAAACGCTCCGATTGCACCATACAACCCGCCCTCAATAATAAATGGCATTCGGATATACCAGGGACTGGCACCCACAAGCCGCAAAATCTCAATTTCTTCCCGCCTGAGCGCGATTTTCATGCCGATCACCGTTATAATTATAAAGAGTGAGTCAAGAGCCAAAACCCCGACTACTGATCCGCCGACCATCCGGATCGCGTTGGTCCATGAAAGAAGCGTATCGACGATGTCTTTTTGATACACCACTTCTTCCACGCCGGCAGCTGCCTTAATCGTGGGGGCGATGTCCTTCAAATACGTCGGATCCGTTGCCGACACTTCAAGCGACGCCGGCAGGATATCCGCAGTCACCATTTCCAAAAGGAGCGGGTCGTTTTTATTTTGCTCGCGGTATATGACAAGCGCATCCTCGCGGGATACGTATTTTGTTGCGGCAACTTTACCTGTTGCTTTCAATGTTTCTGAAAGCGCATCAGCTTCCCCTTTTGTTGCTTTTTCGGTAAAAAATACCGTTATCTGCGGTTTGCTTTCAAAATACCCCAGCACCAATACCGATACGGTAGACGTCAAAAATACCGTGCCCCCGAGAAGAAATGTTAAAAAGAGTGTAAGGATAGCAGCGAGCGCCTGATACGGGCTCCGCCTAATGTGTCTCCATGTAGAAGAAAAAAGTTTCATATCTTCTTATGTTTTTTGGCTACGTGATATCTCCCTTTTAATTCATCACTAACCAATTTTCCTTCACGAAGCGCAATGGTCCGCTTCTTGAGTTCATTAACTATGTTCGCGTTGTGCGTGGCCATAATAACCGTCGTACCGATTTGATTAATCTCACTCAGTATATCAAGTATTTCTTCTGAGGTTTCCGGGTCCAGATTCCCCGTCGGCTCATCTGCCAAAAGTACCTGCGGCCCTCCCACAATTGCCCGTGCAATGCCGGTGCGCTGCATCTCCCCCGCCGCAAGTTCGCGCGGAAAAGAATTCTTTTTTTTGGATAATCCCACAAGTTCCAAAACATCGGCGACACGCGTATGAATTTCCTTATCATCTTTCCCGAGAATCTCGAGTCCGAGCGCCACATTTTCCATAACAGTCCGGTCGGTGAGCAATTTAAAATCCTGAAACACGGTGCCGACTTTTCTCCGAAGCAGATGAATCTGGGATCCGGGAAGCTTATTCACTTCGAGATTATCAATAGAAATGGTGCCTGCTGACGGAAGAATATCACGGATAAGAAGACGCAAAAATGTGGTTTTTCCGGCTCCCGAAGGACCGATGAGAAATACAAACTCACCAGCCGCAATATTCACGGTGATATCGGACAGTGCAAACACATGTCCGGGATACTGTTTTGCAACATTGTTGAATCGAATCATGCCTATTGAAGCTCAACTTTGCCTACATCCATGAGCCAGGAAACTTTCTTGGCCGCCATGGTCTGCCCCCAAACTTTTACTTTTTTCCCTGCGTACTGGTCCAAATCTATGACGGAAGAAATGAGATATGCGGTTTGTGACGGACCCCCTTCACGGATAAGGGCGTGCGTTCCTTCCCCTCCTGAACCGCCTTTTTCAATAACCCCTTCTGCGGAATCTTTAAATGTTTTTGTGTCCGTACTTCCCACGGATTTCCCCGTGTTTATCATAGTCGGCGTGCTACTGCCACCCGACCGGCTCAACAAATATCCTGTCCCGACTCCCAAAAGTATAAGCACTGTATAGACACCGATAATCATTTTTGTTGATAATACTTTCATAGACTCTTCCTGAACGGGTTCAATTGGTTTCATACCACTACCCCATTATCTCCGCTTACGATATTTTTTTCAAGTACTCTATGATGAAATCCTCGATATCGCCGTCAAGCACCCGATCAGTATCGCCCGTCTCATGTTTAGTACGTAAATCTTTTACCATATGATACGGATGGAGAACATACGACCGGATCTGGTTCCCCCATCCGGGCGTTTTGTATACCCCGCGCATGGATTTTTCCTCTTTAAGCCGTTTCTCTTCATCCAATTCCCAAATTTTTGCACGGAGCACGCGGATGGCATACTCACGGTTTTGTCCCTGATACCGCTGCGCTTGGCTCGTGACGATAATGCCGGTAGGTTTATGCCGCAGACGCACCGCAGTTGACACCTTATTCACGTTTTGCCCGCCTTTGCCGCCACTCCTAAAAAAATCCCATTCCAAATCATCATCCTTAAGTTCCACAACTGCGTTATCCTCGATAACCGGCAGCACTTCAACCATGGCAAATGACGTCTGCCGGAGTTTATCGGCGTTGAAAGGAGACTGCCGGACCAACCGGTGTACGCCCGCTTCCGCTTTCAAAAATCCGTATGCATACAGGCCTGTCACGGTAACCGTGACACTTTTAATGCCCGCTTCATCGCCCTGTGTGTAATCAATTTCTTCACAAGACCAGCCTTTGCGCTCAATATACCGCAAATACATACGGTAAAGCATACTCGTCCAGTCCATTGCTTCCGTGCCGCCCTGCCCGGAATGAATGGAAAATATTGCATCGCCCCGGTCGTACGGCCCGGAGAGATAGAGCGCAAATTCCATACGGTCGAGCTCACTCGCCAAATCTTCTTCTTTACCCTCCTCAAGATATAACGCGAGCATCTCTCCTTCTTCGACCTCTTTTTGCAGCGCCGCCATTTCTTTCATCTTTTTTGCCGCGGCATGACTATCTTTCCAAAAATCGGAGCGCGAAGAAAGAGCTTCGATCTCCCGGATAGTTTTTCGTTTTCCGTCAAGGTCAAGCCTGGTGATTAATTCTTTCGCTCTATTTTTGAGTGATTCATCCATAATGAGCCGCCAGTGCAAAAAGTAAAATTCCGATCGTGTGCAATAAAAAAGTCAGCAGAACAAATTGTACCGAACGCATACCGGAAATGTCCATGAGCGCAATGCCGGCTTCGTCGGGGAGCGGTGAAACAATAATTAGTGCACCGATAACCGGAAGGGACCAGCGGAAATATTTTGTGTGAAGCAGCCGGATAAAATGATTTCCCTGAATTTTAGGGAATAATGATTCAACTTCGGCAAGAATATCGTCTTTGATAAAACGAAAAATAAGAAAATTACCGATGGCGGCTCCTGCACCTGCAACCAGCGCGAGGGCGAGCGGACTCATAACTTTTGCAAGCGCTGCAAGCGCAACGACGCCAATGGCAAACGTGAATGAACAAACAAATAATATGCCGGCAAGAAATGCGCCGGGTAACCCTAGTGTTTCGATCGGAATATACCTGGGCAGGATAACCGCGGCAACAATTCCTAAAAGAAAAATAATAATATTTACATGCTTATGTTTCATCCTTTGAGATGCGTTGATATGATCTGCATCGCAACAACACCGGCAATAAGTAACATTGTCTGAATTATTGATATGCGGACATTTTGCTTTTCGTGAAGTTCCGGAATCAAATCCGATGCGGCAATATACAAAAGATTCCCTGCGGCAAACCCGATAAGATACGGAAAATAATCCATAAGGCTCCGGGAAAATATAAAAATAACAATCGTGCCGAGGACGGAGGTTAATCCGGATAAAAAATTATACCAAAGCGCTTTTTTATTCGTCAGTCCACCGTAGGTAAGAAGAAAAAAGTCAGAAAGCTCATGCGGCACTTCGTGGGCGACAACCGCAATGGTCGTCACGACACCTAAAGGAACACTGGTTAAGAAGGTGACGCCGATAATCGCTCCGTCCAAAAAGTTATGGATGCCGTCACTGATGAGTGTCAGATACGCTACATGTTTTTTATTCTTCGATTCTCCTTCCACGTGTGAATGCCAATGGATAAATTTTTCCAAAATGAAAAAAGCAACAATACCGATGATAAGCCATGTATACACTTCAGACTGAAGGCTATCAAAACCTTCCGGAATCAAATCATAAAATACCGTCCCCAGGAGAATCCCCGAGCTTAAAGCCAGAAGATATGTTGTGACAGAATCCAAAAATTTGCGCTGGAAGGAAATAAAAATAGCACCCAACAGCGACAGGAGGCTCACAATACTGACCGCAACCAGTGCATAGAGTAAAACCATAGACGTTATTTACAAATGAGTTCCTGAAACTCTTTTTGCTCTTTTTTCGGCAATTTATTATACTGACTGGTAAGTTGTTGCCGTACCTGCGCCATAATAATGGTTTGCGCGCGGTTTTGTGCAGCAGTTTTTATCGAATTGCCGATTGTTCCCGCAACCTGTCCTAAATTTATTTGCTGCACGGAAGCCTCATCCGAAACTCCCAATACGGCCGCAGCCTGTGCCCCAACAGGCGTCTGAACAACTGAGTCATGAACTTGTTGTAAAAGTTGCGGCCGCGGCTGACTGGTCATTTTTGGCCACAAAAGACTCCCGCCGGAAAGCGTTACCCCAAACACCGCCACCGCAAGCACAAGTTGAATCACAAGTTCCATACGAGGATAAGTATATCACTTGGAGTAATGTTTTATTAAAAATTTGTTAATAATTTTTGCCAATTCTGTTTCCTTCCCATGAAATCCGTGATCACAATTCTGTATCTGATATGCTTCCGTCCTTGAGTTTTCTCTCTTCATGAGTTCAATTGCTTTTCGTATTGGGATAATGGTGTATTCCCCTTCATCATTGTCCCCTATCACAGCTAAAATCGGAACGTGTATCCGGCTGTACATCTCTAATTTGCAACCGAGTCGTAGAGGCATCGTTTTTGATAATTCCGATCCAGGTGAATAGTAATTCATGTAACTTTGAGCACTCAGTGGGGCTTCTCCTGCTATTCCTCCGAATATATCTGATAAAAGAGAAAGGCTTTTGCCTTGTTGAATTAATTCTTTTGCTTCGGCAAGATAACTTTTTTCGATTTTCTTCTCGTACCGCTGTTGCGTACCAACACTGTCGTTAAAACCAAGTAGAATCACCCCGATAATATTTTTTTTGTATTTTCCTTTGTTTAAATAGTAAATCACTTTTTCATTACCATAACTGTGAGATTCGAGAATTATCTTGTTGTAACCGTGCGTTAAACAAAATTCCATCCATGCATCCAAATCCATAACGGAATCTTCAAATAACTCAAGCGCTGCACCGTGGGGCACTTCTCCGGGTTCGTATTCCCAGTCCCCCGCCCCCCGGTTATTAGTTTGCAAATAAGAAAAATTATTTTTTGTTGCAACCTGGGCAATATAAGGATAGAAGGCGTTGTCATAAAAATTTCCGGAGGTACCGTGAATATGGACAATTATCTTGTCAAAAACCGGTGTCGTTTTTGTGAGAAGCCCGAATAATTTTAACTTGTCTTTTGTAACCCCATGAACAATCGGATATGAGGAAAAATCCATACTATTCTTCGATATCAAAAGCAATTCCTTTATCACATATGGGATCTACGTACTTTTTTACCAGCTCTTTATGTAGAGGATGCGGCACGTAGGTATCACGTCTAGTTGCATTATCAAACGTCATAATAAAGCCATGTGTATATCCTTTTTCCAGATGCTCGATGCTTACGGACGGTCCCCATACATAATGGGTAATACCCGGTATTTTTTTTGACAGTTCTTGCAGTGCGTCGGCAAGTTCCTGAATCTTTTCAATGGGAGTATTTTCGTAAAATTTAAATAGAACAATGTGATGAAGCATATTATAATTATACCACAAAGCATAAATTTTCATTGACAGAGTTTATTTCACGCAGTAGAGTAAGAGGTGATGAAAAAGACAACTGCACAAATCGTCCGTGATGAACTGAAGAAAGCTAAACTCATCAGTTTACCTGGTAAAGTCGACGATCTTGCAAAAAGAATGGATGAGATGTCAGATGCTGCTAAAATTATCCGTGAAAACGAACAAAATCTCAAGAATCTCGGTAATTTAAAGAATCGTTTAGATCTTCTTGATAAAATTTATGTAAATGTAGATAAAATCGCCGGCGAGGTAACAACTTACCGCGGACAACAGGAATTGAATTCCAGTAAACTCATCGATCATGACAATCGTATTGAAAAAGTTGAAAAACATCTTCATCTCACTGCTACAATTGCATGAGAATACTAGGCATTGACCCGGGAATCGCACGCGTAGGGTGGGCGGTCGTAGAAACCGCAACGCCAAATCTTAAAACCATTTCATTCGGATGTATTGAAACGAAAAAAGAAGAAAAAGCGGAAATGAGATTGCAACAGATATATCAATCGATCGGACGTTTGTGTAAAAAGTTTTGCCCCGACTGCATGAGTGTGGAAGATTTATTCTTCGCAACGAATGCGAAGACTGCAATCGGTGTGGGACAATCCCGCGGCGTTATTCTGCTTGCCGGCGCACAAGCAAAAATACCTGTGGTATCATATAGTCCGCTTGCCATTAAACGCGCAATTACCGGCGACGGGCATGCGGATAAAGAACAAGTATTATCTATGGTTATGCGCATTTTGAAACTAAAAAATGCTCCAAAGCTAGATGATACTGCTGATGCCCTCGCCATTGCCATGACGCATGCATATAGTTATAAAATGAAAAGGCTTCTATGATTGGAAAATTAACCGGCATCATCGAAACGAATACAACAAACCCGCTTATTATCGATATTCACGGCGTCGGGTATCTTGTGCACGTACCGGAAAAATTTTTAACACATATTAATATTGGTAAACAGCACACACTTTTTATCCATTCCCACATCCGCGAAGATGCATATGATTTGTACGGATTTGAAAGCAAACAAGACCTGATCTTCTTTGAACTTTTACTCACGGTCTCCGGCGTTGGCCCCAAAACCGCACTTTTGGTCATAGACCATGGTGTTGAATCCGTAGAATCTGCCGTACAAAAAGGCGATGTCGAATTTTTTACCTCTATTCCGCGTCTGGGCACAAAAAATGCGCAGAAAATTATCATTGAACTCAAGGGTAAGCTCGATTTAACCGAAAGCTCCGGCGATACAAAACAAATCATTGATGCGCTTTCCGGAATGGGTTTTGATAAGCATGAAATTAGAGGCGCGTTAAAAAAATTAGATACAAAAGATATTTCCATAGAACAAAAAATAAAACACGCCCTGAAATTATTGGGGAAATGAGATGGATTCCCGCCTTCCTGCCTGCCGGCAGGCAGGCGCGGGAATGACAAAAATATATGAAAACAAAACCATTAAGCGATCCTGAAGAAGAAAAACTGTTCATATCGCTGCGCGCCGGCTCGTGGAACGAATTTGCCGGACAAAAAAAGGTAAAGGAAAATCTCAAAATCGGCATTACTGCCGCAAAAAAACGCAAAGAGCCGATCGAACACATCCTTTTTTATGGCCCGCCGGGACTGGGGAAAACGACACTTGCCCATATTATCGGAGCTGAAATGGGTGTGAACGTCCGTGTGACGAGCGGCCCGGCTATCGAACGATCGGGAGACCTGGCCGCAATTTTGACCAATCTTGCCCCCGGTGATATTCTCTTTATCGACGAAATTCACCGGCTGAATAAAGTGGTGGAAGAAACTCTTTACCCCGCGATGGAAGATTTTGCACTGGATATCGTCATCGGCAAAGGCCCGTCTGCCCGCACCCTCCGGCTGGATCTGCCCCGGTTTACCATTATCGGCGCCACGACCCGCGTAGGACTTCTGTCCTCCCCCATGCGCGACCGGTTTGGGGTCATTCACCGGCTCTCGTTTTACGCGCCGCAGGAGCTGGAATCCATCATCACCCGCGCCGCACAGAAACTAAAAATATATATCGATGAAAAAGCCAAATCGGTCCTTGCCCGCAGGAGCCGCGGGACTCCTCGCATAGCGCTACGATTATTAAAGCGCGTCCGTGATGTTGCCCAAGTTGAAGGAGACGGGAAAATAACTCCCGAAATTCTTCAGCGTTCTCTTTCTATGCTTGAAATTGATGAAGCGGGATTGGATTCCTCTGACCGCCGGCTGCTGACAACACTCATCGATCACTTCGGCGGCGGACCGGTCGGCATTGAAACCATTGCTGCGGCGCTTTCTGAAGACATAGGGACGGTCGAAGAAGTTTTGGAGCCCTACCTCATGCAAATCGGATTTCTCAAGCGTTCCCCCCGCGGCCGCGTCGCCACCCCCCACGCATATAAACATCTAGGAAAAAAAATTACTTAAGTGCAGCCGTCACCGCGGATTGCATGTCCTTGAAGCTGTATGCACCGGCAAACCTCGTTGTGTTCACAAAAAATCCGGGCGTCCCGCTCACACCTAAGCTTGAAGCGAGCTGCGTATCGGTACCCAGCCGCGCGTCATATTTTCCCGACTCAAAACACGATTTTAAAAATGATGCATCAATCGCAGGGGCAAGAAAGTCCGCAAGATCTCCGGATTTTGTTTTGTCATTTTTTACGACCGGGCCGGTTGCCGGTTGTCCGTCCGGCGTCGTTCCGTTTTGAATCTCATACCCCTTGGCGCTCATCAGAAGATCATGCGCTTCCCAAAACTTGCCTTTTTCATGCGCACAATAGAGCGCTTTTGCGGCAAGCTCCCCGTTGCCGTGACCCGGATCATAGATGAAAATAAATGATGCCTTTCCGGCATCGACGAGCTTTTTCATTTCCGGTACCGGCGGCACGTATGTTCCGCCCTGGGATACCATCTTAAATTGGCCGCTTGCCGATGAAAGCTCCGGATTTTTGCCTGCTGCAATATGGCAGTACGGACAGCTCGGATCAGACACATCCACGAAAAGTACTTTTTTCTTTGCATCGCCGAATGTAATAAGATCTTTTTTAAAGAGTCCTTTAATCGTATCGAGACTCACTGCCGGCGCCTGCTGCCCGGCCGGCTGTTGAGCAGTTGGTGCAGTACCTTTTTCCAGCAATTTTATTTTCGCCGATAAATTTCCGATATAATATGCAGCACCAACTAATAAAACGACAAGAATAGGGGCAACGATACGATGAAGTTGACGGTCTTTTCTTAATATCATAGTCATGTAATCATAATAACTCTTTTTCTACTTCGCAAGAGGTAAATCTTTGGAAACAGTAAATAGGAGAGAATCGAAATTATTTTTAACGATCTCTATTTCATGTCTTGTAAGGTCGTTTGTATCCATTCATTAAAGAGCGTTGTATATTTGTGTGCTTGTGCTTCCGTGGAGTTCCAATAACCGACCGCCATGGGATTGTCACTTCTTCCCGGGCCAAGATTTTGTGCAAGGATCAAGACGTCCGGCTGAGTAAAGCTATAGAAAGAACCTTTCTGGTCTAAGAGCATTCCGATTACACACGTTGAAAGACTATGCATGTCTGCATCTGTCCCAAGAATGTTGGTTACTAAATATTGCCGTACATCCGGATCAAAAGACTCATGAATGGGTATAGCGGTGACTTCTTCATGGCCCGGGCTAAATACCAAAGCGATCATAAATTCACTATGGTCAACCATGCGCTTAAGAAGTTTTTCTGCAAGTCTCACAGGATACGCAGCATATGAATCTTTGATAAGGCAAACGGTTGCAACCTCAAGCTCCAAGAGTGCGTCTGCCCAGTTGATATCCGAAATATGCGTTTTTTCTCGGATTTGGGCAATCGCTATTTCTTTAATAGTTGGCATACTGTGGAGCAGGAATGCCGGTAGTATAGCGCCTTTTGGCGGGATGTCAAGCGCCGTTTTAGTTGTCTTTGGAAACGTTTCCAATTTCTGTTTTAATGAGGGATTCGAAATCGGCGAGGGTTGCAGGGTTTTCGAGCTTCACGCCGTTCAGAAAAAATGTCGGCGTGCCGGCAATACCAAGCGTCTTCCCGTCGGCGACATCCTGTTGAATAATATTTTTTACCGGATCCGAATCCATATCTTTTATAAATTGATCTTTATTCAACCCAAAAGATTCCGCATAGCCTGAAAATATATCTTTTGCGCTCTCTGATGCCGACCACTCTGCCTGCGACTCAAACAGCTTATCGTGCATTTCCCAATATTTCCCCTGAATACCCGCCGCCTCTGCCGCCTCGGCGGCAATTTGCGCGTTTTTGTGGTTTTGAACCAGCGGATAGTTGCGGTAGACAAACGTCATCGAATCCTTAAATTTTTGCGTGAGCTGTTTTACGACCGGATGGTAAATGCCGCACGCAGGGCACTGGAAATCCGAAAACTCAACAAGCGTTACGGTACCGGAGCCGGAGGCAATTTTATGACTGTCTGCACGAATCAATAGTTCTGCGTTTACCGGCGCTGCGGGTCGCGATAATAATGCAATGCCCGCGGCAACAATCGCAATGGTCCCAAAAATAATTCCTAAAAACAATTTCGTTTCACTTTTCATGCAATATATTCTATCATATCCAGTAATGAAACGTTCATTTGTTTATATCGGCATTATTCTTGCCATTTCACTATTCTTTTTCCGCGCGTATATATTTGGAGGGAAGCTGCTGTTTCCGACCAACATGATGGTGGCATTTTACCCGCCGTGGAATACCATGACATTCTCCGGTTGGAAAAATATTCCGTTTAAAGGCTTGGGCCACGACAACGTGCTCTTGTTTTACCCGGAAAAACTTTTGCTGCGATTGGCCATGAAAGAAAAAAGCCTGCCCCTATGGAATCCGTATAATTTTGCCGGCACGCAGCTTTTTGGTGACGGAGAGGCAGCCCCCATGTATCCGTTGACACTTCTCTATCTTATTCTCCCGCTTCCCGAAGCATTTTCCGTCATGGTCATCCTCGTGCCAACGCTCACCATGCTATTTATGTACGGAATGCTGCGGCACTTCCGCCTAAAACGGCCTTCGGCACTGTTTGGTGCGATCGCATTTGCATTTTGCGGATTCATGAGCGGATGGATGGAAGAAAATCCGGCCGTCGCCCACAGCGCCATCTGGCTCCCTCTTCTTATCTGGATCCTTGATGCATATATTGAAAAACCAAGCCGTTTCCTGTTTACCGCATTTGCCTTGACCGTTGCGGTCCTGATGTCCGCAGGATTTTTACAAATAGGCATCTATGCATTACTATTTGTTGCCGCCTATGCACTCGTATTCGGAAGAAAACAACTGAGCTCGATCATACTTTCGGGTTTAATCGGACTTCTTCTTGTTGCTCCGTACTTATTGACCACTTGGGAAGCATATAAGTTATCCCCGCGGGACTTCGTACACTCACCGGAAATCCGGTCGGTTTTTTTGGTCGCATGGCACCACATTCTATCGCTTTTCAATCCCGACTGGCTGGGTAATCCCGGCACGTATAATTATGTTGGTAAAGGAAGTTATTACGACCGGACACTGTTTATCGGCGTTGTCCCGCTCCTATTTGTCATCCTCGGACTCCGCGCAAAGAAAACCGCAAAAGCAACATTCTTCTGGTGGGCCGCTGCCGTCACATTATTCTTTGGATTTTCATCCCCCTTTACCCAGTGGCTATTTGCCCAACCTATCCCTATCCTTTCGACCATGCTCCCGAGCCGTATTTTTTATCTCACATCATTTGCGCTTTGTGTCGTCGCGGCAACTGTATTTGACCGGATACAAAAAGTCCGTTGGTTTGATGCACTGGCCATCTTTCTTCTTGCTTTCTTTCTGCAAATAAACCCTCTGGTTATCAATAGTGCCATTACCCCTACCGCTACCATGAACTTTACCATTTATCAAGTCGCCGTAAGAAACGTTTGTGTATCCGTTATTGTGCTCGCGCTTGCCATGATTGCACTCAAAAAAACCTGGTTGCTTCTTTTCATTACCATACTATCCGCATGGTATTTTACGAATAAAAGTCTCTACGCCGGAGAGCGGCAGTTTCTATACCCCACACATCCGGTGCTTTCAAAACTTCAACAAACTGCAGGAATCTACCGCATCGGTTTTACCGGCGTCGAGTCCCGACTCAAACCCAACGTAAACGTTGTGTACGGACTGTACGGATTTGAGGGTATGAATCCGGTATTTCCGTACCGCTATGGCCAGCTTATCCGCTCGGCAAATAGCGGAGGGAAACTGGCAACGGATGTTCCAAGAATCAGCGTGGAGCTCGATGCAAAAGACGCAAATCCCAAAATTCTTTCTCTTTTGGGCGTCAAATATATTGTTGACCGTAAGAATACCTTTCAAATTCTGGAAAATCCGGATGTACTCCCACGCGCTTTTATCGCAACGGAAATTATTCCGGAAAAAAATCCGCAAAAGATACTGGATTATATGTATAAACCGGACGTTAATTTACGAACCACTGCAATAAATGATGAACGGGTTTCTGCCTCTCCGGGAACAAATACCGTTACGATCGATTCTTATAATTTGAATAGTATTAAAATGCATTATCAGTCGACCTCAAATGGGCTTCTCGTCTTAACGGACAATTGGGCTCCGGGGTGGCATGCCAATATTGATGGCATTGAGGCGCCTTTATACCGCACTGACTTTACCTTCCGCGGCGTCCCTGTCCCCGCCGGCGACCACACGGTATACATGTATTACTGGCCCGCCTCTCTCGTCTGGGGAATCCGTCTCATGATCGGAGGAATACTACTTCTTTTAGGCAGCTTGGTGCAGTTTTTCGGAAAACCAGATGCGCGCGAGCGCTGAAACATTGATTCCTTTTTTAACCGCAATTTTTTCCATTTTGTCTTTTAACGTTTTTTGAAGCCGCACGACCAGCGTTTCGCTTCTCGGCTTTTCAAGCTCCACCACAATATCCACATCCTCCGTTTCATCCTCAAAATCCACAAAACTGTGTGTGTCCCAAAAATTCGCCTCTTCCTCGTAAGATTTAAATTTAGGAATTTTACTTATTATTTTCTTTTTCATATACCCTCCTTCGTTCTTTTTTCTCCGCATCTCTTGCTGTAACAACATAATAAACACCTGTTTTCTCCCGATGAACAACTATAGAAATAATTCTTTTCCCCGTTCTTCCGACTAATAGATATCTACTGCCATACGTCTTCTTGTGATAGATAATTTTCTTTACAACTTCAACTACTTCTTCGCTACTCACCCCATGTCTCTTGATATGCTCAACGTTGTATGCAGTCCATACCAACTTCCGAACAATTATTCTTGTCATATTGTATTACAAATGTATTACATTGTCAAAATTCGAATGCGTGAAGGAGATCGGCAAGTAAGACCGAAGACGCGCATACTACTTTATCTGCGCCACCGTAGTAGACAAAGAGGCGCTCCCCTAAAACTACGGCACCGCAGGGAAACACAACATTGGGGACGATCCCGTTTTTTTCATACTCGGCTTCCGGTTCAAAAACCGGCGTATCCAGACGCGCAATAACATCGATGGGATTTTTGAGATCCAAAAGGCATGCTCCCACGCGGTAAAACCCGTCTTCACCCGAAATCCCGTGATACAAAAGAATCCAGCCTTTTTCCGTTTTCACCGGCGGGGCTGCCAATCCGATTTTTTTATCATCCCACATCCCTTTTCTGCGCATTATCCAACGCGTATCTTCAAGCCATGTATTCCCGTCAAAATCCAAAGTTGGCGCCCGCGCCAAATCAATGTCGTCGCCGCTTCTATGGACAATGAAATAGTTGCCGTCAAATTGTTCCGGAAAAAGACACGCGTCTTTATCATCAACACCGGGAGGTGATATGCATACAGGGGGAGCCCAATGCCATATTTGTTTCAAAAAATCCGAAACACCGATCCATGTGATGGCTACCCTTGGCGCATGCTTTCCGTCGTATGCCGTGTAAAGCATATAGATGCGGTCACCGATCTTCGTCAGCCGCGGGTCTTCGCACCCGGACACATACACGGGGTCCGGTGAGCGGTACGAAACATGGACGCCGTCTTCGCTCTTTGCATACCCAAACACCGATGTGTTATCCCGGGACATCGCACGGTACAAAAGATGCACAGCGCCATCGATGAGAATCGCTCCGGGGTTAAACACGGCTTTGGATTCCCATGCATGCAGCGGGTTGGGGGTGATTATCGGATTTTCTCGGCACCGATCCAATTTGATGATCTGTTTTCCGGTTGCGGTCATCCTGCGCAAGAGCGCATCCAGTTTGATATCAGCCCGACAGCACGTGGTGTCCGCGGCTCCGTAGTAAAGATGCACGTCATTGCCCGCCAAAAGCGCGCCGGAGGGAAATACGATATTAGGAACCAGGCCGATAGTTTCATACGGTTCTTCCGGTGCCATGAGCGGCACATCAGTGCGGCCGATAATTTTCAAAGGGTCTGCACTGTCCAAAAGTACCGCCTCGACAGAAAACAGCGGTTTTGGCGAACGGTAATTTTTTATATATGAATAGAAAACAAGCCAGCCTTCCGCGGTTTTTAAAGGCGGCGCCCCGACTTCTATATGATCTTCAGGGCGCCGTTGGAGCGGCAAAGAAAAATCTTTGTAGTGCGCATACCACGCCTGCCAATACTCCGGGTTCCACAGGTCGCTTTCGCGGTCAAATGAAGCAAGGCAAATACTAACCGGCGGCTGATCGGTATGGACCGTCACCATGGCCCACAGTTTTCCTGCGATCGTTTCGGGAAACATGGCCATTGCTTTGGCGTTAAACGGCGTTACTAAATGTTTTTCCCTCACCGACTGCATATCATCACTTAGGGCAACGGCTACTTTTATACCCGCGGCACTTGGCGGGTTATCCGATAATGCCGTATAAAAAATGTAATAGGTGCCGCTCACCCGCGTTACCCGCGGATCTTCGCAGCCATATTTTTCCCAGGGATATTCCGGGGTAATGAATTGTTTATGATAATGAAAATCAACCCCGTCCGGACTTTCCGCAATACCGATAGTGGAAACCATCGGGTGCTCTGAAATTGCGCGGTAGACCAAATACGTTTTATCACCGCTATCAACCGGGCAGCCGTTAAATACCGCCGTCGCCTGCCACGGAAGCCCGGTATCGGGCGCGACAATGGGATTTTTTGCAAAGCGTTTTACAAACATTGGTTATTTTCTCTTTATCGTTTTTATAGACAATTTTGGCGCCGCATTTTGTTTCAGGGCACGGACAAATTCGTCGAGATTTGCCGATGCCACGCCTACATAACTGTCTGCGCATCCGTAGTATACCAAAAGCGTACCGTCGCGCACGACCGCGCCTGAAACGTACACTATACCGGGTTTATAACCGCTGTTTTCATACGGCTCCTGCGGCATCAAGATCGGCTCTTTTGCGCGGCAGAGTACTTTTGTGGGGTCATCAAGATCCAGAAGCATCACGCCCACCTTATATTTGCTCCAGTCATCGTCAAGCGCATGATAAAACAACAGCCAGCCGTCCCGGGTTTTTAAAGGCGGCGCGCCTGCTCCCCGCAGCCACGTATCCCACCCGTCTTTTTGCGCGGCACCTCCGTAAAAACTCTGAATATACTCATTCCCGTTAAAATCCAGATTATCCACGTATGCAATTTGGATCGTTGGCTTGATGCTGTGCAAAATGGCATACTTCCCGTGAATCTTTTCCGGAAAAATCAGCCAGTTTTTGTGCACTTCGTCGGGAGGAGAGATAAGGACCGGCGTTTTCCAATTCCATTTTTTCTGAAGAACGTCGTTTACGGCAATAGAGGTTAATCCCACCCGCAGCCCGCCGTCGCAGGCGGTATAGGTCATATACAAGCGGCCGTCGTCTTTTATATGGACTATGCGCGGATCTTCGGCGCCGCCCCAACTGCCTCCGGATCCGTACATAAAGGGAGTGGGTTCTTTTATTTTATGTTCATACACCGGATACGGCAGCCGGTCATCGATATGCAATCCATCGCCGGAAACGGCATAGCCAAGACGGGAAATGCCGTCTTGCCCGATAGCACGGTACAAAAAATGCACGGTGTCATCAATGAGAATCGCTCCGGGATTAAATGTCTGCCACGCTTCCCACCCGTTTTGGGCAATCGGCGAGATAATGGGGTTGTCTTCGTGCTTTATGAGGGGCAGATTGGGTTTTGGAGCGGCTTTTACTGCGTTTATTTTTTTACTCTTCTTCGGCCACGAACCCCAGGAAATCCGATTTAAACGTAAAGAGAACCCTCTGGCAGGCATATGAAATTATTATCCTACAAATTTATTTCAGATGGTAGTGGGTAATCGGTCCTTTGCCTATACAACGAAGCACATCATTGTCAGTGAGATAACGGAGCCTTCGTTGCACTGTACGCTTTGGCAACTCTATAGCAGCCACAATATCACTTAATCCTGCTTTTCCTAAAGTAGAAATTAAATCAACAATCCGATAATCGTCGGGCGTTAACGTGACGACATCACCTTTTCCCGAAGAAAGCGATACCATAGTTATTTTTTCGGTTAAATCCTCCGCTACACTCAAAAATCCGTCAACAAAATATTCGAGCCACGGGGTTATATCTGCTTTTCGTTGTTTTTCATACACACGCGCCCGGTTCAATCCGTCATAATATTTTCTTCTGTTTACAAAATAATAGACATCCGGAACCAGTACTCTGCGGAACGCATAGTTTTTTTGATAGAGATAGAGTTGTGTTAAAAGCCGCGTCACTCTCCCGTTGCCATCTGAAAACGGATGGATGGATACAAATTCAAAATGGAGTATGCCGGCAACCAGTACCGGGTGCAGTGCGCCGGCATCGTGCCCCAGCCAATCAAAAAGATCGCTAACTAACTCCGGCACCTTTTTAAATTCAGGACCGGTATACTGAAGGACATCTTTCCCGCCGATTATGTTTACCACGTAAATCGGGGTCTTGCGCAGTGCTCCGACTTTTTCCTTCGGAAGAAGATTCGTCATAACCAAACGGTGGATGGCGAGAATGTTTTTCAAAGAAAAAGGGTTTGTATCTGCGGCAAGCCGGTCGATATATGAAAGAGCCTTTCGGTAATTGGCGACTTCTGTACCAAACCGGTCAGACGGCGCAATATTGCCTTTGGCAAAAACGCGCTCGACTTCCCGCTCATTTAGTGGGTTTCCTTCGATGCCGGTAGAGCTCCGGGTGGCCTCAATGGATGCACGCTTGCGCAAAACGACTTCCCGCGACGGCAAAATCCGGCTTCGTTCCACGATTGTACGGAGGCGTTCAATACGGGAAATTGCCAAGTTGATCTTCGGGGTTATGGTAAATCTCGGTGCATACATATGAAGCTATTATATCACACATCGCGCCACAATCGCGCCACAATCGCGCCACAATCGCGCCAGTCCAACAATTGTCAACTTAATTGTAAACTATCATCGCGCCACAATCGTGCAATATATCGCGCCACTTTATTCACGCCCCAAATATCTGTAATAATTTTTTACTTGATTGTACCGGATCTTTTGAGTCATATAAAAATGTTTGCCAGCCAAAATCGGCAGCAGCTTTAATGTGGCCCGGGGTATTATCAACGAATAACATTTCATCGCGATTCACTTTTGCTAAATCCTGCGCCAATTCAAATATTTTCCGGTGCGGCTTTTTCAAACCGACGATACTCGAGTCTATTTCAACATCCCATGCTACCTGCGGCATAATATTTCGCTGTTTAATACCATCGAGCATGCGCGGATAGACATTGGTCAGTAATCCAATTTTCTTTGTTTTATGAATTTTTTCGATAACCGGCCAGATCGAAGGATTCGGTTCAAACCGGTTCACAAAATCAGAAACGAACGAATAGTTTTTTGGGAGGGTTATACCGTGTTCTTTTTCGAAAATCGGAATGAGCCGGTCAACATCGAAGTCGATACTATACTCATCTTCGTGTTGTTTCCATACCTGGTTAAATATATCCAATTTTTTGTCATGAAACCCTAAATCGGATTTTAGTTGATCCCATTTATTGGTTCCCGAAAAGTCCAATATCACCACTCCACCGAGATCAAAATATACAAATGAAATCATATAGTAAGCATAGCATTATCCCAACAATAATCTACGGCAACAACATGTTGACAATTGTTAATCTACGATATATGATTATATCCGTAGATATAGAAAATTTAATCTACGACACACGTGAGAACGGGAATTTACCAAAACCAGCTTCAAGGCGTCCTAAAATACGAAGCATTTGTTCCTAACCGCTTGCCATTCAAAATTAAGATAAGCGACAAACTTCAAAGCTTGTTATCACGGGCGGATCTCGCACTCGGCAGACTTGACGGTATGGCAGATACCCTCCCTGATCTTGATTTTTTCATCCTCATGTATGTACGCAAAGAAGCGACGATTTCAAGCCAGATTGAAGGAACGCAGGCAACATTCGTTGATGTGCTCAAAAAAGAAGCAAAATTTGAAGACTCGGAAGTCCATAAAGACGTCAATGAAATTCTCAATTACATAACAGCAATGAATTACGGGTTAACCCGGCTGACGGAATTTCCTTTGTCATTACGGCTCATAAAGGAAATCCATCAAAAACTCCTAGCGAATGTTCGCGGGCAACACAAAACCCCGGGAGAATTCCGAACAAGTCAAAATTGGATCGGTGGATCAACCATTGAAACCGCAACGTTCATTCCACCACCTCGCCATGAGGTAATGCCCCTCATGGGAAACTTGGAAACATTTATGCACGATACCGCTCCCATGGCAGTGCTATTGAAAACAGGACTCATCCATGCACAATTTGAAACAATCCATCCGTTTCTCGACGGCAACGGGAGAACCGGGCGTCTTGTTATTACATTTTATCTATGCCAGCAGAATGTTCTCCATAAACCTCTCCTCTACTTATCGGAGTATTTTAAACGCAATCGTCAGATCTATTACGACCGCTTAAATACATACAGAATTAAAGATGACATCGAAGGTTGGCTTGAATTTTTTCTGCAGGGTATCATTGAAACGTCAGAAAAAGCAGTTGACACATCAAGAAAGATTATCGTGCTAAAAGAAAAAAGTATTCAAAAAATAGCAACACTAGGAAAATCGACAGAAAACGGCATGAACATACTCAATGCGCTTTTTCGCACCCCTATGGTACGAATAAAAGATGTGGAGCGAATTCTATCGCTAAAAAATCCCAACGCTCTTTCCATTGTTGCAAAACTGCAGCAATTGAGTATTATCAAGGAAATTACAGGCAATCAGCGCAATCGAATATTTTCGTTCTTCGAATACGTAAAATTATTTGAGTAGCCTATCTCCCTCAACAACTATACATCCTTCATCTGCAGTCGGTACTTCCCAATATGCTACATAATGATCAAACATCTCTTCGCTTATATCAAATGAGTCCCGGGGAGGATTTTTACTTCGTTTGGCCACTCTTGCGCGCATACTGTCCATCGAATGCTCAACATAATACAATTTTGGTATCCCACCTGCTTCCATAATTTTCTTTTTCATTTCGTCCCGTTGTGATTTCGCCCAAAAACCTTCATCTAGTATTACATCTCCTCCTGATCCCAGAATTTTAAAAGCGAAGTTCCTCGTTAATTCAATTACATTTTTGTCATATTCTTCAAAATTCTTATCTGAGGTTATTTTATTTCCGAATATTTTAATCATCCATTCATCCTTTGTAATCCGCACCGCATCCGTTTCTTTTTCCAGTTTTTTTGCAAACGTCGTTTTTCCGGCCCCAATAAACCCACAGATAATATAAACAGTTGGCTTTTTCAACATAATTCTTTATCCCACTTTCGGATAATGGCACTTTTTGAAATGTTATCAATATAGGGCACCACACTACATCAGTGTACTCTCGCGAATAAAATTCGGACCTCCTCCATAGTTAATCACCTGTTTAACGGCTGCTTGCTCTTTCGGCGTCAAAAAATAATCCCGAATAGTATCCATTGCCGGATATTTTTTAAGATTCGCTTCGTTATATGGATTGTGTAACCATTTTTCTCGTGGCACACCCTTCTCATCTAACCGTTTCCAAATCCAAACATGCCGAATAAATTCCATAACCATACCTAACCCCTCGGGCATCTTTCGTGCCTTTCCTTTAATATTATATTGAGTCACCCAATCCCTCCATTCAGAGTCAGGATAGTTTGCTTTTTCTTGCATTACTTTTTGTAATCCAGAAAATCGTTCCAAAATTCTCTCCGATGAGTCATAGGCAAATCGAAGCATTTCCTGTTCCATAACGTCACTAAGATCTTCTAAAGCAATTTTTTGCGGTCTGTCCGGACTAAACTGCATTGCCGCACGAAGAGAAGAAATAAAATCATTTGCTGCTCCGAGACCTTGATTCACAGCTTGATTAAACTCTCCTGTCCCTAGCATTCCTGTTCCAGATAACGCTTTCCACCCCATAACTTGCCAAACATCGGACACCTCTCCGCAAAGATCAAACAGCGCATAAAATCGTGCAACGTCTGCTGCAACCCCCCCTAAACGTGCTCTGTCAATTCGGTTCTCAAGTGTTTGAAGATGCTCTGACACTGCGTTTCTCACTATTGTTACTTGATCAGAAGCTGGTAAAGAGTCGATAGGTAGCCTTGCTAGTGAATATTGATCTAATTGATCTTCAGGCATAATGGTATTTTAACGAGTTAAGTGACGTTTCGTGTTGGTTTTTCCCGTCTTTTTAGTAAATAATTAAACGCAATAATTTTCTTTTTTCCTCCGGATAATCC
>Ga0315273_10000010_pt1 | contig 167190 bp, 250 predicted proteins | sample YL17G02_0_MG_FD_205753 | JGI IMG/M metagenome (GOLD analysis project Ga0315273, IMG submission 205753) | Sediment microbial communities from Yellowstone Lake, YNP, Wyoming, USA - YL17G02_0 | ecosystem: Environmental > Aquatic > Freshwater > Lake > Sediment | place: USA: Wyoming | collected... | reverse complement strand
GCGATACGCCGATCGTGACGACGTGGGCTGCTGTCCAGGGTGGCGCGCAGACGTTCGACATCGTCGGCGCGACGGCGAGCGGCTCGCGCCTCTTCGCAAAACCGTAAACCGCTAGGTGTTCGATGGCAACTGCAGCAACCCGATCAAGCGTTGCAACGTGAGCGGTGCTCGCGCAAACATCATGTTCCGGCTCTTGATGAACGCCGTCAAAGCTCGCGTTTCTACGGTGTGCGCCATGACTTGACGGTACACCGGATCGCGTGCGCGATCGAGTCGGTTACCTTGATCGTGTCAGCGATCAATGGTTGAATGTCCGCATGCTTATCGCGACGACATCAGCCGGCTTCGGCGCCCCACCGGAGCAGGCGCAGCTTCCTTCGCTGACCGCGCGCGGCCAGTCACTCGCGGTAGCAGAGACGTCGCTGCGCAACAGCTTCGGGCGATACGTTTTCATCCTGACGGCGTTCAAGGACGCGGGGAAGCCTGCACCTGCGGCGCTGAAGTCGATGCTGCAGCGCTACAACGCCGCGCAAGTGGCCTACACAGAAGCGGCCAACTTCTGGTTGATCGCGCGCGCTGGCGTGCCCCGTGACCAGTTGCCCGATCCTGACGCCGTGCCCGAGTCCGTGCCTGCGTTCGATCCGAGCGACTTGGCTGCCAACGGATTCGGTAGCACGTTCAATCCCGGCGCGATCAGGCTCATCGTTGGCCCTGTCGGCAAGCCTCGTCGAATCACGTTGGGTGAGTACGCACCGTACTACTACGCCAACGGTCTGGGTCTCCCGCCCGTGCTTGTCGCGATCTTCATCATCTCAGTGGTCGCAATCACAGGTGCCGTGATCATCTCGGTCTTCGGCAAGACGCAAGCTGCTGCGGACATCGCGGCGAATCAAGCTGCAACAGCTGCTGCGCTTGCACGTCAAGCCGAGGTCGAGTCTGACGAACGGACGCTGAAGGGCCTCCTCGATTCGTGCATCGGCGCCAACAGCGATGACGCTGACGTCCGGTTCAAGTGCGCTGAACTCGCGCTGAACAAGTTCCCTGACGTCCAGGCGGGTCGTCCCAGCACCAACGTACCCGGCACATCCAACCGCAGCATCTTCACCGTGATCGGCGTGCTTGCAGTGCTCGGCGTCGCGGGCACGGCTGGGTACTACCTGTATCGCAACCAACGCGGTGGATCATCCAGGCTCCCGCGCGCCTACGCACGCACGCACACATCTTCCAGCGAGAGCGACGAAAGCGAAGAGAGCGGTTACTAGATGCTGTTCACGACGCATACCGGATTCGGCGCAGCCAGCACAGAACTGGTTGACCTGAACACGCGCGTCGAACGTTGCTTGCGCCTGCAGGCCAACAACGGCTTCACAAACGATGACGGTGGGGCCAGCAACAACCTGTTCTGCACGAGCACCGTGATCGGCAACGAACCGCTCGCTGTCCTCCGCAACATCGAAAAGCTCTCGTTCCTCGATGACGGCGACAATCGCCTGTTGTTCGACATCGCACGGAAGCTCCTGGGCTGGCGCGCCATGGGCATGGCAGGCGGCATCGATCGCAACGAAGCTGAGGTACGCCGCATCGCTGCACAGAAGCTCGCCGAGGTCGGTGCGCTTAGCCCTGATGCAGCGATTCTGCAGATGTCGACGGCAGCACGCGCAGAAACCGACGGTAGCGTGCTGGTTCAGCTCATCAACGGGATGGCGCAGCTGATCTCAAACACGACGGCAGACAACATCCGCACCGAAGCGACCACAACACTCCGCGTTCTCGCTGATCCTTTGGTGCAGAACGACGTCTTCGTGCTCAATGCCGCGGTCGCAGCCCTGAAGCGGATCGGCGCACGAGGACCTGGCATCGAAATCGGTCCGGCCGTCGTCACACCCGTCAAGAAACCGTTGCCGGCATTCGTGGTGCCGCTCGTCGCGATGACCGGAACGGCAATCGCTTCAGCCGGCGTACTCTGGTACTTCTTCGGACGTCACGCGACGACGCAGCTCAGCGCTCCAGGCCCTTTGCGGCGGCGAGCAGAAGCGCAACAGCGACGACGAAGAGCACGACGATGATCACAGCAACCCATCGTAACTGATCACGTCGATCGCGTCCGCGATCGATGATACGCTCGGGCGCATGAAGCGTTTCCTGATCGTCCTCGTCTTCGCTCTCGGTCTCGGTGCGCCCCAACTCGGCTGCCCCGGACCAGGTCCGGGTCCCATCGTGATCAGTGCGGTCGTTGACTGCACCGTCCAGAACCGTGATCAGATCACATCGCTCATCGCTGAATTCAAGACGCTGCTCAGCGGACAGATGCCGGACTGGGCCGCGATCTACCAACGCGCGAAGAACGCCGGCAAGGCCATCGGCGGCTGCGCGCTCGCTGAGATCGTCCAGAGCTACCTCGGCAACCGGACTGCCCCGCCGCCCCAGGCTGACAGCTGGAACGCATACAACACACTCGAACGGTTCCGTCGCGAGGAAGCTGGCAACGCAACGTTCAAGACTTCAGCAGGCGACATCTAGTCATGCAGATCGGCAAGCTCGGGCGCGCGGCGATCTCACCGCGCGATCGGCGGGCACCGTGGTTCGCGCGTTACGCAGCCAACGAGTCAACGCTGGGCTACACCGCGCCGCCGCCGATCGACGACTGGACCGGCCCGACAAGCGACTACACGTTCCTGGGCAACGATCGCGCCGGTAACTGCACGCGTGCGTGCTACGGGCACATCGTGCAGCAACGTTGCGCGCTGCTCGGCGTGAAGTGCGATCTGCAGGCCGACGATGTCCTGAAGGCCTACAAGGACGGAACAGGTTGGGACGGCGTGCCGGGCTCGGGAAGCGATCGGGGCGACACGATCGTCAACGCGCTCACGCAGCTCCGCAAAGTCGGATTCAGGGACGGTCAGTACAAGCTGCGCGGGTTCGGCCGCGTGAACCACAACGACACGTTGGAGATGCGCGCAGCACTACACCTATTCGGTTCGGTGATCATCGGTGCGAGCTTGCCTGCATCGATCGGCCGTCAGGGATCGAGTTGGGATGTCAGCCCTGTCGGTCAGCGACAGTCTGATGAAGCACCGGGCTCGGCTGGCGGCCACGCGTTCATCCTGACCAAGCACCAACGTGGTCGATGGGGCGCGATGCCGTGGATCCACAAGACGGACATCACGTACGCGTGGGATGACCTCTACATCGACGAAGCATGGTTCGCCGTCGATGATCTGTGGGTCACACAGATGCGGCATGCACCGAACGGATTCGACCTCGCACGGTTCGATCACGACGTCGCGGCGATTGCAGCGTAGAATCGCGACATGCTTCGTGCACGCTGCCAGGAACCGTAACGCGCGCTACCCCGCGATGAGCGACGACCAACAGCTCTCGACCGGCGCATACCACCCGCGGCGAGACGTCGACGCTTGATCTAACGATCGCGCACGCGATCATGTATTGTCCTGGGTATGTCACGTAAAGCCGGTGCGCTTCTGTGGAGCCGTCAAAGGATCACGCTCGGTGCCGGCATCAACGACATCGATACAGGCTTGATGCAGGTAAGCAAGAGCTTCGCAGGACAGTCGCCGAACGAGCCGTCACTGGGTGTCACGGCAGCGATAGCGCCTCCCAACGGCACACTCCCAGCGTCGCGCGTACACGTCATCCCGCTCGCGCCTTTGGCGCGGTGGACGGACATCACCCAGGGCGAGCCCTACTTCGACTCGACGACCCAGACCGTTCACGTGCAGCTCACGAACAACGGCAAGCCAGGCACCGAGATCAATGTCCTGTTCTGGAATCCCCACGCGATCGTCGGGCCAGGTCAAGCTGACACGTATAACCCCGCCTAGTTCACAACAAGTAGCGATGCTTCCGCAGACGCGTCGTGAACTCTACGATCGATCTGACCCGGTCAATCCTCGTGCGCGTGCCGAAGAGCGCCAGGTCATGCTCGATCTGCTCGCGATCGAGCCTCACCACGTCGTCTGCGACGCACCTGCGTGGTGTGGTTACCTCGCAGACGGCGTCACGAACATCGTCAACCGCAAGCAGCTCATCTGCGTGGAGCCGTCACCGCGGTTCGCGGCTGCAATCAACTCCGCGTACACGGTGCATTGTTGCCAACCGTCGAAACTGCCTCTGCCAGACGCCTCTGTGGATCGCTTCAGCAACATGGTCGGGCTGCATCACCTCCCCGATAGACTCATCGGCCTACGTGAAGCGGTACGTGTGCTCAAGCCTGACGGTCGGCTCGCAATCAGTGAAGTCATCGTCGATACGCCTGTCGCACGCTTCCTGAACGGTCCCGTGGACGTCTACACAATGGCCGGTCACCGTGGCGTGTTCTTGCGTCCCGGTGAATGTCACGAGCTGCTTACGGCCGCGGGCTGCGTTGCTGTCGTCGAGCAGACGCATCATCTGCACTGGGTGTTCACGTCCACCGACGAGATGGCGCGGTTCTGCCAAGGCCTTCTAGGCATGGCCAAAGCAAGCGAAGCGCAGGTTCTCGCCGCCATCTACGAGCACTTCGACGTCGAGATCGTTGACGGCCTGGTCAAGTTGCCGTGGTCGCTCGCGTACGCCGTCGGCGTCAAGACTTAGTCAACCTGCTCGAAACGCTGCACGAGTGCGCCATCGTGCAATGCCCGGCCGCAGAAGATGCCGAGAGGCCGTGACCACACCGTGGCGTATACGTCGTCGGCGACGCGATAGTGAACCAACGGCTCTAGATCCGCTTCGTTGAGTCCGACAGCGATCACCTGGTAGACCGATCCGGTCTTGCTGTGCCGCCAGCGTTGGCCGGGCAGGACACCGCTCGCCATGATGCGTGCAAGCGCCTCATCCTTCAACGTCTCGTCCCTCACACGTACGATTCTACCAGCGTGTCCAGGTCGGTCAGGAGCGAATACGCGAACGAATACTCCCCCGCGCTCCATGCGGCCTCGAACGCCGGTCGCAGGTTCGCATCCATCTCAGGCGGCAACGTCCTGCCCTTGAGCGCATCGCGGACACGCCAATGGAACATTCGGCCGGTGATCTCTTCGGTCGGTTGCGCGGCGTTGTGCGCTAACGTGAAACCGATGCGGTTCAAGATGCCGCCGCCGGCACCGTCGATCGCGCCCACCGTTGGATTACCTGTCGCGAACTTGCGCAGGAACTCGACGGCATGCTGCGCGGCTGTCCCTGCTGCTTGCCAACGATGACACAGCAAGTTGATCTCACGACTCGGCGTCGTGAACTTCTCCAGGCCACCCACTTTCTTGCGTGTGGGCTCAACGACGCTGAACCGAATCGCCTCGGCGGCAGCTTGGCACGCGGCGACCGCATGCTTGCCTAGCTCAGGCGCGTACCAGTAGAGCCGCTTGTCCGCGGGGTCGTCGATCAACCCCCAATCTGCGGGCACAAGGATCGGCTCGTCCTTGGCGTAGGCGGCTACGAACGACATGGCGTGCACGATCGCAAATCGTGCTTCGGTGACCGCCGGCAGATCGACGCAGACGCGCTGCGCGCCTGCATCGCGATAGGGATCCCCGCCGACGGGTTCCTCGGCGTCGTTCGCCGCGTCGACGGCACGTGCCTCAGGAGAGTCACCGGGCGCCCATACGGGCGATGGCGTTGTCCATCGAACCAGCTCGCAGGCGAGCCCTGCAGCGTTCTTGGGTTCGTGCCAGGGCCACCCGAGCGACATCCGTTCGAGCGAGAACAGCTCGCGTCGACGCGCTTGGGTGTCTGGCATTGGATTTGCCGGCGGCTTGCTTCGAAGCGCCACTACTTGGCCGCGTCTCGCTTGCGGATGGCGTACTCGACGTGCTGCTTCAGCTCCGTACCTGGCGGCACGAGGCAGATGAACTCTTCGAGGAACGCGACGTCTTCGACGTTACCTTCCTCATTCGCGACCATCGGCCGGATCATCCGCTCCGGTGCCACACCTGGTTCATCGGGAACGATCTCGACGAGTGCGAAGCACGCGAGGCCAAGCGTCCGGGTGCCTGTGCCACCCGGTGTCGGGTCGTCGAGCACGACGCGCCAGCCCTCGGCAGTGATCAGCTGGAGCAGCACGTAGTCGACGCTGCCCTGGTCCTGGTCGTCATCGGGTTCGGGACCCAGGTTGAACATGTCGGGCTTGTCTTGCTTTGCCATAATGATCTAGCTTTTAGCGTTTCCTGCGCGGGATCTCAACATCTACGCGTCGCGGGATCGTACGGGTATTGATAGACTCGGGTGGCCCCTCTATGGACAACTCATGACTCGACGTCGCGCTTTTACGCGTGCTGTAAGCAGAAGCCGTCGCTTGCGTCGTCGATGTGTGGCTCCCCATTGTGCCTCGAACAGTTCATTCCGATCAGGGAGATCGTCGCTGGCCTCGTCGCTCGAAGTCCACTCGGGCGCTTCACCGTCCCCGATACGCATATGGAAATACCAGTTCATGGGCTCACGCGGCAGCTCGATGACTACTTCATCCAATGCACGGTCGTAGGCTTCGAAACGTTCTTCGCACGCCACGGTCGTTGACTGGGCCCAGTTCGGGCGGCCGTTGTACGCGTGACGTATCGTTGGGTCAGGCTTTGCGGGTAGCGGTATGACACTCGACGCGATCGACGTACCGTTCGGACGGCGACGTGGAACGCTGCCACCTGTTTGCGCTACAGCGCGCACCGCACGCGCCGCGCCGATCGGGTTCACCGCTTTAGCGGCTGCACGCAGTGCAGGCCGCCAAAGTTCCGAGTCCATGTTGACCAAAATCCATTGCACCCACGCAGGTGCTTCGATTGCGCGACCGCTATTGACGATGGCATACAGCACGCCGGTTTCATCGAGGATGAAACGCCGCGTGTACCCCATGACCATCGCGTTCGTGTAGTGAACCAGCCGTTGATGATCATCGACGAGAGTCTGAAATTTCGGGCCGTCACACGTCGTGCAGCAGTAGATCACGTCGTCACAGAGATGGCACTGGTGGTACGAATCCGACAGGTCGTGTCCGCAGCTCGAACAGGTCGCGACGGGCTTAGCGATCGGCGTGACGGAGGCTTCTTGAAACAGTCCGTGTCGATGCCTCTTGTAGTGCGCTTGCATCACTTCGAGAGGCGTACCTTGGAAGCAGCCTTCGCGTGGACACATGGAGATGTTGGCGCGACAGACTTCGCACGTGAGCGTCAACCACCCGCCCGCACCCGGTGGCTTCCGGCAGTCGCCGCAAATATGCGGCGTTCGATGAAAGTCGTGGAGGTGCATCAGGTGTGTCGGATCTTCATCGAACGCGCGCCTCGGGTAGCAACATCGCACGGCCCTTGTCCGTGATCTTGTAGCGCCGACGGAGCGTGACACGTTCCTCGGTACCTTCGACGAGATCGGCATCTTCCAGCTGCCCCATGTGCACGAAGATCGTGAAGCGCGACCCGACACCGGCATTGATCAGGTCGAGTCCGTAGACGGGCTCAGTGGCACGCGCGAGGTGTTCCAGAATCTGACGGCGCGTAGCGTTCACGTCTTCAGCCCCGTTGTTAATTTACGTCATCCGGCAACGAATCGAACTTCTTCGTCGAGCGTCGCACACTCTCGATCAGCGGTTTGTCGTCGGGACCTTTCTCGTACGGCTCCCGCCAGTATTTCAGGATCGCGATCCACTCGTCCGGGCCCTTCTCGGGAACGCCCCGTTTGTGGAGATCCGCGAACGTTTCGGCGTCTGGCAGTGTGTCCGTAAAGACCTTGTAGCCGCGTCGCGCGAAACGTTCCAGCAGCTCGGGATCGATCGGCAGTGGGCCGCGCTGGAACCGAATACAATCATGGCCGCGGACCTTCCAACGGTGTTGCCAGTCGATGTGGCGCTTGATTAGTGCTGCCTGCCGTGCACCAGTCTCGCGCACGTAGTTGTCCTTCATGTAGACGACGTAGAACGGTGGCGGCTGAACGGGCTGCAGCTTCAGGCGAGCAATGATCTTCTTGACGGTAGTGCGGTACACGGCGCCGATCTTCCCCATCTCGATGAGCGTCTTGTGCTCGTTGACATAGTCGACCAGCGCGTTGACGATCCACGGCGCGAGGTTATGTGGCTGTGCCCAACTGAACTGCCCCGGAAGCCGTTCAGATTCGAACTGCAGCGCGGTTTTGCCGTCTACCGAACACCAGGCAAAGCGGACGACTTCCCCACTTTCGCAAACTAGATGTCCAAGAATCGTTCCGGTGTCGGCTCCGACAACGAAAGCTGGAACGGTGAGCCGCTCCGTTTCGTTTACGCCTGCACCGTAAGCAAAGAAGCACGACTTGAATGGTAACTTCTCAGGGAACGGTGCTGCGGCACCACTGCGGACCATTTCGGTGACGCGCTTTTCCGCGGCCGGGGTGAGCTGGTCGAGGATCTTCTCCAACGACTCTGACGGATGAATTGAGACCTTTGCGGAGCGCGCGATGTAGTAAGCGAACTCTTCATACAACTGCACGTACGCATCCGCCGACAGCTCGAAGATGACGGCATCGCGAAGCGACGGCCAGATGCGTTCTGCGTCCTGCGTCGTTCTTTCAGCGGCACCTGCTTCAGGTGAAACTACCTCCACGGCGTCGACCAGTGAATTCAATCGTTCACAGATCCCGAGGTAGTTGGCGACGATCGCTTCATGCGTCGCTGCGTCGACCGCGCCGGTTTGCACTGATGGTGCGGCGTTCGCAGGCTGCACCACATAGAACTTTGCTTCGATCAATGCATCGTCGTCCGTGAGGAGCGTAGACACGGCCGCGGGAACGAACCGCGTCAGGGACGCTGTTGTACGTTTACCGTTTATGAGAACCTTGCGGCTTCCTGCAGACGCGCCGCGTGCGTTCAATCGAGTACGCAACCACACGCTGGGCGACAGTTCACTGCGCCCTACGAATTGCACGAAATGTGCGCCTGGTGTCACGTTCTCACGAACAATTGCGTCGAACGGCCCATTGATGATTTCCTTGAGCTGTTGCGCCAACTGCTGGACATCTAGATCGATCGTACACGCCGCACCGGACTCGCGAACATACCCCAAGAGCTGCCGAGGTAGCTCAGCAACCTTCGCCGCTGCTGACCGCACCGGTCTGTCTGCAATCGACGGAACAAAATGAAACGTGTCTTCCATGCAAATGTCTTTCGCTTTGAGATCCAACGCGCAGGCAATCAAGAGCACGGTCTTCAGCGCCAAATTCGATTCTTCTTCGTTGAGCGCGATGACCTGTGCCGACAACCAAGCGTGCAGTGCTACGCCGAGCTGCGGTTGCGTCGCTAAAATTTGTTGCGCTGCTAACGCTGTAACACCGTCAGCGCGTAGTTGATCTGTCCACTGCCGAATCTTCTGCGCGGCAAAATTCATGTCTTCGGCAGTCACGTCGTATTTCGATTCTGGATCCAGGCACTGCCAAATAGCCGGTACGATTACGACAGTTGCACCAAAAACGATTGTAGATAAATGCGCTTTCAATGTTTGAAGATGCAAATGAAGTCCGGGCTTTCCGTCGATCAGTCGCCGGAAGCAGATTTCACGCTTCGTCGGATCGCGATCAAGTTCATCGATGACTTCGTTAGCTTCCCGGTACGTGACCATTCCAGCCGTTTTGTCGTACAGCAACTTAGCGATTGTCAGTAGCGCCATGAGTGCGTCAGGTGCGTAGTCACCTGAGAGCAGCCCCACAGACACTTCATTGTGGATCCAGTCGTTGATCACACGCGCTAGTTCCGGTGCCTCGGGAAAGATCTGTGCCGCGGTTGGATGATCGGATTGGTGCCGTAACACATCAAGACGTGCATACGTCGCATCAAGACGTGCATACGTCGATTCAATTTCGGTCGCGGTGACGTCGATGATCAATGCCTCGTCGAAATAACGCCACAAAGTAGCGATGGCCAGCAACGTCCCAGTGACGCGGGTGCCGGACGTCCACTTTGAGATAGATCGTTGCAGATAGTCTTCCAGCTCGGGCCGTTGTTGGAGTAGTCGGATGCTGAAAGGCTGAAACTGCGACGGATCGTTGGCGAACGTCTCGTAGATACCATCGACAGCTTCATAACTAATCTTGCGTTTGACGCGGGGAATCGCGAGACCTTCCATCTCCAACGCACGTATGACCGCTGCAACTTCTCGTAGGACTTCCGCGCACACAGTCACGTCAACGTGTCCGCGTTCACTGTAATGCCAGATCCACACGGCAATCATTGTTGCTAAGTGCGGCTGCGCGGAAATGAGAACGTCCGCTACCCGTGCCAGTGTTGTGGCATCGGTCGGACGTGCAAGTTTGTGCTCGACGATGAGCTGATCGACTTTCTCTAGTGCGTTACGTAGTGTTTTAGCACTGATGGTACGGGTTACATCTGGATCGATAGCAGCCCACCCCAATGAAGCTACAAGCATTGCTACTGCCGCAACATCCTCACCGCAGCGTTGGGTCATAACAGTGATGAGAGCGCGAAACGGTTCTTGCGTACGTTTCAAGCGATCGGCGAACGCGGCGAGCTTTTTTGGATCATGGAGATCACTGAAAACTCTTTCGACGGTCGCTGCAGAAATAATCGCCATGTATCCTCGGATCTTTTCAGGTACTGTGCGACAAGTCAAGAGTGATTTGTGCAGTGTTCACGTCGGCCCCATCGGCATCCGCTAACAACGGCAAAAGGTGCTGTTGCTTCTGCGCAAAATTCGATCAAGTAGCAACATGCATTTCCTTCATCGTGCTTTCTTGGGTGTGAGCCGTCCACGACGTTGTCGGTACGTCTTGATGGACTTGACTGCCGCGTCGCTCGTTGCAGCGTCGTCGAGGACTTTGAGCACCTGTGCGCTCACCGAGCGTTGCTCAGCTTGAGCCCACCGCCCAAGCGCCTCACGCAATTTGCCGGGCAATCGGATCGTGAGTCGCGCGTCCTGTTGCATGACGCGATGGTTCTTGGGCACGCATGAAGTGTGCGTCAATTCATACAGAAACGCAACGCTGGGTCACGACGCCGTATCCAGAAATGACTCGATCCACAGCGAGAGCGGAACGCCCTCCGTCGGATCGCAGGTGTAGAAGTCCTTCTGAGCTTTGTCCTTGCTATCGTACTTCCGCTCTACACCCCAACGGGCCGGTTCGTACGGCATCACGATGGTGCCGTCGTCAAAGCGTAGAATGTAGAAGTCGACCGGCGTGCGATCAGCTTTGATCACTTCATCAACGAACGGCCGAGAGCCGAAGTGTTGGAACACGCTCAGCCACGTGTGCCGGTGCTTGTACTGACAACGGTACCCTTCGACGTCGAGGTCGATGTCGTGCGCGTAGTCGCTGATAGCGTCCATCGAAGTGCGAAACCCGCGAGACTTTGCTTGCGCGCTCAGCCCGCAATTGCGCAAGAAGGCTGCGAACGCTTCTTCTTGTCGATGTGCACGTTCAACGGCAACCTGGAAAACCTCAGTGGACTTCATGTCGTCGTCCCCATCAGCGCACCGTAGTTGAACTTCGAACCCAGCGCCTGCTGCACCGTCGTCATCTCTTCCGAGAGCCGGAACAGTCGCTGGTTGTAGAGGTAGACGTACTTCGGAACCGCGATCTTGCCCTCGACGAACTGTCGACCGACCTCGGTGATGCGGTAGCGCCCGACGCGATCGCTACCGTCGCTGCGTTCACCCTTGGCGCGTTCGAGCAAGCCCCAATAACGCAACTTGACGACATCGCCGCCCGCGATTGTCGAGTCGCGCTTGACCTTGACGAGGAACGCCGCGACGTGCAGCCACGTATGGTGCGGGTTGAGCTTGAAGTGCTGATAGATCAGCACGAGCGCGAGGGCCATCGTGCCGTTGATGGGCCGTTTGTAGAGCTTGCAGAGCTGTCCGCATGCCGGACAGGTCACGCCTTCGCGCAGGTTCGTCTGCACGAAGGACTTCGCAGCTTCAAGGTCATGGCCGGTAAAGGCCGTGTGCACGTGCTCGATCTCGTCGTCGTCGGCGGTATCCATGGTTCACCCTAGGTGGTAGCTCCAGCCCTCGATCGCCATCAACAGCGTCGTTGGATCACGACACTCCGACGGCGTCTGCTCGTCGTAGCCCCGAAACAACAAACGCAAGTACGAGTTGGGCGGGAAAGGCCAGAAGCACGGCATCGGCTCTTCGAGCAACACGCCCAACGGGCCTTCATGCAAGATGCGCTGACTACCTTGGTCGCGGATGTCCAACCTGACCCGCTGTAACGCGGGTCGGTACGGCACCGCGCGCACCCAGATCGTCGTGACGAGCCACCACTGATCTTGCGAGACCGCGTGTGTCCATTCAGGGCGCGTCGACGGCAGCTCCAGCATGTCGGTCTTGTTGAGCGATCGTAGTCGGTGCGGATCGAACTGGCCGCGGTGCGGCACGATCGCGCGCAGCAGCTCGTACGGCACCGAGAACGGCGTCACGCGATGCTGCGGTCGGATCCGATCCATCTCGCGCACGGGCAACGGCTTCTCGCCGGTCAGCGCCTGCACGGCGAAGTCGCGCAGCGCTTCGATCGACCGCGACGGACCGACGGCTGATTGGAGTACCGCTTCGGCCGCCTCGACGAACTTCATGTCACTGTCGTAGACCTTCGCGATCAACAGCGTCGTGTCGAGCTGGTTGAAGTCGTGGATGAACTTGAGCAGGTCGACGACGACGCGCCGACGATCATCGAGGCTTTGTCCCGCTCGCGCGACCCTCATGACGTCTTCTCGACAGTCAGTATCGCTGCTTGCGTGAGCGCGTCTACAAGACCCAGGTGAAGCTCGTGGTTGCAGTTGTTGCACTCGCGGGCGTGTTTCCAATCGACCTCGACGTCACGGAACGCTTCCTCGACGAGCTTGCGGCCGAGTGGCGAGTGCAAGAATGCATCGATGGCTTCCTCTGTATCAAGTTCGTCGCGCGCGTTCAGGTGCACGCCGTAGCAAAGCTCGGCGCAGAACAGGCGCTGGCAAATAGGGCAGCGAATGCTGTCGACGCTCTCATGACAGAGCGCACAGACATCTTCGATGATTACGCCACCGCCGTCGGGCAGCTCCAAACGAACACGCGTCGGTTGTTTCAAAGTCATGATCGGTTCCGTAAGTACACTCGACAGGCGGCTACGCGGGCGTCAGTTCGCAAGCGTCGAAACTCAACGATGGCCTTCCAAAAATGGAACGGCGTTTGATCGTTCGGCAATGCCTCACAGCTCATTGCACCCGTCATCTGGGGGGCGTCGAGGTTGGTGTACTGGTCGCGCACCCACGTGAACAGCGCTTCACGGCGTTTCTGTTTCGCGGTCTTTCTCATGATGCTGCTCCAGTCATGAGGGCGCCACGGAACTCGTTCGGGTTGATGCGAATGACCTCACGTCCGAGGCGGTGCGCGCACAGGACCGTCGATGCTGTGCCGCCAGGTGACCCGTCAAACACTGCCAACAAGACGTTCGAATGCTCGCAGAGCCATTCATTCCTGGCAAGCATCTTCCAGCGCTCGTAGCCGCCCGGACAGACGATCTCGATGTCGTACGCCTGCGCCAACAGCTCGCGGTAGCGCTCACGTGACTGCAGGGGCCACTGCCGTTCCTGGCCGATGAACGGTACTGCTGCGATGAATGGGACGCCCAGCTCGATGCAGATTTCACAGAAGTCCTGATCGACTCCGAGCGCCATACCGCTAATCGCGTAGAACGGTTTGAACGGCTTACGCAGACGCAGCTGTTCGCGCAGCCTGGCCTTGACCCAAGCCCGTAGCGGGTTCTCTGGCGCGTAGCCCGAGAACTGGGCTGTTCCGAGTTTTTCAGGACGATGCCCCGTGATGGCTACGATCATGACTGTCTCCGTTGCAGCAACCACGGTCTTCCACGTGCTGCTTCGCTCTTGGTACGCATCTGAATCCCGCACTGACGAAGGCCAGTGATCACCGTGGTCCGCGAGACGCCCAACGCGCGTGCAACTGCCGGAATCGAGAGGCGCTCCACTTCATATAGTCGATGCATGACGTTGAAGTCGCGGACCAAGGCGCGTGGTGAACCTGCGACGATCGACTTCCGGCAGGAATTCTCAGCACCGTTACGGGCGCGGCCGAACAGTGGCTCGCCGGAAGCGTTCAGGATGTACGCGACGCCGGTCTTGCTAATGCGTGTTGCACCAGCGACGCGCCGAACACTTTTCAGCCGACGGTACGCAGCAACCACTTCCGGCCAGCGCGAATGATCAAAGGTCCCCGACGGATGTTTGAAGCCCGTTGTGCCTTCGCCGCCGTTTGTCGTGTTCGTTAACATACAACCCGCCGCACGGTAGCGGGCAATCAAGCGAACTTCCATTTCGGGCGCGGCACCAGTCGAAACGCGGTTGATCGCCTGGATAGTCGGTCGCAGACCTAACCGTTTCAGTTTCCTGATCCAGTTGGCGCGGTACGACTTGTCGCTGTCGTTGGGGCAACAGTGCTCCGTGAGACGTCTTTCCAATGTCCGCGTAGTCCATCCGACGTACCGAATCGCACCGCCACGCGGGTCAATGAGCACGTAAAGCCAAGCTGCAACGATCATGGTGACGTCCTCACGAGGATCACGTTCGGGCAGCGCACGTGCTCGAACGTTCGACCGCAGCCGCACGCGAGCAGGGCACCACACATACAGAACGTGCGCTGCCACGTGCATTTCAAGCAACCGCCCGAGGTCGTGTTGTACTCGCCGCAACACGGGCAAGTTGCCGACGTTGAAATCGTCATCGCGCCATCCTCGTCGTCATCATGTCAGCCATGTCATCGCGGCCGATTACGCGCATGAGCAACTCGGCCGTGAACGCGGCCGCACGAGCTTCACAGGCTGCTTCGACGGCAAGCCGCGAGTTCTCGTCGGCGATCTCCATGAACTTGATCACGTGGCGCTCTGAGGGGTGATTGAACAGAATCTGTGCTTCACGCTGATCGAGGTCCACCGCCACCGCGAACTTGCCCCACTCGTTGTGGACGAAACGTTTGCCGTCTCGCAGCATCTCGCCGCCAGACCACCAGTTCTTGATGGAGCCGTCGGGACAAAGCCAGCTGAAGCGAAGCTCGCCGCTCACTTCTTTGCCCGCCTCCGACGCACGACACGCTTGCGCGGCGACGCGCGCACGCCGATCACCGATGCGCTGCTGAACCCCAGCGCCGTTGCGCGCGCGAACGCCGTCGAGACGGGGCAGTCCAGGTAGCACGTGCACTTGCAGTTCGCGGCCCAGATGGTTGCTGCGTCGCCCGTTTCGTCTGCGGCACGGATGAACGCGAGGCCGGGATCGCCGTTGTCGTTGACCCAGCGACCGTCTTCACGGAGTCGCAGCGTCTTGGTGTGAGCCTTCGGTGGCCGGCACCGGGCGTGTTTCATGCGAGCTGCGTGCTTCACGGTTGCCCTTTCAAGAGCAGTTCAATCGGGTCGAAACGGCAGGTTGCCACAGCAGCCCGTAAACCCGTTCCGAGGTTGGCAAGGACATGTTCGGTGATGAAACGCTCACGTGTGATGAACCCGGGGATCTTCACCTGACCTGGTGTGCGATGAAGAACGTAGGCCATGATGCCAACGTCTGCAGTGAACTCCATCGGGTCAGTACCCTCCAACGAATACCAGTAGGGACGATTCGGGTTTGTATGAACTTCGATGGCTTTGATCTGTACCGTCTTGCCGTCTGGCAACATCATGTCGTGGCCTCCGTCCAACTGCAGCCCCTTCAAGCGTAGGCCGCACGCATCGAGACTTAATCCAAACAGCTTCGCGACGGCGTACTCGCCTGTGAGGCCGATGCGATCCGTTTCGATTTGACTGCGTGTCAGGTCACGTCGTGTTTTGTTGTACAAGTTTGGAAGGAAACCGGGACGTTCGTGAGCTACACGGCGAATATCGGCAATCTCTTCGGACGTCAGTGCAACGATCAAGTCGCTTGGGAGCTTCACGGCAGGATCGATCTCAGCTCGGTGTAGATCATGCGCACAGCTCCATGACGCGCTCGGGGACTTCGACGGGAGGTTCCTCACCAAGCCACGTCAGGTCGTAAATGCGCAAGCCGTGCTCCATAGCTGACTCCAGCTCGTGTGCCATGCCGGTCGAGACGCGGCCACCGACCATCCAAAACTCATCGCAGCGGACCAGTACGAAGCCGTTCATCTTCATGCCGTGCGCACGGTGTTCGGGGTTGAGATCATCGAAGACCTCGCAAGTGATCAGCCAGTCCGCGATCACGGCGACGTTCGGAAAGTGATCGTAAATCCAACGCACCCAGCGCTTCGCCTTCGCGATGTTGGCGGCGACGCCCTCTTTCGTCGTCGCCCCGAGGGGATGGGCCAAGTAAATCACACGCATCTGAGGTTCAATCTGCATTTGTTATCCACACTTTTTGGGCGTGCGCCCACGTTTCGGTTTCACTTCAGTCGCGTCAGCCCAATCCGTGGGCGACACCGTCTGCGCTTTCCACAGCGCCTCTGTAGGATCTTGCAGCTCGCGATAGCACTGCTGGTAGAGCGCCTCGACCATGCGTCCTGCCGGCGACATGTCCGGCGCCGGGATCTTGTAACGCCAGGGGTATGACGCGTCGGAGACGTTGTACTCAGCCGACTCGATCTTGTGCATCAGCTCGTTCTCAGACCACGACGGGATGCACATCGGGTTGTAGACGTGCCACAGCAACTCGAACGCTGCGTCAGGTGTCAGGCAGTAACCACGGATCAGCAGACACGTGGCACGTAGGCACGATGTCGAGCCGTTTCGACCCTGAATCGCTGGGTCGGCTTCCTTGAGGAGCGCCACCTTCGCGAGACGTATGCGCTTCGTGAGTGGATGACCGTCACGCTCCAGCACGGCTTCTTCGGGACGCTCTGCGCTCGCCGCTACTTTCTGACGTGCACGTGCTGACGTCGCGAGCTTGAACAGTGCCGTAGGCATTTCAGCAACGGGCACGGTCGTGTCCACCCAACGGTATGTCGCGCCCGACGGATGTGTAGAAGGATCGACAACAATAAGCCCACCTTCCGATCTGAAGTCTAATCCAGGTGCGGCACGGACACGGTTCCGAATCCGGTCCACGTGAAGTGGATCGACTTGAAAGATCCGGTGCTCGCCACCTTCAGCGCGTCCGGTCGTTTGGCTGAGTGTTAGCGGCAACGCCCCGTACAGCTGTTCGAACGTTGCGAGGCTCTCGCGGCCGACTTCACCGTCGATGTCGAGACAGACCAACCCTGCTATGCCACCCATGAGTAGTCCTACGTTTGCACGCGGCCACACGCGCCACCACGTCGCGACCAACTCGATGTCTGTTGATGCAGTCTCGCGCCAGTTGTTAATCATCGGGTGTTTGCCCGGTGTATGGCAGCCTTCACGCTTCCAACAGCCGCAGATGGGCGTTTCCCCGTACTCGCGGACGTGATGCAACGGAATTACACGCCATCCCCGACGGGCGTATGTAACAGCTGCGTCTGCGAGTGAATTGCTACTCATCAATTTTCCTGCGCTGCTGAAGTGCAGCGCTAATTTTTGCACGGTGACCCGACGTAGTACTTCTCCATGAACTTGCCTGAACCTGTGCTCTTCACTTTCTCCAAGTGAACATCGACGCTCTCAGCGCTACGCGAGTACAGCGCCTGCAGCATGGCCAGGTCTTCGGGGTTCAGGTCATCGACGATGCGGAGCTTCACGGCGTCCCCTTTTGGAGTTGTTCGAAGATGATGCGTCCGGGGTGTCACGTTCATACGGACCTCAGTTCGAGGACGGCGTGATCTCAGCGATCGTGACATCGCCGGCTCCTCGACCTTGGTCTCCCACTTTCGCGCAGCGGTCACGTGACGGGGCCCTCGCGCCCGACGAGCATCGCCCACGCGATCGCGACCCACTGCTGGCAGAACGCGGCATAGAGCGCATCCGCCACCCGACCGTGCCATCCGTCATGTTGCGCCAGCCTGAGCCCCTGGGGTAGCTCGGCCGTGACGCTCGGGATCTTGTGGTTAACCCACGCGACGAGCCCGCCGCGCTTGCAGTCCGGACAGGTCACGGCCGACGGATCGCGCGTGGTTCCGTTGGCAGGCGCATCGACGCGGCACACGGGCCACGCTTGTCGATCGAGCGGACGATCGCGAGCCCCGTGGATCTGGTTCGGCATAATGAGGTGCATCGCGTGTGGGACCGGCGGGGACGCGACGATCGGGACGATGGGAGCGGCCATGTCGAGCGCATCCAGGTCGGTCCACTTCTTCACGAGCGTTCCTCGACGTACTTGCTCCAGCGGGAGACGGCGCCTTGGCGGTCCCGCGCGCGCGGCTCGTGGTCTTCAAGCGCGTCATGTTCACGAACGCGGCCGGCGCCGTCGAGTTCGAAAATGAACGCGCGAGGTTCTTCGAGCAGTGTGGTGCGCCCGAGATAGGAGCGGTCCATCGAATCGGGCGACATCCGCGCGTTGAGGGCTGTCAACAGATCGTTCAAGGGTTGGACGCGTCGCGCCGTCAGCTTTTTGCTCTTGCCGTGACAGTCGATGAGGATTGGCATCGGGCCGTATCCGTAATCCGCATGCGGCACTTGATCATTCCAACCGGAATGCACGAGTACCGTCACCTTCGGCGGTGAACCTTCGAGGACGATCGCCCAAAAGGCGGTGTGACCGTAGGCACCGTGAATCGGCGTACAGTAAATCAGACGGCCCGACGCTTCCCATTCACTGTGGGGATCGAGCACGCGTTCGATAGCGCGTCGTAGGGTAAGCAGCTCGGCCGTGGATGCAATTGCGGTTGTGGGTGTCATCACTTGAAGCTCCGTGTCGTTGAAAAGTTCATCGGCTTCACGGCGTCGCGCGCCGCGTAGTAGTTCTCGATGTACTCGACGATGATCATTCCGTGACACGGACCAGTACACCAACAGCCCAAGCGCTTGCCCCGCAGGTCCAGCACACGGCGCTTGAACTCTGCATCCTGCTCGACGCGCTTGTAGAAGTAGATCCGGTACAGCGCCAGCACGGCACTGCGATCGTTGGTCTGATCACGGTGGTACGGGTTCCCGAACGGTCCCGACCGATCGATCGCGACGTCGTACGGGTTGGTCCGCATGTTGACGACGGTGGTGTCGATGATCGCCACTACTGCGCCTGCCTTGCGCGCTTGGCAGCTTCCTGTTCAAGCGCAGGGATCAACGCCGTCACGATCCAGAGCGCGACGTCACGTAGCCACGGCATCCGGGTCATGGCTTTGCGACCTGCGCAGCACGTTCCGCCTGCGCCTCGAAGAGCTGCTTGACGTCACCGCCAGGGCCGACGACGCCGATGTAGTTCTCGACGACCGTCGCATCACAGACATCGCCGCCAAGGGCGCAGATCGGATGGACATTGTCGCCGGGTACCCACAACCAGCACGCGACAGGCTCTGTGAAGAAGCCTTCGGCGTAGTCGATTGATTCGAACACCGCCAACCAGCCCGGTTGGCACGTCACTAGATTGCTCATGTTGTCGCTCCCCTAGAGAAAGAAAAATCTACGTGCGTCGGAACGTGTACAGCATCGTGTTGCCCGGACCTTGTCGCCGTTCGATCTCGAAGTGATGTGCCAAGGCCCCGCCAGCTTCGCGGAGCCGTGCTGCCAATCCCTTCGGAGACTTGAAGAACATCGCGTTGTTCTGCGCCTTCGCAATCGCCGCCAACTCGCGGTGAAAGTCTGCGATGCGCATCTCGCGGCCAACGTTCGTCGTGATCTCAAGCCACTTGTCGATGAGTTCGATCATGGGATCGCCCTCGGTCACCAGCGAATCGCGCTCGGCCTGCATCGCTCCGAGCATTTCCTCGATCGCCTCGGGTGTCCAATCACCGGGCGGCCCTGCAGGCTGGTTCAGCACGCGACCGATCAGGTGCGCCAGGTGAGCAAAGTCAGCCATACGGTACTTCGACGTCGTCATTGGCTGCGGTCGACGCAGCTCGCAGACAATCTCGTTGAGCCAGTAGAGCCATTCGCCTTGCAGCTCCGGGCGCCAATAGGTTGCCTGCTCGAACAACTGGTTGGCCGGCGTGTAGCCCGACTTCTGGGCACGACGTTCGAGGCGCAGGATCAAGCAGCGGTCAGCAACCTGACCTTGGCGGAACGTCTGTGGGTTGTTCGTCGTGATCGCGAGGAACGCCTCGGGCTTGATCACGTGCTCGGTGTCGTCGCTGAATAGCTTGCGGCGCGACCACTTGCCGCCCGTGACGTACGTGCACAGCGTGTCGCGTAGCCACTCGACGGGATCGTTGACGTCGTCGATGATCGCGATTGGCGACCGCAGGATCTTCACGCCGAAGTCTGGGTCCTCTTTCTTGGGGACGGTCAACGGTGTGTACTTGCCGTGCAGGGTCATCGCGATGCGCTGCAACGCGAACGTGTTGTGCGTGATCGTGAAGTCCCCGAGGAGGAACCGTCCGTCACCGTCGATGGTGAACCCGTAGTAGTTGCCCATACGTTCGGGTTCGGGTTCGATCGTGAACCCGGTGTGCAGGACATCCTTGATCTGCTGTCGCGGTGCAGTTTGTCGTCGCGGAACCTTGCAGGGAATCTGATTGACGTGACCCGAGATCGTCACGCGGTAGTACAAACCCTCAAAGTTAAGCGACTTGATCGTCGCGGTTTTCTTGCTGCAGTACGCAGCGAAGCCGAGGCTCCGCGCCAAATACAACAGGTCTTCTGCGAGGCCTTCGTACTTGGTGGTGATCTCGTAAAAACCGTGCTCCAGGTAACCGTCAGTGTCGAGCAGCCCAGCGAGCAGCTCCAGGCGCTTGTGGCGATCGTTCGTTAGGTACAGCGCCGGGATCCGCTTCTCATCGTCGACGACGCAGGTCGCGAGGTACTGCCACAGAACGTTGGGGGTGCGACCACCCGTCTGTTTACCTGTCAACGAAATCGTGTAGCTGTTGTTGCGCGGCGTCTCGACGATCTTCGCCGTGAGGCCATAACGTGGCGCAACAGTCGTACAGTACGCATGGATCTCGGGCTCGCAGTTGGTGATCTGTGGCCCGGTCTTGGTGCCGTCACCTAGCCACAGGCCTAGCAAGTACGGTTCGACGGGAACTTTCTGCGACGGAAACTCGACGCCCGTGCGCAGTTGCTTCGTCTTGGCGCGATACGTGTCGTGATGCGCGAGGTAGTCACGTACCGTGATTTCCTCGACGCGGTAGCCCTCACGGTGGTGGGTGCCTACCACAAGGATGTGATCCTCGTTGCACACCCACGAGTCACCCTTCACGGGCGTGACGCGGAAGAGCTTGCCACGTCCACGCGTGACGCTGTTGACTTGCCGGGGCTTCGAGTCCGGGCCCATGAGCTGCTCGCCGACGACGACGTCTTCGACGGGCTTGACGGTCCCGTCAAACATGAGCACGGGCGTGCCACGACCTAGGCATTTGCCAGATCCCATCTCACCTTCTACTAACAGTAGCGGCTTCGTCGGCATCAGGTCCGGGAATGCCACCGCGAACATCCAGATCCCCAGGCAGGTCTTCTGGATGTCAGGTGACATGCCGCCCTCACGCGTCGGGACGTATTGTAAGTCGTCGATCAGGCGCTTGAACAGCTCGTGGTGGTTGCCGACCTCGGGGCCAGTCTTTTGCGGAACGTCGCAGTTGTAGCCGCCGTCGTCGTCGAGGAACACCGCTGGACCGTAGCCGTTTGCGCGGATCGTGATCTCATCGCCGTCGATCTCGTAGCAGGTGCCGTCGTACCGCGAGATGTAGAGCTTCCGCCCACCGCGATCCCAGAACGAGAATCGGCGCACTTCACGATGCAGTCCTTCTGCGATCGTCAAGTTCTTGAGCGACGCGATCAGGTGCTTCGTGAGCTGCTCGGTAGAGTTGAGCCCGTAAGCCTGCAACATGTACCCGCAGAACTCCGGATCGCGCTCGTCGATGCGATAGAGCTTGCAAGCGCGACCCTCCAGTAGATAGGCGCGTTTGTCAGGCGTCCGTAGGAACGCACCGTGGACTGTCTTGCGGTTCTCCTGCGTCGCGATGAAGTTGTGCAGGATCCGGCGCTTCTGATCGTCGTTGTACTTCTTGTGATAGCGGATCACCCAGACTTGCTGGCGGGTGAAGGCGTGCGGATCGCTGCCGCCACTACCGCCACCACCGCCACTACCGCCACCTGGAACGCCGGCATTGATGCTAGCGCTGGGCGCCCCTCCCGGTGAACCGGCCGTACCTGACGTGTTTGCGGCGCTTGGCGTGCTGGCGTTGGTACCCGGGAACGGGATGATGTTGTTGTTGGACGCCATCCCCTACCCTAACCCGCCGCCAGTTGCTGTCGCTTCCGGAGCGCGGCTGCCACTTCAGCGCGTTCGAATACGGTCCGGCCGAGGACGCGTTTGCCGGTCAACATCCCGGAGCTGCGCCAGCGCCAGATGGTTGCCACGGACACGTCCAGAAACGTTGCAGCTTGCTCAGCGGTCAGCAAGTCGCTGATGCGCTTGGTGCGACTCACGGAACTCATGCGGGTCTGTTGCTGATACACGTTCGAAATTCATGCGTCAAGATTTGGAACGGCGCGGGCACGCCAAAACGGGATCTCTCGTCGAGGAATACTCGACGATCACGCGGGTCACGATCGCAATTCACAAGCTGTCCACAGACTGTGAAAAACTTCTGTGGAAAATTTTTCCAGCGCTCCCGGGATCGCTCCACGCAGTTACGTGATCGAACGTGAACAAACTTGACAGGTCGTGTTGGCCCACTTAGCGTGCGAATCGAGCTGAGCGGTTTCTGTTTCTAGGGGCTGAAAATGAGAGCGATGACGGCGCCACGGGCTGAGCTAGCCCTAACGCCACACCCAAAACGACGCGATTGGTACGCGATCCCTCCGGCATGGACGCCGGAGGTTTCGCCTGCCCCGTCGGTGCAACTCGACCCGCGGTTCGGACCGCTGGTGCACCGCTCCCATCTGCCGTTGCTTGCGAAGCTCCATCCCGAGGTCGAGCTTTTTTTGTCCCAGCAAGGATCGCGGATGGGACTGGAAAGTGATCGCAACAGCGATCGCGACGCCTTCGACACGACGACGGAGCCCAACGGTTGGAAACTCCGGGACTATCAGCATACCGGCCGTGAGTTCATCCGCGCACGCCGTGGCATTTTGCTTGCGGATCAAATGCGGTTAGGGAAAACGAGCCAAATTGTCTCGTCGCACGATCCGAACGATGGTCCACTGATTGTCGTCGCGCCGCTCGCGACCCGCGAGGTCTGGCTCGGGTGGTTTCGTCGACGGTGGCCGGACGTTCGGCCGACCGTGCTGCAAGGCAAGTACGTCGCGTACGTCGACCCGAAGAAGGCGCCCAAGCGCAAGCGGGAGCGCAACTACGACCTGCTCGAAGGCGAGTTCTTCGACGAGAGCGCACTCAAGAACGCGCAGCTCGTGTTCATGAACTACGACATCCTTGCCGGCTGGAAGAACTTTGGCAACCGCCGCGTCGGCACGCTGGTCTTCGACGAGATCCATCTCCTCTCGAACAAAAGCTCACGGCGCAGCAAGGCCGCCATGTTCCTCGCAGCGCAAGCCGAACGCGTCATCGGCGCGACCGGCACACCGCTGTGGAACAAACCCGCTGGCTTGTTCACGACGTTGTCGTGCCTCAGCCCCGGCGCGTGGGGCAAGTACTTCGAGTACGCGAGCCGCTACGCGAACGGCCGCATGGGTCCACATGGGTTCGTTGCTGACGGCGCCTCGAACGAAGAAGAATTCCGCGTGCGCATGCAAGAGATCATGCTGCGCCGCACCTGGCAGAGCGTGCTCGGTGAAGTGCCCGTCATCGAGCGCACGGTCGAGGTCGTTCAGATCACCGAACGCCAGTCGTTCAAGGTCGAGAAGGAAGCCGAACGCGTCCGTGACCACGCGGTACGCAGCACCGCCATCGGCGCGATGGCGCGCTTCCGGCGCCTGCTCGCGCAGCTCAAGCTAGACGGCGCTATCGACGTCGCCAAGCGTGTCCTCGACGGCGGTGAACGTGTCATCGTCTGGACCTGGCACCGCGACATCGCGATCAAGATCGAAGAGGCCCTTGCGAAGCAGGGCTTTCCCGGCTTCGTCGTCACGGGCAGCACCAACCCTGACATTCGCGGTGAGATCTTCGATCGGTGGCGTGCGCATCCTGCAGCGCCGCTTTGCATCACACTGTCCGTCGGTCAGGTTGGGATCGATCTGAGCGCTGCGCGGCAGGAGATCTTCGCGGAGCTGGACTACACCCCGTCGATCGTTGCGCAGGCCGAGATGCGGCCGTTCAACGGCAAGCAACCGATCGCCGCAACGTACGTGATCATCGATCACGAGATTGAACGGAAGATCCTCGAAGCGTTGCAGACCAAGTGTGACTTCGCATTGCGTCTCGGGATCCCAGCGGCTGAGAGCGCGATCGAGGTCATCGCCAGCGGCTTCACGGGTGTTGGTGGCGGGCTGGGAACTGCCGATGACTTCGCAGCACTCGCGAACGCCGTACTTACCGATCATCCCGACGAGGATGAAGGCGACAACGACTATCACGGAACAATGTGGACCCTCGACATGGAGTCGGAATGACCAAAGCACCCAACGGCACCAACGGCAACGGCACGCGTGAGCTGACCGACGCTGATGACCTCGACCCCAACAAGGGTCCGAACATGATCGTCCCACCGCCGCTCGATCCCAACCGCATCAGCATGTTCATGGATTCGACCGTCAAGCGGCTCGATGACATCTTGTTGACGACCTTCGACGCTCACGGCATGGAGCGCATGGGTGGCGCCTCAGGACGCGGCTGGAGCAGCCATGCGACGTTCCAGCGCTGCCCGTACCTGTTCAAGCTCAGCTATCTCGATGGTCATCGTGGAGCGCCAGCACGCGCGCTCGAAACTGGGTCCGCGTTCCACACGTACCTCGCGCTCCACTATCTGTGGATGCTCAACGAGAACTTGACGCTCACGCCGCAGGTCGCCCGTGATGCGATGATGGACGGCGGCGGTGATGCTGTTGCGATCCTCGAAGCCTGGCGACTGTACGACGCCTACGCGAACAAGTACGAGAATGACTACCTCACGCCGATCGCGATGGAACAGTGGGCTCAGGATCCCGACGGCAACACGTGCCGTTTCGACTTGATCGCCGAGGTTCACGAGGCCGCTCCAGGCGTCGTGCCCGGCGTGTACATCGTCGAGCACAAGTCGGCTGCGCGGTTCACCGCAGACGTCCTCGACGGCTGGCGGAACGACGGTGAAATTCTCGGCCAGATCATGATCTGGAAGCGTGCCAAGCTCGACAAGAAGTACGGCAAGCTCCGCGGCACCATCGTCAACATCGTCGGCAAGCAGAAGACCGTCCAGTTCCATCGGACGATCGTTCCCGCGCAGAGATGGCACGTCCAGCAGCACATGGAGGACCTCAAGATGTGGTCCGCGCTGCAGCAGATGTACGCCGCGACCGGCGTGTGGCCGAAAGCTCGCGCGAACTGCGTGACCAAGTTCGGCATGTGCAGTTTTTTTGATCACTGCGCCGAGAATCAGAAACTCGTGCCTATTCGCAAGCGTGAGTGGGCACCGCAAACCAAACCGACGATCGCGGCCGCGACTGAATCGCAAGAGGGCCTTGCGGATGGTGCTGCGATCGGGCAAACGTCTCGCGCTGCTACGGCGTCAGATGACAACGTAACGACAACCGAAGAGAGCTAAGGAGCAACGCATGAGGGTTATCGACGTCAGCAAGCCCGGCAAAATCCAGCGTGTCACCGCGCTGTCTTACGGCATGTCCCGCGCGGGCAAGACGCGCTTCGCAGGCACGTGGCCCAGGCCGCTATTCCTATCCGACGCCACCGAGTCAGGCTGGACAACGCTCGGGAACATGGACCGCAACGCCTTGTTCGAGGTGGGACGCGCACCGATCGTATGGTCGATCGACAAAGCCGCCGACATGATGCAGGCTGTGCACGACGCAGAGCCGCTCGTCAAGCGCGGCGAAGTTCAGACTGTCGTCGTCGACTCGATCACGTTCTACGCGGACCTGTTCTTCAACACGCTCGATGCAACCGCAGGACATCGTGCTGACGCGCGCCAGCTCTACCAGAAGCTCGGTCAGCATCTGAAGAACCTCCGCGAGGTCATTCATCTGCTCGGCAGCAACGTCGTCTGGCTCGCGCTGGAGAAACCCCCAGGCGAAGACACGCCTGTCGGCGGTCCGATGCTCTCGGGTCAGAACGCGGCGAAGTTCCAGGCAGGCTGCGACTACGTCTTCTATCACCGCAGCTTCCAGGCGCAGCCGAACACTGCGCTCCAGTGGGAAATCCGGACGAAGAAGTACCAGAACTACCAAGCGGGTGGACGCGATGAAGGTCGCTTGTCTGATCCGCTCGGGTACGTGCAGGTCAACGAGGACGGCCAGGAGCTGTTCGTCCCCGATTGCACGTACCGCACGATGGCCGAGGCGTTGGGCATCTTGCCCACCGTCGCGGAAGCTGCTGCGGCAGCGGCTGCGCCCCCCGCAGCGAACGGCAAAGGCAGACCTTCAAGTCCGTCTGCGTCGTCAACCCCGTCTCAACCTGGACGGAGCACGCCCAGGTAACGAGAGTCTGTTCGAGTCACTGAAACTGCAACCACGAAAGAGAGAGCTACCATGGCCGATTTTGTCGACTACATCAGCATGAATCTGGGCGATCCCTCCATCACGGCGCACGATGGCCGTTCTCAGCGCATCGAGCCGGGAACGTACGACTTCGAGATCGACAAGGCAGTCTTCGATCAGTCCAAGAAGGGCAATCGGACGCTGCGTGTCACCGCGAAGGTCGCGACCGACGGCAGTGAGATGAAGGGACGCACCCTCACGGGTTCGTACGTCATCTCCGATGACGAGTTCGCTCGTCGTCGCATGAAGGCGCTCATCGAAGCGTCGGGCGCTGTGCTCGACGAGAAGGGCGGCTTCGCGCGCGAGTCGCTCGTGGGCCTGTACTTCACCGCCGACGTCATCATCGACACGTTCGATGACATCGACGCGAAGTCGGGTCTGCCGACCACGAAGGAGTTCACGAAGTGGAACGGTGAGCGTGCGTACGAGGGTATCGGCGCTGTCGCGACGGCACCGAAGCTGGCTGCACCAGTGGCCACGGCGCCGGTCACGGCTCCGCAGGGTGGCCCGCGCCGCCCCGCGCCGCCCGCGAATGGCCGTCCCCCGGCGCGCAGCTAACGACCTAGCGCGTAAGCGCTAGTCGCGGTTGTTCGCTCAACACCGCGTGCAACGTGCACGCGGGCGGGTCAGCTACCTGCTACCGCGACCCATATCGATCGTCGACGTTCAAACCCTGTGTACGGAGCGGACAACACCAATGATCGAGCCAGTGCTGACTGAGATTTCCCAGAGTGTACTCGCCAAGCGGTACCTCATTCGCAACGCTCACCAAGAAGTCATCGAGACACCCAAAGGTCTGTTCAAGCGCGTTGCTGATTTTCTCGCAACAGCTGAAGTACCTGGCGAGCGCGAGAAGTGGGCGGCGATCTTCTACCGGATGATGGCCGCACGTGAGTTCGAGCCGAACACGCCGTGTCTCGTCAACGCAGGTCGACCTGACGGTACCGGCCAGCTCAGCGCGTGCTTCGTGTTGCCGGTGCCCGATTCGATGGACGGGATCTTCAGCGCGATCCGCAACATGGCGCTCGTGCAGAAGACTGGCGGCGGTACAGGCTTCAGCTTCAGCCGGCTACGGCCCGAGGGTGACTTCGTCTCGACGACGTCGGGTGTCGCGTCCGGTCCGATCTCGTTCATGGAAGTTTTCGACTTCGCGACCGAGCGGATCAAACAGGGCGGTGTTCGGCGCGGCGCGAACATGGGCATCCTGCGCATCGATCACCCGAACATCATGAAGTTCATCGCCCTCAAGCAGGGCGACGCGAACAAGATGCAGAACTTCAACGTGTCGGTGGCGATCACCGATGCCTTCATGCTCGCGCTCGAAGCTGGCAAAGACTTCGACTTGATCCACCCGGTCTCGGGCAACGTCGTCGCGCAGCTTCACGCCCCGACGGTCTGGGCTGAGATCGTCCGCTGCGCGCACAAGATCGGCGACCCCGGCTTGTGGTTCATCGATCGCGTGAACGCCGCCGATGCACTGTCCGAAGCGCTCGGGCCGATCGAAGCACCGAACCCTTGCGCAGAAGTGGCTCTGCGTCCGTATGACGCCTGCTGTCTCGGGTCGGTCAATCTCGCCGAGTTCTTCGTTGAGAAAGAAGCTGCCGGCAACGCACACAAGTACGGCAACGTCGTGATGCGCCACGGCTCGATTGACTTTGACCGGCTACAGAAAACCGTCCAGCACAGTGTCCGCTTCCTCGACAACATGTTGACGGTCAACAAGTACCCGATCCCAGAGATCCACGACGTCACGTCGAAGTGCCGCAAGATCGGCCTCGGCGTCATGGGTTGGGCGGATTTGCTGATTCAGTTGGGCATCGCGTACGGCTCACCGGAAGCGCGTGAGCTGGGCAGCCACGTGATGAAGCTCGTCAACACATGGGCCATCGATGCCAGCGAGAAGCTCGCCGAGGAGCGTGGACCGTTTCATCACTGGCCAGTCTCGAAGTGGGCCAAGCAAGGCCACAAGCCGCGTCGTCACTCAACGGTAACGGTCATCGCACCAACCGGCACGATCAGCATCATCGCTGGCTGCAGTAGCGGCATCGAGCCGTTGTACGGTCTGTCGATGACACGTGATCAAGCAGGTATGACGATGCTCGAAGTTAACCCGCTCGTCGAGAAGATCGCCAAGCGCGAAGGCTTCTGGTCTGATCAGCTCGCCGAGACCGTGCGCCAGACAGGATCGCTGGCTGACGCGCCTAGCGTCCCCGATCATTGGCGCGCGGTGTTTGCCGTTGCCAACGAGTTGAGCATGGAAGATCACGTTGGGATGCAGTCGATCTTTCAGGTCCACACTGAAGACGGTATTTCGAAGACGATTAACGTCAGGAATGACGCGACCGAGGCCGACATCGAGCGCGCGTACATGTTGGCGTGGACGAAGGGGTGCAAGGGCATCACCGTCTACCGCGACGGCTGCCGTTCGGGGCAAGTACTCACGGCCGGCGTTGCCGTCAAGCCCAACGACGTGCCCACCGTGGTCGCCCCCGTCGCAACTGCACCCGTTGCCGCGACTACCAAGCGCCGTGTACCCGCCGACGGCCGGCGCGCAGGCGTCACGCTGAGCCGTTCGACACCGTACGGCAGCGTCCACATGACGATCAACCATCACCCCAGCGACGGCGACCCGTTCGAGCTGTTCGTACGCGTCGGCAAGTCAGGCTCCGAGGTCATGGCGTGGGCTGAAGCGTTCGGTCGTGTGGTCAGCTACACGCTCGCGCTGCCGTCGCCGTTCTCGCCCCAGGCGCGCCTCGAAGAAGTCGCGCGGCAGCTCAGCAACATCGGCGGTGGCGACGTCTGGGCCGTCGGCATGGAGCGTGTCGTGTCCGCGCCCGACGCGATCGCCAAGATGTTGCTATCGCACTTGGGTATCAACGACAGCTTCAACTATGTCGTCGACGCGCCTCCAGCTACGCATGCACCGATGCCCATGCACGCGCCTGCGGCACCTATCGTCAGTGCTAGCACCGTCAACGCCGCTTCGAATGGTCACGTTCGGCCCAAGTCGAAGTCGCTGAGCGATCTGTGCCCGGCATGCGGCAAGGCGACGTTCATCTACCAGCAGCGCTGCGGGCTGTGTACGAACTGTGGACACTCGAAGTGCTGAGCTGATTGAGCTGATTTGTCGTTCACCGAGAGCTAGCTGTATCACTCGTCTTTAGGGAGGCGAGCCACATGACCCGAGAGCTGGAGATGCATGACAGTCGTCGCTGAAGCTGCGATCGACGACGAGCCGCCGCTGATCATCCGCGGGTCCACGGCTGGCGCCAACTGTTTCGACTGCCCGTTCTCATACATGGGCAAGCCGAAGCAGCCGGTGACTGGCGAAGGCTCTGAGCGCGCGATCTGGATTATCGTCGGCGAAGGTCCTGGTCAGAACGAGACCGTTCAGCAGCGTCCGTTTGTCGGACAGACGGGCCGCATGGTCAACGAGGCGCTCGCACGCATCGGCGTCAAGCGTGAGTCGCTCTGGATGACCAACGCGACCTTGTGCCAGCCACCGAGCGGTTCAACCGAGCTAGAGAAGCGGCAAGCACGCCAGAGCTGCGCGCCACGCCTCAAACAGGAGCTGGCGCAGTTCCCTAACCGACCTGTTGCAGCGTTGGGCTCGATCGCGGCACAAGGTTTCTGCGGCGAGAAATTCTCGATCACGCAGATGGCCGGCGCGCACTACGAAGTCGACGTCGACGGGTCCGGGACGCTCCGGTCCGTCATTCCGACGACACACCCCGCAGCGATTTTGCGTGGCGGCAGTGGCAAGGGCGGTGGTGCACACACGAGCGACCTCGGCTTTTGGTCGTTGCTCTACGACCTGAAGAAGATCAACCTCCTCGCACGCGGCGCCGACATCAAATTCACCGACGACATCGAGTTCGAGACGGAAGATTCCGTTCGGGCCGAAAAGCTCGTCGAGGATTTCGTCCGCGAAGCTCGCATCAAGCGCGCGTTCGCGTGTGACACCGAGACGTACGTCGATGACCCCAAGCAGCACTCCGCGCTGCAAGCCGCCCACGCCAAACTCAGCGCAATTGGCCTCGCAACTGTTGACCGCGCGATCAGCGTCGCGTGGGCTATCCTGACGCCGCGCGCACGCCGTCTCATCGGCGCGATCCTCGCTGATCCTACGATCACGAAGACGTTCCACAATGGTCTCTACGACGTCCCGGTCCTGAACCGGCACGGCTTCACGGTCCAGGGCCCGCAGGAAGATACCCTGCTCCTGCATCACAGCGCGTTCCCCGGCTTGCCTCACGACTTGCAGCGCGTGACGACACAGTTCTACGCGATCTCACCGTGGAAGGCCGAGCACCGGCACGGCCAGGGTGACCTGATCGACCTGCTCAAGTACAACGCCCGCGATACGCTCGCGACGGCGCGCGTCGAGGCGCCGCTGACGATCGTCATCAAGCGGACGAATTCCGAGAAGACTTATGAAGTCGACCGCGCCATGGCAAAGGCCGCCGCGATCATGCACGTCCGAGGCGTACCCATCGACAAGGACGTCAACGAACACCTCCGGGTTGGCTTCCGTACCAACGTTGACCGATCACGCAGTGAGCTGATCAACAAGGTCTTCGAGCCCGCCATCAATCCAATCTTCAAGGAGCGTCTCGCGTTCGAACAGTCGCGGCGCTGCCGCAAGCAGGACCCGCTCGATCAAGACGAACGTATCGATAAACGCATCGCCGAAATGGACAGTGGCAAGAAGCCGTTCAAGTTCATGATCGACTCCGGTGATCATATCGTTGCGTTCTTGAAGGCCTGCGGTGTGCCGTTGAGCTTGCAGACGTCGAGCGGTCGGATCTCGACGAAGAAGGACATCCTAGAAAGCTTCGTGCACCACCCCGAGGTCCGGGCGCTGCTCACGTACCGTGAGAACGCCAAGCTGCTGTCGACGTTCGTCGAGCGCATGTTCACGCGCGAGTATGCGAACGGCAAGGTCATCTACGGGTTCTGTGACGAGAACAGTCGCTGCCATCCGCGCTGGAGCGTTCACAAGATCACTGGCCGCTGGGGCTCGGAGTCGCCGGGAAGTCAAAATTGGCCCAAAGCTGACAAGAAAAAAGGCCGACCGAACCTGCGCACCCAGGTCATCGCACCGCACGGGCGCGCGCTCGTGGCCTTCGATGCAGCACAGCTCGAAGCGCGGATCATCGCGTTGCTCTCGGCTGACCCGTTCCTGCTCGACATCTTCGCGAACAAGCGCGACATCCACAGCGAGTTCGCCCGCATCGTCTGGCCTGACTTCGATCAGAAGCCTGTTGACGAACGGAAAGTCCTACGCGACATGATCAAGCGGCCCGAGTACGGCGCGTTCTACGGCGGCGCCGTCGACACGCTGTGGAAGGCCGTCGTCCGCGACTACCCGAACGTCACCATCGGCATGATCGGCAAGATGGTCGCGATGATGAAGACCAAGATGGGCGGCGTCACCGCGTGGCACCAGCGCATGATGCGCGTGGCCGACACGGCCGGCGAGGTCCGCAGTGCGATCCTGGGGCGTCGTCGTTGCTTCCCGCTCAAGCAATTCGAGCTGTCCGAGGTCGTCAACTTCCCCGTGCAGAGCACAGGCGCGGACATCATCAACCTGGGCTTGATGGACATCATGCCGCGGTTGCCCGAGGACGCGTTCCCGATCCTGCAGATCCACGATGCCGTTGTGTTCGAGTGCGACGAAGACGACCAGGATCTGGTCAAGCAGTTGGTGATCACGTCTTTTACGCGCGATGTGACCTACGAAGGCGTGACGGTGAATTTTCCCGTCGACGCGCGTGCTGGAAAATCTTGGGCCGAGGTCAACTGATGCGCCAACGTCATTCCTTTCAGCACTTCATCGACGTGCCCTTGACCATTCGTGAGCTGGCCGGCGCAGAAGAAATTGGGCGTTGTCGTTCCGATGCTAACGGCGCGTACAGCGACGGCATCATCGATCCGCACCGCCAACCCGTCGACATCGACATTCAGGGCGCGATCGCCGAGCTTGCCTTCATGAAGCACTACAAGCTGCCGTGGACTGGCCGGTTGTGGACGCGCGAGGAATGGGCTCTACGCCGTGGGGAGGGCGATGTCGGATCGATCCAGATCAAGTCGGTGCGTAAGGCCACGCACAAGTTGATCATCCCAAAAAAACACGCGCACATGGGTGACTACCCGTACGTGCTCGTCTCGTTACACAAGCTGCCCATCGTGGTGTTGGCGGGATGGTGTTGGGGCACGTTCGTGATCCGTGACAAGTGGTGGGACGAGACGTTGGACGTGCCTGCGTGGGCCGTTCGACGCGGTTCGTTGTGTCCAATGGAAACGTTCAAGCCGTCACACTTTTTTGCTCTGCAAGCACGATGACCACAGCGATTTTGAATTCTAGGGGAATGACATGAGCAGCATTGATCAGATCGACCGCATCTTCGAGGACTTCACCGGGGCGCTAGCCGGCATCGTCCCCAACTACGCTCGCCGTGAGGGCCAGGTGAAGCTTGCACACGACGTGAACGACACGTTCGAGCGCGGCGGGATTCTGCTCGCTGAAGGCCCGACTGGCGTCGGCAAGTCGCTGGCGTACGCGGTCCCGGCGATCTTGCATGCACTCAAGACCGGCAAGCCGGCGTTGATCGTCACGGCCAACAAGGCATTGCAGGATCAGCTCGCCGAGAAGGACCTGCCCCTGCTCGCTGAAGCGTTGCAGCCGCTGATCCCAGGCGGTTTCCGGTTCAAGCTGCTCAAGGGCCGCGCGAACTACCTCTGCCAGCGTGAGCTGGCGCTCTACGACGGCGGCGGGCTTAGCTGGCCGAAGGACATCGCGAATGAAGGTGAGGCGATCAGTGCATGGGCTGCAGCTGTTCCATGCTCTGGCGATCGCAACGACGCACCCGTCGGTATCTCCGACAAGGCCTGGCGGATCGTCTCGGTTGCAGGTGAGAACTGCGATCACGGCGCCTGCCCCAACTACGAGACCTGTCACGCCGAAAAAGCTGCGCAGGACGCGCTCTACGCGCACGTCGTGATCGCGAACTACGATCTGTTCTACTCGAAGCTCCTCTACAGTAAAGACCCGATGTGGCAGAAGTTCGGGTATGTCATCCTCGACGAAGCCCACGAGGCGGCTGCCATCGGCCGGCGATGCTTCGGACGGGAAGTCACCGAGTGGGCGGTTCGTCGTCTCGCGACGGCTGTCAGCGAAAAGCTCGGGGAGCCCGAGCTGGCCAAGCAGCTGCGCGCAACCGTCGCGCCGCTGTTCGAGAAGATCGCGACGTATGCTGCGGGTACCCGTGGAGGGCGGATTCAAGACCCGGGGTTCATCGACGTCGATGACCTTTGCGAAGTCCTCGACGAGACTGCTACGGCCGCAAAGGGAGACTGCGGCGGCTGTCTCGACGGCGAGATCTGTGCCGTGTGCATGACGCGGACGAAGATCAACGAGCGGGCCATCGAACTGAAGCGCGACCTGCTCGCGTTCGTCGGCCAGGTCGACGACACGACCGCATACTGGCTCGACAAGCCGATGGACGCGGCACGCATCACAGGTGCGACGGTGAAGCTCTGTGCCGCGCCCTATCACGTCGGGGATCAGCTCAAAAAGCTCGTGTTCACGCAGTACCCCGCGATCGTGTGCGTGTCGGCGACGCTGACGTCTGGCGGCACGTTCGACTTCATCCGCGGCGAGCTAGGTCTCGTGGACCCGGTGATGACAGCCAAGACCATGACACTTAGGGTTGCAAGCCCGTTCGACTACGCCAAGCAGGCGCGGTTCGTGATCCCACTTGGGATCCCCTTCCCGACGCGTGAGTTCGAAGACGACTTCGACCGTGCTGCAGCGATCGCGCTGGAGACCCTCGTGCGGGACTGTCGCGGCCGTACGCTGGCGTTGTTCACGTCGTGGCGGCGGCTCAACTACATCGCAGGTCAGCTGCGGGACAAGATCGACTACCCGCTGCTGGTCCAGGGCGACGCTCCCAACAAGTTGCTCGCGCAGATGTTCCGCGAGCAGACCGACAGCGTGCTACTCGCGACCAAGAGCTTCTGGATGGGGCTCGACGTCTCGGGCGAATCGCTGTCCTGCCTCGTCATCGACAAGCTGCCGTTCGACTCGTTCGATGACCCCTTCGTCGACATGATGAAGGCCAAGCACCCGGACTCGTTCTACGACGACTTCTACGTACCTCGTGCAGCGATCGCACTCGCACAAGGCGCTGGGCGGCTCATTCGTAGCGTCAACGACCATGGCGTGTTCGTGTTGCTCGATCAGCGGATCAAAGCCCGGCGCTATGGCCGCGCGTTCCTGGCGAGCTTGCCGTTCAAAGGGTTCTCGCAGGATCTCGCCGATGCCGGTAAGTTCCTCAACGCGCGACCCGCGCGACCGTAACCAAGGAACATGACTATGCTGAAGATCGAGAGCACGAAGTGAGAGGCCAGTATGTCGTCCTCGAAGGCCCCGACGGCAGTGGCAAGTCCACGCTCGCCGTGATGCTCGTCAAGGCGCTCCAGAACCTGAACAAACCTGTCCGTGCGCTTGCCTTCCCCGGGCGTGAATCCGCCGTTGGCAACCTCATCCGCGATGTCTTCGAAAAGCGTACGACAATCAGCCCCGAGGCCATGATGTGGCTGTTCGTTGCCGAGGGCAAAGACATGGAGCCGCAGATCCGGCGGCACGTCTCTGAAGGCGACTGGGTCATCTGCGACCGGCACACGATGGTTTCGGGACTCGTCTATCAAGGCAAGATCCACGGCGTGGAGCGCGTTAGCGCCGTCACGCGCCCTGCGAATTTCATCGTCCCCGATCGAATCTACCTGGTCGACGTGCCCGCGAGAGTCTCACTGGAGCGGCGTACCGCTCGTGGCGGTGAACGCAACACGCTCTACGAACCGGATCAGGTCGAACAGGTCGAGGCGCAGTGCGCAGCCTACCGTGAGCTACAGGTACGGTTCGCGTCTAGCGTGACCCTCGACGGCACCAAGCCACTCGACGTAACCCTGCGCTGGATGTGGAAAGACCTGGGCCTTCCAGGCGAACCTACGACATGACTTCTACAGATGCCATCGCTGAACGCGCACAAGCCGAACAGCTCATGGCAGCGTTCGCTATCGTTCTCACACACCCAGCCGGCTTCGGCATCGAGCTGTTTGCGGACCTCTGTATCGACGGTCTTGAAGATGGCCGGTTCCGCGTCGCGCGCTACGACAACACCATGCAGATGACGTCCGAAGAGCTATTCGACGACGCCAATGCCGCGATCGCCTACTACCTCGATCTACGTGACGAGCTACGTCTCGGCACCGACTATGAAAGCACCAAGACGTGAGCATGAGCCGCGGTACACGTGATCGGCTGTGGCATAGCCTGCTCGAACGCAGCGTCGCTGCACCTAATCATCGTTCACCGCGCGTAATGCGCTGGCTGTTGTCGACGCTGGTGCTCGTGCTTGCGCTGTACCTGTTCGCGAAACTCTAGGGGAGTTACATGATGACCGTTCAAGAATCGAAGCCCGACCCGCGACAGGTGGTCGTGCCCGGCACCGAGCCGCTGGCGCCGCCACGTGCCCACTGTACGCCGCCGCTCAAGTGGGTTGGCTCCAAGCGTTGGCTCGTTCCGATGCTGGCGCCGATCATCTATGAACGGCTTGCCGTCACTGGGGGTTGGTACATCGAACCGTTCTTGGGTGGTGCAGCCATCGCGCTCGACCTCGGGCTGTCAAACATGCTGCTCAGCGACATTTGCAAGCCGCTGATCAACATGTACCAGGCGATCCGGAAGACGCCTGCGGCCGTCGCGTGGGCACTGCAAACACTCGTCGATCGCGGCACTGACAAGGAAAGCTACCTGAAGGTCCGTGCATCGGAGCCTCCCAGCGTCGTGTTTGCGGCTGCGCGGTTCCTCTACCTTAACAAGTTTGGCTTCAACGGCCTCTATCGTGAGAACGGTGACGGCAAGTTCAACGTTCCGCACGGCGGTGACCGCTCGCGCGCGAGCTTGCCGGATGAGGACGCACTCGCGGCCGTCTCACAAGCGCTCAAGCGCGCAGACCTCCGTGTGGCTGATTTTCGCGAGACGATCGCAACGGCGCAGACCGGCGACGTTGTCTACGCCGATTCGCCGTACTACGACACGTTCAGCGGCTACACAGCCGGCGGGTTCACCGAGGACGACCACTTCGCGCTCGCGGCGGCACTCACCGAAGCACACAACCGCGGTGCCATCATCATTGCCTCGAACAGCGATCACGAGCGCGTTCGTGAGCTATACGCCTGGGCGCGTGTCACGCCAATCAGCGAACGCCACGTCGTCGGCGCCACTGCCGCGCGTCGCGGGTTGCGGCCCGCAGTTCTGATCACGTCAGATGCAAACCTCCTGAGGACGCCATGAGCATGCCGCGCGTGATCATCCGTGACGATAACCACGTCTTTGCCGACGGCACCACGCTCAAGACCCTGCGTGACGCTCTCGTCGCAGCGTCATTGACGGGCATGTGGCACATCTCCTGGGAGATGGCGCACCGTCACGGAGTCGAGAAGATCTTGTGCATGGGTTGTGGCTGCCTGCTGCCGACACAAAAAGGCACGTACATCCAGCGTGGCGGTCGCGCCATTCGTGTGTGTCCGGCGTGTCACGGTCGACTGCGGACACCGCTCTAACGGCTCACAGTCGTCGACGGTCCTGCCGCAGCCACCAGAAGCTCGTCACACTGTCGAGCGATGCTGGGTTGACGATTCCTCGCGACACCACTTGCCGGGTACTGTCTTCAGACAGATCGAACAGCGTCGCCAGCTCGCGGTATCCGTACGACCAACGGTTACGACGCGATGAACGTACGTGACCATCTACAGGCACGATCAGGTTGTCCGGATGGTTGTTCCACGGGTTTTTATCTACGTGTTCAACTGCGCCCGAGCCGATGACACCGAAGATCACGCGGCAGAGCGGCGTGTACTCACGGCCAGTCAGGATCATGAAGTGGTCATCGACGATCTTGGCGAACGGTTGAAGCGTTCCACCGTGAAGTGCGCAGAGCCCCGGTTCCATCATCGTGGCTGGACAGCTCGGGTAACCGCAGCGGTACAAATCGAACCGCGGCCAGCGCCCTCGCCACTCCTTCAATGTCGCCTGCCCCTTGAGGACTTGGACAGCTTCGTCATCAGTGAGCTTCTGTGATCGGCGCGTCAATGCCTCGGTGATGTACAGCGCGGCCGTGCGAGCATCGGTAGTCGTACGGAGCTTTGAACGCGTGGTTGCGGGTGCCTCGGTCGCAGCGGCTGCAAGATCATCGAACGTGAACAGCCGACTGGGACCACGTTCGCGGTGCCGGTGCTTGAACACCTTGCGCGGATTTTCGCGTGGTTTGAGGGCTGGCATTGTTGGAAGGCTGCGAGTGTAGCTTCAATCGTGGTTGTTAGGTGCATGGCAACATGACGACGATCGCGGCAGCGATCATCTTGACGTCGGCGATCGCTCGTGGGATCTTCTTGAGCGAAACACCCGTCGAGAAGGCGTCGCCGACTTGAGGGATCAACCTCCAGAAAGAAGAATGAACATGGAAACCCCAACTCTGGGCGACGGTCTCGGTAAGCGTCGTCGCCGCCGCAAGCACATGGGCCAGCTGCCCACCCTCGTGGGTCGCCGTCGTCGCAAGGCCCGCGGGCTCGGTGGCCGGGCAACCGGCTGCAGCGCTGCCGGCGTGAAGGCCAACGGTCGGCTCAAGAAGGGCTACCGCTGGGCCAAGGGTCGCAAGAGCTGCGCGATCCGCGCGAAGAAGCGCTAAGCGCTCCTCGGCGCTAGTCCTACACAGAGGCCACGTGCGATAGCGTCGTACGTGGCCTTTGTGCTTCCTACTCCAGTGATCAAAGGAACCGCGCATGGCCGCCAAACGCAAAACTTCATCGCTTGCTGCCGAGGCTGATCGGTGTGGCCTGTCCGTCGCGACGTACGCGCCTGGTGACGGCGTCACGCGCTATCGATTCTACGACGGTCCCACACGGCACAAGCAGGACTATTTCGGTCCTGGCAACGGCATCTATACGGCACTGGGCCGGAAAGACGCAGAAACCTTCATCGCCGGTCGGTGCAGCTGCCCGAACACGGGCTTGGGACGTCGGCGTAGGCGCTAGATGGCGACGTATCGACTGAAAGTCTGGGTCGGACCCGTCAACGTCGTCGAGTGGGGGCGTAAGCTACGGCGCGCCGGGCTCCGTGTGCCGACCACAGGCACCGAGCATCTCTACGTCGACGTCAACGCTGAGAAGCAGCATGGCTGTGCCGGCGCCGAGCACAACATGCGTGCGGCGCTGATGCGCAAGTACAAGAAGGACTGGCGGCTTCGCGCCAGCTCGTGTCAGCTGCGCGCGAAGAGGCAGCGCTAGCCATGGCGCGCCGTCCCGCATTCGAAGACCTGCCTGTTGGCGCGTGCTTCGCGTTCGATGCCGGCGCGAAACGCGCGACCCGTCGAAAAGTCGATGCACACCACACGATCCTGATCCCCGGTGGCAAGCGGCCGATGCCGCTGCACGATGTCGAGACACCTGTCACGCCCACGGCGTGTCCCACGAGCTTTGGACGACGTAAGCGTCGTCGTAACAGCACCAAGAAGAGGAACCGCTGATCATGGCTAAGCGTCGTCGCAAGAAGTCCCTCGGCTCATCCGATCGCTTCGTCGTCAGCGGTCCCGCGCACTGGAAGCGCAGCTTCCATAACTCAGAAAGTGCCGCGCTCGCTGCAGGCCACAAGTGCTCGAAGCAGTTCCCGAACGCGATCTGCAAGGTCACGCACGGGCTGCCGGGCATGCAGAAGGTCGTCGCCGAGTGCAATCGCAACGAGTGTTGGAGCACTGGCGGCCTTGGCAAGCGCTGTCGTGGCAAGCGCTGCCGTCGGAAGGGAAAGCGCTAGTCATGGCGCGCAAGTCAATCAACGACGTTCGTCCTGGGGACCGTGTCACCATCGTCGATCGGTTCGGCAAGGAGCGCACCGGGCGCGCCGTGATGCGCTCCAGCCACGGTGGCTGGGTGCTCAACATGGGTGGCAAGCACGGGACACCGGGCATCGCTGACGAGCGCAACATCGTCAAGGTCAGCGCCAAGCGGAGCGGCCTCGGCAGCTCTGCAGCTACACACACCACCGAGGCTTCACGGGCATCGCGCGACATCGAGTACGCCGCGGCGAACACTGTCAACAAGGCGCGCAACGGTCGCTGTACGGCTGCGCAGATGTCCTACGCCGAGATGCAGCAAGCGATCGGGCGGTACGACGCGAGCACGCACGCTGGCGGCAAGGCTTACAAGCCCGCAACGGCGATCAAGGATGCAGCGTACGAGTTCACGATGCACTGCGTGCGCGATGACGCCGGAGCTGCGATCGGGCGCCGCCGCCGCAAGAGGAGTCGCTAGTCATGGCGAAAGGTCGCTACAAGCCTTCCGTCACGTCGATCTGCAAGATCGGCACGGTGGCACACAACCGTTCGTTCACGGCCAGTGAGCTGCGTGAATACGTGCAGATCAAGGATCGGAAGACGATGCTGTCGTGGCTCAAGCGCAACAAACTCATCGGTTGGACGGCAACAGGTGGACCGGGACCGGAACGTTACCAACCGACAGCCAAAGGTTGGCGCATGATCGAAAAGGCGTGCGCTAGCTCGAAGGGAAGACGCTAGTCATGGCCGCGATCATTCCACATCTCGAAGTTCCCGAAGACGTCACGCCGATCGAGCGCGCTTACGACATGTGCGTCGGCTCGTTGAGCGGCGACGAGTTCGGTGAAGATCATCCTGCGTGTCCTGCACCACAGGCTGTTCTCTCCGACGCGCATGCCGGCCTGCTTGGGCTGGTCTTCGTGCGCGAGGCTGTGTTCGAGAGCTTGCAGGATCTGCAGTTCACCGTGCACCCTGGCAACATCAAGGACAAGGACACCAGGAACGTCTACCTCGTTCTCGATCGGCCAATCGGTCCCGGTCCCGCATGGAATCCAGCGACGGATCCCAACGTCCAACAGTACAAACTCCTGTCGTGGACATCGAAGATGAACGCCCCGAGCTGGAGCATCCCCGCAGGCGCGCCCCAGATCGGCGGTGCATGCCCCGGTGCCATCGCGGGACAGTCGATCGCACCGCCCGGAGATCGCAGCGCGAATGCGCGGTTGGTCAACATCGGCCTCAAGCGTCCGCAGAGCACGCCCGTCAATCTCGCGCTGGCGATCTGCGAGCAGTGCTACGCGACCGGCGGGCAGTACTCGACAGGTCAGGTCCAGTTCGCTCAGACACTGCGCTTCCTGTGGGCGCGTCAGGCGATCGACTTCGAAGTACCTGCACCTGACGGTAGTCGGTCAACCGCGTTCATCGAGACGATGGTCTACGCGATCAACAACGTCGACTACCTGCTCAATGGCGGCACCGTCAAAGAGGAGCAGGCCATCACCAACCCCGAGACGGGTGAGATCACGATCGTCGAACAGGTGCAACCACTGCCACCTGAGCCAACAGGTCGACGGTTCTTCCGCATCCATGACTCAGGAGATTTCTTCAGCCCAAAGTACCTGAAGCAGTGGAAGCAGATCGCAGATCGGCTACCGGACATCACGTTCTGGGCGCCGTCGCGGATCTGGGCCACGAGCTGGGGCATTGATCTTGTCAACGAGATCAATGCGCCGCACGCGCGCAGCGCCAACAACCTGATCATCCGTCCAAGTGCGTACGAAGTGAACGCAGCTGGTCCGGAGAATCTCGGTCCCGGTTGGGCAGGTGCGACGACGGTTCTGCAAGTCGAACAGAACCTCGGCATGGAACCCGAGCTGGAGCAGTACGTCTACGATCGCGCGAAGCGGTTCCCGCCGAAGATGACCGGCCCCGACCTGCGCTACACGTGGAACTGCGTTGCCGAAGGCACGCGAATTCACGTGCAACAGCAAGGGCTCGTCAACATCGAGAACGTCAAGATCGGCGACAGTGTTATGACACGTGACGGTTGGCGCGACGTCGTCCGTGCTGAACCTCGCGGTGTCAAAGCCACCCTCGTCGTCGAAACAACTGGCGGGCATCGTTTGCGTGTCACACCAGATCACCGCCTCGCGGGCGCTGAAGACTGGATTGAAGCAGGCGAACTCGTCGAGGGTACAAAGTTGATCGCTATGCCCGAAGATGCAGGTGCTTCACACGAAACACCTGTTGCGGTATCGGAATGGGATCGCACCTTTGATCGTCGTGGGGCAGGTAGCACATCGACCGTCGCAACGTTCCCTGAACACTGGACGCGCGATCTCGGGGCCGTCCTCGGCTACTTCGCAGGTGATGCACATTTTCGCGCTGACGGTTCTGTTGAAGTCGGTGTTGGTGCCGCAAAGTTGATGGATCTCCAAAAGCTCGACCACGTCATCAAATCGTGGATCGGCTACGGTGCGCGCTTCGATGAGCGCGTGATGGCTGCGAACGATCTTGTTGATCATGAACGGGTCGCGCATCGTGCCATCTGGTCAAGTGCACAACTCACACGGTACCTGCACGCGTTTGGTTACGGTCACGGCGTTGGTTCATCGGCACGGCGCCTTCCCACGGGACTTCTACAAGCACCACGCAGTGCACAGCTCGGGTTCCTTGCAGGATTCCTCAGCGCAGACGGGTCCGTGAAGGTGCGTCGCGAGGGGGGTGGTGACGTCTGCATGTACACGACCTCTCCGGCACTTGCGACGGAGCTGGGGTTGTTGTGGTCTTCTCTGGGCGCGCGATGCTCGTTCTCGGAAGTGCACCGCGAACCACACAAGACACTCATCACGATTCTCGGTCGTAGTGCTGCCGCGCTTCGCATCGCACAGGAAGCCCAAATTCTGAACGATGAAAAGCGCGCAGTCGCCGCTGCGTTACAGGTTCCGGAACGCACACGTACGCGGACTGTCGCGGTTCGGCGAATCGTGAATGACGGGCTCAACGTTCCCACATGGGATCTGGAAGTCGCTGGAGAGAACCCTGAATTCGTTGCAGGCGGGCTCCTCGTACACAACTGCCAGGCGTACGCGACGGACGACAAGGGCCACACGTGCCGCAAAGCTGTTGCCCCGCCGGGTCTCGGTGGACCTGACGGCAAAGGCTGTCGCGCGTGCTGGATCGCCCCGAACGAGATCGTCAACTACTCGTTGCACTGAAGGAGTCCACCGTGGCGAAAGAAAAGAAAACCCCCAAGGCAAAGCTCGATACGTCCAGCGTGCCGTGTCTGCGCGTCGTCGTTGGTGGCAAGCCCGGCAAGACAGGTCAGACCGACGCCAAGGCCTGTGCGATCGTCGGCGAACGCCGTGGCGGGGAAGGCGGTTGGGATCTCGCGCGGGAGTACCGTTCGACGAGCAAGACCGTCGACGCTGTCGACGGCAAAAACTGCGGCGAGACTATCGTCAAGTCGGGCAAGGACAAGGGCAAGAAGAAGATCAAGAAGTGCCCCAAGCCGTGCGCAGGCGCGCTCAAGCGCAAGGGCTGCCCCGTACAGCTCGCGTTCGATCAGGGTCAGCCGTTCTTACGGTTCTGTACCACCGAGAAACAGGCAGGCTTTCGCGTCGACGTGACTACCCCGGCCGAAGCAGTCAAGCAGGCCAATGCGGCGTGTGCGGTTTGGCGCCGTGACGGTCACGCCGTCCCCGTGCCACCAAAGAAGGGCAAGCCGCAGCCCGACCGCTGGGTGGGCAGCTTCGCGAAGCACTTTCCACTCGATACGCCGCTGCGCGGTGGCAGCCGTAGCAAGTAACGATCGCGTCCGCGATCATGGTACGTTAGAGCACCCGAGGAGCCGACCCCAATGCCCCATGTCTTCACACTCGAAGGTCCGGACCTCAGCGCGATGCCGACGTTCTCGTACCCGCCAGCCGGCTCGCCGCTCGCGCCAAGTCAGTCGATCATCGGTCCGACCCGCGTGGCCACCACGGTGTTCGGTCCCGGCGGCACGCCCATCATGTACCGACGGCGCTATCCCGCGCGGGGGCCCATCTGTAACTACTGCGACCCGAACTACTACACCGTCGCCGATGGCGGGCAGCAAGTGATCCCGTACCAACGTCAACAGTTCGGTGACGCGCCCGGTGACGCGCCCGACTTCTTTGCCAAGCAGACGCCACTCGTGGCGGGCTTGATGATCCTCGGCGGCGCACTCGCAACGGGCATCGTACTCGCAGCCGGCGGTGTTTGGTTGTATCGCCGTTCAGGTGATCCAAAGCGCGCAACCGACCCGATGGACTCGGACTGGTAACGCCACTACGACCCGTTGATCGTGTGCGCGATCGGGTGTAGTTTGATGTCACCTCGTCGCATTTTCGCGACTCCGGTCACGGTCTAGGAGGACATCATGGGTACGAAGGCAGGCGCACTTCTTTGGAATCGGCGACGCATCACGTTGACCAACTGCGTCAACACGACGATCGACACGGGACTCACCCAGGTCAACAAGAGCTTCGCGGGCATGTCTCCGAACGAGCCGCCCCTCGGCATCACGATCGCGCCGCCGGGACCGCCCGACGGATCCCTTCCTGCTTCGCGCGTGCAGGTCATCCCGCAGGCGCCGCTCGCAGCGTGGTCGGTCGTCACGCACGGTGAGCCGTTCGTCGACCCAGCGGACGGGACTGTCAAGGTCGTGTTCGTTGTCACCGGGCACACGCCCGTCACGATCAACGTGCTGTTCTGGGACCCGCACTCGATCGTCGGACCGGGTCAAGCCTCGACCTACAATCCGTCTTGCGCCATCGCCAAGAACTAGCTGCCAGGCTGCTGAGCCTTACGTGCAGCGTAGTTCGCGAACTTGACGACGCGGTCACGCCCAAGGAGCGCCCAGTCGGCGTACTTGACTGTCCGGTACGCTGCAACGCCTGCGTTGCCAGCGCTGTGCCCTGCGAGCGCACAGCGCAGTCGGTCATCGACGCCAAGACTTTGGCAGTGCTTGTCGTTCATCCACGTCACCAGCTCTTGTGCACCCGCACGGTAGCCGTATGCGACGTCGGTGCGCATCTTCTGGCATTCAGCCCACGGCACGTAGCCTCCGCTTTGCAACGGCCCGCAATACCAACTGGGACGCGCCTTCGGCGGTTTCGTAGCGTATGGCCAGACGCCTGTCTTGCGTGCGCAGCTAGTCGGATCCTTGGACGCGCACTCCACGCGACTCAAGGCACGCTCATCGAAGCGTGACTCGACGTAGGCGACACCAAGCAAAAGCTCGACGGGAAGCGCGTATTCAGCGGCTGCAGCTGTAGCGGCCTCGACGTGAATGCGTGCCTGTTCTGGCGACAGGTTGAATGACATCGCGATGATGGCGGCGATCAGGGCTTCGAGCGTCATGGCCGCGACCCTACTACGTGCTGCATGGACCGAAAGCGGTGATCGCGCACACGATCGGTGATAGGCTAACCACGTGTTGTTCGCCTCTCATCAACCTGCACCCCTGCCTCGTGTCTGGTCGACTGAAGCCGAAACTGATCTGCAAGACCGGCTGAGCAGGTTGCCGTTCTACGCACCTGCCGGCTTCGGCGGTGTCGCTGAAGACATTCAAACGATCCTCGCGAAGGGTCCGGAGTTGCTCACCAAGGCTGTCGGGATCCTCAACCAGGCTGGCCCGCACTTGGACACGGTCATGGGGATCGCCAAGGATCCAGCGTTGCCGCAAGTCGTCAACCGCCTCAAGACGTTGAAGGCGCTTGCAGCGGCCAAGGCGCCACCACCCGTACCCGGTGCACCCAAGCCGCCGCCGTCGACAGACTCAGGCATCAGCAAACTGGTGCCTGTTCTCGATACCGCGATCTTCCTCGACAAGCATCCCGCAGCGCAGTTCGTACTCGATCATCCTGTACTGGTCGGCGCAGGTGCCTTCGTGGTGCTCACCGGCATCGGCTTCGGCATCGGTCGCTTGACCAAACGCTGTCGCGCGTCATCTGCCAGCGTTGGCCGGCATTATCAACGGCGTTAGTTACGCCGAGACCGAGTGGCGGAATTCGAGTGCGACGATAGCCGTTGCGTTGGGTTCGGCCATGATCTTGAACGCGATGCTCGATGCAGCACCTTCAGCGCTCGCGTCGACAGCGACACGCGCGAACGAACGCGGCGTCACCAGCGTTCGCATCGAGGCGCTGCACAACAGGTAGCGACAGGCTGCATCCGCATCCTTCAGTTGAACAGCTCGCTCGACGTACGTGCGAAGCGGTCCACGCGTGCTGTCGCGGATCAGGTCTTCGCGGCTCAGGGTAAACTCACCACCGTCAGGGTGACGCTGTACTTGAGCAGGTTCGGAGTCGCAGATTCGCGCTGGACTTTCAGTGTCATGTTGCCCCCTAGCCGGTCCGTAAAGGTAGACGAGGAAGCAACTACGGTACCTATGATCGTATGTACGATCAAGCACCTGTACCGCCGAGACTGCCCGCTTAGAGACCGATGATTTCAGCGTGGAGGTAGAACCACAGGGGTCGATCGCGTACGCGATCAAGCGATCGCCGCTCGCGTTACTACGCGTTTTGCGTTACCATCGAGCCATGCATGAGCACCCTGGCCGTGGAAGCGGTTGTCGCCCGGTGAGCAGGCAGCGCTCGGCCGCGAGGTTCGTGCGGCGATCAGTGACGCTGAAGACGTGGCACGGTCAGGCTAACAGCTAGCCGTTGTTCTTCGCGACAAACGACCGCGGCATGAACAACTCTTCGAGCGTCCGCGGATAGATAACCAACGGCGTCTCGCGACGCGCTGTCTCGATAGCGACGGCACAGGTCTGGCGCAACGTTCGGCAGATCGGGATGTTCGGGTACGAGAGCGTGAACCGGCGTTGCAGGTACGGCCCACCCGTGAAGCCGCGCTCGATTCCGACCGTGACCTTGGCGAGGCCGACGCTGGCCTTCACCACCCATTCACCCAGCTCGAACCGCATCTGTGCAGCGTGCGTACGGTTGCAACGGTGTGTCGACTCGCGCGCGCACCAGAACAAGATGACGCCGTCACGCGCAGCACGTTCGAGGAACAGCTGCTCCCACGACAGGTGCCGTTCGACACCGCCACGGAAGTCAGGCCCACGCGCAGACGCGACATGAACGTCCGGCGCCAGCTCGCCTAGGATATCGATCGCCTCGGCCTGCCAGTTGACCGAGCCCTGAATCGGACCCGCCAAGTACACAAGCGGCCCGTCGATCTGAGCGAAGACGTCGAGGTCAGCTTGCGGCGCTGTGAACACGTGGCGCGGCATTCTCGCAGGATACCACTCAAAGGGCAGCCCGAATTACGGTACGCTAAACCGATGCTCGCAGCAGCGATCCACCTCGGCGACGTCGAGCCGTACCAGCAAATCCAGCCGTACTCGTGCGGCGCCGCTGCCCTCAAGGCCGTGATGGGTCACTGGGACGAACCTGCCGACGAACGGGATCTGATCCGCGAGGTTGGCGTCGACCCCAAGACGGGCTCGACTTGCTATCAGGTCGAAGCAGCGGCCCGCGCGCGAGGGTACTGGGCGCAGACGCGCCAATTCGACTCGATCGACGAGCTGGAGCAGTACACGTCGCGCGACGTGCCCGTGATCCTCGCGATCCAGAGCTTCACCCGGCCTGGCCAGGGGCACTTCGTCATCGCCACCGACGTCAAGCCCAGCCTCGTCGAGATCATGGACCCGAACGTCAAGGGTAACCGTCGGACGTTGACGCGTCACGAGCTGGACAAGCGCTGGAAGTTCCGCGATCGCGTCGGTGTCATCGTCATGACACCGCAGAAGCGTCAGCAGTTCGGCGAGGTGGCGCCTGTAGTGACGCGCAAGCGGACCATCGCGTACGCGATCACGGGCGTCGTCGTGCTGCTGGCCGCTGCAGGCACCGGCATCGTGATCTACCGCCGTCGCAAGCGCTAGCTCGCGCTGTTGGTATCGGCGCCGCAGTTACGGCAACGCAGGTGCACGCGCTGCCCGAGCTTGCCGAGGATTTGCTGCGGGCCACCGCACAGCGGGCACTGTTCGTCCATGTCGGCGATGACTTCCTCGTCGGCGAGTTCATCGACCAGTTGCACAGAGATCGCAACCTGCTCGTCGAACGCGACGAGGCGGTCGTCGTACATCGCTTCGAGGACTTCCCCGGACGCGACCTCGGGATAGTGCGTGCGGTACTCGTCGAGCGTCATCGCCGCGAGCGCAGCACGCGAGATTGGGATCTTCATCGGCGACCTTCTGCACCCATCACGGCACGTACACGCGCGGCGAGCGTCGGAACGTCGTCGAGGAGTGTGAGCGCCGCGAAGTTGTTGACGCCGCCCGTGTAGTCGCGCCGACCCTTGCACGTACGGATCAGGATGCCCGTGTCGGCGCCGCTGAACGGCTGCGAGACCTGCACGTAGACCTCATCGTGGTGCAGCGTGATTTCGCCGGACACTGCAATTCCGCCCTTGTTGGAGCGGACATCCATGCCTGTCCGGTTGTCACCCAACGCTCCCACCGGTAGTGCTCGGATGAGTCCAATCGCCATCGTACAGCTCGTCATATGTGGGAGCCTCCTTCGTGACGCTCAGCCCGAGCAAACTCCGAAACGAGTTGAACGGGTAGAAGCGCCGGTTGAAGCGGAACACGAACTCGTTCAGGTACGCCTGGAGGTGATCGGGCGACACGCCGTGATGCGTGCCGTTGATCCACGTCTTGAGGTTGCTGAACACGAGATGGATCACGGGCAGGTAGTCCTCGGTGACGCCCGGCTCGCCGCGCTCGGGACACGCGAGGTGCTGGTAGCCGTGCCGTGCCAACCCCGCGTAGCTCTGCGAGCCGTCGGTGACGACCATCTCCGTGAGGGTGTCGACGTTCGCGGCGATGAACCCGCCGCACGTCTTCGCGGTCTTGTCGGGGATGACCGCAAGGCGCAGCCGGCCCGCGTAGCGACCGCCGCGCCGGGGCTTCGCCTTGGTGTGCCGGTAGTCGTCTTCGGTGTCGATCTTCTCGATCTTGCGCTGCTTTACCTCGACCGCGCCGATCACACGGATCTGATCAGTGACGCCGCGTCCCTTGCCGCGCGTGCGACCGCCGACGTAGGTCTCGTCGACCTCGACGTGTGCCCGAGCGCCGATCGGCCCGCTCGTGGTCGCCATACCGGCACGGAGCTTGTGGAGGATCTGGAAAGCCGTCTCATAGCGCGACAGGCCGAGCTGGCGCTGCAACTGCACAGCGGACATGCCGGGCGTCTGGCTGGAGATCAGGAAGGCCGCCCAGAACCACGTCGAGAGCGGCGTGTGGGTCCGCTCCATGATCGTGCCGGCGGTGAGAGCCGTGTCCTTCTTGCAGCCCTTGCAGCGCAGCACGCCGGGGCGCGCGGAGAACCGGAACGGCTCGGCGGTGACGCCGCACTTCGGGCACTGGAAGCCGTCGCGCCAGCGGATCGCTTCGAGGTACTTCGCGCACGCTGCGTCGTCTGGGAACATCTTCATAAAGCCGGGGAGCGACTCGGGAAACTTGTCGGCCATGCACATAGGCTACCGACCCTTCGCGATCTGTACGCGCTCTCGGTGCGGAGTCTTGCGCCAGCCGTTGTCGAGGATGCCGAGCGTCCGGCACTTCTCAGCTTGCCAGCGCTTGTCGAGCGAGAGGCACGCTTTCCCGGCATCAGCCCCACATTTGGGGCAGACGATCGCGAGCGCCTTGTCGACCCGCCGAGCCTCGTGGTTGTACTCGTCGGAAAACTCGGTCGTCGTGAACTTGGTGACCGTGAGCACGTCCCCGATGCAGACGCCGTACTCCTCAGGATCGGCGGATTTGTCAGTCCGAGTGCCGGCAAGCAGGTAGCGACGGTAGTTGGTCTCGGTCATCCGAAACAGGCCACCGTGATCGTTGACGAATCGATAGAAGCGCTTCGTCATTTAATCCGCCTCGGGTGGAGGCATTGGGACCTTGCAGACGGCGCACAAGTGGATCGGTGCGCCCTTGCGATCCTCGCCAGACACCCATGCCGTTCCGCGGCACTTCGTGCACTGCAACTGCCCGGGATGGCGACGGTCGCACCCCCTTCCGTTGCAGTAGCAGGGCCTGACGAGTCGATCGGCCTCTGCCTTGGCGTCGCGCTGAGTCGACGCGTTGTAGCTCACGGTCTTTCCGTCGCGCACGAGCCGGAAGGACTGCGCGGTGACGCAACTAGAGTAGTTCGGCGTGATCCGCCAGCGACCGTCGTGGGACTCCACGAAGCCATCGACCGAACGTTTCCATCGCACGGGCACGGGCTAGCCCCCCACCAACGCGTTCGCGTAAGCCCGCGCCTCGGCGGCGGTATCGAACTTCTTGGTGCGCTTGTTCGGCGTCAACAGTCCGAGACCGGACGTCTCGCTCCACGAGAGGACCCATTTGCGTCCGTCGTACTTGCTCCAGACGCTCTCGTGGCTGAGGCCCATACCGTACTTGTGGCTGATGTAGAGCCCGCGGCAGATCTTCTTGAAGACCACATGCTTGGCACGCGCGGCACGCTCGCGATGCGATGCCATCTTTTCGGAGTCCGTAAGTGCTTGATTCGACATTTGAGAGGTCTCCATGCTCTATACACTAGCCACGGATGCGATGGGTGTCAACCGGATAGGCATGGGACATCGAACGTGTTCGGCTCCAGGCGCAATTCGATGATCGCGAGGATGCGAAGGCGCGACTGCACCGTCGCGTGGAACGTCCGCTTCTGAGCTTCGTTGTACGCGCAGTCGAGCTGCCAGTTCATGCGGCCCTTCATGGCTACACCGTCCCCGACACTGCGCACTCGCGGCCGACGAACGTCGCCGCGTGGCGAGCCTTCGCCTGGACCTCCTCAATCATCACGAGCAGCTGGTGCAGCTCGCCAGGCGAAACGTGGAGCGTACCGAAGCCGGGCACGGTGATCTCCAGCGCGGGCAGGATCTGGTCGCCGTGCTTCGCGTTGTCGGCTGTGTTCGCGTGCAGCTCACCCTCGCCGATCCCGAAGCGGTGCATCGCCGCCGCGGGGTTCGGCGTGCCGTTGTGACCAGTCATCGCACCGGGATCGGGATAGACGAGTAGACGCGCCTTGAACGGCTTGAACTCCTCTTTGGTCTTGCGCTTGATCATCATGGCTAGCCTTCCTTCTGCGGCACGTACTTGACGCGCTCGCCACACTTGTCGCACTGGAAGCCCTCGTGGCCGAGGCCCTCTTCGAGCCGCGAGAGCGTGAGCCGGAACATCACGCCGTGCAGGCGCTTGGCCTTGTGGCATGCCGGGCAGCCGACGCCGACCGGCTTGCGAACGATCGTGAACGCCTTGGTGGTCATGGCTACTTGCTCCTCTGCGTGTGGTTGAGTTGATCGGTAACGTGGTCGTGGATCGTCGCCAGCTCTTCGAGGATCTTGCGCAGTGCTGCGAGACGCGCGTCGTGCTGTGCCCGCGCGACGCTGTACGCGTCACCGTCCTGCACGTAGTAGTCGCGCCCGTGCGGTGCGTTGTTGGCGATCACGTCGATTGCAGCCTGAATCGCCGTGGCTTGAGCGTGCAACTGCGTTTGCAGTTGCTTGCCGCCTGTGCCGTTCAGGTGGACCGTCGGAACAGCGACCTTCACGACGCACCGCCAGTCGCGCGCTCGACGTTGGTGGCGACGTAGCCGTTCCAGTGCGCGAGCAGACGCGCCGCGTCCGTGATCTCACCCTGCGCTGCGAGACTGTGCTCGCCGAACAGGCCGCCCGTGAACACGAAGCGATCGCCGCGCAGCTCCGCGCGCATCGCGAGGCCGACCGAGCGATCGGTGTACATCAAAAGACCGTGCCCGCCGTCCGGCGAGTCGGTGGCGTTGCCGTCGAAGCCGTCGACCGAGATCTGGCAGTAGTTGTGACCCTGACCGGCGTGGATGCGCGAAGCGAGCTTGGGAACGTTCATCGAAGACTCCTTGGTGGGGGTGACGGTGACGACGAAGATAGAAGCGATCAGCAGCGCACGGCGCGCAACGGCGCGGACCGCCGCGCGCAGCGCCTGGCGCACGAGGCGGGCAGCCTTGCGGGCAACGCGAGCGAGCGCAGCAGCGGCCTGCGCCTTACGCAGGGACGCCTCGCGGGTCAGCGCGCGGGCGATGACACGGCCGATCGTCGCGAGGGCCGCGAGGCCCTGCTTGGCCATGTTGCGCGCCGTGCGCGGCAGCTTGACCTCGGGGAGCGGCAGCCCCGCGCGTGCGGCCTGCAGGCGACGCAGGCAACGCTCCGAGACCGCCGCCAAGCGATACGCCTGGCGCTCGGTCGGGGCATCCTCCTCGACGCAGATAGCGCGGTTGTACTCGCGCTCCAGGCGCCGCACGAGGCGCGCATCGATCGAAGCGAGCGGGGCGGTCATCAAAGCAGTCATCATGAAAGGCCAGACGGCGCGCGCGGCGCGCCATTCAAAGCGAGAGTAAAAAAGGTCGATCCCGGATGGGATCGACCGGATCAAAGGATACGTTCGAGGGAGCCCGGCCCAGAAACACCCCGGGAGTGGGTCGATCCCAGCCGGGATCTGCCTCCCACGACCCCGAATTTCACCCTAAAAACCCCTGTTTTCATGCCTAGTTAGCAATTTACTCTCGCTTTGTTGAATGTCGGACCGGGGGTCCCGTCTCAAGGACATGCGCAACAACTACCCCGGAAGCTGCGGAACCTGCGGAACCCGCGTCGCTGCCCAGGCGGGCGAGGCGACCAAGCTGAACGGCCGCTGGATCGTCCTCTGCGCGGCCCACGGCACGTCCCCGGCCCAGACCGCGGCCAAGGCTGTCCTGGCGCTGGTCATCCGCCTGGTGCTCGCGGGCGGCCGGGTGCTCTGCGCGCCCGTCAGCCGCCTGAACGGCTCGTTCGAGACGTACCTGGCGGTCACCCGCTCCGCGGGCGCGTCCTACTCCAAGGCTGACAACGGCCAGATCTGCGACGTGTCCAAGGCTCCCGCGCTGATCGCGGCTCTCCAGGCGGCGGGCTTCACCTGCGATGTCTCGCCCGAGCTGGTTGCCTCGATGCAGGCGCGGGCAGCTCAGGCCGTTTCCGAGGTCACCGCGGCGCAGGGTCGCGCGGCGCAGATCGACGCTGCCCTCCGTGCGCGCGGCCTCTCGCTGTTCGGCTTCCAGGGCGTCGGCATCGAGTGGATCGCGCCCCGTACCACCGCGGTGCTCGCCGACGACATGGGCCTCGGCAAGACGGTGCAGGCGCTGTGCGCGGCGCCCGTCGGTGCCGGCATCCTCGTGATCTGCCCCGCCGTCGCGAAGGGCGTGTGGGTCCGCGAGGCGGCGCGGTTCCGTCCCGACCTGACGCCGGTCGCGCTGTCGGGCCGCGGGTCGTTCCGGTGGCCGGTCGCGGGTGAGATGGTCGTCATCAACTACGACATCCTCCCCGGCGAGGCGGCGAAGCAGAAGGGCTACCCCGCGATCCTGCCCGTCGAGCTGGCGACCGCGCCCGCGGGCACGGTCATCATCGCCGACGAGGCGCACGCGCTCAAGTCGTCGAGCGCGCAGCGCACCTCGCGGTTCCGCGCGCTGTCCCAGGCGGCACGCGCGAACGGTGGCCGCGTGTGGCTGCTGACGGCGACGCCGATCCTGAACGACGCGCCCGAGCTGTGGGCGCTGCTCCAGGCGATGGGCGCGGGGCGCGAAGTGTTCGGCGGCTACGACGCGTTCAAGCGCATGTGGAACGCGAACGACGGCCGCTACGGCGTCGAGTGGGGCAAGCCGACGGCGCAGGTCGCCGAGTGCCTCAAGAACATCATGCTGCGCCGCGTGAAGTCCGAAGTCCTCACGCAGCTGCCCGAGAAGACCGTCCGCACGATCGAGGTCAACGGCCTGTCGGCGTCGACCAAGAAGCTGTGCGACCAGGCGCTCGCGCTCCTCGAAGCGAACGGCGTCGACTTCGCGAAGGCGATGGCGAAGGTCGCGGCGACGGCGAACGCGACGCCCGGCTTCGAGCAGATCTCGGCGGCGCGTGCGGCCCTCGCGACCGCGAAGCTCGACGCGGCGATCGAGCTGGTCGAGTCGTTCGAGTCGGCGGGCGAGCCCGTCGTCGTGTTCTCGGCGCACCTTGCGCCGCTCGATGTCCTCGGGGCGCGCGACGGCTGGGCGAAGATCACGGGCGCAACGTCTTCGGAGAAGAAGACCGAGATCGAGAATGCGTTCCAGGCCGGCAAGCTCAAGGGCGTCGCGTGCAGCATCAAGGCAGGCGGCGTTGCGATCACCCTGACCCGCGCGTCCAACTCGCTGTTCATCGACGAGGAGTGGACCCCGAGCCTGAACCGCCAGGCGCAGGACCGCATCCATCGCATCGGCCAGTCGCGCGGCGTGGTCATCACCCGCCTCGTGGCGGCTCACGCGCTCGACCGGCGCGTCGCGGAGCTGCTCGCCGAGAAGACCGAGATCATCGAGGCGTCGATCGACGCGGCGCGCGCTGGCGCGACCGAGGTCGTGACGTCGACGGTCGCGACGGTCGATACCGCGGCGCTCGCGGCAGACACCGCGAAGATCGTGGCAGCGCAGGCGGAACTCGCAGCGGCGACCGCGGCGCTCGCGGCGATGCTGATTGACAACGACAAGGCCGACCCCACGAACGACGTCGAGATCGCAATCACCGAGGAGTGCCCGTTCTGATGTCGACGTCGCGCTACAACGACGGCTTCGACGACGCGCTGCTGTCGCGCCCACTCGCGCAGAAGATCATCCGCGCGCAGTCTGACCTGATCGAGTTCTTCTGCTTCGGCAAGACCCATCGGCCCGAGGAACAGTCCAAGCGCGACCAGGCGCGCGCGACGCTCGACCACCTGGCGAAGACCTGCCCCACCGTCTACCGCGCCGTGATGCGGCGCCTCAAGAACCCCTGACCCGATCACGATCAAGGAGCTGTCATGAACACGAACACCGTCACCGCTACGAACACCGCTCTCGACATGCCCGAAGGCCTCAGCGCGAAGGGTAAGAAGGCCCACGCGATCATCGTTGAGTTCCTCAAGGCACACGAGCTGACCCACACGGGCGGCTGCACGGCATTCTACTCGCCGACGGCATGGCGCACGCGTGGCGAGGAGTACGGCAAGAAGTCCGAGCTGATCGTCGTGTACGACGGCGGTGATCTGCGGCCGGCGTTCTCGATGGACGCGGCATACAACCTCGATTGCGAGATCTACCAGGAGACCGGCAAGCCCAGCGCGACGCCGTACACGCTGTACGAAGGTATGCAGGCCAAGCTCCGCGCGGCGGGGTTTCACGTCGAGGAGTGCACGGGCTGGTACGCGGCGGTGTACGTCGCGTAGCAAGTCGCTCTTGCTTTGAATAGTGCAACCGCGTACAACGTTGAACCTACAAGGACAAACCACCATGCGCGCACGTGAAGTAGGCGGCTACGAGCCCGACGACAAGGACCAGACCGAGCTGATCGAGCTGTGGTATCTGTCGCGTACGGCGTTCGCCGGTCAGACGGCCGAAGCGATCGCCAAGCACGGCTCGATCCGTGGCGCGCGCATCGACTGGTGCGTCGCCGAGTTCCTCAAGAAGCACGACGGCGAGCCCCACGAAGCACGACGGCGAGCCCCACGTCGCGCGCAAGTGGGTCTACGTCTGGGCCGCCGACAATCTCGGCCTGATGGTCGTCGAGGCCCGCAGCGTGACCGTCAAGGACGCTTGGGGCCACGAGCACGTCGTCGGCGGGTTCGGCGACGTCGGTGGCTCGAAGCGTTCAACCGATCACGAGAAGGGGTAGGTCATGTCGAGCATCGTCCCCCGCGCACGCGTGGCACAGGCGCGCAAAGGAAATCAAGTAGCCATGGCTAACCGCAAAGCGAAGCTGTCGAAGTACACGGTCATCATCAAGCGGCAGATCGAGCACGTCGCGACTGTCGAGATCGAAGCGCGCACCGCTGAGGAAGCGCAGCAGATGGCCGAGAACGAAGTCGACAACGCAGGCTCGAACTACTGGCGTGAAGGCGACGTCATCAGCCAGAGCGCGAAGGTGAGGGTGATCCGTGGCGAATGACGCGCAGGACTTCATCGACGAGATCAACAACGTACCGCTCACATGCGAGCTGGAGTTCACGCGCACGTGGCGGATGACGATCACGGCGAAGAATCAGAGCCACGCCGAGGCCATCCTCAAGCGGCTCGTGGACGAGCAGAACACAAACTCCCCGCCCGAACCTGCGACGGTCGGGGCCATCCTCAACGTCAAACCGGAGTGGTAGCTATGGGACGCCGACCGAAGTGTTCGAAGCCTGATCACAAGTTCTGGTCGGTGCCTGAAGTCCTGCCTGGCGGCGCACGCATCGAGAACGTTCGCGCAGCGATCCTCGCCGCGAACACAGCTGGCGCGCACGAGTTCAGCCGTGAGATCGCTGCTCAGTACATCCGCTATCTTGGGGCCGACGCATACGACGTTCTGCTCGCGCTGTCGAGCTTCGAGCCCGCGGTTCGGCTGCCTGATGGTACGTTCTGGGTCAAGCCGGAATAGGCCGATCGCTCTTGCGATAACACTCTTGACAAGTCCCAGCAGCGATCCTAATCTCAACTGGTCGCCGCCACGATCGAGCACGAGAAACCCTAGGGAGCTATCAGAACCATGTCATTGTCATTTGCCCAAGCCAAGCAGGCCCTGATCGCCTGCGTCGACGCCAAGATCACCCCGCTCGTCGTTGGCCCGCCAGGCGTCGGTAAGACCGCACTTTTTCGGTCCGTCGCGCTCGAAGTCAACCTGCCCTGCCATGAGCTGCTCGCCAGCAACTGCTTCGGTGCAGAAACCGCATTCGTCACGGATCGCGGCGTTCGACGGTTCGCTGACTTCCACGACGGTGATCGCATCAACGTCATCTCCCATACCGGTGCGGTACAAGCAGCGATCGTTCGACACTTCGGGCAACAGTCCGTGTTCGCCGTGACATTGCAACGCGGTACCACGGGCGCGCCAACGGCGGTACGTACGACACGTAATCATCGCTGGCATCTCGCCGACGGCACGCAGACGACGGACCTCCAGGTTGGCGACAGGTTGGCGTCTGCACCGACCATGTTCTCGACGTTTGACTTCGAGCGCGCGTCTCTTGAAGAGCGCCACGCATGGCGTGCAGGATTCGTGTGGGGTGATGGCGCAACCTACGTCAATCACGGCAAGGAAAGTGGCGTGCGCCTGCGCTTGTGCGGCAAGAAGGTCACATACCTGAATCGCTTCACGCGGGACGGCGACTTCCGTGTAGCTAACGTGAAGGGCTTGGAGGGCGACATCATCGTCACTTCGTTGGAGCACTTCAAGCGCCTTCCGGATCCCGATTCGACACCGCTCCCGATCCTCCGTGCGTTCGTACGCGGGTTCGTCGACGCCGACGCCTCCAAAGCAAGGAAGGACCGACACGTCAACACCACTCGTTGGCACCGGCTACAGGTCACGGGTGATGCCTCGATCAAGTTCGTCCGCACGGTGTTCCCTGCCGTTGGTCTCTACATTACGGGCGAGGTAGACATGACGGGTACGGCAACCAACTACGGTGCCCGTACCGCAGCTACGGTACGGTTTTCGCTCAGTGAAAACCTCGATACGGTGCAGGCACATCACAATGCGGTCTGGCGTGTGCGCGCGATCGAAGATTTACAGCAGGTGGATGCCGTGTGGTGCCTCGAAGTCGAGCACGATCGCAGTTTCCTGTTGCCGTTCGGTGTCGTCACCGGAAACTGCGACGCCGTCGACATCGCCGGCCTGCCGTACATCGTCGACGGCGTACTGCGCCGCGCCCTGATCTCGCAGATCCAAGCCTGCGTCGAAGCACCGGGCCTGTTGTTCCTCGACGAGTTGACCAGCGTCCCGCCGAGCGTCCAGGCACCGCTCATGCGCCTCCTGCTGGAGCACTATGCGGGCAGTACACCTCTCCACCCCGAGAGCTGCGTCGTCGGTGCCGCGAACCGACCCGAGGAGTGCCCCGGTGGCATCGAGATGTCGGCTGCCAGCATCAACCGCGTCATCAAGATCGTCGACTTCATGCCGACGCTCGACGAGATTCGCGCGTTCTTCGACAGCGTCGGCAACCCCGAGACGCGCCTCCACGAGGAGTTCCTCGACTTTTCCGCGACCCTCAGCGTCAACAGCGACCTGCTCGACATGACGCCGCCCCGCGCGGCCATCGACGCAGGTGCCCCGTTTGCGAGCCCCCGCGCCTGGGAGCGTGGCCTGCGTGCGTACGCGAGCTACTGCGCGAAGGCCGGCGTCGGCTTCAACGTTGGCAAGGACGAGGATGACATCGGCTACGCGATCCTGTCCGGTGCGGTCGGTGAGGCCAAGGCCATCGCGTTCCTGGCCATTCGCAAGATGCGCAAGCATCTGCCGTCGATCGACGACATCCTGCGCGATCCCGTCAAGGCGAAAGTGCCGGAACAAAAAGATCGCCAGATCGCCGCGGTCGGTCTGCTCGCACGCGTCGCCGACAAGGACCTGTGGGCGTCGTGGATCTACACCGAGCGGCTCCTGCCTGAGATCAGCGCGGCGTGTGCGCGCGTCCTCATGACACGTGTTCCGCAGGGTGCCTCCAAGTGGTTCCAGTTGGGCAAGAAGGCACAGATCGACGGGCTCGCCAAAGTTCGTCGGGCGATGCAGTAACATGGAGCCGGTGATGGAAACCGACGAGGAGTTTCGTACGCGCATCGCGAACGCCTACGGCATGTGGGGCGCGTTTCTGTCTCACGTGATGGAGTGCAGCGGCAAGGCACTCGACGAAGCCGCCGAGCACGTCAAGCTGACTCGTTTGTCCAGGAGCACGTCATGACGGCATCGAACCCCATCCCGACCTCGAACGGCAAGCGTGCGACGATCGATCCCGAGGTCGCTGCCGCGCTCGTCAAGCGCTGCAAGGCGCAGTCGATGGCCCTTGGCTGGAAGTTTCCGTTCTTCCTGCCGTCGATTGCGCGCGTCGAGTTCCGCGCCGACAACCGAACCGGCACGGCGTGCGTTGACCTGCTGGGCATCATTCGCGTGAATCCTGCGTTCGCAGCCAAGCTGAAGGACGCCGAGCTGCAGTTCGTGATCGCGCACGAGCTGATGCACCCACTCATGCTGCACCACGACCGGCGCGGTCATCGTGACCCGCTACGCTGGAACATCTCGACCGACTTGATCATCAACCGGACGCTTCAAAACGTCGCGGACCAAGCCGGCGCGGGATCGTTCTCGATGCCGATGGACGACAAGGGCAAGCCGATCGGCATCATGGCCAACGAAGACCAGGCCGAGATGACGGCCGAGCAACTCTACAGCGAGCAGCCCGAGCCGCCCCAGTGGCTCAAGGATGCATACGCGGCCGGCATGGTGCCAGTGGCAGCTGGTTGTGGGATCGAGCCGGGCGACGGCGAGGGCGACGGCGAGAGCGAGGGCGCAGGCAAGACCGATGACCAGCTCAAGCGGGAGTGGCGCGAGTGTGCCGCCCAGGCGCAAATGACCGGCCGCCAAGCCGGCACAGCTGAGGGCAACCTCCTTGCTGAACTACTCGACGTTCCACCGCCCAAGGTCCGCTGGTCGGAGGTCCTCCGTGGCGCGCTGTACCGGGCAATCGCCGAAGCGGGCCGAGATGACGTCGCCTGGTCACGTCGGTCGCGTCGGAGCACCACCGAGATCATCCTACCTGGCGGCATCACGTACCGTTGCAAAGCTTCGGTTGTTATCGACTCATCGGGCTCGATGTCTGACGAGGATCTAAGCCGCTGCGTCGCCGAGACGACGTCGATCGTCAACAACTGCCGGGTTCCAGTGTTTCTCGTGGTCCACGATCACGCCGTGCAGGAAGCCTGCTGGATCCGGCCTGGGGCCAAGTCGATTGTCCACGCCAACATCAAGAAGCGCATGAAAGGCCGAGGCGGTACGAGCTTCGACGAGGCCTATGCGCGGGTCGAGAAAGAGCCCGGCAAGTTCAACGCGATGGTGCACCTGACCGACGGAGAGGTCTATGATTGGCCTGACAGGCCGGCGTCAGTGCGACGCTTGGTCGTCGCGCTCGTCGGTTCGTCGTGCAAGGACCATGTACCTGCCGACGCACGCGTGATCGAAGTCGAGTTGTAACCCTGGTGCAGAGCTGCGTCGGTGACTACCTAGGGAGCTAACGTCATGAGCAAGAGCAAGAGCAACAAGAACAAGAGCGACGGCGTCTTTCACTTTCGACCGGGCTGGTTGATCGTCGATTGCTCCAGTGCGAGCGGCGGCATCCGGTACGACCGCGAGCTGGTGAAGGAGAAGTCGATCAACAAGGGTAACGGCGTTCAGGCCGACCACAAGACGCGCAAGACGGTCGATCACGTCGAGTACTGCGCGGCGGTCGACGCAATCGTCAAGAAAGTCGACTACGTACTGCGCAAGCACTGCGCACGTACGGCGATGGGCTGGTTCGCTGACAATGCAGCGCTCCGTAAGGTCAAGGTCGAGATTGCTGCGATCGTCCGCGAAGCAGACGATCTGAACACGAACGCGGCCAAAAAGGCCAAGTCGGAGCGTCGCGCAAAGATCAGCGTGGCACCGCTCAAGCTCGATCCCGCGCACCCCGAAGCCGTTCAGGAGATTGCGCACACGATCCGCGGCATCCTGATCGAGTTGCGTGATGCGCTACGTGGTGGCGACCTCGCGTCCCTACACAAGCTCCGCATCCGGTCGAAGAACCTCGAACGGCTTGCGATCGGCTTCCAGAGCGACGCAATTCGGTTCGCGTTGGAGCGCGTGCCCGAGGCGGCAACCGAGATCCGTGAGGCGGTCAAGGATGCCACGCGTGCTGCCAAGAAGAACAACGGTGAGGACGCGGTCGCGATCGAGGAAGCGGCCACGGCTGCCGCCAAGCAAGCCGGCGCTACGGTCGACATCGAGTCGATCGAAGCGGCGATCGCGCACTTCATGGACTCGCCACTCACGTCGACGGTCACCGACGACGCGGCGGCGTAACCCGTGAGCGACATAAACGACAAGCCCGACAACGCCTGGCTTGTCGAGGTGATCAACCGCGCCAAACAGAGCGAGCTGCCACAGCTCGTGCTGTCGTTCGTCGACGGCGACGAAGAGCCGGCCGAGTCGGCTGCGTCGATGGTCGACGCTATCGAGCTGTCGCTGTTATCGCTGACGGGCGACATCACCGAAGAGAAGCTCCGCAACGCGCTGCGGTCCGTGTCCGAGCCCTACGCCGAAACGATCGGCACGAAGTGGGAAAGCGTTGCCGATGCAATCCTGGCCACGTTGGAACGGTTGTCGCCGGATCCCAAGAATCACATCTTCAACAGCTGGGGACGCTGACTGTGACGCGGAAACTGTCACACACGCAGATCCGGATGCTCGAAAACATTCGCGACGGTCTGTCACCCACTGCGCACTGCAGGGGCATGTCCGAGTACGGCGGCGCCGACGGCACGTGGCGATCGCTGGTGCGCCGCGAACTCGTCGCGTGGGAAGGTGACGACCTCGTGATCACGGCGCTTGGACGCACTACGCTTCGAGATCTGACCTTGCTACATCACTCTTGACTTGCAACGCGTGTAACGCTATCGAGGGAGGGACACATGCCGTTCTCGCGTCATACAGGCCCCGAGATCATCACGGACACGCCCATGCCGCCGTTCGGCGTCGCTGAGGCGCTTGTCGACAAGACCGAGCACGGCCCCGATCTGTTCCGGTTCTGGCTCTTGAGTCACACCGACGCGAACAGGGTCGCCGGCTCCCGATTCTGGCGCACGGGCGTGCTGCGCGAGTGTCTGCCCAGTGCAGACGAGGCGCTGACGTTCACCGCGCTCGGGGAACGTCTCTAGTGACCCTGTACAAACGCAAGAAGGTCGCCTCGATGCTCAAGAAGATCGTCAAGGCAGAGCTGACCGATGCCTGGCTACAACGCCGGCTGTACGGCGGCCTTCGACATCTCGCCAACCAAGCACAGCAGATGGGACTCCAACCCGAAGACGTCTTGACCGACAACGGACGCGACGCGTTTGTAGTGATCGCGCGCGCGATCCTTGGAACGCGTTGGGTCGGGCCTGCAACACCGTTGTGCGCCGAGTGGAAGACGGTCATCGAGCTGGCGGCACCAATGGTCATGGAACGTGGAGCACTTGCGCTGTCATGACGTTCGAGCGTGAAAATCGTGTCGGACACCGTGGCGGCGCCCTCTGGCGGTTGGACCTCAGCACGCGCGAGGAACAGAACTCCAGGCGCTCGCGACGGTTGATCTTGGAACCGTATGCGGTGCCGTCACGTTCGTTCATTCGCGCTTGGATCGAAGAACAGCGGCCGCGGTACCACTGGATCGTCGACAAGATCGGTCAGAAACCCAAGGGTCACCCGACCTACGTCCTCGACAACATCGAGGTGCCGAACTCGCAGTACACCGTCGAGCTAAAGCACTCACTGGAGTTCACGGTTGTCGGTGCCCTGGCGCAAGGTCACCTCGTCGGTGACTCTGCGGCGAGCGCAGTCCACAACCTGTTCTGGCTACGCTTCGTGCAAGACGACGAGGGCCTTACGTACCTGCACAAGCACGCCTCGAAGGAGATCGGCAACTTCTACGCGCGCGAGCGCCTGCTCGAATACACGCGGCACTACAGCGATGGCCGCTATGACGTAAGGAGCGCGATCGAAGACGTCATGAAGCACGATGCGCAGCTGGGCGCGCGTCTCTGTCAGCGCGCGATGAAGGACGAAGCACTCTGCGACGCGATCGAGGCGCTGCTCTTGACCGGCGAGTCTGAAGAAATCCAGCACGGCAACATCCGTAGGCTCGTTGAACTACAGGCGACACCCAAAGACCGTGTCGTCGCAGCAATCGTCGACGCGACCCACAGCGACCACGCGTTACTTGGCCTACGGACCTGCCAGCGCATCGAGCACGACACGACACTCTTCGACGCGTTGGTCACGGTCGTGGGTACGGACGCATCAACAGTAGCGCGGCAGAAGCGCGTCCGCGCGGTCCTGCGTGAGCACAAGACGAAGAGGGCTACATGAGCGACGATCAAGTGAAACTGTTTGTCGTGTACCTCGGAGGCAAGGTCGCCGAAGGTCGGATGGGTGAGGACCATGAAGTGGTCATCGTCGTTGCCGGCGACGTACCCGCTGCACGTAAAGCTGCCAAAGCAAAGTGGCGCGGCCTCGGAGATCCGCACGTGGACGCCGTGCAGGAATTGGACGTCGTGGACAAGCACAAGGTCTGCCTCGTCCATGTAACCGGCGAGGATCACGCACCCGTCGATTCCACGTGGGTACCATGAGCAACGACAACGAACCGATCAACCACCACACGCGTGCACCGCACCAGCCGACTCACGCCGTGATCGTCGAGGGTGCGTACGACCCGAGCGTGCTCGGGAAGATCGCGTACGAGATCCGTCTCATCTGCAACGGACCCGGCGCCGTCGAACTACGTTTCACGCTCAACGGCATGACCTACGGCGCCATGCCGTTCGACAACTTAATCAAGGCTGCGACGCGCATCGATCCTGATCACGCCGTCGGCCCCGAAGCACAGATCCAGCAGCTTCGTCGCGAGACCGCGGAAGCCCGCGCCGAAATGTACGACTGGCAGGCGCGTACTAAGCAATTGGAAGAAAAGTTGCGCGCGTTTGAAGAGGCTGCGAAGGCTTGAGTCGTGACGAAGCCAGCGCTCATACCCTTCCGTGATCCACGGAACGTCGTTGGCCTTCTCACCGACGTGCTTGACCTTGCACTTGCAGGCCCGGTGCTCGCCAAAGCGTCGGCCGACGCCGACGCCGTGAACCCGACCGCGCGCGCGCGCGACCTGGGCCGTGAGTTTGCGAAGGCGCCCCGGACCGTACTCAACGGCTACAAACGCAAGGGCTCGTCGGACTTCTATCAACGCGTCAAGACTGCCCGCGAGAAGTTGCCCGAGGATCTGTGGGGATGGGACAAGCGGAAACGCGAGCTGCACTCGACCCTGCGTTCACTCAGCGAACGCGGACTCAAGATCATCATGGCCGTCATGGAGGATCTCGACAGCTGGGAGAAGTTCACCAAGCCGTGGACGGAGAGCGACGGGAATTTTGGGATGAGCTTGTCCGCACGTAGCCATAGCTACGGCAGCGCTCGAACCGTCGATCCCGCGTGGCCGCGCGAATGGGAAAGTCATGTCGCTAGCGCCACAGAGCTTGGCGTTGACCGTAGCGCGATCTCGGATCTCGACGTCGAGTGGCGCTGGCGTGACCTGACCGATCGCAGTCACCGCGGCAAGAACATCAAAGCCGCGTTCGAAGCTGCTTGGCTCGTGGGCCAGTACAAGTTCGCGTTGGAGCTGATCAGCCAGGAATTTGCATGAAGGGTCGACTCGCCAAGACGCCGTGGCGCCTCGCGTTGGAGAAGCGTGCACGCAAGCAAGTGAGGCTGGTGCAGATGGCGCAGATGCGCCTTGTCGGCAAGACGTTCGACGAGAGCCGACTGCCAGCGCATCACGTGCTTGGGATCCATCTCGGACTCCTGGCGCTTTCGCACAGCTCGCCTGAAGTCGTCGACGTCCGCGAGCGCGCACGCTGGGTGCTGCACTGGATGTTCGGCTACATGCTCGAACAGGGCTACGTTCTCGAAGACGTCGCCACCGAGAACGGCCTTGCCGCACTCGAAGCCGTCGCTGTCATCGCCGGCACGGCCAAGAAAGCGCGCGAGAAGCAGCTCAAGCTGACAGGGGGCATCGTGTACACGCCCGACGGCAGGGCGCTCGATGCCGCATGGCAAGAGGTCTACCAGAGCGCACGGACGTTCATCAGCGCACTCGATGGACTTGCACGATGACTCCGTACGTCAACCAGTTGCTCGACAAGGCGCGCTGGCGCCGCGAGCTTGAAATGCGTGCCAAGGAAGGCAACACCATGTCCGAACGTCTGACAGAAGCACTACGTACCGAGCTGCGTGAAATCCTCGATGCAGGCGGCAAGCCGTTCGATGAACGCGTCGCGCGGCAGGTTTACGACTTCGCGATCGCAGCGAAGGACCTGCTCATGGCGTCGGCCAAAGGTGTCGACGCGACGATCAAGACGATCGCGGACCTCAACGGGCCAGTCGAGTCGCTGACGTCACCGGACGATCCCGTCCCAGCCGAGCAGGCTAGCGAGACGTTCGGTGCGCGCATGATGCGCGAGATTTTGGCAACGTTGCCCATGCTCCTCAAGAAGCCTGACGACCCGAAGCAGCTCGTGCACGCGCTCGCAGAAGCGCGTCAGGCCGGCATGGACGATGTCGTACGCGAGTTGGAGATCAAGCTGTTCGGTTACGAGCTGACGCGCGACAAGCCGACAGAAGAAGAACTGGAGCGGCTCACGCAGAAGTTCCTCGACGATGCGAAGCCGAAGATCGTCAAGAACGTTGCACGCATCGACGAGCCGCGGTGCGAAGAGAAAGGCCAGTGCGAAGACCTCGGCGGCCCGAGCGTGTCGTCCATGGGCGCGCACTTCGGCGCGACCCTGTTCGGCGCGCCACGTCAAGAACTGCCTGGCGCGCGTCTACGGCGAAGATCGTGAATGCGATCATGAGTGCCCTCATTCTCGGAGTCGATCGCAACTGCCTCGGTGCACCCAAGACGACCAACGGAGCGCACCCGTGAAGTGGTACATCCCATCGTGGAACGGTGACTTTCGGCTCGTCGAGGGCGCTGAAGGCGAGTCGTCGCTCCTGATCATGCAACCAACGCCCGTCGAGCTGAAGATGCTCGACACGTTCCTCAAGATCGCGCGGCGCAAGAAGTGGACGACCGAGAAGATCGCCGAGGACGAGGGCATCACGACGCGGACGATTCGCCTGGCCGCTTCGATCGAAGAGGCCGGTCCCGCGCTCGTCAAGATCGTCAAGCCCAAGGACCGGACGTTGACGGCCGTCGCCTTCAAGGACGGCAAGTTCGAGGTCGCCGAGACCGGCGGGCTTGCGACGCTCGTCGCGAAGGCCAAGAAAGAGGACGCGACTGCGGCGGTCTCAGTCGCACGTCCGACGCCGTGCTGTCCGCGCTGCGAGGTCGGCGCGATCGCGCCTGCGAGTGAAGTCCTGCAAGCGTTCCTGTCGCCTGAGGAGCACGAAACCTGGGCCAAGCATCGCGCCATCATGGTGACCGGCGGCATGTCGGGGCATCAGTACCTGCTCGCGCACCGTCACTCACCGACCGCCGCGCGGCTCGGGAAGATCTGCTACGACGCCGATGATCGGTTCGTGCTGCACTTCCATGACGTCAGTGTTCCGCCCGAGGAGGAAGTCCTTGCGGCCAAGCTGATCCTCGAACACCGCGAGGCGTGGTTACGCAACGAGGCCACGGTGCTGCAGCTCGACAGCGAAGGCGGGTGGCGCGACCTCGGGTTTATGCGCTACAAAAATCCGTTCGGCGATGCCAGTGACGGTCGCGGCGACGCGGCAATGACGGCGGCGTTCGGGAACATGGCGCCGGTCCTGTGGAAGCTGCACAAGGCGCTGCAACCATGATCGTCAAGGTTCAGATCAGCTTGTCCACGACCGAGGTCGAGCCCCAGGTCTTGATCATGGACGAAGAGCGCGCGTTCTTCGAGATCCTCGGGCTCTCGACGTGCCCCGAACTCGAAGACGTCATGGCCGATACCGGCCCGCTACGTCGCGCGTTCTTCGAAGCACGTGTTGTCGACAAGAAGCTCCAGCTGGGACGGCGATTGCCCGAGCAAGGCTGGTGAGCGCGCGTGGCGCAACCGAACCCACAGGAACTCGACCTGATGCTGACGATCGATGCCGTCGACGAGTACAAGCGTTACGACTGTCGCATCTATGCGAAGTGTCTCGACGTCGCAGCTGACGCGAGCTGGGATCAGTTTCACTGCAACAGCTGCAAGGCCTACGTGGCGCTGCCTATCGATGACCCGTCGCGGCGATTGTTCGCGCGCCTCGGGAAGCTGATCGCCAACAGGATCGACGAAGAATGAACCGTGGACGCGACATCGACGAGGCCATCACGTGGCTGGAGCTTGCCGCGCGCGTGTCACGGCTGCCGGCTACTAGTTTCCTCGCACGCCTGCGTGCAGGCGACGACACGCTGGCTGATGCGATTCTGGCCATCCTGGCGATGGGGCACAAGCCCGCTCAGCGTTCAGGACGCCGTTGCGGCCGCGCGTATGGTGCACGAGCACGTGCTCGCCAACGATCTCGAATACGAACAGTGGGTCGCGTCGCTGTGACGAAGCCCGATACCCACGAGTCGTGGTGCCCGTATGAGTACGTCGAGTGTGAACCGTGCACGTGCGACCTCGACGAGCGACGCGCGTGCTACGAACGTGAACATCGTGAACCGAACGCGGCCGCGTTGCCCTGCGCCGTCTTGAAGACCTCGAAGGCTGCGCGATGCCGCCAAACCTGACAGATCGTATCGCGATGCAACTGTTCCGCGCGACGACAGGTTACCTGCAATCCGCCTCGTTGCAGCTCGACAAGGCGGGGCGCGCGGTGCCTAGCGCCAGCTTGCAGTCGGGGATGTTTCAGCTCGCGTTCCAACTTGCGAAGCAAGGCCTCTCGCCAAGTGACCTCGACCGCCCTGAAGGTCGCGAAGCGCTTGAAGCGATCGCTTCTACGGTCGTTCTCAAGAAGGCGGCGATCGTGGTCACCTTGCTGGCGCTGCCTGACGAGTGGCGCCACGTCGTCAATGCTGCCTACCGCCACGCCGATCACTTCGCACGGAACGTACGGCCGTGACGGTAGTGCCGATCGCGTGAGCGATCGTGTAGAATCGGGCCATGGCGAAGAACTGGCCCAAGGGTGGCGCAACCACCGAACGATGGCGTAAGCGTGTCTCGAAGGTTGCCGAGTGGGTTCCTGTCGACGCGTTGCTCGCGTGGATCGACACCGAATCCGGCGGGCAGCCGCAGATCACGACCAGCCTTGGCGAACGCGGCCTGTTCCAGGTCCATCCCGATGAGGTGTCGTTTCTGGGGCTCACCGACGACGAGTTCCAGCGCCTGACGACCGACACCGATCTGGCGCTGCGTATCGGCGTCAGGATGGTCAAGCTCTACGCATTCCAAGCCAAGAAGGTCCTGAAGGCCGTCGGCGAGGACTGGCACGGCCGCGACTTCTGGAAGCTCACCAAGCTCTTCCACGGCGCGTTCTCGATGCCGTCGGTTGCCGTCAATGCGTTTCAACGCGTGAATGGCCGCGGACCGACCAACTGGCGCGAGCTGCAGGCGTTCGCGCTGGCAGAAGCTGCCGCAGGACGCGATCTCGCGCCCGGCGCTCGAACGTTGCGGTTGCTGACGCCGAACGTGTTCGCGAACGCCGAGAAGACTGGCGAAGCATCCGAGATCCCGGAATACACCCGTGACCGTGTGGCTGCTGTCGGTCCGTTGCTGCGTTCGTTCGGGCTGATGGTATAACGCTCTTGCTATGACACTGATGCGCCCACCTTCGACGGGCAATCTCGTGCGAGACCTGGAGGCGTACGTGGCGAACGAACGTGAACTTGGCGTCTGGGGCTATCCGCATTTCGTGCGGTACCTGCGTGCGATCATCGTGCGCTTGACACCGCAACCGCATCGCTGCACCGAGGAGGTTCTCGACGCTGCAGCGATGATTCTCGACGCAAACACGGGCGCGCTGCTCAACAAGCTCATCACGACACCGCCCGGTGGCAACCATCCGGCACGCATGGGCACGCGCCCCGAGTCGCGTGCGCACCTCTCGCGCCTCGCGGCAAATGCGATCTGTGAGGTCATCGGTTGCTGGGCAGGTCATGACCCGCAGCCAGGGTTTGCGTCGGGTGTGAAGTTCCACGACAACTCCGACGGCAAAGCTGCCTGGCACGCCTACCAGCGCGCCAAGGGCATCGTGCACGAGATCGAAAGCGCGGCACTCAACATCGGCTTGACGATGAACGACCTGATGGAATCCGCGGTCGCCGCCAACAGTGACACCGAGATCGACGTGAACCGGCGCGACGCTGCACTGGCTGCAATGTCCGTTGGGCACTTCAGGCTTGCCCATGACATCGTGACCGACGCACCACGGGAGAAGAATTGATGACCCGTGACGAGATCAACGAATGGCTCATTGAGACCTGTCCCGACGAGGGATTCTTGCTCGCTGATGGCTTCGAGGACGCGTTCATTGGCGTCGTGGCGGGTATGCAGCGCGAGCCCGTTGCTTGTTACGACCGCGCACGCTGCATCGCCGTACTGATGACACGCGACGGCATGACCGAAGACGACGCCGAAGAGTTCTTCGCGTTCAACGTCGAAGGTGCATGGATGGGCGCGCAGACGCCGGTCTTTCTCGTCGCGTTTCCAGCGTCCGTGAAGGTCCCCGCTTGACAGCGTCCCCAGCGGGTCACATGTGCTCTCACAATGATCTGACCTGCGCACCCGGGTTCGATCCCCGGCGAACTCACAAAGAAATTTTACTTCGTTGGTCGGACCTTAAAGTTTCCGGCCTGATCCTTTAATTACGTGGCGCGACAGCGCGTGTTAGTACAGCACGATGTGGCCTCATGTAATCGGTCTGCTCGCGACTCGCAACCGTCCCGCGTGGGCGCATCGTGCCGCGCACATGTTCTTTGCGCAGGTCTACGCCGGCCCCAAGACGCTCTACATTTATGACGACAGCGACAAGGCACGCCAGCTGCCGTTGTGCGCGCAGCTTGCTGCACGTGACGACGTCGTGTTCGTCTGCCACGAACCTGTGAAGTTGCCGGTCAAACGCAACCGCATGATGCGCGCAGCGATCGCGCAAGATCCTGACGCGATCTACTTCACCTGGGACGACGACGACTATCACGGCCCGGGGCAGTTACAACGACAGGTCGAGCCGCTGCTCGCACAGCCTACCGCCGATGCGTGCATTTTCTGCCCACTGCTTTGGTTTGACCAACCGACGCAAACGCTGACACGCACGCAGCACGTCAACCTGCACGGGTTACGCTTGCGCGTGTTCACTGACGCCGCGATCGCGTTCCGGCGCCGATTTTGGGAGCGCTTGCCGTGGGACGAAACGGTCGACCCCAATGGATGCTGGCGCTGGTTCGGTGAGCCGCACGACGTCATCGTTGCGGTCTTCGGTGCGCGGGACTACGTCATCGTTCGGCACACGACGAATCACATGTCCGATCATACGGACCTGCAATTCTGGTCAACAAACACCGAGGGCGTCACCGTTGACCAGATCGTGCAGCTCCTGGCTGCGCCCCTACCTTGCGAACGCTGACCTACGGGTTGTAGGTCGCAGCGGCGCCCGGCCCGACCATCGAGTGTGGATCCCAGCACAGGACGTTGAGGTCCGTGATTGCACCACCCGTGTTGCTGAACACGATGTGGATCGTGTTGGTCGTGAGATTGAGGAACGGTTCACCGTGCGAGATGTTGGCCCATTTGGTTGTCGGTGCCATCGGGATCACCTGCACACGCGACGGATTGCCGAAACTCGGCTCGCCAAGTGACATGTCCGGGAAGGACTGGTTCACTTGGGTAAGCCCCGTGTCGACGTCGAGCGTGCCAGGTGGGCCGCCGTTGACTGCACCGGGAATGGTCGGAAGCCGTAGGCGATTCCAGAGAAGTGTTCCTGCTTTGCGTCCCATGAGATGTCTCCTTTTCTACGGCCAAGCTTATCATAAGGCTGATCGCGCGCGCGATCGTACTTGCAAATGATACCGTCAACGTCATGGATTCTCCCGAATCGAACCGCTCCGCGTGGCCTGATGCCAGACTCCACGACCTGAAGCGCGTCAACTAGAACCATGCGCGTCGCCTGGAACGAATCCGACAACACTTGGCTTGCCCGTATCGGGCCTTGTTACGTCTCGCTGCGCCAGATGGATTGGTACGACGCACAGGCGCGCGAGCACCGTGAAACCCTCGGTCCACCGGGGCTCAAGATCGGCACGATGGTGTTCGATCAGAGTTTGGGTCTAACAGGTCGGCCCATCTGGTGGGACGGCACGCAGTGGGTCGACGCGACCGGCGCGCCTGCATGACGCGCCGCCGCGATCAACTGACCTCGCTCAAGGACACGTTCCGTGCTGCCTGGGATCCCGAATACGGACAGCCCCCATACTACGCGCGCAACTATCGACGCGAGCGTGTACCAGTGCAGCAGATCGCATCACCGTTCATGAATCCGATCAGCCAAGAACGTGTCGACGAGCTAGCGGAACTTGAAAGCGAGGGCTACGAGCTGCCGCCGGTCATCGTAAACGGTCCTTTTGAAGTCGAGGAAGTCGATTATCCACAGGAGAAGTATCCGTTCCTCGACGGGCACGATCCACAAATCGGTGAAGACGTGTGGTTCGTCCACGACGGGCACCATCGTGTCATGCTGGCGATTCAGCGTAGACAGCGATACGTCGATGCGCTCGTGATGGGAACAACACAACGCGACGCGGGGCTCGCGGGAACGCCTCGAAAAGCAACACCACGCCGGGTCGAACGTTGGCTGGACTTCTGCCTCGGCAGCGCTATACGGCCGAACCTGATCATCTTCACAGGCTGCCGCAACGTCACGATGCTCACCGCACGCGTTGTCGAGTATCTCGGCTACGAAGCAGTCGTCATGCAGGGCCGCGCCCGTGAGTGGGACACCAAGCGCCGTGTCGCGCACATCTGGGTTGAGATCCCCGAGCTGGGTATCGGCGTCGAGACAAACCCGAGCCAGGTGCTTGGGCTGCCCGTGTTGGCTTTGGTGTTGCCCTTGGCCCGTTTCAAGAAACACACCCACCAGTTCGAGCGTCCAGAAATTCTGTGCGAGGTCACGCCTGACGGCGAGAGGTTCTTTGATCAGCTCGCGCAAGAAGTCGCCGCGTGCGTGCGGACGAAGCGCTAGAGCAACGTCTTTGCGCAGGCGCTGCACAAGTCCAGCGCGTCAATCATCGTCGACGACGCCTGGCCAGTGAGCTGTACCGCCGCTTCGAGTTCGCCTTCGAGCCGATCGACTACGCGCCACCGAGCGGCAACAATCGCGCTACGCAGCTTCCCGCGGGCATCTTCGCGGGTCGCACCCTCGACAACCAGCTGCCCCTCACAGCGATCGCAGAGTACGGCGAGCACGACGTGGTCAGATGGGCTTGGCGCGGTCACGGGGGCATCCTACACCGATCGCGGACACGATCTGGTAGCCTCGAAACCGTGTTAGCTGACAAGGGCCCCAATCGCCTGCGTGTCCTGTTCCGGTCCGTCTCACCGTGGGAGATGGTGGACATCCTGGAGACGCGCGAAGTGCGTGGCCGTGGCGGCGAGTTCGCGGGCGACCGTCGCCGCGGCGAGGATTGTCACGTGTGGTTCGGCGACTCGATCGCCCCGATCATCCACAGCGGCGAAGATTATCTGCGCTACATGCAGGGCCTACCGACGTGGAAGCCGATCCACGCTGCACTCGATCAGCTCTACAAAATTCATGATGCGGCGTACGACAAGCTGCAAGCCGATCAACAGAATCACGTCTGGCCGCACGATCGCGAGACCCACCGGGCTTACACGGTCACGCGCGAGTTGAAGACGAAGCTCGGGGACGCGTATCGCAAGGCGATCTACGGGCTCGCGAAGCAGGCCAACACGAGTGCGGCCAAGCTGCGCGTCACCAGCTACATCCTCGTGCTGCACGACATGCCTGGCGGGGTCATGTACAGCGATCGCGACTCGATGCAGCGCGACGCCACCGAGGTCTGTTTCTCACTCTCGGCTGCGCGGTCGCTCTACGATCACATCGCGCGGATCGACTTGATCAAGCGACGTGCCGGCGGCGGGTACGACGTGGTCGGCGACGTTCCTGGCGACCTGATCGAAGACATGAAGATCAAGCTGCCCAGTGTTCGCAAGGCAACCGCCGACGCGGCGCTCAACACGTACGAACGACTACGGCCCAAAATGAGCGACTGGATCGACGTCTAGGTCGTCGTCAGGCAACTTCGGTGACTTCGCGCAGCACCGCGGACACGTCATCGTCAACGTCGTCTTGGCGATGCGGCCGCCCGTGTAGCTCCAGCCATGAACGGTCACGAGCCAGCGCATGACGAACGCCTTGGGATCACTCACGTGCTGCCCGAAGCCGAACAAGCCCTTCCAACGTAGCTGCGTTTTCGCGTACGCGGCGTCGATCTTGAGCCGTTCACCGCACAGGCAATTGACCGTGATCATCTAGCGCGTCGACAACAGCGTCACGACGACGGTCCCACCGCCGCCTTTGACAGCGCCTTGGAACTGACACGGGACGTCGGGCTTGTACTGCGTACCGGCTTTGCAACCGGTGCCACCGGCCGCGATCCCGCACGGTGGCTTTTGGCGCGCGGTGCAGATGTCGCAGCCGTAGGGGAAGACGCCCAAGACCTTCTCGTTGCCGTCTTTGCCAAGCGGCGGTCCGAGCTTCGTCGCGGTCGTGCCGCCTGGCGGCGTGTAGTCGATCTCGATCTTGTTCGAGTAGCCGTCGACCAGGCTGACGTCGAGGATGTCGAACCAGGTCGGGTTGTTGACGTTGATCTCAGCCTTGGTCCCACCGCAACCAACAGCCGCACCGAACGCCAACGTCACGTTGAGGTACTTGCCCTGCGGGTTGGGTAGCGCTTGCGATCCTGTCATCGTGAAGTTGCAGGTCAGCGGGCTCGTCATGGTACAGAAGCTCGCCCAATCGGCTGCTTGGATCTTCGAATCTGCGCCGAAGCTGAAGTAGACCGATGTGGTCGCGGGATTCGCGAGCGCGACTTGCGCCATCGTCAGCGTCACCTGGGTGCCTTGCACCGGCACGGCTGCGTCCGCAGGCAGCACGGGCGTTGGCGTTGGCGTCGGTGCAGGTGTTGGACACGGCCGACAACCGAGAAGCAGAACGGTACAGATAACGCTGATGCACTTGGACATGCCGCGCAGTCTATCAGGCGACAGTGTCGCTGACGTAGCGCTACGCAAGCTGGATCGCGCACGCGATCAATGCTTAGATGGCAGCATGCTCACGACTACCTGGACCGGCCACGCCACCTTTGGCCAGCGGACACTCGGTCAAGTCTCTGCCTTCAGTTCGCCGGAAGAGGTCAAGACCTTCGTCGACCAATTCCTGGCGTGGATGGTCGAGTCCGAAGCGTCGGTCCTCCGGTGGCACAACGCGATCTTGCACCAGATCGTCCTCGGGGTCGCGAACTGCGCTGAAGTTCAAAACTTCAACAGCCAATCGATCAAGCTGTTCGAGTTGCAGAGCCTCTTCCTCGAAAAACTTCGTGTGGGCGGTGTCTCTGAAGCACTGCGCAAAGCGGGCGCGCCGAACCTCCCTGCAGATCCACCGTTCCCGCCGCTGTTCGCGCATGACGCAGGCGTGCGGTTCGATCCGCAGACAGGTACCGAGTTCATCAAGGCTGACCTGAAATGTCTACCTGACGGCTCCGGCCGTATCGACATGAAGGGCCTGAAGATCTCCGGGCCCGGTGGACGCGTATGCCCAACGGACATCGAACGTCAGCGCGCGGGATTGAACGGCGTTGCAGCGCTCTGCCTTGCCGGACCGTGGGCATTTCTCGGTTGCACCATTGGTGCGATCATCGTGATCGGTGGCACGCACCTGTTGTTGTCCGACACCAAGGACATCCTGAGAGTGTTCACGGGGGCAGACAGAGATGGCCTCCTGCGCGAAATGCAGATCGTCATCGGCGAACAGGAGGCGAAAGCACAGGAAGCGCTCAATGGGTGCATCAATAAAGCACTGCGCGATCTTCCTGCGAACCAGGACACGGTCGAAAACCGTATCAAGCTCATGGAGCAGTGTCGTGCCGGTCAGCGCGAGACGAAGCGCGAACCGCCAAAGCGCGCGTTTCCGTTCATCGGCTGGCTCGTGATTGGCGCCGTCGCCATTGGCGGTACCGCGCTGGGTGTGCGGCACTTTCGCAAGCGGCGGGTTGCTTGATGCAGTCGCGCTTTCACGTCACCGATGCGGCTCGATTGGCAGCGTGATAGCGTTGGGCATGCCACCGAAGACGAAGGCCTGCGCATTGGTACTCGAACCGATGTACCGCGGCGCGCGAGTTCCCGGCCCGCCCAGCGGCCCGAGCTACTTCATCAGCAACGAGATGTTCGCCAAGACGTACGGTCCCACGTCAAAGTTCAGCCTCTGTCTCAAGAAGCCGCTCGAAGTCACGCCGGCTGAATGGCTAGAAGACTTCTCGGTGATGGGCAACATCCAGACGCCTGCAACGATCGCAGCAAAGCTCAAGAAGCGCGGTCATGACAGCGCGATCAGCCGGCGGTCGACACCCGGTGGAGGTGAGCTGGTCACGGTGTTCACGACCGACACCAAGCCAGCGAGCCCGTTGGCAGGCGCCGGGCGCCGCAAGCGCCGGTAGCGTCAGTCGGCGTAGTCGTAGTCGTAGTCATCGTCGTCGTACCCGCCGAGATCGGCACCGCCCGCCATCTTGATCCCCGCGACGATTTTGCGAATCTTACGGTAGCCGTCAGCGGTTTTGGCGACGTTGTACGTCAGCGCTCGCGCGAAGCTCTCGTCGTGATACGAAATTCCGTCGGCGATGTGCGTACACTCATGGACGGCAGCCGCGTAAAGCCACTTGAGGTCCGCGTTGTTCGTGGGTCGCCAGATCTCGCCGCTGTGCATGTTGCGGAACGGGTTCAAGAGGATCCAGCTTTCTCCTGGTGAGATGCCCCAATCAGCCGCTTCATAGGTGCCTGTGGTCGCGGCGGCGGCCGCCATATCTGTCGAGAACACCCAGCCGACACCGAACTCACGCGTGGTGCCGAGTTGCATCATCACGTAACGAACTAGCTCAACCCACGTTTTGGCGAGCTTTAGCACGCGCGGGGACAGTGTCGCGGGGAAGAACCTCGCAGGGACTTTGAAGTTTTCGATGTCGTTGATGATGTAGAAGTCGGGTTCCCACACGAGCTGCTTGATCGCAGCTTCGATATGATTCGGTCCGGTGAATACCTGATCGAGAAGCACCTGTGCAGTTGCGGTCGACGGTAACGACGACGACGCCGACGACGCCCCTCGCCGCGTAAGCACTTCACGGTCATGGAGCACCGCCATGAGGGTTTCTACGGTGCTCGATGAAATGGTTTCGCTCGTCGGACCGATCTGTTCGAGCATTTCGGCAGCGAGTTGCTTCGCACGAAACTTACCCGTCCCCGAGAACTTCTGGCGGATGAGGCCGCGCTGGCTCTTGAGCGCCGAGATGTTGTCCTTTGCGATCTTCTCAGCCAGACGTTCCACCGCCCGTTTGACGTCGGAGTCGCGGAACCCATCGCGGTTGGCCGTCAAGATCTCGATCGACGGTGCCGTCAGCTCAACGAGCAAGTAGCCGGGGATCTTCCCGACGTAGAGATCGAACATATACAAACCACGTGTCCGTACAAACATGCAGTAGTTCGACACGCCCATCCGAGGAGTGAAGAAGAAGTCGACCTTCCCTGGAAGGCTGCCAACGGGATTGTCGCCGATCAGCGCCGCGTCGCAAGTTTCGCCGTTCACGGTGAAATGAACCTGCGGCAGGTAACTACGCTCGATGAAGGCAATCGCCGAAGCAGTGTCGGTGTGCTGATCCGCGGGCATGATGACTTCGAGCCGCGTACCTTGAAAGTACGGCGCTTCCTGCAAGCTGTACTGATTGCCCGCGCCTTCCGCGATGATGTTGCGCGTATGGACGCGCCAGCCAATCCACGGCAGGAGCAGTAGCTCCTTGGCCTTACCGAAGCCGCCTGCGACGCCTTCTGCACCGACTTTTGTTGTTGCCCCCAGGCGAAGAAATTTGGTGACGAGGATCTCCTCGGTCATACCGGAGCCGTTATCTTCGACGACGCACGTCCAGGTACCGTCGCTGTTTTGCTCGGCTGTGAAAGCGACACTCTGCGCACCCGCATCGACGCTGTTCTGCGCACCTTCACGCCACCACTTGATCTGCCAATCCTTGTACTCCTTCAACACTGTCAGGAAGTACGCGGGATCGAGATCCATCTGACGAAGGCCGGGGTCGACACCCAGCGCACCAAATCCGCCATGTGCGGGATGTGGGACGATAGAAAACACGACCATCTTGCGACCGGCGTCGTCATACGACTCACCACGGAACTTCGCTTCTCCTGCTTCGATCTGAGCCAGCGCGGGAAAGTACGCGTCTGCGTCCGACCGAACGATATACAGCCCAGGAGCTGCACCTGTGACGTCGTCGTAGGTTTCAAGGATGGCTGCACGCATGCGCCGAGTCTATCGCGATCGCGCGCGCGATCGCTATAGACCTTCGCAACGAGATTCGTTAGTTACCGTGATCTCGCGGGCAATCGTGAACGCCGTGACAGCGTCTCGACGGGGCAGCTCAGCACGTAATATGAGTCGCCGCTCTCGGCTTTGACCCCACGCCGCGCACGGCCTTTCGTAACTTGCTTCTGCCAGAACAGATCGGCTTCGTCCGATCGCGTGACATCGCTCGCGAGCTTCATACCGTTGGCGCACGCATACTGCCCAGCGATTTCATACATGCGTGTCGCAATGCCACAACGTTGATGTTCCGGGTTCACGAAGACGTGGTTGATCACCAAACGCTTGCGCTGCGGTGCCGCGGTCAGTGTCCCGATCTGACGCTGACCGTCAGTAACAACTGCCGTGACCTTGATGCGGCCCTGAAACGCCCCGGTGTGGAACGTCAGTGCAGGGCATTTGGCCGACGGCGCCGCGCCTGCGAACTTGGCGGGGCGCATTAGCAGTCCACGATCCGGGTTACGTAGAGGCGCGACAGCCCCAGACCCACTGCGAGACTCACGCGTCCGCGTCCGTCGCCGATCGCCGTCCCGTAGCGACTGTCGAAGATAGCGATCGCCGGAATGTTCTCGTGGAATTTGTCCCCGGTTAACCAGCTCGCGGCAGTTTCAGCCCATACACGACCACGAAAGCTAGTGAACTCGTCGAGTAGCGCATTGCGATCCAGCCCGCGCAGCTCGCCATAGCGCCACTCACCCCAGGCGCCGTAGTCGTCATAGTTGAGGATCTTGCGCATCGACATGACCCCGCGTTGCTCGGTGAAGCACGCGTCCTTGGGCCATTCGTCAAGGCCCACGACGCTTTCGAGCACGTGTTCCAACGCATCAGCAACGTCCTGGCTACTGTTACGGTACGGATCCATCAGCGCTCATCCGTGAAACAACCGACGATCGACTCGTCGACTTTTGTCGGCAGCGCCCGGCGCAGGTACATGTACACCCGCGTGGCGCAGCCCTCGGCTAACGTCGGGTCGTACCAAACGCCGCCGACGACGACACGTTCGATATGATCTCGCGTGAGCTGCCGCTTGAGCTTGGGCAGGAACTTGTTCCAGTCGTCGACGTCTTCGTCGAAAGAAATCCACGTCACGGGCACGGCGTCGATCGCAGCCGCAACACGTTCTACCAGCGGGCCGTCCCAACCCTGGTCGATCACGTAGACCGGACCTTGATGTGCGTGCACGGCACCGATAATTGCCTGCGCGAGTCGCACTCCAGCTGCGCGGCCGATGTTCGCGGCGTACGAATCGATACTGCTCAGGTGCACGATCACGAGGGCGGTGGTCGTCATCGCTTCGCCCAACCCCAACTCAGTCGATCGATCTCGTTGGCCGTCAGATAGGAGTTAGGGTCGTCTGGCTTAAATTCGAGCGCCTTGGTCATGCCCGCGAAGCTCACGAGCTTGGCAAGGCTCGTGGCATCGTGCGCCGCAAACGCAGCATCGATCTTGTCGGCGTGCTTGCGATACCTGCGTGCTTCGACGCGGTCGCCTTCCTGCTCCCAGCCGTTCGCGTTGTTGCGTAGGAAGTGAACGACCCCGATGATCTTGTTCAGCGTCGCCTGAAGCTCTGCTGGCGTCGGCGCTTCATCGTCGTCGTCGGCATAGGGATCATCGTCGTCGTCGACGCTACCGAGCATTTCACCTGTGGCGTCAAGGAAGATGAACTCGTAACCGGCTGTCTGGATGAACCAGCACCGCTCAGTCCCCCACCAAGATCGATACGCTTGGGTGCTTGGATCAGAGCGTCGATGTTCTGTGATCCAGTTGCTCGACGTGTCGTCCTCATCGAGCATCGGCGTCATGTCTACGTGAGCCAGAAACGTCTTGAACGAGACAGGCTCTGCGCAGCTCATCATCGCGTGCCACTTCTGTTCGTTGCTCGCGCCCTTTCGGCGCAAGAGGTCGCACTGGCCGATGTACTTCGACATGTCTAGCCCTCCCAAACGTCGATCACAGGCGTTACTGGATGTTCTTGGCTAGGTCCGCGAACAACTGTTTCACGGCCTTGTTCTCGGTTGATCCGTTTGCGCAGATCACATGCGTTGGCGAGTCTTGAAAGACCGCGCAAAGCGCGTGGCGTAGACACACCGCGACTTTCTTTGATCTCCGTCCAGATCGTGAGCGTCGTCCGTGAGCCGCCGAGTGCCTTTCGTTTCCGCTTCATCGACCGAGTCTACCTTGATCGCGTGCGCGATCGTGAACGCCGTGACAACACCTTGATCGTGCGTTCCTTGACCGGCACGAACGCCGCGATGCGCTGGTCACCGACGCACTGGGCTGCACGTACACGGTGGTTGCCGTCCCAAACGCGCCACGCCTTCCAGCGCGGTACCCAGTTCAGTAGGAGCACGGGCGGGAACGGTGATCCATCGCGACGCATGTCAACGTAGCGCCCGACATCGCCGATGTCGCAGCGCTTGCTTTCATGACTTGTCTTGAGCTTCGCGACGGCGACAGCCGTCAACGTGAAGCGCCGATCCTTGAGGTTGCTGTTCCAGAACTCGTGGCAGCGTGCCTTGTCAGCCTTCGACGCCGACCTACCGTCGCGTCCGATGCGGCAGATGGATTCAACGACCTCGGTACCGCTGACGATGCGTTTGCGTACGAAGTTGTCTTTCACAGCACCACCAAACCGCGCTTGCGGCGGTCGTAGGCCTTGCGGTCGTCAGTGTTGAGCCGGTTGATCAACACCGGTAAATACTCGCGCTCGCCCGTGAAACCGCCCCACTGCGCGACGCGATCTTCGGTCGCGAGCACCAGCGCAACGGCGCCGTTGATGCGTTTCTTCGGTGCATGCGTTGCCGTCGGTACGCAACTCGGATCGACGCAGAGCTGTGCGAGCGCCGCACGCGCGGCGTCCCACGCTTCGTTGACGTTCGACCATGACGGGTTCGACGCGCCCGTGACGATCGAGTGGTACTCGATGTTCGCGGCCAGCTCCGTGCAACGCAGGTCCGGGCTGTTCTCGGGACCGTACTCGAACAGCATCCACGCGCGGTGAAGCAGTCCTGTGACGAGCAGCGATCGACGATTTGGATCGTGGGTGACCTTGAGCGGCATCGAAGTCATCCTATCGCGCCTTCGGCGGCGCAGCTGGCTGCCAGTACTGCTGAACGATGGGATCTATACGGACGTCGAACCCTTGCGCCCGCAACTGCTGACTCAAGTGGTAGCCGTCGTCGAGGGTGTGGTGCTGATTTCCGTTGTACCCGATGTAGCCGACGCGTGAATCAAGTCCAAGCATCGCGTTGACGGTTGCGTGAGCTGAAGCGTCTAAATCGTGCATCGAGAAAGTCACGCGATCGCACGTTAGGTTGAAGATCGTCCCAGAGACGTTTCCACCGACGTAGATGTGCGGATCAAGCAAACGCGCGTGAACTTCGGCATTGACGGGATTCCAGTTCCAACGATTGCCGTCCCGATACGTTACCGAGTCGCCAAGTTGCCGTGGGCGCCCGAGCTGTTCGAGTACAAGCAAGTCCTCGACGTACACGAAACCGCTCCGCGCGAGCGGATGTTGTGGATCGCGCAGCGCGGGACGGCCATTGCGGCGCACGACAGGGTGTCCAACGTACTCACCGTAGGTTCGTGGCGTGGGATCCGGTCGCGGCCGTGTGTATCGATCCACGTCGCGCGGTCGCCCGACTGGCCGTTTGGACGGCTGGCGCGTGCGCGGCGCTCGATAAGCCGGCACAGGCGAGCGCCGCTGCGAGGGTACCGGCAGCCCGAGCTGCTTTTGGTGCTCGCAGAAGTGGCACCAGTAACAAAGCCAGTGCACGTCGAGCGGGCGTGCGTAGTCGAAGTGGTGTCCCGTGACGACCGTGTACTCGCTGCAGCGTGGACAGCGCGTGGGCGGCTTCAGGTAGCCGTCGAAGATGGCTTCAGCAAGAGCACGCCGCGCATCGCGTTTTTGCTTCTCGAAAGGATCCACAACGAAGACATACACTTAGTTCGCACGCACGTGCGAAATATTACGTAAGTACTTGAAATCATTGAGTTTTCAGGCATTTAGCCACCTGCAACACTCCCAGTGGAGTGTTGCGTTTCCGGCCCCTGGTGTCGTAGGGTTACGGCCATGCCCGACGACGACGATCTGGACGTGCTCGGCGCGTGCGACGAGAACGCGACCGACCAGGAGATCCTCGACGAGGCGGCTGCCGGGGGCGTCGACGTGAAGATCGAAGCGGCGCGGGTCCGCGCCGTCCTCACCGATGCGGTTCAACGGGCGAAAGCCGCAGACCTCGACTGCTGGAGCCCAGCCCTGCCGGCTGCGCTCGCCCTCGCCACAGGCGAACGGTTCACCATGGGCGTGCCCCAGCCGCTCGCGCAGCGGCAGGCTTTCCGGCCCACGCGGATCGACGTGAGCCTGCCGCCCGTGCCCTTCATCTGCACGCCGCTACGGCTGTCGGACTGCCCAGCCTGTGGGGCACAGCCGGGCGTGCGCTGCACTGGGATCGACCGCGACGACGAAACCCACGTCGAACGGCTGTGGCGGTGCCTGTCCCGCTGGAACGGTGCCTCGTGAAGCCACGCCGCGCCCCCGTGCGCGCTCGCTCGAAGAACGGTCAGCGACAGCCGTCCACAACGATCTCGATCCGGTACGCCGAAACAGCTCGCGCAGTGGGCTACGAACGCGGAGCGGTCCGACCCGCCGTTGCCGCCTTCGACGTGGATCCGTCTCACGCTCGATCAAGGCAGCCCGCTCACGGTACGTGTGACTCAGACCGTAACCCCGAAGGAGACACCGTGAAATCGCCGATTGCTACACAGCCAGCAAATCTGCTCGACGAAGCGATCGCACGTAACCTCGATCTGAGTGATCGCACGCGGGATCTCTACCGTGAGTGCGTCGCAGATTTCATCGCGTTTGCGGGCGCGAACCTGACCGGGTGGACCTACGGCACCGTCGAGGATTGGCTCGGTCGACTGCTCTCGCACGGTCGTACAGTCGCCGCACGTGATCGCGGGAAGTGCTCGCCGCAGACAGTTCGTGTGTACCGCAAGGCGATCCGGTGCGCGAGTTTGCAGTACGCGAGGCGCAATCGCACCGCTGGTGCAATCGACTTCGCACAGGACGTACCCAAGATCAAAGCTAAGGCAGGTGTGACCCGCGAGCCGTTGACCTACGAAGAAGCCGGCAAGCTGCTCGACACATGCAGCGGCGCTAAACCTGCGAACATTCGTGATCGTGCGCTCCTCGTGCTCGCGCTGCGCTCGGGGCTACGTCGTGGCGGTCTGCATGCGTTGATGATCGAAGCCATCCGGCCACCGAAGATCACGACGGTCAACAAGGGCGGTGAGCTGATCACGTTCGAAGCGGACGTCGAGACGTTCGGCGCGCTCAACGAGTGGCTACAACTGCTTGCGGTTGCAGGCTTCAAGACCGGGCCCGTGTTCCGCGACGTGTGGGCCGCGACCGACGGCACGACGCAGGTCGGTGAACAGTTGACGCCGTATCAGTTGTGGAGCGTGTTTCGTAGTCGCGCGAAGCGCGCGAAGATCCGTCACGTGTTCCCGCACCTCGCACGGCACAGCACCGTCACGTGGCTGCGTGAAGAGGGCAAAAGCGCGGCCGAGGTTTCTAAACTCACCGGCCAGACCGAACGGACGATCGAGAACATCTACACGCACGTCAGAACACGCGGCGCCGTCGGCGACGCGCTGCCGTCGCTGATGCCGAAGGCCAAAGGGCCGAAGGCTGAACGATGACGAAGCGGCCGTTCGGTTGGCCGCCGCGATTCGGGATCGGCTCGACGGTGATCTTCTACGTGGACGGCGCGCCGCAGGGTGCGGTCACGGCGCGCGTGCTGCGCATCGTTGACAGCGCCAGCGAAACGCTAGAGCTTGAAGTTCATCTCCGCACAGGTGCGGAGAAAGCGATCGCGAAACGCGCGACGCATCCCCGATCGATGTGCACCTGGGATTTCATTGCGTGAAAGAGGAAGCCATGAACGTCGCCGACACCAAGAAAGCCATCCTCACCGCGCAACGCGCCTACGCGCGTGCGATGCGGGCGAAGACGTGCGGCGAAGCGGCCAACAACCTGCGCCTCGGGCAGAAGCAAGAGCAGCGCGCTCGCGAAGCCCTGCGCGAGATTCTCCCGACCAAGCTGGAGTACCGGCACTGGTCACCCGAACGGAAAGAGCTGTTCGAGCTGGTCGGGCACCTACCGAACGCCGAGATGAACGCGCACCTGCACCGGCTCGACAAGTGCGGCATCACGCAGCTGCAGTGGGAGTACCGCGCCGCCGAGAATCGCATCGACAAGACCGACAGTTCACGCGAGCGTCAGGAACGCAAGCGGCCCAAGCGCGGTGCGCGGCGATGAGGCCGTGTACACCAGATCTAGAACTGCTCGACGAATTGATCCAGCAGACGAACTTCTCGTTGGTGCAAGGCGGCAGCGACCTTGGACGCCGCAACGCGTATGCGTACCACTTCACGTCGGTGCAGGGCTTCACAGAGATCAAGCGCCACGGTCTCGGTAAGGTGCCGGGCATTATCGAGACACACGAAGTCGAGTACTGGCTCGCAATGCCATTCCTCGACCCGGAGACGGCTGCGTGCCTTTACATGGAATGGCACACCCATCCCGGTCACTACGGTGACATTTCGCGCGAGCAGCATGTCGTACAGCATGCGGTTGAGCGTGAGTTAGCTGCTGTCAAGGATCTACGCGTCGCGTGGTTCTACCGCGACTACGAGAGCAGCGGCTCGACCGCAAGCCACGGCGCCAGGTGCGTGCAGTTTGATCTGCACGCTGTGGGCACCTGGCTTGCGAAACACGCGGACTCACCGCACACGTTCAGTGACGAGTCGTTCGTTGCAGAAGGTTACGCAATCGCATGGATCGGAAAATCGATCCCGCGGACGTTGCTATCGGAGTGCGAATGGTGAAGTCACGTATCGTCACCGCATACCACGGCAGCAACGTGCCGATCCGGCGCTTCGATCCCAAGTTTTGGGCGCCAGAGGGCGGCTTTTGGTTCAGTGAGGACAAGGACAAGATCCTGCACGGCGAAAGTGGTGCCGTGAGCACGGCGTACCTGATGAAAGTGCTACTGCGCGTGAACAAGACCGCAGGCTGGGACGAGTATGATCGCTACTTAATCGATCAACTGCTCGAAATGGGCTACGACAGCATTCAGCTCGACGACAATTGGGTGATCTTCGATCCAGCTCGGATTCGGATCGTTGGGACGCGGCAGGTATGAAGCTCACGATCAAGCCAAGCGGCCCAAGGTGGTGCGGCGCATGGCACGGTAGGGCGCTGATCGCGTGCGCGATCAGGTAGGATGCCATCATGTGGTTCGGTGATGACGCCCCAACGCCTGTGACGTACTGGGTTCCCGAGGGGAACCTGCGTGAGCTGCACGTCAAGCTCGACAAGCTCGTCAAGAAGGCCCAGCGCCTGGGTGTCGGCGCGATCGCCTACGCTGTCGGCACGCCCGAAGATCGTCCGTACGTGCAGTACGAGTCCGACGATCCGTATTCGACCGAGACGCGCTACGCGCCGTACAAGCCGCCGTTGCCTGGCACGCCGCCACCGCGGCACCCGCCACGCATCGTCTACTTCAAGTTCTTCCCCGTCAGCGTCACGGGCACGACGCCGCGCATCGCAGGTTGGTCGTTCGTGGCAACGTTGCAGCACCTCACCGACGACACTGGCAAGACCGTCAACCTGCTGCGCGTCGTGCCCGGCTTCGTCGAGCGCCTGCCTGAACAGTACCGTCACGCAGACGCCTCGAACTGCGATCACTGTTGTCGAACGATCCGGTCGCGCAAGGACACGTACATCCTTCGCAACGACGAGACCGGCCAGTACATGCAGGTCGGTCGGAACTGCACCCAGGACTTCCTGGGCGGCAAAGATCCACACGCCGTTGCGCAGTACCTCGAATCGCTGCTCGCGGCGTTACGTACGGCAGGCGAGCTGAGCGACGAAGAGGGCTTCGGCGGTGGCGGGCACGGCGAACAGCGCTTCCCGATGTCGGCGTTCCTGACGCAGGTCGCCGCGGTCGTCCGCGTCCACGGTTGGATCTCACGCGGCAAGGCACGCGATTCAGGTGATCAGGCGACCGCTGACATCACGCTCGAAGTGCTCGAACCACCAGGCAGCGTGGGTCCGCAAGCGCGACGGCAGTGGGAAGCGCTGGTTGCGAAATTCGCACCCAACGACGACGACAAGCAGATGGCAGAGGCTGCGCTGGAGTACGCCCGTGAGACGCTGTCGGACAACCCTGACCGCGACGACTACGAGCACAACCTCTACGTCGCGCTCACGCAGCCCGTGATCGGGCGGCGCTTGGCCGGCATCACCGCATCGGTGATCCCATACTACCTGCGCAGCGTTCAGCGCAAGGTCGAGCGTGAGAGCGCGGGCGAGTCGCACTGGATCGGTGAAGTCGGCGAACGTCTGGACCTCATCGTCAAGCCGCTGATGGTCAAGCCGATCGAGACGCAGTTCGGGATGTCGTACCTGCACAAGTTCGTGACGCCTGATGGTGCGCTGCTGACGTGGTTTGCGTCGTCGAACCCGGAGGTGAAGATCGGCGAGGAGTACCAGATCACGGGGACGATCAAGAAGCACGACGACTACAAGGGCGTGAAGCAAACGGTGATCACGCGCGTGACGGTCTGGACCGAGGAGGGTCGAGAACAGGCGCGAATTGCCGCCGAGGCCAAGGCAGAGAAAGCCGCCGCGAAAGCCGAACGTGCGGCCGTGAAAGAAGCCAAAGCCGCTGCACGCGAGGCCAAAGCCGCTGCAAAGGCCGCGAAGGCGCAAGGTCTGGGCGACTCGGATGGCCGCATGCGCGTGCAGCAGCTCGGCCGCAACGGTTGGGGCTTCGTGAACAACGCTGCCGAACCTGACGCCGACGACAGCGATCGGATGCTGCTGGCGATCGCGCTTGGTGAAGATGAACGTGACGAGCTGGAAGCCTACGTACTGGGTCCGACGTCAACGGGTGGTGCGGTTATCGCAATCGTCGCTGACGGCAGCGAGATCGACAGGTTTCGGGTCGAGTGAACCTCAGTCCGCGTGAACCTCAACCCACGTTGAACGCGATCGTCACCCTTGGGACGGCTCCAGCCTGTGGGTCAGTCCTGTGCATCAAGTTTCCATTGAGATCGTAACCGTTGCGACGCCACCTCCAGCATCTACGGCGAGCACGCCAGCACCGGCAAAATTCAACGTCGAGTGTGGATTCCCAGCGATGGCGACGCCCTCGTCCTGAACGTCGACGCTCGGCGAGGCTGCTGCCGGCGGAGTGATCTGATAGATCGTCCCGCGCGTAAGGACCAAGACCATGCCTTCTTTTGATCGCCGCGCAGGTGCGGAAATTGTCAAGATCCTCGCCGAAGGTGGCGCAACGCCAACCCCTGTCGCGGGAGCAATGCAGCTCTACTCGGACATCTCAGGCGGCAAGCCCGAGCTGTTCGGGATCACCGACGAAGGAGTGGGTCGCCGAATTCGGTCACTTCGAGCCAGACCTCGACGTTCGATCGATTCGCGAACGTGATCCCGGCATCGGTGTCGATCTCGACGCCGATGACGCTCCCGCCAGCGTAGACGTCGACGCCGCTCTGCGTGGTCATCTGCCCGCCGTCGGCATTCGACAGCGACGTGCAGACCACCTCGATCGCCGCGTTGCCGCCGTTGATGGTGGCGCGGATCGTCGCGGTGCCTGCGGTAATCGCCTCGGTGAAGCGCACGCCGAGGCCGACGATCGATCCAGGACGGATCATGCGAAGGTCATCAAAGTTCGTCGAGACCTGGCAGCTCAGCGCAACGCCGGTCTGGCTCGGCGCGACGTTCTCCTGCGCCCACTGCTCGGGTGGCGCGTACAAGCTCGTCGGAGCTTGCCGCCAGGTGTCAACGCCGTCGGAGACGAAGCAGATCGCGCCCATCGGCTCGTTGAACGCGACCAGCGCGATTCCGTCGATCGTGTCCGCGCCTTGCGGGATGATCGTGATGACGCCGGGGAGCGGCGACACGTTCTTGATGATGACGTGCTGTCCACGGTTGACGCTCGCGCTTGCCGCAAGTGGAAGCGTCAGCACGAGCTGGCCGGGGACCGGGAACAGGCCAGACGGATCGACGAGCACCATCGCGTTCGCGTCGGTGATCGTCATGTCAGCAATCACCGGCTTTGACGGCGGCGCAGGCGTCGGGGTCAGGCGAGCCCGCGTGGTGTTTTGCTGCACCAGCGTGCCGAGGAATGCCGGGTGCGTCTCGGACGCGAGCTGGATCCCCGAGGCAGCGGTCCCGATCAGGAGAGTTGATCCCACGACGCCCGATACCGTGTTCGCTTGCAGCTCAGAAAAGGCTGACTGCGCGACGATGAAGACGAACGCGCCGACCACGGGGGCGTCAATGACGGCCTGGCCAAACCCGAGGTCGGCGATCACCGAGCCGCGATCGATCCCGAAGATCACGGGCGGTCCACCGACCACGGTGTTGGAGAAGAACGGCCCGGTACCGGAACATCCGATCTTGACACCGCCGAACATCCCGACGACATCGAACGCCCCGAAATCAGAGACTGGAGGAGTCACGCCAGTGAACGTGATCGCCAGCGAAAAATTGAACAGGCGCAGCTTCGTGAACGTCACGCCCTCGGGGATGCTCACGGCGACGTTGGTACCCGTCGTGGTGATCAGCGCTGGCTCCCAGGTGACCTGGGTCATGTCGTACGCGCCCGGCGGGATCACGCACGGGGAGACGATCGAGTCGTCGAACGCGATCGTGTAGCAGCCCGATCCGTTGGCTGAAGCTCGGAGCGTTGCGAGGGCCGCGATCAGACCAGCCCACGTATCGAACACGACCGGCCCGAGCAGGCCGGAACCCGGGCGGTAGATCAGGCAATTCGGGTCTCCCCCACCGGAGCTGCCGCCACCAGCGCCGGGCTGTTGGATCCATGGCACCTGGCCGATGAGCTTGCCCGGTGGAGGCACGAGCGGAACAACGGACTCGATCGTGTGCCAGAACTCGACGAGGACGTTGACAGCCGCTGGGCCGGTCACGGTTCGTGTGACGGTGATGTTGGTCGCGTCGGCCGTGATCACGAACCCGCCAACATCAGGCTCTACCGTCTTGGGCAGCGCTGGGATCCCATTGACGTTGAGGCGATGCGGCAAAACGACAGGAACACCTACAGCCAGGCTCGAAAACGCGAGGATGTTCTTGAGGATGGTTGACACGCGTCAACGGTACCAGAAGTTGATCGCGCACGCGATCCAATGCGGCGCTTGACGGCTTGGCGAAAACGGCTGTTCGTCAATCGTTTGTTCGTCGAACGAGGTCCCACGAAACCGCTTGTCCGTCGAACGACGCTACGATACAAGCGACGAGCCACATGACACCCGAAGTTTTTGCGTCGTCCGATATGCTCACGCCGACTGAAGAGGCCGCTGCCGACGCCATCGAACAAGACTTCGCCGGTTTGTTCGAACGCTGGAGCGAGCGCGGCTTCCCGTGCGCCGTTGTCGTTCCGATGGCACTGATCGTCGCTGTCGACGCAGCCAAGCGCGGCGGCGTGAGCTTCGAGAGCGCAACGGACACTTTGCGGTTGATCTGGTTCGGTTCACCGTCGTGATGACGTGCCGAAACTGATTGACCTAACCGGCCACCGATTCTCGGAGTGGACGGTCCTCAAACGCACCGCCAACAACAAGCACAATCACACGATGTGGCGCTGCCGATGTGCTTGCGGTGTAGAGAAGGTTGTAACTTCAACTTCTCTTGTCGCGAAGAAAAGTGTTTCCTGTCGAAACTGCTGCAACAAGAACTTCAAGCCACGAACACCGATCGGTTCGTTGCTATGGCAAAGCCTACGCAGCAACGCGAAACGTCGCGGCCACATCTTTCGGATCACGCAGGCGTACGCCCTCAAAGTTTTACGCGGTCAAGATTATCGATGTGCGTTGACCGGTGTTGAGCTTACGATCAGTCATCGTAGAAACTGGCGCGCCGTGAGCAACGCTTCTATCGATCGGATCGATTCGGGTCGCGGCTACGTGAAGGGCAACATCCAGTGGACAACGAAGCAAGCGAACCTCATCAAGCGAGATCTATCCATGACTGACGTTGTTTCGTTTTGCATGAAGGTCGCTGAACATCACGGCGCGAACGAACCGAGCTGATCGATGTCGCGCAGGCTAACGAGCAAGTGCGATGGCTGCGGTGTCGAGCACGTCGACGAGGGCGAGATGGCCGGCATCCCGTCGATCCTCGGTGCAGGCCGCCGTCGGGGAACGGATAGTTGGGGCAACTTGAGCGTCACGACGGGCAATTTCCCGGCGACGTTCGATCTGTGCGAGGGCTGCACGAAGCGTGTTGTCGACATGCTCGAACTGGAGATCCCTGATCCGGTTGTGGTTATGCACAAGCTCGGTCACGCAATGCCAGGCATGGGTATGGGCATGCCATTCGGCCCACCGTGGATGAAACCGCCATCGATGTCAGAGTTCGATGCGCTTTCACGCGAAGAGCTGCGCGCGCTCGGGCTGCTTCCGCCCGACGACAACGACGAAGAGTGACACGCGCGTGCGCGAGACTCAGTGGCCCAACGGCGACGGCACGGTGACACGGGAGATTGCGTTCCCGTGCCATCGCAAGACCTGCACGAGAGAAGTCCTGGTCGACGAACGTCACCCGCAGTTTGCAGAACTGAAAGCGTCACCGGTCGCGCTCTGCAACACCTGCCTGCACAAGCAGCTCAATGGCGCGTAGCCTCAAGCCGCTCGGGCCAGGCACGGCGCGGTTCTCACCCTGTGGCACGTGGCGCTATGAACTGACGCGCGACCTGACCGCAGCATGTACGCCACGCCGCGGCGGCGGCGTGCTTGTGTCGATTGGCTTGAATCCCAGCACGGCGACCGGGGATGACGACGACCCGACCGTCCACAAGGAGTCGTTCTACACGATCGCCTGGGGCTACGCGCGGTTCATCAAGGCCAACGCCTACGGCTTCCGCGCGACGAAGCCGGCTGCAATGTTTGAAGCGCGTGATCACGGGATCGACATCGTCGGACCTGACAATGACGCTGCGATCCTGGCTGCCGTCGACCTCGTGCGCCAGCAAGGCGGCCGTGTTCTCGTCGCATGGGGCAGACACATCGAGCACGTGCGCCAAGCCGTGGTCGCGCGGCTGCTTGGCGATGTCGAAGCGTACTGCGTAGCCGTCAACAAGAACGGCACACCGAAACACACGTGCTACACCCGCAACGACGCCGTGCCTGTACGCTGGCGCTGTCCATGAACCTCGTCCGTCGCCCGTGACTTGCGTGATCGCGTATCATCGAGCGCGTGGCGAAACGCAAGCGCAAGCTCGTCTGCAACCGTCCCGTCCCGAGCACACGTCCCGGCAAGAAGTTCATGGTGCGTGCGTGCGTGCGAGGGCACGAGAAGCTCGTGCATTTCGGCGCGAAGGGCTACGGGCACAACTACAGCGCCAAGGCGCGCCGATCGTTCCGGGCGCGGCATTTCTGTGGCACTCGACGAGCTAGCAACAAGCTCACGCCGCGCTACTGGGCGTGCGAGTACCTGTGGGCGGGGCCAGGTCACTCGACGGCACAGCCGCCTCCGGGCACGAGGGCGAGGCGCTGATGAACCCTTGCCGCCAGATTCTAGTGAACAACGCAGGCGCCGTGGAGTGCCGCCGCAACCGTGCCAGCGGAGCGATCATCACACTCTACCGTGCGGACGAAGCTGGGATGGAAAGCGATCCTGAAACGCCCTGGTGCACGGTCTGCGAAGATCATGGCGCGATCGTTTGCCACGCGAGCCGCGAGTTAGCCCGGCAGTCGATGTCGTGGCCCGAGTGGTGCGAGGAGTGCCAGGAGATTATGGAGCGTCGCGGGGTGCTGCGTTGATCACGATCGCGCGCGCGATCGTGGTAGGCTACGGGCATGGCACGCTTTCGAGGCACTGAAGTTACCGGCAAAGGTAAGAGCTGCAAGATTACAGGCGGCGCTGGGACGGCCGCGAGTACGGCTGGCACACGCACGTTCATCGACGACGTGAAAGAGTGCGCGAGGATCTGCCACAGCCACTTCTTCGAGCCCGAGACGATGCGGTTCTTCAGCTCGCGCGTCGGTGAGACCGCGTACCACGACGGTCGTGGCGGCGCGTACTTCACGACCAGCGAGAAGGGTCCTGACGGTCGGCGCGGTTACTCCGTGCGGCACTACGATCCAGAGCGCTGCGGCGTCGAGACCGTAGGCAAGTTCCAGGGCTACGGGACGGCGGCGCAGGCGCAGGGTGCAGCCAAGCGCGCAGCGACGCGCGGTGGCCTCGGTCGCCGTCGGCGACGTTAGACGTTCGAATCGCTCACGACGGGTCTTGCGGCTCCCGCTGGGCGCGGCGAATTTCGTCGAGCCTGGCGATGATCATCTGCGCGATTGGTTGCAGCACGTCCATGAGGCTGCTGCTCTCTTCATCGTCGCGCGCCACTGGAGGTGGCGGCACATGACTGGAGTTGAACGTCGTCGTCAACGTCAGCTCGATCGGACCGGCGATCTTGAGCGTCTTGACTTCAGTGCACGTGTAGGAGTCTTTGCCGGCCGGCGGTATGGGCGCCTTGGGCGACATCGGCCACGACGGTGGATGACTGGCGTCTTGCTTCGTCGTGAAGCTCAACTCGATCGGCTCGGCGATCCTGACGGTCTTGACCTCAGTCGAGGTGTACGGACCTTTGTCAGACGCAGCTGCAGGTTCGGCCATGGTGTTTTCCAGGCCATGGTGTTTTCCAGGTAAGGCCCAGATCCTGAGCTGTCAAGGCACCTTGGCCTTCTACGGCACCGTAGACGATCCGCGGCCGCCGCTAGCAGTAACGCCGGTCGAGCAAGCTCGCCGTCGGCACGGCCGACATCTCGACGATGACCGCGGGATCCAGAATCCGTACGGTGTCGTGCACGGTCTGCCACGCACCCTTGAGATCCATGTCCTCGTCGATACCGTCGAGGTCTCTGATGGGACAGTCGAGCAGTTCCTTGGCAGCATCTTCGCCGCCCTGGAAAATGTCGACGTAGACCAGCACGTCGAAGCCCCGAGCGAGCACTGCGCGCTGCACGGCCGGCGCATCGGCGAAGATGAACGTGTCAGCGCTCAGGAGATCTGCCGTGTCGAGCGTCGGCGCGTAGACCCAGTCTTCACGCGCCATCGAGATCATCGACTCGGGGTTGCGGAAGCTCAACGGGACTTCATCCTCGTCGCGTTCGTCGCCCTCTTCGTCGACGAGCTTGTACCCGAAATCACCGCCTTGCGCCTGGCCGAGGATCCGCTTGTGCATGTAGTTGTAGATCTTCGTCACTTCGTCTTCGGTGATGCCATTGCGTTTGCCGTATCCCAGGTCGCGTAAGACGTCGCCCAGTGTCATGTGGTTCTGATCCCAGACGAACGGGTTACGCACGTTGATCTGTGCAATGTGGACCGTCGACGTCGACAGGAACGTTGGCTTGGTCCGTCCCCAAACGTCACCTGGCCGTGACGACCAGATGATCGCCACGGGCAGTGAGTACGCGAACGACAACGCCTTGCGTACGCCCGTGATCGCGTGGTGCTGCGTGCCCCGATAGACCGTGCCGCTGTAGAGCTGTTGGCGATAACGGGTTTGTGCCATCATCGGATCTTTCCGTAGTGCCGGATGCCGGAGTAGCGCTTCGTCATGTACCGATAGAGATGCTCCGCGCGGTCGCTCACGATCTTGCCCCAGTCGATCGTATCGGCGCGCGGCACGACGACGTACTGGTAGAACTCCTCGACGAGCCGGTAGAACTCCTCGACGAGCCGACGACCTGCGCCCATGCCGCGCCAGTCGCTGCGCACGGTCATGAAGTCGATGTAGAGGACCCGTGGCCCGATCATGTGCCAGTCGAGCCACGCGAGCGTGCCTGGCCGCGCGCCAGGCAAGACCTCGATGCGCGGCTTCTTGAGCAGCTTGCCGGTCTTGCCGTAGCGGTGCACGCGCTCGGTGACGGCAAAGTAGGTGTCCTTCGGATCGAACGACGGCAGCTCGGGCGAGAACAGTCCGAAGCGTTGAACAGGTCCACGATCAGGGTAGTCGAGCGGCGACGGCTCTTCGTAGAATGCGATGATCATCTAGTGTTCCTGACGAAGACGCGGTCATTTCTTAGCGTCGACGCTTGGGCGTGATGTACCGCGCGCACTGCTGAAAGTCGTCGACGTAGCCGTCGCTGCCGCTCGCGCGGAAGTCGGGGATCAGTGTCTCGCGAAGAAACCGCACGAACTTCGCGTCGGTCTTGCCGGCCTTGATCAGCCGCGCGCACTTCTGCAGATCCTGTGCGGTGGCCATTCGACCCGTGGCCCTGGTGTCGGGGATGATCTGCGTGCGCAAGTAGTCCAGGTACTCGCGCTTCTTCTTCGACATTCTGGGTTGTGTCATGGCCCTGATACTACCTGATCGCGTGCGCGATCGTGATAGTCTGGCGACATGGCCCGTACCCGCCGCATCCGTCGAGGGCGTCACGCCCATTTTGGCAGTGCCGAGGATACGCATGCACGTTCACTGGTCGTCGCACGCAATGCAGTCCGTTCAGCCACCAAGGGGATAGCCGCCGCGCTTACCACGGGGAACTGCGCGCGGGCTGACACCGAACTTCGTCGTGCGACGTACTTCGAGGGCCAAGCTGCGGTTCACTACGACGCGTCGATGCCGTATCTCGCTCAGGGGGCCTTCCGTGACTCGCTTGAAGCCCGCGAGCTGGACGAAGCCGCCAAACACTTCCGCGTCGCGTGTGTACGCGATCGCATCAAGAAAGGCTGAACCATGGCGCTCAAGAAAATCCACGAGACACCTATCGGTACGAAGTGTGCCGTGCGCATCTACCGCAACCATGAGTACGACGAGTACGTCGTCAAAGCGATCGTCAACGGCAAGGTCCAGGGCGGCAAGGACGGCGGCAGCTTCACGTCTGACAAAGCCGATGCGTACGGCACGGCCACGGCAGTAGCCGACTGGCTACGGAAGCGGCCAGCCTGCAAGTCGGGCCTCGCGGCACGTCGTCGCCGCCGGAAACAGAAGCGCTGATCGCGGACGCGATCGAAGTCAGAGCCTGTTGTGATAGGCTCGAACTATGAAGCGCCGCCAGCTGGGCATGGAACGGTTCGTTTGTTCGCCGGCCAAGATCTCGCTCACGCGCGTTTACCTCGACCAGGGAGGCTACGCCGACGGCCGCTACTTTGGTCAAGGCGCGCCGCTGTACGCCTACGACAACGGCGACAGCTGGGGTCACCTACGCGCGCCGTCGCGCGCGGCAGCCAAAGCCAAGCTCAAGGCGAAGTGTCCGACGGCGAAGTTCGCGCGCGCGCTCCCGATCGATCGCAGGTTCTATCGCTGATTCCATGCACAGCGCGTCAGTCATCATCGAGCGTGACGGCGAGTATCTGCTCCTGCAACGCGGTCCGACGGCGCCGTGGATGCCGTGCCGCTGGAACCTGCCAGGCGGCTTGATCGAGTCCGGTGAGACGCCCGTGCAAGCAGCCGTGCGTGAGACGCGCGAAGAAACGGGTCTGCACGTCGAGGCGCTGGCGCCTATTGTACGCGTTCGCATGGCGCACGGTTTCGTCGACGTCTTCTACGCCAAGCGTTGGGGCGGGCGCCTGAAGCTCGACACGCGCGAGAGCGCGGACTACGCATGGGTGCCGCGCGAGGTCGTGTCCCAGTGGGACATCGTGCCGCCGCAGCTCAACGTTCTGCGACGGTTTGCTGCGCGCTGAGGCGCAGCGAGTTCAGACTCTTCTACCAGGCATACAGCTCCTCACTTCCCTTGTTCGCGCGACGACAGCGCGTGCTCGGACCAGAACGTGCGGCTCACTGGCACGTCCTTGCAGCCCGGATCGCCCGGTTCCTGCGGCGCGCACGGCCCGCCGTACATCGTAAAGACGATGCAGGACTCCTCTTCGTGAGGACCGGCGATGACGGTCACCGTTCGGACCTGCTGCGCCGGCCGATCGACCAGACGCGAGTCCCATGCGCGCGTACCGCGCTTGGCGTACGTGACGTCGGTCTCGTCGATCGACGCGTTGCCAACAAGTGGCCCATGCAACCCGCACGGGACGGTGCCGAGTGCCTCGGGCAACTCGATCGTCTCGATGAAGAACGCCGCGCGGTCTGCGAAACGCTGCATGACGTGGTCGACTTGTGCGGCCGTCAGGCCGTGGTCGAAGTGACTCTCTGCGTGCTTGATCATGTTTCTCGTTTCCCTTCTGTTTCAGTGACGTCGCCGCGTGCCTCGATCTGACAGTTAGCGACACGATCCCGTAGGACTCGGCCAATTGAGTGGACGTGGCTGGACTTCCCAACGGGGTTGGGGCTCCGTCAGGAAAAACAGCGTCAACGCGGGATAGCCGCGCGGCCCACCCAGGTGCATCGTCGCCTCACCACGTTCGCACGTCTCTGGGTCGTAGCTCGGATGCGTGAACAGCGTGCCGACCGTATCGTACTCGCCCGGTAGATCGCGCCAGCCAACGTCACGCATCCAGCACGTCGCGGCTGCCGGATGGACGAGTACGGCAAGATCGTCGACGGTGCCGACGCCCCGATAGCCGTTGATGCACCACTCGTAGACCTTGAGGGCCTCGGCGGTGTCCAGTGCGCTTTGCACTGGGTCGGTCAGGTCCCGAAGCAGCTGCTCGAAGTTGGTCACGATGGCAACCCTTTCTGCAGTGACAACTGTAGAGCGGCCTCGTCGGAGGCGAGTTCTTCGACGAGGATGGTCAACTTAGACAGGTCGATGTCAAGCACGCCCTCGGTCACTTCTGGATCGAGCGCCGCCATCAGGTCTTCGACCCTGTCGAGGGCGCTGCGCGTCTCGCGCGTATCCGGCAACGCAAAGATCTCGTCCCAGGCAAGGACCAGGAAGGCGCGAACGAGCACACGTTCAGCCGTCGACAGGTGCGGGATCATGTCTCGTACGATTCGTGGAGTCTTCATGGCTGCTGTCTCGAAGACGACACGAGGCATCCGGATCTGACAGCCGGTTCGCAATTTCGGGAGCGTCAGGCCTCTGAAGGCTAGGGGGATCGGCGCCTGCCCCAGCTAAATCTTCGTCGAAAATGTGTTACTTACGCAACTTGCTCTTGCTTTGTTGAATAGCTGGCCTCAGTATGACGTCTGTAGGGCGAACGAAACAAGGAGCCGCACGTGACCAAGAACATCGACAGCATCATCGACCGGATCCAGAAGCTGCTGCGCCTCGCGAAGAACGCGGGTTCGGAGCACGAGGCGGCCCTCGCTGCGCAGCGCGCGTCGGAGTTGATGACACAACATGAGATCCATGAGGCCGCGCTCGCGCTCGATGCACAGGCGCCGCGCATCGCGGAGGCAATCGACAAGCGCTTCCAGGTGACCGACACCAAGAAGAAGGTCGCGTGGCATATGCGCGTCATCAACGGCGTGGCCCGCACTTATGGTGCGCGGGCGTACTGGACCCGCGGACGCATCCAGCTGTTCGGACGCTTGTCGGCGGTCCAGGCCGCAAGCTACACCGCGCAGTACCTGATGTCGGAGATCGAGACGATCACCGACGCCGAGGCACCGTCGCCCCGGCACTCACGGGCATACCGCAACGCGTTCCGGCTCGGTTGCGCGTCGCGTGTCGCGGAACGGCTTGACGAGCAGACGGCAGCCAAGCGCGCCCCGAAGAACACGGAGCATGCGCACGCCGACCACAAGGCGGCGCCGGCCGCCGATGCGCCCCCGCCCCCGAGCGCGGGTGTCATCGCGATCATCGAGAAGGACCGCGCTGAGGTCGAGCAGTCGTACGCCAACTTCAGTCGCTCGTGGGGCGGTAGCGCGCGGGTCGGCCAGGTGTCCTCGGGCTCCGGCTACAACGCAGGCCAGGCTGCCGGCGGTCGTGTGCGTCTCGGTGGCAACGCCAGGGGCGGGCTCAAGGCCGGGCAAGGGAGCCTGAAGTGAACGCAGAATGCGACGACGGGTGTGGTGGTTCCGGCTGGCTCGAAACCACGGAAGACACCATCGAACGATGTGATCTCTGCAAGAAATTCGAGAATGATGATTTAGCGCTGGAAGCATGGGTGGCAGTGATGCTGGTTCCGCTTGTCGGCACCTACCGGACCGCGCACAAGGCCAAGGATCACAAGGCGTGCGATGAGATCGGTGGCGTGTGGACCGAGCGGAAACGTATCCACAGCGCGACGATCAAACGATTGGGATCGCTCAAGTGAAGCTCGACGATGTCGTCACGCACTGGGCCGACACGTGGCGGTCCCTGGCCGCGTGGGGCGCGCCGATCCCGATGCGGGTCACCGTCAAGCCCTACAAGGGTACGCAACGCGTCGGCGTCGCCTGGTGCTACCAAGGCCGCGCGAACGTCTACGTGACCGGCGACCTGGCGTTCGATCTCGCGACGGCGCTACATGAGCTAGCGCACCTCGCGGCACCCAACAGCGAGCATCACGGCGAGCGCTGGAAGTTGATCTTCGCCAAGGCCGTTGGCGAGGCGTGCGGTGTCGACCCCGACGAGTTCGAGATCGACGTCAAGATCACCGACCTCGATCGCCAGGCGCGCGAAGCGGTCGCTGGCTGGCTCATGCGCTCAGGCCAGTCGGTTGTCCTTCGCGCGATCGGCGTGATGTCGTGAACATCAACCGACTCAGACCGACCGGCGTGCAGGTCTACTCAGGCGCGATCTCGCTGGAACTTGACAAAGCAAGAGCATCGTGCGATATCGAGGCACCACCATGCACGGAGGCAACATGACTCGACGAGGCAGACGAGGCACGCACACACCGCAGCGTGAGCAGGCTGTACAAGAGCAGCTGCAAGCCGACAAGATCCTCGCGACCGTCGAGCGGGTCGAGCACTTCAACTACCTCAAGGCGAAGTTCGGACCGAAGACCTGAACGATTCGCAGCGGGACGCTAAGCCAGGCAGATCCCATCGCGGCTGGTCGACACAGCGGGTGGGCAGAGAGGCAACCGTTCAGAACCACGGCGACCTGCCGCAGAGCTAGTGGTTCACTTTTTCCGTCAGATCTATGCACCACACGACGTCACCACGAGAGAGCACATGGGCAAGCAAGCACGACTCAAGCGCGAGCGCACGGGAAACCGGGAACGGGTCGTCACGCTCTACGGCGAGCTGGCGGGACCGATCTTGCTCAAGCAGTTCGTGCCAAACTGCTGCATCAACGGCACGCGCGTGTTCGTCGAGACGATGAAGCACTTCGGCGTGCCGGCGCGGGCGCAGGTCGTCTCGTTCGAGGTCTACAACGCGCGCTGGATTCAGCGCATGTCTGCCAAGGGGAGCTGCCCGACGAATGATGCTGAGATGCAAATGTGGCTCGCCGACGGTGCGTGGTCGCTCGGAGCGATCGCAGGTTCCGACGGTGACGACTTCCCGTATCACCTAATCGGCGTCGCGAACGGCGTCTTGGTTGACTCGGCATTCGGCCAAGCGAACCGGCCGGCGAAGAACATCGTCGTCGACCAGGTCTTGACGGCCAAGGTAGCACCTGACTTCGGCACACCTGGATCGCTGTGCTCGGGCGAGATTGCGGGCGGTTGCTACGTGATCTACAAGCCCGAGCAGAACGTGGCGTTTGAGCACATCAGCGGCTGGCAACGCTCACCGTGGAATCTGGCCGTTGCTGCCGAGATGATCGCGGCGATCCGCGCGCGGCTGTAGAGGAACCTATGACGAAGCGTCGCCTGAGATCCGCCCCACCTGACGAGACCCTGCGGGACCGCGCGTACTGCGCCGAGTGCCCGTTTTGCGCTGCCCTGCCGCGATACGGTTGCACCGCCGACAGCGGACGGTCCCGAGCCGCGCCGCACGCTGATCGCGTCGCCCGCGCGAACGGCTTGGGCCGGACCCCGCGCTCGGGTTGCTACGCCGTACCGCGCAAGCCGCACGTCTTCAGCGAGGCCGAACTAGCCGCATTTCAGGTACTTGGGCACAAGATCCCGGGATAACAAGTTGCTCTTGCTTTGTTTGAATAGGCTCGGTACAAGTACGTCTCACGGCCATGCAGACCTGCGATCAAACCTGCTCCCACTGCGCCCGCGACTGGTTCCGCTGGCTCAAGGCCCGCGAGGGCCAGATGCGCAAGCTCCTCAAGGGCGCCACGACTTCGTGGTCGGAAGCTGCTGCGACTTCAGTACGGCCCCCGCGCGAAGGAAGCCACTAGTCATGGCGAGGCACCACGTTCCCAAAGTCGACACCGGAGACGACTACGATTTCATGTGTGGCACGTGCGCGTTCGGCGCGACCGTGGGCGCTCGCGACCTCTGCCAGAGTTGCGTGAAGAAGACGCTGGAGGTCGTGGATCTGTTGGCGTGTGCGTACGACGAGCTAGCGTCGTGCACCACCAACCCGCGCCGCACCAAACTGATGCGGCAAATCGATAAAGCACTCGGCAAGCGAACGACGGTCGCCTACGCGGCGGATGCACCACCACCACCGACGGAGAAGCTATGAACATCAAGATCAGCAGCGGAGAACGCATCGAGCTAACGGCACCTGGCATGAGCAGCACGTGTTGCGGGATTCACATCGCAACCGAGATCGCGGCGCGCAACATCTGCGAAGTCACCGTCGAGGACGGGCGGGTCACCAAGATTTTTGTGCGCACGCGCGACGGCGCCTGGCAGCAGGTATTCGCGGCTGCGCCCGAGTTTACTCTCGCTTTGTGAATAGCCCGACGCGCTCGCGCGTCTGTACCTGCGAACCCGGCGACGACTGCCCCCGACCCACTCACTCCGAGGCAATGTCCATGTCCAAGCTTGAACTCTCGATCAACGTGCAGTACCTCCCGTCCTGGGGCGCCTGGGAAGGCATCCGCGAACTGATTCAGAACGGCAAGGATGCCGAAACCGAGTTCGAGGCGCCGCTCAAGGTCACGCACCTGGGCACCACGCTGCGCATCGAGAACGAGGGCGCCGAGATGACGCGCGAGTCGCTGCTGTTCGGCACGTCGTCCAAGACGGGCCGTAGCGACATGATCGGGAAGTTCGGCGAGGGGCTCAAGCTCGGCGTGCTGGCGCTCGTGCGCAGCGGTCGCCAGGTCAAGATCCGTACGGGTGGCGAGGTCTGGAGCGCGTACATCGCCAAGAGCGAGCGCTACGCCGCGGACGTGCTGTGCTTCGACTGCAAGGGTGGCAACGAGGACAAGAAGCGCGTCCGCGTCGAGATCTCGGGCGTGTCGGCTGACGACTGGGACGGGCTCAAGGGACGGTTCCTGTTCCTCACCAAGCCCAAGGCTGACACGGCCGTCGTGACCGACCGCGGCACGTTGCTGCTCGACGAGGCGGCCAAGGGCCAGGTGTTCGTCAAGGGCATCTACGTGCAGACCGACCCGCGTCTGAATGCGGGCTACGACTTCCGGTGCTGCGACGTCGACCGCGACCGCAAGATGATCTCGTCGTGGGACCTGCGCTGGGAGTGCGGTCAGATCTGGACGGCGGCTGCCGCGATGCGCCCCGACCTGATGAACACGATTTTCACGATGGTGCTCGAAGGCAAGAGCGACGTTGAGGGCCTGGAGCACAACGCGTCGTACGCACCGCAGTCGGTCAAGAACGACATCGCCAAGCAGTTCATGGCGAAGTTCGGCGCGGACGCGGTGCCTGTCGCGACGCTCGCGGAGTCGGCCGAGGTCGAGCATCTCGGCAAGCGTGGCATCGTCGTCAGCCGGCCGCTCGGCGCGCTGCTCGCGACGACGATGGGCAGCAAGGACGAGCTGCAGAAATCGATGCGCGAGGAGGTCGTGCGCACGTTGTCGTGGAGCGACCTCGGCGAGGCGCAGAAGTACAACCTGCTCGACAGCGTCAAGCTGATCGGTACGGTCCGGTCCAACTGCACGCTCGATCTCGTCGACATCGTCGAGTTCCGGTCGGCCAACATGATGGGCCAGTACAAGGACGGTCGCTTGCTGGTTGCCGCACGGTTGCTCGGCGACCGCGACGAGACGCTGGCGACGCTGGTGCATGAGTTCTCGCACCGCGAGGGCGGCGACGGCGAGAAGAACCACGTGATGGCGATCGAGAACCTCTGGCGCGACATCGTCAAGTCGCTGCGCGGCGGCACGGCGTCGTGAACGTCATCGAGATCGTCAAGCCGCCGACTACGCCGCGCCTGCGTGTACGACGCGTCGATTTCGACGCTGAAACGTTCAGTCGCGAAGCGACCGCTGCGCAGACGTGGCTGTATTACGCCACGCACGGGGGTAGCGTCGCCAACGCTTACAAGTATCCGGCCGCCACCGAGGCCGTTGTCGCGATTGCGTCGCCTGATGGGCGTGTCGCGGTCTGGTGCGATCGAGTGCGCGCGAACAAGGTCACGCTGTGCGGCGCTGCAACGGCAGCTACCGATGATCAAACTGCTGCCATGCTGTGGGATGACCGGCGCAGCAAGGCGCGCGAAGCAGCGCAGGCGGCTTGCCGTATTCTGCATGCTGGCGTGTTCAATGACGCACCTGAGACACGCGATGTGTATCTGCGTGAGCTGCTAACAGTGCCGCGGAGTCGTCGACCCGATTGGCCGTTGATTCACAAGGCATCAACCAATGTGCTCGCGGCAGCATCGGCGTTGTACGCGCTTGGTAACGTGCTTGGTGCGAATCGATTGTTTGCCGGTAAGACAGTGACGGGACGCAGGTGATGATCATCGACGTCAAGATCGTCGTGCCGCCGATCGAACCGCGCCTAGCACGCCAGGTCGACTTCGATCTCACCGACGCCGAAGAGTGGGGACGCTATGCATTCAAGACTCAACGCTGGCAGGTAACCGTCGCGCATGCGACCGTCAGCGATTTGAAAGTCGAAGTTGCGGCGGCGATCGCGGCACCGGACGGACGGGTCGCGGTTTGGTATGGCCAGGCGGTCGGATTCTCGGGTACGAAGCCTGTCGTACGGCAACAACGTGACACGACCGACTACTGGGCTGCGAAGGCCGCCCTCGACTGTGAAGCCTTTGCAGCTATGTGGGACGTGCGGCGCACGCGTGGCGGTGATCGTGATGTTAGCGCACTCGCAATGGCTGCCGGGCGTGTCCTGCACGCGCAGGTGTTCGGTGACCTGCCGTTGCCACGCGATCTGCTGCTCGCGGAGTTCGCGTTGCTCACGGGCGCTGATCGGCCAGATACGACGGTGTTGCTTCGAGTCAGCGACAATGCGTTGACGGCTGCGAGCGCGCTCGTCGCGATCAAGAACTTCCGGGGGGCTTGTGCACTGCTCGCCGGCCAAGGCGTGACGGCGTAATGCCCACGCGTGACAACCCATGCCCGTGTGACAACCCAAACCAAAGGACACCTAGATGATGAAATCAGACGACACCTACCAACTTCCCCCCGAGCTTGCCGTTGCGTTCGAGACCGGCCGCGTCGAGTTTGTGAGCTTGCTCAGCAAGCAGGTCGCGAACGGCCGCGAGCTTCCACAGCAACAGATCGTCGACCTATTGCGGCTCATCGAGCACATGATCATCGACAAGCAGACGACCAAGCAGCGAATGACCGAGGTCGAGCACGTGCTGCGCTTCGTGGATGACGCAGCCAAGGGGTTGTACAAGAAGTCCGCGGAGGCGCGTGCGATCTTGCGCGGCACGCCGATGCCCGACGACGCCGAGGAGTAGCCGTGGCAGAGTCACTGGTCAAGACGATCGCTGCTGCGATCGACACGTGGAGAAAAACGCTGTGAGCGAGAACAACAAGATCATCGGTCTCAAGATCAAGCTGACCGAATGCGATCGCGGCGGTCTGCACGTGATTAGCATCGAACCCATCGACGAGACCGCGATCATCTACGACGCACCTGGCTCTGATGACGTCCTGGCATCGTCACGCGTAGGCTGGAGCCGGCCGTACGCTGCCAACTGGGAACGCAACTTCGGGCAGCAGACGCAGGTCGACGAGACGAACTGATGAAGACGCTGGTATTCCAGACGGACAAACCGACGGCGACGACGACACGTCCCGTTGAACTAGCTACAAAACACGTCCACTGGTTCAAGAACTTCGGCCTCTACGACAATCGGTTGGAGGCGGGCACGTCCGTCGTGATCGCGCGGCCGGCGCCCCGCTTGGCTGACATGCTCGTCGAGATCGAAGACGGTGTTAGCGACGCCGATGCACGTGAGGCGATCCAGGCTGCAGCGCTAGCCGATGACTGGCAGCTCGGTAGCGAGATCGCGGCGCGCTACGGCTGGGTCGTGTGTTTGCGTTGCGCTGACGACGTCCAGAACCGTCCGACCTGGCGCTTGTACCGGCTCGGCATCAAGGGCAACTGGGGCGAAATCTGTGGATCGTGCGCACTCGCGATGCTGCTGGAGCGCGCGTGAGCGAACGACCGTACGAGTGCGAGCACTGGTGCGTCTCGTGGGGCTACGAGAACTGCACCTGCGAGCTGGAAGAGCGCCAGGCGTGCTGGGACCGCGAGAACCGTCAGTCAGGTGCAGCGGCCCTGCCACGCGCGGTCATTCACCCATCGAAACGGAGCACGTGATGTCGGATCGACCCCACAACTTCCACATGCAGTCGTCGGCCGCTGATTGCGGCACCGGACGCCATGCCTTCGATCGCTTCAAAGCTCTCGAAGCTGACCTGGCTGTGATCGGCGCGAAGCCGCATGTCGTAGGCGTTACCCACGACGACGTTCACATCGAGATCGACTGCCCTATCGGCCGTGAGGCTGAAGCACGCGCCCTCTTGGACAAGCACTTCCCGCGATGAAGCCGTTGACGCTCCAGGCCTGTGAGAAGGCGATTGGCGAGCCGGCAAAAGCCTGGGTCGCGCGGTGCTACGAGATCGCGGTCAAGATCGTCGAGGCCAAGCTCGTGCCTGGCGGCGCGGCCGTCTACGGTCACTGGCTCGGCCCGATCTCGCCGCACAGTCACTTTGCTGATCGCGCGAGGCTAGGCTTCACGCCGCACGGTTGGATCTACGTTCAAGACGAAGGCCTTGTCGTCGATCCGACGCGCTGGGCATTCGAGGCGGTCACGCCGTACCTCTACAACGGGTACGAGCCAGACGACTGGAACATCGTGCCGTGCAAGACCTGCGGCCTGCTCAGCGAAGAGCACGGCGAGCGCGGTCCTGCAGACAACTGCTGGAACTATGCGCTTGAGCCGTGGCCGTACGACGAGGGCGGCAACAAGTGGCGCGCCGCCGTATGCCGTTCGAAGCCCGTCCCCAAGCCGAAGAAGAATGCCAAGCGCCTGACGCTCAAGCTCAGCCCCGACGTCGCGACGTTCGTCGGCGGCTTGCTCGGCCAGCCTGACGGCACGTGCGCGACCGACGAGCAGATCTTCTGGCTCGCGAATTTGCCCTACCAACAGATCGCAGGAGCGATCGGTGCGCGTGCCGTCCGTGAAATCTACGACGCGATCTGCGATGCGGGCAGTTACTTCATCGAGTTCATCCCGGTCGACAACCGGACGAAGGCCAAGCGCGAGGCTGGGTTCGCGAGGACGTGATGCCGCCACGCCGCAAGCGCAAGATCGAGCCGTACGTTCCACCGCCAGGTTCGCCGCCACTGCACGACGTCGTGCGTGGGATCATCGAAGGTCAGCGCAGGATTGACCAGCTCGACGACGCGATCGGGCAGTCGCTTGCGCGCACCGAACGTGTATTCCGCGAGCGGTACACGGCGGGGCGCCCCGTTGCCGTTCCATTTCCGCCGTGGGGCAAGCTCGCGTGGAGCGGTCGTCGAGGGCGCTGGCGCCTGGTCGTGATCGACGACGACGAATGCGAAGACTTGTTCAGCATGCCAGCACTCTGCCGCACCGACGCCTGCCACGTACTGCGCAAACTCGCCGAGAGAATGGGACTCTTCGACGGTAAACAGTAGGCGATCGCTGTTGCGACGATGCTCTTGACTTGTCTAAATCGGCGCGTTACAAACGACAGGTGATGCTGAACCCGAAGACTCCTCCACTGGACCTGCCTCAGCCCGTCCAGACCGTGCGCTACTGCCGCTGCGGTCGCCGGCTCGGGGCGCAGGATCCCGGCGAGGACTGTTCGACCTGCAAGTGGATGGTGTGCAAGTGACCGACCCCAAAAAGATCACTGAACAGACCACACTAGGCGAACTGGCCGTGCAGCGCGCGATGCTGGGCATCACAGGTCTGCAGATTTTTGCGGATCTCGGCGGTGGCGTACGTGGCGCGCTCGCGCATCACGCGACCGGTGCACACATTGGCCGGGGCCGAACCGAAGCGATCGCCATCGAAGATGCGTTTGCGAGCGTGCGGCGGTCGATGCTGCCCGAGCCGCTCAAGGAGCTTCAGACCTGGGTCATGCGTGCGACGGGCATGGTCAAGGCAAAGGCGATTCCATGACCGACGACGACAAGGAACGTGTAGCGCGTTGGGAGAGCCTCGCACGCGAGGCGATTCGTGCGGCCATTGGCGCGGCTAATGGAACCACCATGCGTGAGCGCGCCGTCGATGCGCTGCACAAGCTGCGTGACAACATCGATCCAGCGATCTTGCTGGACCTGATCCGCGAATGGCGTGCGCCAGGATGAAGTGGCTCAAGTACCAGCACAAGTTCTCGTCGGGCCGCAGCGCCTGGCAATGGCAGCTCGTCGACGGTAGTGTCACTGCTGACGAAGCGGAAGACGTCATCCGCGAGCTGGCCGAGGAGTACAACCACTCGGACAAGTACAGCGGCATCGATTACGAGATCGTCGACCAGGCACCACGCTGGGTGATCGAAGCGAAGCTGCGTGAAGCAGGCGAACGCCGGCTCACCGCCGACGACAACTTTCGAAGTTACGCGAACCTGCTCGACAGCGGCAAGTACTTCGCCTGTCAGCAGTGCGACACGGCGACACCTGCGACGCGTGAGTTGTACGCACAACACGGTACGGGGACGGCGATCAAGCCGTGCCCAACGTGTGGTCGCGAGATCCTGATCTCGACGCTACCGTTCTGGCTGCTTCCCGGTGACCACGACGCAATCAAGCTGCTTGGCTCGCTCGTCGAGAACGGCAAACGCAGCGTCAAGAGCAAGAAGTTCCGTTGGCCTGTCGAAGACGGCGACGAAGAGGCCGCGTACCTGCGCCTGTCCAAGCTCGGTCTCGTCGGCGGGTCGAGCTACCAAGACGTTCGCGAGATCTACGCCACGGACCGCGGCATCGCCGAGTGGGCCAAGCACAAGGAGTCGACCAAGTGAGCTTCCGCATCAGCAAGTCGTTCGTGATCGCGTTCGTGATCGCGTTCGTGATGGCCTTCTTCGGCGTTGTCGTCGGCTTCGAGCGCGTCGTGTTGAACGTGCTTGTAGTCAGCATCGGTGCGTTGGGCGGTTACTCAGGCGCCATGGCGTTCCGGCGCTGGCGCGGAGACTTCCGCAAATGAAGAACGCTGAGATCGTCCGTGATCTGCCGAAGCTGTCGTTCCTGAAGCACGAACAGAAGTCGCTTGAAGCTCAGATCAAGGGCCTCGAAAAGCAGCGTCGTCGCCTCGAAGAAGAGATCAATACGCTTGAAGATGTCACGGAAGTCTTTGAAGGCGTCGCGCTACACGTCAACGACAAGAACTACGCGATGGGTCCTGCGCTCGACGTACACCCCGTCGACAACACCGAACGGCGCTACGCCGAGGTCTATCCGAACGCGCACAACGAGGGCAAAGACTTCGGTTTGAAGCTGCGCTCTTACGGCCAAGCGGCTGGCGGTGGCGGCGAAGACTGGCGCGGCTGCGGCTGGGCCTACGCCGATGCTGTGCTCGTCGGAAAATGCTGGGCTGCACACGGCACCAAGCCGGCCGATGCCTTCGAGATCATGTGCAAGCTGCGTCACAAGCTCGACCCGAAGGGCAAGGCGCAGAAACGGCGCCGTCTCGCGTTCGAGGCGGCATTCATGGCCGGTCACCGCGAGCTGGCCGGGGATCTGCTTGTCGGTCGCGCAAGGTGCATTCGAGTAGCGTCGGCAATGAAAGCAGCAACAGGGACGCCATGACCGACTACAAGACGACCGATTACTGCCGCGTGTGCGGGGCTTCGCCTGATGCCGGCGAGCACTTGCCGCATGGTCATTCGTTGCTGTGTGCCTATCACCCGTACGTGCCACCGTTGGCAATCTGGAGCGGGGGGGCGCAGGCGATGTCAGCCAACAATGCCGCGCCTCCGGCGCACGTAGCTGGCGCCGTGCGTGTGAAGGTCGAGGAGCGACCCGGCATGCCGCAGTTTGGCGTGCTGGTCGGCATGTTGCTCGACGAGCGTGGCGACATGCAGGCAGTCGTTCGCTTGGATCACTTTGGGCTGATGCTCAAGGCCTTGCACCCGTCGAAGGTCACGCCCGTGACGCTCGATGAAGAGGAGACATACAAGCCGTGATCAAACGGATCGTCGAAAGTGCTCGTGCATCTTCATATACGAGTTGGGTCCATCGCCGCGATGACGACGGTCGGTTCGTACGTGTCCCACGTCGCATGACCGACGGTTTTCTAAGAGGTGAAGCGGCACTGCCAAGCAGCAATGAGTACGTGTACCTGGCGACGCTCCTGATCGAGTTAGCAAACCGTAAGCCCGTGCGGATCGCCAGCGAGTGGTTCACGAAGCACAAGGTGTTGAGCAACGGTCTGCTCGATCCTGAATACGATCGGGATGCTAGCTGTACTTGGATCAACCACCGCCACCAGAAGACTACCCGGGCTACGAACGCATGATACGGCGGCGTTTAGAGGTGTTGCATACCTGGCGCCCAACGGACGTAGAAGTCGCTGCTCTTTGTGAAGTTCTCGTCGCACGCGGGATGCCGAAGTACGAAGGAGCTAAATGAAGCTCACCAACATCGCTTGGCGCAATCAGTCCAATGCGCTTGCGTTGGCAATCGACGTCGCTGACCTCGCGCTCACCGTGTACCGCCAACAGTTGCCTGCCAGCGTCATGGACATCCTGATAGCGCGCTTCAAGGTGAATCGCGGTGATCTGACAGATCTCGTAGCAGAAGGAACACGTCGTGAAGCAGAGGTAGTGGCAGCAGGTGTTGTCAAAGGCAGCCCCGAATGGTTCCAGGCGGCTTGGGATGTCGCCGCCAACGCACAGGAACAGTATCAAGCATGCGAAGCAGCTTACCCGTACGACGATCCGCGGAACGCTGTTTTTGCTGTGATCAGTACCGTAGGGTTCTTGCGGCATTTCCCCGGGCGCAAGCCGGGTGCGATCGCGACACGTATCCGTTGGCTTTATGATGACAGTCGCCGCGCGAAACTGGATCAAGCTGTTGTCGCGCGGCTGGAATTGAAACATCGCGTGAATGATCTTGCGGGAAGTCGAACGGTCAGCGATGAACAGCGGTTGGCGTTCGAAGCTGCCTGGATCGCGGGGCACCGTAAGCTCGCCGTGCAGATTCTTAAACGTGAGGATTGCTGATGCTGGACCAGAAGAAGCTCGACAACCCGCGCGGGTTTGACACGCCGAACGACTACGCGTCGATGCACAGCGAGAAGTTCTGCGGTGCGTGCCCCGAAGGCGAAGGCAGCTATCCGAATCACTGCCTGCACGGCGCGGCGACGAGCGACCTAGCGTGCTGCTGGTGCGGCGACGTCTTCGTCGGCGACGGTGTGTTCGACGTACACGGCACCAACTTCCATGAGCTGACACCGCGCGAGGTCGACGTCGTAGCGTTGCTGGCTGAAGGGCTCTCGAACAAGCTCATCGCCGACAAGCTCGACATCTCGCATCACACCGCGAAGTTCCATATTCACAGCGTCATGAAGAAACTCAAGCAAGGCAGCCGCGCGGGCGTCGTCGCCGTTGCAATTCGAAGGGGCATCGTCCCGTGAAAGCGCTTGACTTGACTGGCCAAATGTTTGGGCGACTCATCGTCGAACAGCGAGACGGCAAGCAAAACGGTCACCGCATTTGGCGTTGTCGCTGTACATGCACCGCTGCGACCGTCGTTTACATTCCCGTATCACATCTTCGCAGTGGCAATACTACGTCTTGCGGCTGCGTAAAACGCGAGGGTGCACGTGAGCGTGCACGTAAGCACGATGGCTACGGGTCACCGGAGTACCGCGCTTGGATTGCTATGATCCAACGTTGTACGAATGCGAAATTGGCAGGTTTTCACAACTATGGGGGACGCGGTATCAAAGTATGTGCCAACTGGCAAAAATCCTTTGCTGCATTCCTCGTCGATGTGGGGCAACGGCCATCCGAACAACATTCGCTCGATCGTTACCCTGACAACGACGGCCACTACGAACCGGGTAACGTTCGGTGGGCGACACGCAAGGAGCAGGCGCACAACAGTCGTAAGGTTCGGTGCGTCACCGTTGACGGATTGACGCTGCCAATTTCTGAATGGGCACGTCGCGTGGGATTGTCGATGACAACATTACACTCACGTCTTACGAAACTTGGCTGGACGCCGGAACGTGCTGTCGCAACACCGTCTATCACCGTTCAAAGGAAACAGCGATGAGTGAACCACTGAAGCTCGGAATCGCTTTGCCTGCCTATGGCGGCACGCTCGATGTTGGGCACGCCGCGATGTGGGTAGGCGTTGGTGCAGCTCTTGCGATTGCACAAGACAAAGTGAAATTGCAATGGATGGCCGAGTACCACATCAACGGTATCGACTTGTGTCGGAATACCGCTGTATGGGACGCCATGCAAGCCAGCTGCGACTGGGTGTTCATGATCGACGCCGACACGTTCCATCGGTCGACGGGCGACAACGGTGTCTGCGACGCGGTCGGTGATGCCGGCGTCGACATCATCCAGATGATCCGCGACGCGGACCGTGGCCAGTACGCCGTCGACGGCGAGCTGCGTGACATTGAGATGCCAATGCTATCGACGACGCTGACGGCCGGACACAACGGCATCGCGCTGATTGGCGCGCCCGTACACGGCCGTGGCGTCGGCGACGCAGGCGTCTGTGTTCAGAGGCTGGAGATCGACGCCGACGGACACTACCGCGCGGGCCGTCAAGCGTCGTTCGGATCGCTAGCTGGAAAAGTCCAGGCCGTAGGCCGGATCGGCGGCGCGTGCATCGCGGTCAACTGCGGCTGGCTGCGCCGGCACTGGCCCAAGGGGCCGTGGTTCGAGATGGAGCACGACTACAGCGGACGGCCACGCAACGCGCGCGGTGAGGACTACTCGATCTGCGATGGCATCTACAGGCGCGGCGGGGTCGTGCTCTGCGATGGCCGGTTCGTACCTGCCCACGTCGACCGGCGGCGGCTCGTGGGAGATGCGTGAAGCTGCGAACGAGGTTGGCATCAAGCTCTTGACTTGCAGGTAAATGGGCACCACACTCTTGACAAGTAGTAAAGAATCTTCATGCTCGACCTCAAACGTCTGTCACAAGATGCGCGCATCCGCGGCATCGTTCAGAAACACGTAGCAGCGCTCTCACAGGAGATCGCTGTGGTGCTGACCCAATCGCTCCTAGCGCACTGGGGACTCGCGTATGTCGAACCTGGTGACGTGCCTGACGTGCCTGACACGCCCGACGTGCCTGACGTGCCTGACGCAGAGCCCGTCCCCGAGACTGCTACTTCCAAGGCGTTGCTGTTCAACCGCAAGACCCGGAAGTGGGTGTGCCCGCGATGCGGTCGGTTCTCGGACCTTCGACGCCGATCCGTGACAGCTCACTTGCGATCCTGTGACGTCCCTTTGCCGGCTGCAGGCAAACGCGTTGACCTGCGCACGCTCAACGCCCATCGCCGAACCAAGAATCGCAACGTGAAGAAGAAACCATGACCAAACTCGAAACTGCTGTCGTTCAGAACAAAGACCTTCGCCCACGTACCAAGGAACTCTATCTCCAGCACGTTCGCGCGTTCCTCACGTTCGCCAAGAAACGGAAATGGACGTCCCAGTTGGTGATCCACTGGCGCGATGACATGCGCGCGAGGCGTATCAAGCCCCAGAGCGTGAACGTCGCACTCAACGCACTGCGATTCGCGGCACAACAAGCCAACCTGAAGTTCTTCACCGACGACGTCAAGCGGCTGCCGATCCGGGCCAAGACTGCCAAGGCCGTCGCCAGCGCCGCCGAGCGCGCGCTCAACTGGGATGAAGGCTGCAGGCTCGTGGCGGTCTGTGAAGGCGAGCGCGGCCGCGATCTACGTGATCTCGCGCTCATCACGCTCGGGTTGCGTACGGGCATGCTGCGGTTCTCGATGTGCAAGCTCAAGATCGAGAGCGTCACAGCTGCCGGCTCCATGACATTCGAGAAGAAGGGCGGGGAGCGTCATGCTGTTCTGCTCGACGACGTCACGCATCAAGCGCTCCGCGCCTGGATCGACTGGCTCGCCGAGCACGATGTCACGAACGGGCGGCTGTTCCGGTCGCTCGGTCGGCAGCGTGTTGGACGCGCGTCTGCTGCGATCGGCAAGCAACTGACCCCTGACGGGCTCTATCGGGCGCTGCGTGAACGTGCCTGGAAAGCCGACTTCGAGGACCTGCGGCCACACGTGTTCCGCGAGACGTTCCTGGCGTGGGCCAAACGTGCCGGCGCGAGGCCGGGCCAGATCGCAGCGGTCACCGGGCACAAGTCTGACGCTGCTGGCGACGACAGCGGCGTCACGACACCGCCTGCGAACATGTTGCTGCCGACATGGGAAAAGGGTTTCAAGTGAGCGCCGCGCGAGAAACGCTCAAGCAGTGCAAGACGTGCCCATGGCGCGTCGACTGTGACCCGCTCACAGACATTCCCAACGGCTACAGCGTGGAGCTACACAAGAAGCTCGACAAGACCATCGCGACCGGGATGTGTTCCATCAACAATCCGCACACGATGGCTTGCCATTACTCGCAGGGGCCAGGTACTGAGATTCCATGCGCGGGTTGGATCCACAACCAACTGGGCGTCGGGAACAACATCGGCGTGCGGCTGCGTGTGATGAACGGTTCATTGCCGGTGCCTGAGATCGACGGCGAGCAACACGAACACTTCGAGGACACGATCCCCGTGCAGCGTACGAAGCGCGCGAAGGCTCCAGCCAAGAAACGGCAACGGACGTGAGCTTACGTCGAGCGCTCACGATCGAAAGCGACGACTACGACGGCTACTACATGCTCGTCGATGACGGTATCGGCATGTGCAAGAGCAAGTCACGCAACGTGCTCGTACGCGTTCGTGACGCGCTCAACGCCGTACGTGACACAGGCCTCGTCGGCCTGACCGTCGAAGAAGACATCGACGACAAGGCGCGCGGTGTCGTGCTCGCGATCAGCGGCAATGATTTGATCGTGCGCTTGGCCGACGGAAAGCTCGATTCGTGGACCGTCTGCGACTGTCGCATCGTCGAGCCCGAACGTCCCGACAAGCCCACGAAGTTCAACGACCCCGAGGACATCAGGAACCCATGACCTACGATGAATTTCTCACGCGCGTGATCGACGACGGCATCGTTGCTGCGTCGGAATCCTACAAGGACAACGACCTCAAGCGCGAGGGCGCGATCGCAGGCTTCGAGGCCTGCCGTGGCAAGTCGCCGTTCGAGCTGACTCAGCGCCTCGACGCTGCTGCCAAGCTCGTGCTTGCCGGTCGGGTGCTCGAACCTGAACGTTACTGGCGGCACGTTTGCTTCCACGCTGAGATCGAGTGGGTCTGCAACGTCGTGTCGGCAATACTCCTGAACCAGGGCGCGAGCGCACCGTTGATCGTCAACCCGACAGCGCGTGGCTATCTCAAGGCTGCCGAGATCGTCGGTGTGACCAACGCAGAACCGTGGCAGCTGGAAAGTCGCGCGGAATGAGCACCAAGATCTACGAGGCGTACCGCGTCCGCGAAGGCTACGACCTGTGGGATGCCCTGCGTGACATTCGCATGCGGGCTGAGCGGAACGCCAAACGGAGCTTGATCAAGCTCTACGACGCGTTGATCGAAGACGCAAAACGCGACCCGGAAAAGCGTGAGCTACTCACGGGACCGCTCGCGCCGGCTATTGAAGAGGGCTTCGATTATCTCCGGGCGAGCCGCTTCGTCCAAGACAAGTACCGCGCGCAGGTCAACCAGACGGATGGTGGCGTCTGGGACCTCGACGTGGCTGTCGTCATCCGGCGAGCGAACCGCCGCAAGTTCCTGCTGATTCCGTATCCGGGCACCGGGCTGTTGAACAGCTCGTTGACGTTCATGCGCCGCCACAAGGCGTTGACCGACTACCACTACCAGGACCAAAGCGACCGCCCATGGAACGTCCCTGCACGTGAATGGAGCGAACGGGCGCAGACCTGGGCGCCGCTGCTCGAAGACAATCGCTGGCAGGACAAGCTCGTGCTCGACATCGTGTCCGTTACGGGCTGGCATCGAGTTGACCCGATCGTCGACCTGATGCGTAAACGACTCCGCGCCAAGCCGGTTGTCGATCCCGGCGAGACCTGATAGTTTCCGCGCCCCGTGGGGGCTGAATTTCATACGATCGCTCCTGCGATCGACTGCGAAACGCTGGAGCTTCTCGTCATCGAGATGCAGCTCAACGGTGCGGAGTCCGTGTATAGTCGAGAGCATCATGCTAGCTGCAATCGAGCTGCCCGCGAAGTTGTGCATCATCCGCTGGACCGGACGCGTCCGGTTGCACGTGGAAGTAGTGACGATTTGCGGCGCGCAGATGGATGCAGCTGACGGTGTCGTGCAGATCCCGGACTATGCGCTAACGGGTCGGCCTGTCATGAGCTTCAGTGACTTCAATGGTGCCGGCCGGCGCGCACTCAAGATCTGCGACCAGTGCAAAGCAGCGTTGGGTTAATCGTCGACCAACGCGCCGAAATTCGAGTCAGGCAACTCACGGCGCCGCAGGTAGACCTTCGCGGCCTGGTGCGCCTGGAAGATGTCATCGTCGTCATAACCTTCAGCAATGAGCTGTTCACGGATGTCCTGCTTCGAGACATCGTACGAGATCAGCTGCGCGACGCGCTTGATGAGCTTGACGTCGGTCGCACCGAGGCCTTTGTTTCGTCGCCGTTTTCGTGAAGGCGGCGTCCACAGACGTTCAGCGGTTGCACGCCGTACTCGACGAGGCTGCCACCCAATGTCATTTGGAAATTCGTCGCGTACAACCAGTTCTGCAGAGTCACGTGCTTCGTCGCGATCGTAACCTTCTGCATCTATCAACATCTCGACGGTGCTGCTGTAGAGCGCGTCTTGTTCGCGCCAATGTTCATCGTCGAGGTCTAGCCGCGGAACAGATTTGCTCGACGTACCGAACGCGCGAGAACCCTGTGCGGCACGCTTAGCGACGTGCAATGCAAGCCAGCTGAGACCCACGAAACCTGCAACAGCACCGATACCGCGCAGCACGTTCTTGCCGGCGGTCTTCTTGGGCGCAGGCGCCGTAACGTCAGCGAGAATTGCAAAGTGATCGGAAGGCCAAACGTTATTGATGGGCGTATCGAGGACGATGTTGCCCGGTCGTGCTTCGACACCGCGCACGAACAGATAATCAATTTTTCGATCGGGGTTCAGATTCAGTCGTGCGGCCTGCGGCGGTACGCTGGGATTTTTGCTCGCCCACGTAGGCGCAGCTGGCCCAACATCCACGAAGCCCGCAGCCCGAAGTAGCGCGATCTCGGGCGATTGTGGTTCGGCGTTGAAGTCGCCGCCAATGACGTGTGCGCCACCTACACCGATGACATTCAAAATCGCCTGGACTTGCCGCATACGCACTGCACTGGCCGTACGTGCGAAGTTCAAGTGCGTCGTGTGGACATAGATTGGCTGGTCGCCGATTACGGTCGTTGCCGACAAAAGAACGCGATCCCAAGTTGGATCTTCAGCTTCTGGTAACAGCACGACACGCACGTCCGACAGTGGCGTACGTGAAAGAATCGCGAGACCTTCATCTGCATCCGAACGGCGCTTGCCGATCTCGACATGTGGAAATCCACTTTGCCGTGCTAGGTCGTGCGCAGTCGTCGTTGGCTGCACCTCCTGTAACAGCACGACATCAGGTGCGAGTTGCCGCAGCCACGTTGCTGCGGTGGCCAAGCGCTGCGCTAGTGGTGGCGTGTCATGGAAAATATTGAAGGTGACGATGCGCATCAGGTGTAGGCATTCGCTTGGCGTCGTCGTGCACGAGCGGCCAGCCCTGGCCGTTGCGCGGCGCGCTTTGCGATACCCAGCGTGAACCAACCGAGCCCTGCAAGACCTGCGACGGCTACGAAACCAAGTACGAACTTCACACCGTTGGACATACCCGACTGTTCGCTGACGGTGGTTGTCGGCGCCGCGAGCATTTGTGCGATGCCTGGTGCAACGGCAGCTGCACCCGCCGCCGTGAAGTGAATGCCGTCACCTGTTCGGGCAGCGCCTGGCGTGAATGGCCGGATGTCGAATGTATGATCAACACCGAAGACGTCCTGGATCACGTCGAACATGATCGGCGCGGCGTTGTTGTAGCGCGCGTTCGGGTACGTTGGCGGGCCGAGCGCAAAGACCTCAGCGCCCATCGCTCGATACGCATCGCGGATCTGCGCCATGGCGTTGGCTGTCGAGGCGAGTGCTGCGGGCGTGAGGCCGCCGTCGATGTCGTTGGTGCCGAGCCAGACGATGACTTTGGTCGGCCGGAACTCGATCTGATCGCGCGCGAGCAACGTGCTCTCGGTCGATAGGAAGCTTCGCGCCGAGCGTCCGACCTTGGCGTTGACACGCGCAGCCTGTGCGCCGGCTGCAAGCAGCTGCCGTGCGATCAGCTCGCCTGGCGCCGATGACACACCGATCGGCGTCGTGATGTCGACGATCGACGGGCCTTTGTCGGGGCCTGGATGCGACAGACTGTCGCCGACGATCAGGATGCGTTCACCGACAACGTTCATCGACCGGCGGGTCCTTGTGCCAGATTCTTCGCGACGCGCAGTGACAGCCAACCGAGGCCAATCAGCCCGCCAACGGCGCCCATACCGATCAGGAAGTTCGCGAAGTCGCTACGGCCCGACGGAGCGGTGCTCGAAACGCTGCTGCAGATCGGTAAGTTTGCCGCCCAGACTGGACGCATGCTCGCCGCGACGCGGTTGCCTGTGTAGATGGGCGCGCCAAAGAACTGTCGTGCGCGTTCGATCAGCAAAATTCCTTGCGGCGACGCTGCACTGACATTGAGCTTATTGAACAGCGTCGTGTGCCAATGGTCGACACCAGGCAAGGGACCGACCCAGAACTTGCCGCTCTGCGCTTCGCTCAAGATTCGATTCATCGGAATTGGGAACGACGATCGGAATTCGAGACCGTCCTGATCGACGGCACCTTGGCTGAAGTTACCGCTCTGGCCTGTGATGACGAGATCAGCTAGGAGCGTCGTCAAGATGTTCGGGTCGGCGTTTGTCGACGTAAACCGGCCCGTGCCGAGACTGCCCCCACTGGGCGTATTGATCGCGCCGTACAACCGACTCGGTTGACGAAACAATGCAACAGCTAGTGCAGCATCGCGTGGCGACAGGCCTCGCAGCTTGCCTTGGTTGACCGTCGATTCACCGATAGCGACACGTTCCTCGACCGTTCCGCCACCGACCTCGCTCTGGATGTTGCGCGCGAGCGTGTACGTCGCGAGATCGAGCGGCTTGCCGACCGGCCAGAAACCTGACGTTTGGAGCTGCCTCTCGGCGCTTGCACGCATGGCCTCGGGCGCGCACGGGATGTTGCCTTCGAAATTGACGCTGCAACCCGAAAACAGAAAGCGCTGATCGGCGGCGCCGCCGACGAGCGGCGCGAACGTCGCATGGAACGACGGATAGCAGAACGCCGTCGCCATGCTCAGGCTCCGTACCGCCGGCTGCGACCGCGGCCGCGATACGCCCGCAGCTTCGCGCGGCCGAAGCCTGCACGCTCCCGCTTTGGCTGCGCGAAGCCCTGTGCGAACGCGATCGTCGGCGTGATGACGGGGAACAGACCGCCCATGAAGCCCCACCAGATCGCCCAGCCGATGGAGTCGTTGCGCTTGTAGCCGTGGTAGACGCTCACGGCAAACGAAGCGGTGCTCAAAACGCCCCAGATGATCCGCGCCGGCATCGGCAACGGAGTGGAGAACAGCTTGAAGCCTGTACCTGTACCTGTACCTGTACCGCCTGTACCCTGCTCAATGTTGGCGAGCGCCTGCCGTACTTGACCCGCGTTGGCGCCGAGCGCGACCGCACGTGCAGCGACTTCCTGACGTTCGGCGACTGTGACCACTTCGAGGATCGCTTGGATGTCAGGGACGAAGTGCGCGAAGACGATCCGCTCCGCGAGCTGCTTCTTATCGTTTTCCGTCAAGCCGACCGCACCGAACATGGGAGCGTCGTTGCCGCCCATCAACTGCGTGTCCGCGCTCATGTAGCCACCGAATCCAGGCACGTTCCACGGAACGTTCTGAACGAAACCGCCGCCAGCTTGCACGACAACGGTTTCAGGGTGCCTGACGAGGGCCATGGTCTCGGATCCAATGGTGAGCATGGGGCTGATTCTACACCCAAACCGCTACTTGATCACAGGAGCGATCGCGGGTTAGCGTCCCCCGCATACGATGGCGCACAAGAAAACTGCCGAGGGACCGACCTGGGGCTACAACAAGGGCGCTACCGCGACGCGTGCGCGCACCGTCGACGAGTTTGCAGCGCTACGCGAAGCCACGAAGCTTCGAACGCTGCGTGACATGACCGAGCGCGAGATCCGTGCACTGGAGCGTTACTACGGCTGCCACGTGATCCGTCCCGACAGGTTGTCGGCACGGCGCGCCCGTCGTGTGAGCCAAAGCGCCGCGACCGCGGCGCGGGTCTAGCTGACCCAGGCCGATTCCCAGGCCGATTCCCAGGCCGATTCCCAGGCCGATTCCCAGGCCGATTCCCAGGCCGATTCCCAGGCCGATTCCCAGGCCGATTCCCAGGCCGATTCCCAGGCCGATTCCCAGGCCGATTCCCAGGAGTGATCCCGTGCCTGGCGTCCGGTCTTCTGCGCGCAAGTAGGCGGGATCTGCCCTGTTTTTGGGCCTGAAAACAGATACTTACGAGATTGTGCACTTACTCTCGACTTGTTTGAATACAGGACGGTCACCGGGCGTCTTTACAGGCGGAACCCGACTGTTACTGACAACAAGCTCTCGCTAAGGAGTGAATCATGTCGCGTCGTCTCACCAAGACTGAACGAACCCAGCTTGCCGCACGCGTCGCGGCCGAGAGCGCCGTGGGGTACGCCAGGGAACTGGATCGTCAAGTCGAGACAAGCGCAGCGCACTTGGCTGCAGTGATCAAGGCGCACGAAGCGCTGGCGGCTCGCGCCGTGCGCGCCCATGCCAGCGCTGCTCGTGCCAGCGCCGAACATGTCGCGATTGTTGCTGCGGCAGACGCTGCGGCAGACATCAACGCGATGATCAGGCCGACGGGAAAGGTCTAGTCGTGTCGCCGAAAGACGTCGCCGCGATCGCACTTGCATTTTCGTATGCGCGCGCCCATGCACAAACCGCCTATACGAGCGAGCACGTGCGAACGGCGATCGAGACGCTCAACGTCGTCGCGCGCCACATGGCTGACGCCATGACTGCACGGCACAAAACGTTTGACCGGGCGGCATTCCTAGACGCCTGCATGGTGCCTGGCCTGACCGTCGTACAAGCAAGCAAGGAGCTGACCATGAACAAGAAGCAAGAATTCAGGGCTGACCTCGACGTGCTTATGCGAGCCACCGCGGCTGCAGTGCGCGCCGCACTCGTGGCAAACGCGAGCGGCACGGATACCGACTACCGAGCCGTGCATGACGCGAAGATGGGCGAAGACGCCGCCCACGAAGCGTTCACGGCGAAGTGGGGACCGTAATGCGCTGCTCCGACTGTAACAAGTTCGTCTCGTTCGACGACTCGAACGACCCCGAAGCGGACGACGCGGACGTCGATGCCGAGGGCCGCGTCTCGGGAACGGTGCGGGTCTACCTGACCTGCGCCGAGTGCGGGACGGAACTCAAGGAGGCGAACTTTGATCTCGACGTCGACATGACCGAGGTCGTCGCGGCGCACGCGAAGACCGTGGCTGAGGCCAAGGTCGACAAGCTCGCTGACGCGTTGGCCAAGGCGCAGCTGGCATGCTCCGCGTGTGCTGGTCAGGCGTCCGAGCACTGCACCTGCCAGGCGGCGACGCGCGAAGCCTTCGAGGATGCGCACGAGGCGTGCGAGCTGGAGGTCGAGGTCGAGGCCGAGCAGACTTCGCGGACCGAGGGCAAGGGCCGCGGGACGAAGACGTTCTACGGCTACCACGCGACCGTGATGGTCAAGTGCTCCTGCGGGCACGCGTTCGGCGATGAAGAACACAACGACGACATGCAGGCGTCCCACATGGACGAACTGACTTGAGGAGCATGACCATGACGACCACCGCGAACCACTTCCTCCGGTACGAGTGCCGGACCTGCAAGCGGCATGGCCGCTGGTACCGCGACGGCAACGCTGCCGTTGCGGACGGCGACAAACACCTCGACCGATCGCTCAACTGTAGCGGTGTCGACGTAGTGCGTCGCGCACCTGGCCTGGCCACTAACTCTCGCTTTGTTTGAATACCTGCCCTAAGCACCCGTCCTACCGCCATGACCACCTACTACATCGAGACCCCCGAGACCTGGCCGCGCGCGTACCACGCCGTGCCGGCGACGACGACGGTCATGGACAAGCGCGCGACGCGCTACACCGCGTGCCCGCCGTTCATCGTGCACTCGAAGGGCGGCTACGGCGGCAACTTCAAAAAGCACCAGGAGTACGTCGTGCGCGGCCTCTACCGCGACGAGTTGCTCGTGCAGAAGATCGACGACGTCAAGCCCGACGGCTTCGACTCGCAGACCTGCGCGCTCGACCCCGAGACCAAGGCGCGTTACGTCGCGCGCTACGCCGACGGCTCGTGGCACACGCTGCGCTTCGACCAGACCAGCGAGGGCTACCGCTTCGTTCGCACCGTCCGCAAGGCGATCGAAGTGATCGCCAAGCTCGCGCGCGAGGGTGCGAAGACCCGCGCGAAGGTCGCGAAGGTCGCGAAGGACTTCGAGGATCGTGGCCAGCGTTGCGGGATCTGCCCGTGCTGCTTCGGCGACTACATTGCCGACAAGACCACTGGGGCCAAGATGGTTCACCACGGCTACGAGCGACCCGGCGACGGCATGATCCACGGGGACTGCTACGGCGTTGGCTACGCGCCCTACGAGGTCTCGTGCGAGGGGACCAAGATGTACCGGGGCATCGTCCAAAGCTCGCTGAAGCTGCGCCAGGGCCAGCTGGCGGGCCTCGCGACGCTCACCAAGGTCCAGTACCAGACCGGCCGAGGCACGTACGAGACGCGCCCGGGGCTGCGGCACGGGCAGTACGTGCCCGAGTACGCGACGGCGCTGAAGGGATCGCGCGAGTTCAAGCAGGAGATCGCGTCCCAGCGCCTGACGCTGGAAGGGCACATCACGTCCCTGACCCGACACATTGCCGATTTGACTGAGAAAATCGACACTTGGACGCCCCAGGCGTTCCCCCGCAAGGCCTGAGCAAGTAACTCTCGCTTTGTTTGAATGGGCGTCCCGCCCCGACGTCATAGGGGCACAGGAGAATTGACTATGACCACCCAGATCGCTACCGGAACCGCTGCTCGGACCTTCGCGCTCGCCGGCAAGGCGCGCCTGACCCTGGTCAGCGTCAAGACGGGCACGCGGTTCACGTTCCGCATCAAGGCTAAAAAGGTCGCGAAGGGCGAGGCTCCGACGCCGCCGTGGTTCGTGTCGGTCCTGACGGGCCGCAACAACAACGACGACTACACGTTCCTCGGGACGATCTTCGAGGACGGCGTCACCTACCGCCACGGCCGCAAATCGACTGTCACGTCCGAGGCTTCGTCGGCCAAGGGCTTTGCGTGGGCCTGGTCGTTCATCGCGAAGGGCGAGCTGCCGCCTGGGTGCGAGGTCTGGCACGAGGGCAAGTGCGGGCGCTGCGGGCTCGCGCTGACGGTGCCCGAGAGCATCGCGCGCGGTCTCGGTCCCGAGTGCGCGGACGGCGGGGGCTACTAGTCGTGCAAGGCTACAAACTTCAGCTCAAGCGCGCCGAAGCCGAGCTGGTCACGTATCCATCGCAGTCGCTGCTCGACCGCGTGACGTACCTGCGCGCGCTGGTCGAGCTGCCTGGCTCATGGCTGACGGGCGATCAGGGCTATACCCTGGAGTGGATCAGCCAAAGCCCGAACGGCGGGCGGCGGATGCGCGAAATCACGCACAACCACAAGCGCGATCTCACGTGCATCGAAAAGAAGCGTGGTGCACTCGTCGAGCACGCACGGATTCGCGGGGAGCACTGGGTTTTCTTGTCCGACCTCGGGCGGTTCTACGTGCGAGGAGTCAAGTCATGATCGACTTCGACATCAAGACAGCGCCGATCCAGTTCGCCAAGCAAGCCGACGGCGCGTACCTGTCCACGAGCGGTCAGTTCAAGATCCACAAGACCGTGCACACGGGCTACGGGTCCGGTGATGCGCCCACGCGCCGGTGGATCACGGACCTGACCCGAGGCCGCGGGTTCCATCGCCTGTCGCATCGGCACTGGCCGAGGGTGAACGACTACACGACGTCACTGAAGACCGCAATCGAGTGTCTGCACCACATGATCGCGCGTGACATCTGCGCTGCGTTTCAGGTCTTCACCGACTGGCGCCACGAGGTCGAGTGCGCCGAGCGCGAAACTGCCGCGCACCAGGCGAGCATCAACAACGCGCGCCTCGTGATCGAGACAAACATCATTGCGTGGCTCACCCAGCATGGCGCAGAGGCACTCACGCAAACCAACGGCGTGCGGTCACTGGCGCTGTACCTGGCGACGCCAGGCGGTGCGCTGTGAGACGTAACACCGTCGGCCTCGATCGACTACGCCAGCGCCAACGCGATGCCGGCGAGCGGCTGTACACCGCGTTCGACGTCCACAACAAACTCCCGGCTGACGCCGACGATGATCTCATCGCGACGGCCGACGCCGAGCTGACCGCGGCGCAGAACGCTATGGAGGCTGCCGCAGAGGCACTCGACGTGTGGCGCGACGACGAAGGACCGGGGAAGGATTAGGCCATGACGATGATCAAGCGCATCTTGGCGAGTCTGCGGTGGTTCGTACGCGGTGTTGGCGGCAACGACTACCGTGCGCTGTGCAAGCGCTGTGGACGTACCGGCCAGGCACACTGGGGCATCGCCGGCTGTCGACAGTTCAAGCTGTGAAGACCTTCTACCCAGGCCAGCTCATCGAGTACAGGGATGCCGGCCGTCATGCGTCGTGGAACAACGCACGCTACGTGCGCGCGAGCGATCGCCCGAGCTGGCACTGGATCGTTCGTGGACACCTCAAGCGAGAACAGGAAGTTCCGGCGCGTCGCCTCCGCGCCCTCATTCGATGGGAGCAGAATAAGTGATGGCGCTCAGGGAACTCGCGACGCAACAGATGGACGACTTCGCACTGTGAACCGCGCTGAGAGCGCCACGCTAGCACTCGGGCGGTGCAGCTGTTGCGATCGCTTGACCAACGACGGCGAACCCGAAGATGCCCAGCGAGACGACCAAGGCACCCTTCTTGGCACTGCGATCGACTCCGAGAATGAGGGCGCTCATGATCGCGCCGCTCAAGATCCCGACGACAGCGCCGAGCAGTGCGCCATCAACGGCGCGTGCACCACGTGACTTGGGTGAGCACTGCTCGTCCATCAGCACTCTGGAGGGACGGTACCGGCAACAGCACCGACGACCGCGCCCGTGATCGTGAGCCCGAATGCGGCGAGGAGTGCACCGCGGACCGGCGCGTTCTTTGACGAGTTATCCGTGAGCCGGTTGACGCCGACGGCACCGCCGACCAAAACGCCCAAGATTGCGCCGGCCGCGCTACCGACGAGCATGCCGCCGATACCGCGAGCCCAGCGCGGTGACTGCGTGCACTTGATTTCGATGCCGAGCTGACGACGACGTTTCATTTCAGCACTCCGGCTTTGCAGAACCCGCCATGAGGCCACCAACGGCGCCGAGGACCGCGATGCCCATTGCAACCAACCCCATGGTCTTGGCGCGTTTTACAGTCTCGATCGGGTGCGCGACCTCGAACTGCGACGTCGTGACGGCCAATGCCACGCCGCCGCCGATCATGCCGCCGATGACGCCGCCGATCAGGGCACCCACACCACCGCGAACCACGCGCGAAGTGTGTGAGCAGGCAGCGTCACCGAAGTTGTGTCCACGGCGTTGACGGCCATCGAGGTGGATCTTCGCGAGCTTCTTGTAGTAGCTGCGGTCCTCGGTTAGGTGATCCATCGCGATGCGCTGTGCGACACGGCGATTGGTTGTGTGTTCCATCTCGACCTCGGTCCCGACCGTCAGTTGACTGGGATCGAAGTCGCTCGGGCGGCGTCCCTTGGACTTGCCGTTGGGGATGTAGGGCATGCGCCGTTGCAGCATGCCCTAACGGTATCACAGGGTGATCGTGTCCGCGATCGTCTACGCAGCTTCAGCGGCGGGCAGACCCAGCGACGATCGGAGCAGATCACGAACAGCCGCCGAGAGGTTTGGCTTCCGGTCGTAGTGCTTGGACGGGGGCTTGCCGTCACGTTTGCGTGCGTACGCTTCCAGCTTGGTACGCAGCTCGTCATCAACGACGACGTGCAGGTGCGAAATGCGATCGCTGGCGCGACTGGAAGCTTGGCGCGACCGCGTCGGACGCTTGGTTCGTGTGCTCACGCGTGCGATTATACTCGCGCTTTAGTGCCCACGCTAGTAGTCGTACGCTACCTACGCAGACGCCGACCTGCACGATACGTCTCACCTGATTCACTGGCCCAACGTGGCGCAAATTTGCGCGTCGTACGGTGCCGCTCATACGGATCGACATGTTCCTGCGCGAGCTGGTGGCGCGCCAACAAAGCAGCACCGAGCACAAGCACACCCGCGCCGACGCCGATCGCGATCTTGGTCTGAGTTGACATGCCGTCGGCTGCCCCAAAACCACTGAACCCCGGCTGCAGGTACATGTTCGGGTCGTACAGGTACATGTAGCGGTTGGTGCTGTCTTCGTACTGGCGACCGATCACGCCCGAGTAAATCTGGCTCTGGTCGTAGTGCATCGGCCGCACGGGTGGCTCAGCGGCACGGAAGGTCGGGAAGCCGTTGCGGTAGCCGCCCTTCCACTGTTTGACGAGCGTGTTCGCGCTCTCACCGAACTGTGCGACGATCACGGTTCACCAGCCTCGCGGCCGCAGTCCGTGGTGCCCACGGCTGTGGTGGCGACGGCGACCGAATGCAGGGCTCGGGAGGTCGTCTTCGTAGGCCATCGCAGGCTTGTGTTTCGCGGCTGCGACGGCGCCGATTGCAGTGAGACCGATCATCGCAGCAGCGGCTCCGATGATAGGCGCGAGGGAGCGCTTTTTCACTTCGACACTGTCGGGACGAACGATCACGGTCTCGGGAACGAGCGGTGTCACGGCAGGTGTGTTGCCACGCGCCTTCATCTCGGCCAAGAGACGTCCGAAGTTGTTCGCAACCTGGGTGAAGTAGCCTGCGATTGCACCCGCGTCTCGCGTGAACGTGAACGCTGTCGGCGACGCGAACGCGGGCACGACACTGGGAGGTGGCGCCGACAACGCGCCGGCCAGAAGCATCGCGGGTGCAGCAAACTGCATCGTGCCACCGCCGATGAGTCCGTCATACCCGCCACCAATCGAGAGCACCGGGTTCATAGGGAACGCCGGGATGCGGACAGCTTCGGTCGACCCGTCCGGCAGCTTGACTTTGATCGGCTCCCCACGCTGTTGCGCCGTGCGCGTATCTTCGAACAGCGGGATCTGATTCATGAGCAGGTCGGTGGCCCGTTGCAACGCCTTGGCGGGATCATCAGCGGGGCCACGCTTCGCGTTCGCGAAACACTCGATGCTGAACAGGCCACGGACATCTGGTACGCGACAGAACACCCCGGAGGACACGAAGGTCTCAGGACGCCGTGCAGCAGAAGCAGCTGTGAAGGCCTCGAAGCTCGTTGCCAGGCCGAAGGCGTTGCCGAAGCCGCCCCCCGGACTTTGTGCACGCTGCACCGCGATGGCAGCGACCTCGAACAATGATCGCGCCTGACCGAAGCTGGCAGCGCCGAAGCCGTTGACATAGCTGCTTACGAGCATGGGCCAGCCTACCACAACCCCGATCGCGGATGCGATCGACTGGTTACGGGCGTTTTCGATGGTAGAGCACGAGACCGACGCCGGTCGCTGCAGCGACCCCGCCGACGACCCACCAGATCCACGTGCGACCTCGGACGGCTCCGCAGATCTGCACGACGTCGGCGAGCTTGGCTGCAGGCGTCCCGTGAACCTGCTGACACATCAACGTGGCCTTCGCACACGTTGGATCTTGCTTGCTGACACGGCACGCCGTGACCACTTGCTGGACAGTCGCCGTGATCTCGGGCGGCGGTGCTGCAGCGGTTGTGGTGAGCGCTTGCGGCGATGCCGTGCTCAGGAAGCCTTGAAGTTGCGCCATGAACGCCAGCGCGTTGGCGGCGAGCGCCGGCCATGTCGTCCCTGGCGACGGTATGCCCGTGACTTGAGCAACAGCGTTGGCAGCAACGATGGTCTTGTCACCGATGAAGCCATCGACATCGAGCGGCGCGAAGCCGCCTCGCGCAGCGAATGCGTTGATCATTGCCTGCAACGTCTTGAACTGTTCGTGCACAGCTCCGACGCCGTAGCAGATCACCTCGTTGCACTTGAAGTTGACGTTCTGTGTGAGCATGCCGAACATGTGTTACCACCAACGGCGCCGGTAGCGAGAACCGTAACCGTAGTCGTCGTAATCGTAGTCATCGTCGCGGCCAAGCGCTTCAGGTGCCGGCTTGCGCAACGCGAAGCCGACCAGGCCGACCACGACGGCACCTGTGACGCCTGCAGTGATCCAGACCCACGTCGGGATCTTGGACGCTGTCGGTGTCAGCGGCACTAACGATGCGGCGGGTGGCGTCTGCGCACCAGGTGAGGGTGTCGTCTGCGCACCAGGGTGCGTGACTGGCGTGGGTTGCGCGGGCGGTGGCGCGGGTTGCGGCGAAAGCTGACCCGGTTGTACGGGTTGAGGTCGTGCCGGTTGCGCGGGCTGTGGCTGTTGCTGCGTGACGACGATCGGAGGTTGTATCGGCTGCGTTGGCACAACCGGCACCAGGAAAGCAGTCAGCTGCTCGATCAGTGCAGGCGCGTTCGCGGCAACGGCTTCCCGCGTCATTCCAAGCGACGCGATGTTCGCTGTCGCTGCGGCAATGGCGACAGCCTTCACCGTCGAGTCACCGATGAAGCCGTCAACGAGAAGCGGTTTGAACGAACCAAACGTTTGCCCGTAACGGTTAAGCGTCGTTTGGAGATCCTTGAACAGCTGGTGGTTCGGTCCGATGCCGTAGCAGATGTACTGATTGCAGTTGAAGTCGGTACCCTTGATGAACGTGCGTGGAGCACCGAATCCGTGGATCACCGATCCGAATCCGCCAACGCCGTTGTACGTCGTGAAGAGCACGGACTAGCCTTCCCGCTGTGCCTTGCGGCGGTACACGTAGTAGCCGACGCCACCCACGACGAGGACTGCCGCGAGACCGCCCAACACGTAGAGCATCGTGTTGGACTTTTCTGGCGCGGGCTCGCCGGGGGCTGCGGGCAGTTGCGGCGCGGGCTTGCCGGGGGCTGCGGGCAGGGTCGGCGGCGTGTACGTGACTGGCGTGCCTGCCGGCGCGAGTGGCGGGGACAGGCCTACTTGTGCTGCAGCAGCACGCATCGCGATCAGTGCATCGAGCATCCCGACGATGGTGGGCGCATCCGCAGCGACCTGCTCCTTGGTCGAGAAGCTGTTGAACGTCGTCTCCAGTGCTCGGAGTGCCGTGACTGTGGTGGGTCCGAGGAAGCCGTCGACGATGAGCGGCTTCGTGCCGGGACTCGCGAGCTGGTTGATCTTCTGCTGCAACGACTTGAACAAGTTGTCGTTGGTCGCGCTGCCGCCGTAGCAGATGAACGCGTTGCAGTTGAAGTCCTGGCCCTTCCCTGGGCCAACCAGCTTTGCGGCGGCGCCGAATCCGTTGTAGCCACCGTAGCCGCCGCCGTAGATGGCTGCGTCGTACGCGGTGTCGGGGTTGTACGCGTCGTTGGGGTTGTACGCGCCATACGTCCCATCATTCGGGTCGTAGGCGTGCTGGGCGGCGCCGTATGCGCCGTTCGAGCTGCCGTTGTGAGACTGGAAAAGCATGGGATCTCCTCCCAAAGATGTATCACGCAGGCTGTAAAGGGGTCAAAGATCGCGCGCGCGATCGTCTACGGGTAAATTCCGCAGATACCTCGATCGCGCCCGTGATCCAGAGTAGGATGGCAAGCCCCGCGATGAATACTCCCCAAAACTCACGCGTGATCGTGGTGCTCTTCACGATTTCAGGTTGTGAGGCCTGCGAAGAATACAAGCCGCGGTTCCAACGCATCGCGCAGCACTACCCACAGGTTCCTGTGGTCATGCTCGACGCAAACGATCCACGAAACGCTGACCTGGGGACGCGTCTCAACGTCAACAACGTTCCGGCGACGTTCGTGCTGCGACGTCCGTCGGGTGTCATCCGCGTCGAAAGCGCGATTCCCGATACTCAGATCGTATGGTTGTTCAACGTCGCCGCGCGCGAAGTTGCTTTGGGTCCCCACTACTAGAGGAGAAATCAGATGACGATGTATGCAAGCATTCGCGGCGCCGACGGTGCCAACCTTGGTTCGATCGCAGTCGATCCGACTGCACCGGGCGGCATGCAGGGCCAGCTGGCGAATGCCATGCAAGCGCTCCAGCAGCAGCACGGGCTGCCGCAGAACGCGCGACCGCTACCGCCGGCACTTCTGCCGCCCGGTGGACCGCAGGCGGTCTCGCAGTCGCGGCCGTTCATCTGCCAGATGCGTTACCTGACCCGGACGCCGAACGGCCAGGTCCAATGGGCGACGCGGTCGATCAACTGCCCCGTCGGTCTACCGCCGGGAACGTACGTCCACGTCCCGCACGGCCAACGCTAGTACGAGGCTGGCGCTGCAGCAGCGCTTTTCGCATTGACGAGCGCAGCTGCAACAGCGTCGCTGGCAGCTGTAGCCGTCTTCGCTGCTACGGCCACGCTGACCAGCGCTGCAAGCGTTGCGACGCTGCCCAACAGCAACGCGGGGGCCCAGACGCGTTCAGTCTTCGCGAGCCCAAACGCACCCGCGAACGCGACTGTCGTGAGGACACCCGTTCCGACGGCAACGGGAATGCCGACGGTGAGCATACGCGCACGGATGCGGATGATGCGGTCCGCGATCGACTCGGTGACCTTCACGACCAGCTGACCGTCATCACCGAGGCCCATCATGGCAGCCGTGGCCGATTGGCCGGCGAGACGTGCTGTCAGGTCAGTGGCTTGCTGCTGGATGTTACGCATCATGGCAAGAGGGCCTTGAGAGGTCGACATCGAAGTCTCCTTGGTGGCTACGCGTCGTTCCGCGTGTCAGGGAACTTGCGGCTGGCGCAGTGGATCGTGACGTAGAACGTCGCGCAGGAAATCCCATTGATGGTGATGACCGTCGCGATCGGCCACAAATCGTGGAGCGCCATCACCAGGTAGATCGGCGCGTAAAGCGCTTGAACGATCAGCGCACAGATTGCGAGGCTGATCGGATTGCCTCGTGCGCGCCACGAGCGCACGAAGCGCAAGCCCACGGGAATCCACGCAAGCGCAACAGCGATCGCTGCAGCGAGCGGTACAACATCGACTTCCACGCAGGTTCACGACTTGTGTGCGGCGCCGTTGAGGGTCTGTGTGAGGTCGGTGCTGGACCGTCCGAAGCGCTGGACGTGACGGCGTTGCGCGACCTCTGCTGCGACGTTGATCTGCTGATCAACGTTCACGATCACGTGCTTGATTTCGCGCCGTGTGAACTGTCGCCAGAGCCCGAGCCCGACGATGAAGACGATGAATACGGTGACCGAAGCGAGGAATGACCACACGCTAGCCTGCCTTATCCTCGGGGATGACACTCGCAGTGAGTGTGACCGCCTCTGGGATGTCGAGGGTTTTCAAGATCACGGCGTTCAAGATCACCTGCTTGTGGATGAGCGCGCGGATCTCACGCAAATCTCGCGTGACCCCCATCATGAGCCATACGGCAAAGGCAGCTGGGAAGCCCCAGCGTTCGATGAGAGTTTGAAGAAGATCCACGCGGGCTCGTACTATCCGCGTGTCCGACGACGCCTGCCCAGCGCCTTGCCATGCATTGCGCTGGCGACACAGCTCTGGAATTGATCCTTCTTGAGGCCTTTGCAAGCCGTCGCTGCGCGTGCCATCGCGCTCTTGTAGGGCGCGAGGTGGCCTGTCTTCGGCTTGGGGCGGGGACCGCAACCGGGGCCAGTCTTGCCCTTGAACGAGATGACCTTGCCGCGCTTCGTCTTGAATTTGACGATGCCCTGGCGACAGGTGGTGGACTTCTTCTTGGGCTTGCCCTTGCCGCTCTTGCCGTTCTTGCCGAGTGTGTAACCGAGCATGCTGGTCTCCTGTTGCGCTTAGCGCTTGACGTAGGGGTTCGGACGCTGCACTGGACGCTGCGTCGGCTGCTGCACTGGACGTTGCGCGGGCTGTTGACCCGGCACCGTCCGCACGCAGCAATTGGTGTTCGCGCCGGGGCGCGGACTTGCTTGACGTACGGGGGTTGGAATGCGTCGACCGAACATGGCGCCATGCTAGCACGATCTGAGTGTTGATCGCGCAAGCGATCAGGCGCGAGAGCGTCAAGGGGACGTAGACGATCCCACCAAGGACCGTTTGACCGTTTCAAGGGCGACTCGTACATTCAGGGCCATGGCCCAGATCAACCCGCGGACTTTCGCTGATGCGAAGCAGCTCGGCGACAACGTCTACGAACTGATCCTGACGAACTGGGGCAATCGTGGGATGGCGCAAGATCCGAACAACGGCTCGATCAGCTATCCCCCCGTCGTGACACCGCAACCGCCGATCGGCAACGGGTCGATTCCGATCCTCGGGCAGTTCACGCTGCCGGAGATTCCGAGCTTGGCCGCGATCGCGATCGCGCCGCGTAGCGACATCGACCGCTGCATCGTGCACTACGTTCCGCTGCCGCAAGTGCCTCCGACGTTCGTGAATCTACCACTCGTGCCGGGTCCCGATTTGGTGAATTGCACGATCGATCAGGGCTTCGTCAACAAGGGCGGCATCCTCCAGAGCGAGCAAGTTCTCGACACGCACGCACCACTCATCGGACAGCAGCCGGGCCCCATCATCATCCGCGCGCATCCCGTAGCGTGGTTCGCCGATCGTTATTTTCCTCTCGGGGGCGGTCCAGGTCAGCCGTACGGAACACAGCTCGCCGGGCAGACGTTCGGGTACAACGGGCCGATCTGGATCAATCCCGAGCTACGCCTGCTTCTCTACTTCAACGGCCGTGCAGCGTTGCCGCCAACGGCGCGCGCACCGTTTCACCTGTCGTTCCTCTGTAGTCCAGACGCCACGGATCGCATCATTCGCGTCATGCCGATCGTCGGCCGCCGACGTGTTCGCGTATCGGCACGAAACCGATCGGCTGTCGCAGTCAACGTCACCATCACCGGCACTTTCAGTGAAGTGCTGGCGACTTCAAACACGGTAGCCCCATTCGGCATCACCGATCACTTTGAAGTGCTCCTTGCGGCGAGCGTTGCGATCGCCGCTGATCAGAGCAACGTGTTCACGATCGAAAGTCCCGGTGTCTCGTTCTTGATCATCCACGCGAACACCGCAGGAATCGGGGCGCTGGAACTGGGCATTGACGCTTTCGACTGAAAAACTTTGCTATTTAGCGTAGTTAGCCGGCCATTCACAACATGCTCTCGACAAGTGAATGCTCAGTATATGCTTACGTCTAGAGGTTTGATGCGACATTTCTTCGTGAGTGTTTTGATCGTTGGGTGCTCGTCGAGCCCGGTGATGACGATGGGCTGCGCACCAGATTCGACGGGGCCGGGTCCGACAGTGGATGCTGTTGTCGACTCGACCGGAGACGGACCGCACAGCATCGACGCAACGATGATCGACGCTCCGCAGCTGATCCAGGACGCGGATCCCAACACCTGCGACATCATCGCGCAGACCGGCTGCGCACTGGGTGATGCATGCTACCCGCTCAGCCAGCAGTTGACCGTCGGTTACTGTCATGCGCCAGGCGCTGCTGGCCAAGGCGCTTCGTGCTCACAGGACTTCGATTGCACGACCGAGCATCACTGCGTCAGCAACAAGTGCACGAAGACTTGTGACATGAACAGCGACTGTCCGGCGGTCAAGCCCATGTGCGCGCTGTACCCGCCGCACAACAGGTTCGGTTTCTGTTACTAGAGGTTCGAAGAACTCAGGATGAACCAGTTCGAGATGCCGTCGGAGACGACGAGCATCACGTCGTACTGATCCGGCAGTGACTGCCCACCACCGCCCGCGGTGACACCATCGATCAGGTCGGTGCCGCTCGGCAAGATCGTGGTGGCGCCAATCGCTGAGATGTTCTTGATGAAGAACGCCTTGCCGACGCTATCCGCAGCGAGCGGCAACGTCACCGTTACACCGCCCGCGTTCACGAGAATCGTTGACCGCCCACTGTCCACACCAGCCAGGAAGTTGGCGGTGACGATGATCGACCCGAAGTACAGATAGGGGGGGTTGAGCAAGCCGTAACGATCATCCCAGGTCTCGCGGTTCTTCATGGCAAATCCTTTCACAGCGCTACAGGCAGCGCTTCAGAATCCGAGACCGACACCAGGCCACCCACCGCAGCACCGATGACGTAGAGACCTTCTTTTGGTGCCGCAACGAACACGGCTTGCTCACCGGGAAACAGCCGGTACGTCGCCGTCGACGGCAACGGCGCCAAGTCGGTCGTCGTTGCAGCAACGAAGACCAGTACAGGCCCGACGTTGCTCACGACGGCGCGCATTGGATGCTTTCCCGCCTTGATGATCGTCGTCGGTGTCGTTGATCCAACGGGGAGGACCGTGATCGTCTGAAAGTGGGAGTTCTGCATCGCGACTCGTCAGCTCAGCGTACTTCGCTCGGCGGCCCGATGATGTCAAGATACCCCTGGAAGTTGAGTTCGATGCGCACGAACTGGACGTCAACACGTTCGGGTTGGATGGTGGCATCGAGGATGACGACCGCTGGATAGTCCTGCGTGTCGATCTGCACCTGAAAACCTTCGGACCGCACGATCGTGTACGGCTCTTCGAGATCCCAGGCACCTGTGTTGCGATTGAGCAGAAGGCTCACGAACGTGGATGACTTCGTGAGGTTCTCGTTCTTCGAGAAGTCGAGGATACGCATCCGCACGCGCTCTTCGAGTGTCGTAGGTTGCGGTTCGAGCACCGTCGGCGTGACGAACGTGGCCGGCGTTCCCTTTGCCGTGAGCCGAATGATCACGCGATGGATCTCGAACGGCTTGTCGACGTTGTGCAGGAAACTCGCCTCGGGGAACACGATGCCCGAGAGGTTCGGACCGACATCCAGCTCGGCGGCAATATTATAGGGTATGCGAAACGTGACGTCCTTACCGGCAAATTGAAGTGGTAGGCGGCCCATGATCTTCTCCGTGTAAGGATCGGCGGCGGTCGAAGGTCGATCGCTGTTGGGACTGACTCTAGACGAACCGTGCTAACGCTGGAAGCCCTGAGCGTTTTTTGATCCGTCGTGGTTACGCAATGTGATAAGCACGATCACGCTGATGACTGCGCCACGTCGTCCAACTACTGATCGTTGCGCCTATTTCGCGGGCTACTTCGATGCCGAAGGATCGATCGGCGTGTTCCCGATTAACGCCGGTCGGAGCTGGCGTACACGTGTCGACTTCGGGCAAACGAACCCGGTCGTCCTCCAACAGCTACACGATTTCTACGGCGGTTCGTTGAACGTGATCCAACGTCAGCGCGCAAATTGGCGTGAGAAAACAAGTTGGGCGCTGTCGCGCTTCAACATCGTGGCGTGCTTCCTCGAAGACATCCGACCGTATCTCGGAGAGAAACGCGCACAGGTTGAAGCTGTGCTCACACGTTTCTCTACGCGGATGCCTGCGCCTGAAGCGCAGCAACTAATCCACGATCTGAAACGTATGAAGAAGATCGCACTGACTTCGCGGAATTTGCCCTTGGAGGCAAAGTCGAAGCGACCGCAACATCCTCGTTGTACGACTGACGGTTGTCGTCGAGCAGCGCGTGCGCAGCAGCTGTGTACGTTGCATTACCAACGTGCGCGTGCCGCTGGAACCTTGATCTGTCTTCGTCCCCGACGGGGTGCCACAGCATTCGAACGGCCAACGGTGACGTCGACCGAGCTTGCCTACTTCGCAGGCTACTTCGACGGCGACGGGTCGGTAGATTTGCGCATGAAATCAACGACATGGCATCTCGCGATCGCTTTCAACCAGACACGCGTGGAGGCGCTGCTGCGGCTGCATGCGGTTTACGGCGGTGTCTTGCGCTTTTGTAGAAAGCAGCCGCCTCGGCGACATCAGTTGAAGTGGTCGTTGACGCGACGTGAGGCGGTGCTTGCGTTCCTGCGTGATGTGCAACCGTACGTGGTTGAGAAGACACGCGAGGTCGACCTGCTACTGAGTCAGTACGCGCCGACGTTGAGTACCCTCGCAGGGCAAGCCCTGAGCCGTGATCTGTGCCGCGGCCGGGCTGTACGGGGCACAGCCAAGTCCAACACGTGATCGCTTGCAAGATCCCAACTCGCACTCGTAGTATCCTGTCCTCGTGCCTTCCCAGCGTCGAACGCCCCCGCGGCTACGTGCGCATCTGCAACACCTTGCCGCACGTCGTGCCGCACAACTCGCAGAAGCACAGGACCGACTCGCCATCGCGCGCGTCAAGGCCGAGGAGCGTCAGCTTGCGCGGGACGAAGAATTCGGCGACCGCGGCGATCGCGGTCCGTTGTGGATGTCGCTCGCGATCGGTCTTGGGATCATCGCTGTCGTCGGCGTGATGGGCGTGGTCGTTTACTTGCTCGTGCGTCGCAAGGATGACGGCACGCAGACCGTACTGGGATCTGTTGATCCGCGCTACTTGCCGCAGCCTGCGCCAGCAGCGGCTCCTGCGGCACCGCAGGTGTTCGTGATCAACACGGGAAATGGGAGTGCGAGTGCTCCGACGTCAGCACCCGCACCGATGGCTGTTACGCACACGGAGCTGGGATCCGTTACAGGGTTGGGTGAACCACCGCTGCCGCCGTTTCATCTGTCCACTACGCCGTTCTACCAACGGTTGTCGTCGATCGACTCCAACACACCCGCAGAACGACTGGTCACAGCCGGCGCGCATGCCATCGAAGTTGTCGTGCACGTCGTTGAGCCACGCGGTGCGACGGCCGTACTTGCATTCACACCAAACGCACTTCACACCGCGAGCGCAATCAACTTGCCGTCCGGCCAGGAGCGCCGCATCCGCATTGATCGCCACCAGACGCTTTACGCCAAGGGCAGCAGCTCAGTCGCTGCTGGTCAGGTCATCCTGTCAGTCACAGCAGCGCCCTGATTCGAGAATCAGACCTTGATCTGAATTTCGCGCAGCTCACAGGTCCCGACAACGTCCTCGGTGCCGATCTTGACGGTCAGCTGATTCTCGTCGAGCGACTTGAACTCGCTGAACCACGTCTGACCGACGATAATCGAGAAGCGAATCTGCGCCGTCTGCCAGATCAAGCCGCGGGTCTTGGCGATCTGTGCTTCGGTCTGACCCGTCAGCCACTTCTGGTGCAGGTTCTTCGGGTTGTTCTTGAGGAAATTCTCGACGTCCTTGATGACGATCGCCATGAGCGTCGCGGGGCCGTTCATCTTGGCACCCATCTTGGCCTTGACGTCCTTGAGCGGCGGCAGTGTCGAGAAGCCCTTGAGCTTGACCTCCAGCTCCTTGCCCATGATGAAGTCCGTCGACGCCGCAAACGTCAACTTGGGCGCGAAGCCATTGTACGTGAAGCCCTGGTCTTTCAGCCAGGCAGCGCCGTCGTCGCCGTACTTGTCAGCGAAGCCCGCGAGCTTGGCCTCGGGGAACATCTCGTTCGAGTACGCCTTGTAGACTTTTTGGGCGGCACGAGCTTTGGTCAGCTCGTACTCCAGCTCGATGATGTCTTTCGCCGAGACCGCCTTGACCATCTTGCGGTTGATGATCGGCAGCGGCTTGACGTTGATGATGAACTTGTTGTCACCGTCGGCCAGCATCTCGACGCCCGCGTTCGTTAGCGCAGTCCACGTTTCTGTCGAGATCTTCACCGGCAGCTTCTCGACGTTCACGAGCCCATGGCTGATGATCGCGTAGTTCCGCCAGATGTGCGTCGGGAAGCTCGACGGGATCTTGTCGTGAATGTCCGATCCGGCTTGATCGTGCCGTGACGTCAAGTCAACCGTGCCCGTCTTCTTGATCAGCATGCTGACGTTCGGGCTGCACTCGTTGTACGTCAGGTTCGAGATTGGGTAGCCGTTCGACGCCTCGTCGGCCACGAACTTGAGCGCGTCGCGCTTGGCGGCCAGGATCGTATCGATCTCGACCTGCAGTTCCTTCAGCTTCTTGGCGTTCTTCTCACCGGCCATCTTGGTCCGGATCACTTCGACCTGGTCTTCTTCTGCAGACGTCAGGTTCTCGTCGGCGTCGACGCGGCCACGCCCGATGCGCGAGTACTTGAATGCGGGATGGTTGAGCAGCACGCGTGCCGAATCGTCGTCGGCAAGCGTCTTGAGAAGATCGAGCACGGTGAACGCGTCGTCAGCAGGGACCTTGTTCGGATCCCAGCCGTTCGTGAACCGGAACTTGGGCTCGAACGCAGCGGCCTTCGCAGCGTCCATGAACTCGGAGTACTTCTGCTTACCGAAGCAGACCGAGAACGCGTTGATGAACGTAACGTCGCCGAGAGCCTTGAGGATCGGATAGACGACCTCGGGCTTCATGCGTACGGCGAACAGCGAGAGCGCAGCGTAGACACCGCTGACAGTGATCTGGCGTGCCGTCGCTGCGTTATGGGGATGCATGTGGCCTGCAAGCGACTCGGTCACGCCCTGCTTCGTCGGCGACAGGTAGAAGATGTCAACGGTGCCCTCGGCCACGAGGGCTTTACCGGAACTCGCGTCGTACGTCGTGATCTCACCGTCGGCGAGCGCGTATGCGAAACCACCGATCGCGTCACCGTCGATCTCGACCTCGACGCGCTTGCCGCCCATCGGGCGCTTCTGCATCGCGGCCTCGAATGTGACTTCGTACTTGTCGAACGCGTCGGCGTGGATGTGTACGCCGCCGGCCTTTTCAGCCATGGCAGCGAGCAACGGCCGGTCGGCGTAGTAGCCGTACTCGACGAACGTCGACGACGCGAGCCCGCCTGCGGTCTGCTCAACGACCTTGAGGATGTCGGCACGGTTCCACTGGTTGTCGCAGCCGTCGCTCATGAAGAACAACGCGAACGGGTTCTTGTTCTTCTTGCTGACGCGCGCGACGAGCTTCTCGACCTCCTGCAGCGGCTCCTTGAAGCCTGTGAGACCGATCGGGCGCAGCCAGCGATCGACGGCCTGGTTGATGTCGGCCAGGTCAGCCAGCGTGCTGACGGGCTCGGCTTCGATCAAGGCGCCGAACTGGCCCTTGCCCGAGAACCAGACGAGCGACAGCGTGTCGCCGTCCTTCATCAGCTTCGGCAGCTTCTTCTTGAGCTGCTCGCGGATGCGCGGCAGGTCACTGCCCATGCTGCCGCTGCAGTCGATGACGGCGATGTGGTTGGTCGGTGTCTCGACGGATTTCGGCTTGGCGGCAGGCGTGACGGCCTGCCGAACCAAGTAGAGACCCTTCTCGATTTCGTACGAGTACAATTCCGTGTCGATCTTGCTCTTGCTCATGTCGTGCTCCCTTGTTCTGTGGACCATCCTAGATGGGCCCCCTGACAGTCAAGTCACGAGCATGTTGTAAAGCGCAGATCTCGCTAACTAAAGTAGCGCCTCGGCCTCGCGGCCGCGGAACCGTACACAGCGGGCCGACGCGACTGCTTTGCATAGAAGCCCGTGTTGGCGGCGATGAAGTCAGTGGTTGAGACACCACTGCGCGTCGCGGAACGAGATCCGGGATGACTGGCTGTCGTACCGTAGAACATCGCTCTGTGGCGTGCCACCGCCGCCGCCATCACCACTCGCGATGATGATCGGGAAGACCTGAAAAGGACCCCGAAAAACAGAAACGGCCCGGTTCGAAGACCGGGCCGCTTTTCCTTGACCTAGAGAGCGAGAACGAGAGCGAGCGCTACGGCTTCAGCGTCGCCGTCCACTGCGTAACGGCTTGAAATGCCTGTTCATACGCGGTTTCCGTCGGCGCTTTGTGCTTGACGAGAGCGTCGTTGAACGTCTTCAGCGCGGCAGGGGCGTTCTTGTCGGCGACCGCGTCCGCGGACTTCTCCGACATGCCGCGCTCGCGGAGCTTGGCGGTGACGGTCTTCTTGACGGCAATTTCGATGCTACGAGCCATGGATTCTCCTGAGAGCGTGAAAGAGGGGGTGAGAGGAAGCGAGGTCTACGACTTGCGCCAGACGCGCGTGCCCTCGTCGACGAAGTCGGGAAAGTTCGAGCCCAGGGCGGGGTAGACCACTGCAGGCCACGCGGCCTGGATCGGCGTGGCGCCCGACTTGAAGGCCCCGAGCGTGCCTGCAACCGTCGTCGCGGGTCCGACCGGAACGAACGGTTCGTAGGGCGTGTCGTTCTGCGTGATGTAGCCACCGTCGACGGCCGCCGCACCGACGCCGGGGTACAGGTTCGCCGGGAGGCTTGAGCAGGTCACGCTACGAAGCTGCATGTGCGCGCCGTTACCGGCGACGGTGATCACCGCGTTCGTCGCACCGACGACAGGCGCCACCGGGGCCGTGTTCTCGATGTCGACGCCCATCAAGTACGCCTGACCGCCCGTCCAATAGATCGCGCTGTTGATCGGCGCGTCCATGTCGTTTGCGGTCGGTGGCGCGAAGTTGGGCAGCATGTCGAGGAGCTGCACGCTCTGCATGTCGAGCAAGCCGATCGCGCCGCCGTTGAACTGATCGAACAGATCACGGAAGAAGATCGGCGTGGTGCCCTTGATGACGCACTGGCGAATCAGGTTGTCGAGGCCGCGTGCACCCCAGACGGTGATCTTGAACGGCCCACCGATCGTGAACGACTCGTCGATAAAGCAGCTCGTCATCGACAGCGGCGCCATCAGGAACAGCGCACCGGGCAAGTAGCAGGCACGCGTACGCACCCACGACTCGGCCGTGAAACCGACACCGGGAAGGTCGCAGAGGATCAGGCCCGTCGGCGGCGTCGTGCCGCCGACCTGCACTCGTAGCCGTCGCGGCCCGGTTTCACGCGAGCACCGCATCGCCCTGCGTCGAGATGTTCACTGTCGTAGGGACGATCGGACTTCTTCCACTTCGCCATGCCCGTCATCCTACCACGAACTTCTCGCGCTTCAGGTAGCTCTGGTAGGCCTCGGTTGTTGTCCACTTCACGCGTTCTTCGAGCGGGCAGCGGCCTGAACCAGACGGCGTCCCGAGCGCTTCGTCGAGTGGCCAGCCGTAGGTCAGGATCCGCGACTTAACTGTCTCGTACCGACGCGCGGCAATGTCCGACCACTCAGCGAGTGGTCGCACTTCGCCGTTCAGCTCGAAGCGTCTTGTCGAACGACGATTGCGGCTCTGTTGCTCGGACGTTGCCCACCTGACGTTGCCGGGCTCGTAGTTGCCGTCGTTGTTGATGCGGTCGAGCGAGTGCGTTCGTGCAGGGCGACGACCAATCGCTGCGTGGATGTCGTCCTCGAAGCGTTGGTAGTCAGCACGCCACTCGGAGCACATCGTGATGCCGCGCCCGCCGTAGTCTGCATAGGCCTCGTGTGTTGAGCTGAAGCAGCGTTGCTTCATCTGCACCCACGAGCGGTAGAGGTAGGGCAGCGAACGTGAACCCGCTTGTACACGTGCTGCACCGTGCTTCGTGTTCTGCCGGTTGCGCCGTTCGACGCTCTCCGAATGCGCACAACCACAAGACGCCGTAGCACCGCTGCGAAGGCTCGCGGGCATGACATCGACGTAGAAGCCGCAGTCGCAGCGACACGTCGCCATCTTCTGTCCGTGCGGCGTCATCGTTCCCGCAAAGCCCAACACGGTGAGTCGACCGAACCGGTGCCCGACGAGCTTCTGCCAACGTTCCGGTGGCGGTTGAAGTGAGGGCGGAACGTCGCGGGTGTAACGGCTGCGCATGCTCATAGGTTGTGCATGGCCTATCTTGTAAACGCAAGGTAAAACAAAACCCACTTCGTTGCCGAAGTGGGTGTCCTCTCGAACTTTATCGAGAGGTTACGCCCTCACACAACCGTACGCTTGATGAGACCGTACTTGTAGAGCTTCACGTCCGCGAAGTTGAGCGCGGTCGCACCGTCGCTCGCCGCCTGCGCGATCTTGCACGGCGCCTCGGGCTGGAAAATTCCCTTGTAGCCGAGGTTCTCACGCTCGTGCACCGGCAGCACCAGCGCCACGCGATCACGCGGGGACGGGACGCCGTTCTGCGCCAGCTCGAACGCGGTGTTCGTGCTGAACACGGAGTAGCCGTGTCCCTGCGGGTAGTCCTGGAACACGCCCTGCGTGTAGAACTTCGCGTTGTACTCGTACTGGAAGAACGTCACGCGGTCCACCTGGAACAGCGTCTGGAGCGTCGGCGGATCCGACAGCGCGAACGGCGCGACGCCGGCACCCGGACCCGGGATGATCTGGTTGTAGTCGTCCTTCAGGGTCGGCGCGAGCGGGGCAGTGTCCGGTGCGCGCATGACGCGAACCAGCTTGATGCCCCAGCCGTAGACGAGCATCTCCCAGTCCTTCGGGAGTCCCGAGTCGCCGTTGCGGGGGATGTTCGTGTCGACGCGCGTCTGTACGCGCGTGCCGCCGGGGATCGGCTGCGAGCGACCCGAAGAGAACGCTTCGAGCGGCGTGGTGAGACCGTTCGAGAACTGCACGGTGCCGTACAGCTTGTCGTCGATCCAGTCCGCGAGTGCGATCGTGCTGCCGTCGGGCAGCGTGAGGGTGGTGGTTGATGGGGCTACGCCAACTGCTCCGGCCATGGTCTCGTCTCCTGGTTGTCGTGAAAGGGCGGCTCAACGCCGCCTAAAAGCGCTGCCGCGAAAATTCGCGTCAGCTTTGATCGCCGACCAGCGATCGCCGCTGCAATTCAGCCGCGCTGAATCGCAGGGACAACGTTGGTCGTTCGTTGGTCGTTCGTCGGTCGTTCGTTGGTCGTTAGTTGCTGCCGCCGAACAGGGTCGCGCCGAAGTGCGCGCCCATGGACGACACGTTCGGGCCGCCGAGGAGGCGGGTCTGCGTGGCGCCCGCGTTGTTGCCCATGCCGTAGTCACCGGCACCGACGAGCGTCGGCGGTCCCATCGTCTCCGGCTGATCGATCCCAAAGCCTGCGCCACCGCCCGACGCGAAGCTGCCGTTGTTCGAACCCGGGATCAGGTAGCCCGGCTCGATCGCCGCAGCGCCGAAGCCCGCGTTCGGGTGACCCTGCGGCCAGATGACGCCCGTCGGGTTCATCGTGACGTTGCCCGGTCCACCGAAGCCGTTCATGATCGACGGCAGGTTCGCCGGGACGACGTAACCGGGCTCGATCGAGTGGATGCCGAAGCCGTTGCCCTGGTAGGGCTGGATGACCGCGGTCGGATCCATCACGACCCCACCCCAGCCGGCGCCCTTCGGAGGCAGCTTCACGGATGCCGACTTGCCATCCTTGTCAGCGATGGCTGCAGCGAGTTGTGCCTGAAGTTCGGCGACCGTGGATTGCGGCGCGAACAGTGACCGCTCCAGCTGACGCAGCCCGTTGGTCACGAGCGCGGTCGCGATCGCGGCGATGCCCATGCGGCGCGTGCCTTCGAACGCCATCATGACGCCACCCGCAGCGCCGCCAGCCACGAGGCCGGTCAACTCGCTGTACTGATGGAGCGTCGAGGACGTCGCGGTCATCGCACGCGTCATGATCGCGACGCCTGTACCGATGCCGCCACCGATGACGGAACCCCACATCGCGTCGCCGACGGGCTGACCGAACTCGTCGAGGCCGAACATGTCGACCTCGCCAACGCCCATGTCTTCACCTTCGCCGTAGTTACCAAGCGCGCCACTGTCGTTCTTCATGATCTTGTCCTTCTCTGGTTGTCGTTGAAAAAAAGCGTTGTCGTGGCGCGCTAGCGTCGCGAACAGCGCGAAGACCCTTGTTGGAATTCCCAGCCGGTCCGGCTCTTCTTGCCGGTGCGCGTGCGCGTACCGAGTCCGACGTAACAGAGCTGCATCTCGCAGCTGGTTTTGGGATTGCTCACGGACTTGCAGAAGCCGATGACGGGCGTGTCACCGAGCGTGGCAGTCTTGCGCACACGCTTGGCCTTCGCCGGCTTGGCAGGCGGCACGGTGGCGCCGTCAATGGTGAACACGCTGGGCATCAGCGTTGCTCCTTGCGAACCATGTACGTCATCGCGACCTGCTGCGGGAACACGCGCGCGGGCTCGGGCATGCGCTTCTGTGCCATCGGTGCGCGCGAGTGCAGTGGCGTCTGAGCCTGATGCTGCGCGTTCAGGATTGGATGCCGGTTCGCGGCATTCATCATCTGAATCGGTACGGGTGCAAACCGTTGTGCAAGGGTCGCTTGCGCCGTGCGACGCGCCCACATGTTGTCGTCGTAGATCTTCTCGCGGTAGTAGCTTCCGTAGTCGAGATACGGGAACTGCGGAACGTTGCCCGGCTGCGGGACCTTGGGAAGGATCGTGTTCGCGATCAACGGCGTACCGAAGCCGTTGCCGTCGCGCACCGAAACTTCAGTGTGCGTCGGCTTCGCGGGCGCGGCGGAAGCTTCAGTGTGCGTCGGCTTCGCGGGCGCGGCGGAAGCCGCTGATGCCACGACGGGCTCACCGCCAGGACCGCTGCAGCAGACGATCACACGTCGTCCACCGACTTCGATGGCAACCGTGCTGCCGCGTGCGAGCTGTTGGGCAGCTGCGGTGATCGTTCCGACGATGCCACCAGCCGGCGGCGTGCCTGCAGTGACCCTGATCTTCTCGGTACCGAGAGAGATCACGGCAGCGCGACCGCGCGCAAACTCTTGCGCGAGCTTGCCTGCGACGTAGGCGATGTCTTCGGGCGACGGGTAGGGCGACACGGCGGGGCCTGGCCCACGCACGCTGTTGATGAACGGATCGATCGTGTGCCGCGCCATGTCCACTGGACTGACCTGGCGAATCCACATCGGCTCGATGACGCCCGTTCGCGTGATCGCGTCGGGGCGCCAATGCATCGAGGCGTGTTGTGCCGCCGTCCACGGGACCATCATGTTGTTCAACCTACTGGCGATCGCGCCCGCGATCAAGTTGATTCACTAGCAATTTCACATGGTTACTACTGGCACGTAGACGACAGTCCCAACAGCGATCACTTGTGGCGCGTTTCGACATTCTTCCGACGACGTGATAGAAGTAATTGCGTGAGGAGAAGAAAATTACGTTCGCTAGGAGACACAGCGACAAACGCAATTCCCGTGACGCAATCCGGTCATCCAGCCTGGGAACGACCCATCACACCCAAGCAGCTCGCGCGATTTCTTCAGGTCAGTCCGCGAACAGTTCTGCGTCTCACGAAGAAACGTGACTTTCCTAAACTCGTAGTTCAGGGCCAGGTTCGGTTCGTCCCTAACGACGTCATGACGTACCTGAAGCGCAAGCCGTGAAACACTTGATCGGATTCGATTTGGTGTACTTCGTCCAAGCCGCGATGCCTGAAAAGTTGATCAAGATCGGGGCTACCAGTAATTTCGCGTCGCGCTTCAACGGACTAATCGGAGGAAGTCCGTGTCGACTACACCTGCTGGGCGTCCAGCTCACAAGTCACGCAGGTGCACTGGAACAAAAACTCCACGCCAAGTTCGCTTCCGCGCGTGACCACGGTGAATGGTTTCATCCTGACGCGAAGCTGCTGGCGTACATCGCACAACACACAGCGAACATAGAACGCGTGGTCGTGAAGGTCGAGTCGCGTACGGCGACAGTCAATGAGATCGACTCGCTGCTCGACAAGTTGGAACTCAAGCCGCTAGCCAACATTTCGCAGATTTCACAGGCTTGCAACCTCAGTGTCCAAACGATTCGTCGACACGTGCGAGAACGCAACATTCCGTTCGTACGTGTAGGGCGTCAGCTGCGCTTCGATATGCGCGAATTTTTCAAGGGTCGTCAGATGGACGCTAAGAGATTCGCGATCGTCGACGGCGAAGTTGTGGGTCACAGTGATTTGTTACCGAAATCTCCAACGGACGTGACGGCCGTTGTATGTGAGCATACCTAGATGCTTGCACTCTCGTACGCACAACCATTCGGCGCGGCCTGCGCTACGGCCGACCCGAACACGTTGGCCAAGAAACTCACCGAGATCAAAGTCCTCAACATGCAGGTCATCAGCAATGAGGATGCCCGCAACGTCAACGCTGCGTTGGTCGACGCTGTTCGCTGCAACGTACGTAGCGCAGCTCTGAAGGTCATCGTGCCGGGCGTCGCGATTGCAGGGCTCGCAGCGATCGGTGCGGGCGTTGCGGCGATGCTTACGCTACGTGCACGTCGACGCAGCAGCTAGGGCATCATCAAGAACTTGAGTGCAGGAAATTCCGTTCGTAATCAACGGCATTCCACAGCCCGACGTTGACGTAGTCGAAGCCGTAGAGTTGACAGATCTTCTGCGGTGGAAACTGGTTGTCAAGATACAGGTACGTGCAGACCTGACCGACGACTTCAGCGAACAGCGCTGGCCGAGCACGCGGTGGCGCAATCTTGACGTGACGGTTGTACGCCGCCATCTCGCCGCGCAACGTGAATAGGTGCCCGCCTGCCAAGTGCACCATGTAATCGTGTACGGCACGGAAGCGCCAGTTCTCTTCGGGCGTCCAGACGCCGTGGTCGCTGGCGCCAGTCCAGATGAGCATCCGGCGGTTGTTCTCGATGTCGCGCTGCATGGCTTCGAAGTCAGGATACGGATCTTGCTCCGTGAACACGACGTTGACCTTGCGTGACATCTGCTTGAACAGCCGATTCGTGTTGTCACGCAGCGCAACCCACGCTGGAGCGGCTGACTCTTCGAAGACAGGCCGAGCCAGATACGCTTGGGCGACGATCGGCACGAACGTACGGTAGTCGACCAGCGCGAGTCGTCCAAAGTAGTTGAACTCGGGCATATGACTAATCCGCGATCTTGTCGATGCGCGCGACGATGCCTTCGAGATCTTCGATCGTCGTCAGCAAGTCCAGGTAGTCGTCGCCGTCGATCTTCGCGTCGGTGTTGTCAGCCAGGTGCTGCGCTTTGCGCAGCTCGCCGAGCACGCGCTTCAGGTTTCGATACGAGAAGTCGTTCGACATCATGCGGTAGCACGGGCTGTTCTGCCCGCCGTGCCAGTCCTTGCAAATCTCGACGGCGCTGACGAGGTCACCGTCCCAGACGCGCGCGGTCTTGCCGGTGTTCGTGTTCTCGTAGACGAGGTAGCCGTTGTCGTCTTGGTAGTAGTGAACCGGCACAAGTTCTACCGACGACGTCGACGACGATCCAACGAACTGCGCGAGACTTGTGAACACGACGTGACCTTCGTGGCGCCCGCGTCTTTCAACGCACGGCTGGCACTCAGGTCGCCACGACCACCGCCCCAGAGCTGGATCAGCTGACCTTCAGCATTGCGTAGCGGTTCGCCGTTCGCGCGTGCAGCGAACAGACTCACTTCGGGCTGCGCACCGTGTTGCGCGAAACGCGACGACGCCGACACGAGGACGTTCTTGTAGCGCTTCTTGCTGTCGATCAACATCACGGGGATGCCCTGGCCGGTGATGCGGTAGTGTGTCCACGCAAGCTCAGCGTCTTCGTGCACACGTCGAACACACGTGGGATTTTGCAAGTCTTGGCCACGATGATCTCCTACGCCACGAAGTCCATGTGCTTGGCATTCGGAGCTTCCCGACCAAACATGTTCCCGGGCAGCGTCGTGTCGAGCGCTACCCACCGAGTGGGCTGGGTCTTCGGCAGGCCAGCGAGCCCGTAAATGTGTGCCCAGTCGCTCGACTTCGACGGTGCCGTGATGCGGAACTTCGGCGGGATGCCGTTGAGCGCGAGCAGCGTCGACGTCACGATGGTGTGCCCGTCGCAGTCCTCACCGCCGAACTCGACGGTGCGGAGCGCGCTCTGGAACAGGTCAACGCCCTCGACTTCACCGCCGGGCATCGTCACGGGCGCGACGTCACCCGTGTAGCGGATGTTGCTCTTCGTCCAGTTGTAGATCGACTCGGCTTCGCAGAGTCCGTCGCGCGCCGGACAGTTCGCGCCCTTGACGCTGAATCGCCGCTTGCCGACCGTGACGTCGCGTGTGCCGTTGCCGGTGATCGCGAGCGCCAGCTCACGCATCTGCGGGTTCTGCACGCCCTTCCACACGAGGTCTTGCAGGATCTTGACACGCTGTCCGATCGGCATCTCGGGATCGTAGTGATGCGTGAGCGTCATACCGCCCTGCTTCACGCGAGCTTCGACGCGGCCAAGTGCGCCGCGTAGCACCTGCGTGCGGCGTCGTGCAGCGACGCTGTACGCGATCGCTCCACCGATCACGGCGATCCCACCTGCGATCATCGCGACGATGGCAGTCTTTTCTCCGGTTGTGGGACGGAGACCTTCGGTGGTGGCGCCAAGCGCTCCGTCGGCAGGTCGGCGCATGAGCGCGCGGCTAGGCATGTCAAGAACGCTATCATGCTGGCGAAAGGTTTGACAACGCACGCATGCGACAGGTAGCTTGAAAGCGTCGAGATCGCGCACGCGATCGACCTGGAGCCCACATGCTTTTTGCACAGCGTAACGGCCTGGCGCACGCGCTTGGCGACTCAGCAGAGGTTGAAGTCCTCCAGAACATCGCGTGCGGCATCGGACCACACATTGACGGTGTCGCCGCGAGCCGTTCGATTCCGCAAGCCATGGGTGCGTACAGCACGGCCGGCGCACAAGGCGCGTGCGCTGGACGTGGTCAACAGATGGAGCAGCACACGCCGACGACCGGATACGGTTTTGGTTTCGGTGCGGCTATGGCTCTGGGGCCATCTACTGCGCCAACGACATTGCCACCGCCGACGCCGACGCCAACGACGGCACCGACGGCACCGACGTTCACCAAGTCAAACATCTTCGCGCAGCTCATGCGTCAGCCGTCGCCGACGAAAACACCGACGCCAGCTGCCCCCGACGCCGTGCCTGGTGCAGTACCTGACGCAGGAGCCGGTGCCGTTCCCGGTGCAGTTCCCGGTGCAGTTCCCGCAAGCGTGTACCCACCAGGTACCATCACGGCATTCAGCGCCAAAACTGGGAAGTGGCGCATCGCGATTCCGCGCGTGACTGCGGGTTTCGGCATCTTCAGTGCCCCTACGCTGTCGCCCCTCGTCGAGACGCAATCTGCTGACGCGCCGCCACCGAAAGACGCGACGGGCGCGCCGATTCCGCAAGTCCCCGAGAAAACGCTCAAGCAGCAGACCGGCACGCTCGCTTTCTACGAGAAGCCCTTGTACTGGGCCATCATCGCAGGCGCTGTCGTGGTCGTCGGTGGCGGAAGCTACTGGCTGATCCGGCGGCGACGCGCAAAATGATCTTCGCAGGCTACACCAGCGGCAGCTTGCTCAGCGCGCCCCCACAGAACCTGCAACTCGGCGCTTCAGCGGCCGACTTGGCGGTGTCAACTGCGGCTGCTGTTGGCGTGCGTTTGCTACAGGAGCAGCTGCGAAAGCTCGCTTTCGACCGTAGCAAGTTCGAGATCGATCCCGCGCAGTACGACGGCAAGATGACACTGGGAACGATCATCGCGCTGGCGAACGCAGCGCACGTGATCGGCGAGCAGATCCATCCCGTCGTCGGTGCGGCGCTGAACGTCGTCAACCTGATCAAGAAGCCGATCGGCCTCATCCCTTACGGTGATCAGGTCATCAGCATCATCCTCTCGCCGTGGATCATCGACAGCGTCTACAGCGTGATCTTGGATCTCATTCGCATCATTCCCGGTGGCGGTAGCGTCGCCAGTGGGATCGATGTCGCGATGGGAACGGTCAAGTCGGCGATTGCAGTAGCCGCGGCACCGCTAGCGACGTTGATCGCAGTCGTTCCGAAGCCATCGCCGTCAGGCGGGTTCGGCGAACCGCTGTCCCTGTCTGGGTACCGCGCGCCGGTCTTCTATGATCCGCGCGTGCACGGGCCTTTGCTGTCTGGACTGTCCGGTTTGGACGCATGTTCTGCGCCGGACGTAATGGCACCAGGCACGTGCTCAGCTGACAAGGCGTTCATCTGGGTCGGATCAACAGCGTCAGTCTCAGGTCACTGGGAACGGCTTCGCGTAGGCCAAGCGTGTACGGGGCCCATCTCGACAGCCACACCTATCGTTCGTGTACATCCACCGTGCGGGACACCTTGTGCCGTCAACATTCCAAGAGTACCGCCGGGGACGAGTTTCCCAGCTGGCGGCATCGTCAGGGATCACCGCGAATGGGTGAAGGGCCGTGCGATCATCGATACGGATTGGGGCGGCGTCACAACGTACGAAGGGCACGCGCCCAAGGCCAACCTTGCGCCTGCGGATTTCAAGGAGTGGGATAGGCACAAGAACGAAAGCGTCTCGGGGCACCCCGAACTCAGTGTTCGTCGCGGCGCGATCGCCTTCAAGGTTTTCGAAGGGCGATACCTAAAGGCTGCGTACATGGGCGCGTTCTGGGACGAACGCACCGAAACGCTCAAGATCAAGTCCATCCCCCGACCTCGGCCAGATAGCGGCACGAAGTACCCGTGGGATTACGCGGCCGACGCGGTTGGCGCCGCTGCAAACGCAATCGAAGAAGTCGCCAAAGATACGTGGAACTGGATCGAAGACAACGTCGGCGAGATCTATCACACGATCAAGGAGTACGGCTGCGCGATCATCAACAGCGACATCGTCGTAGCTGTTGCAGCGACGGGCGCAGGCATCGTCGCGACGCCAGCAGCAGCAGCAGCGGTTGTCGTAGGTGCGGCACAAGGTCGTATGGCCTGTGCGGCGCTCGATGTCGCGGAGTTGATCTACGCGGTCCTCAAGTTGTTGGCGCAGGACTTTCCAAAGTCGCCGCCTTCGACGACATCGGCGCCGCCCAAGGTGATGCCGTTGATGCCAGCATCAATCGGACCGAAAGCAATGTCGATGGCGACTGCAGCCGACATCGTCATGGGCTGCCCGCCGCCTGTACCGCCTTCGGGACGTCCTCTGCTGCCACTCACGCCCCCCATCGTTCCACTGGCGCAGCTGCCGTCGCGATCGCGTTATCCTGCAGGAACTATCGCGACGTTCAATCCCGCGACGGGCCGTTATCTCGTCGCGATCCGCATCGGAACGTCGTTGAGTGGATTGGGTGCTTCGAGCGCGACACACTTCGTAGTGGAGCAACCAGCGACGTTGCCGGCCGGCGTTCCAACAGTTCCACGCACGGCGTTTCAGAAGGCGACCGGAACGCTGCCGCTTTACAAGCAGCCGCTATTTTGGGTTGCGGTCGGCACAGGCGCTGCAGCGATTGGCGGCGGCGGTTACGTGCTCTACCGCCGTCGGCACGTTTGACAGCGTAGGGTCACTCCGCGTAGCTTGAAGGGGTTCCGATCGCGCACGCGATCGATCGACTGACCTCAAGGAGCACGCGGATGTTGCAGACCCAATTTCTCAGCGCAGGCGCATCCGGTTTCTACGGCCCGACAGGGTTTGGAGGCTACGACCTAGCCGCCATCAAAGCGCTTCAGAACGCGCTGATCAAAGCGGGCAAGGGCAACGGCATCACGGCCAACGGCGTGATGGATGGCTACACCGCTGCTGCCGTGTACGAGATCATCCGCGACCAGGGCGGCACCTTCGCCAGCGCGCTCGCGCAGATCGCCGGGTCGTCGAGTGTCGCGTCGGGGATCACGAGCGCGTTCAAGGCGCTGCAAAGCATGGATTCGACACTGCAAGGTGTTCCACTCATCAGCCTCAGCATCCCGTCGCTGCTTCGGGACGCCGACAAAGTCGGGTGGGTCGTCAGCATGGCACCGACCGTATGTCGGGTTTACCCCAGCTCGTGTTCGACGGTGAACAACATCGCCAATACGATCCAGAACGCGCTGAACACGTTCTTCAGCAAGCTGAGTGAAGCGGCGCCAACGCTCCTGAAGGTCATCGGGATTCTAGTGCCGGGCTCCACGACCACAGCGCCGACGCCGACGCCGACCACAGCGCCGACGCCGACGCCGACGACGCCGATCAGCCCGAAGGCGGCCATGATGGCGCAGATGGCGCTGATCAGGCCGCAGTACATGACGCTGTCACCGCAAGCGTCACCGACGGCACCGAGCGCAACGCCAGGCGCAACGCCAGGCGCAATGCCGGGCGCGACGCCGGGCATCGCGAAGGCCAAGTATCCGCCAGGATCGATCGCGCGCCTCAACGTCAAGCGGAAGGTCTGGTCGATCTACGTACCGATCGGTGCGAAGACCGGCCTGGGCCTCTTCGACGTGGATGGCAGCTGCCTTTACGGCGACTGTGGTCTCGGCGCAGACGAACCGCCCCCAGGCACAACCAAGGGTGGCGAGGAACCTACGCCGACGGATCCAGGGTCCGGTCAACCGCTTCCACAAGACCCGAAACAAGAGGGAATTCCTCTCTACAAGAAGCCGCTGTTCTGGATCGCTGTTGCCGGCGGTGCCGTCGCCGTCGGCGGTGGGAGCTACTGGTTGATTCACCGTCGCAAGCGGAGCGCGTAAATGCTGTTCACGACGAGATCATTCGGCGCTGGTGCGTTCGCAGTCACTGCTGACACAGCGCCAACGCAGCCACCGCCGCAGCCACCGCAGCCGCCGAAGCCGCAGTCGCCGTCACCTCCAACTGTCATGACGATGTACGTGTGCCCTGATGGGACGCGCGTGTCGGATCTCAGTGCGTGCCCGAAGCCGTTGATGCCACTACGGTTCGACCCTGCGGCACTCACGAAGCAGCCGGTATCTGCGCTGTCCTTTACGTGCACAACCGATGCATGCACAGGTACCGGCACCGCAGATTTCGTGTTCAGGTTGCTGCAGAACCTGATCAACATGGCAAACGTGCAGCTCGCGCGGACTGGCGCAGCCGCAGCACCGATTACCGTCGACGGGAAACTCGACAAGCGCACGTTGGCTGCGTATATGCCCGTGTCGCGCGGCATCGGTGGATCGCTTGCGATCTTCGATTTCTCCCCGGACCCCAAGTACCTCGCTACGAATGCGATGACGTTCGCGCAGACAATCGCGCAGTGGCTCAACGTCACGTGGGTGGCGGCAACAGCGCTCATGGCCGGTCACTGGGAGCGGCTGCGCGTGGGCGGAACGACCGTGTTGCCAACGCCGTCAACAACCGCACCGCCAACGCCAGGCCAGCCGTCACCTCCAACTGTCATGACGATGTACGTGTGCCCTGATGGGACGCGCGTGTCGGATCTCAGTGCGTGCCCGAAGCCGCAAGCGCAGTTAGTAGAGTGCGTTCCGCCACCACAGCCCTCTCCTGGATCGCAGGTGTCGCCGAGTTACTGGGACAGTTACAACGCGTGTCTGCAACAGGGTGGGAAGCTGCCGTCGCAGTCGCAGCCGCCGTCGCAGCCGCAGACGTACCAATGTCCAGGTGGCCGCTACGTTCAGGCGCTGCAGACGTGTCCAGACGGAGCGGGCTACATCGACGCGAATGGGCAGTATCAAGCGCAGCGCGAGGCCCAGCCAGTGCAGGTACCGCCGCATACGTACGGTTTGGAACCGCCACCGGGGACGTTGCCGTTCCCCGGAACGATCACGCCGCCGGCAAGCAAGCGTTACGCGGGTTGCCTCGCGCGGTTCAACAAGACACGCAAGGTCTTCGCGATCTACTGCCCGATCGGGACGGCGCCGACGACGGTGAGTCCAGGACTCGCTGCGTACAGCGGGTTTCGCGGTTACGATGACGAGCAGTTCCGTTGTCTCTACGGTAACTGCGGCGGGCTCGGAGCTGACACTGTTACGCCGCTGGTTCCCGCCAACTTCATCAAGACTGCCGAGACGCGTGCACTTCCCGGTGAAGGTGAGACGCCTGCAGGCGAAGAAAAGGACAAGTTCTTCCGTGCGAACAACCCGATCATGTGGCTCACGTTCGTTGGCGTAGCGGCAGCCATCGGTGGTGGCAGCTACTGGGTCATTCGTCGCAGGCGGGCGGCGTAGTCGTGGGCGAACGCGGAGGTATCTGGCTCGGGGTCGCGGGGCTCTTGCTCTCGGCGGGCATCATGGTTGCGATGGGCTTTCACAAGCCGGCTCCCAGGTATCGCCGTCGACGCACGTAACTGATCGCGCACGCGATCCGTGATAGAGTTTGGGCGCAATGCTGATGGCAACCCAAGACTCCGTCCAGTTCGCGGCCCGCGTGGGTGTCGCGCCATCAACCACGACCATGCAGCTCGGCGCTGCGCAGCGGAGGTTTTATATGCCCTACGCATCGCTCGAAGATCTCAAGGCCAGTGGCCTCGGCATCGTCAACGAATCTGACGCGTGGCTGACCGGCCGTCCGTATGGTCTGCCGGGGACGGCGACCGTTCGACTCACACAACACCCAGGTGGCTACCAGAGCCCTGAGGGTTACCACTACGATGCGTCAATGGTCGGTGGCGGCGGCTTCGGTGACGCGGACGCGACGCTGCAATTGATCCTCGCACAGCAGCAGGCGCAAGCAGCGGCACTCAAGCGCATGGCGTTCTGGCAGACAGCGATGGGCGCGCTGACGGTTACTACTGTCGTCGCGGGTATCGGCATTGGCGTCTACAACGTCGTTCGCAACCGGCGGCACCGCTAATGTTGGTCGCATCGCGCAACGGGCTCGGCATCGCCGTCAACGAGATGCAACGCAGCATCAATGGGATGGGCGACCACGCGCCAGCCGGCAACAACACCATCATCCCGTACGGTCGCTGGCAGCCGTTCGATCCCGGCGCAATCACGCGTGGGTACGCAGGGCTCGGCGACGTCCCGAACGACTTCGAGGCATCGGTTGACCTGCAGTACATTCCCGTACGTCAGGGGTGGTACTACGGCAACCCCGTCGATGGCGGCAGCTACCCGACGATGCAGCCGGCGCCGTCACGCAACGGGCTTGGCGACGCAGCTACGGATGCAGAATCACTCAAGCTGGAGCGGACACAGACCATCCTACAGACCATTTCGACGATCTCGATCGCGGTGGTCGCGACGCTCGCGGTGATCGGCGCCGTTCGTAGTGCCATGAGCGGATCGAAACGGTGCAACAACGATCGTATGTTTGGCGACGACTACGACGACGAGTAGCCAGCGTTCGCGCAGTGCGATAGCGTCATGGTTGTGACGCGGTCCCTGCGCAGCCCGAACATCGACGCCAACCTCGTGGCGCCGCATCTGTTCGTCGGCGCGCGGCCACTGCCTGGCCGCTACCACTGGATCAACGTGATCATCCTCTGTGCGAAGGAATTTCAACCTCCGAGCTATGCGTACCCCGGACAGACAGTCCTGCGTGTCCCGATCAACGACGATTTCCTGCGGCCGCTATCGGAAAGCGACACAGCGCTCGTAATTTCGAACGCCCGAACCGTCGCGCGCTACCTGGAGTCTGGCGCCCGTGTCCTTGTGACCTGTCGAATGGGGATCAACCGTTCAGCATTGATCGCCGCGATGGCGATGCAAATCGCGTATGACATGAGCGCAACCGAAGCCATCGATCAGATTCGTGCGACACGTTCGCCGTTGGCGCTCAGTAACCCGCGCTTCGAGCAGCTGGTTCAGCGCTTCGAGAAGTTGCGCTGACCTACGTGCTTCGCTAAGCGGCGCTGCGCTGCGCGCTTGCGCAAACCCAAAATTCGCTGTTCAGCGGGCGACATACGCTGCGTAGCGGTGTGTCGTGTGCCGCTGCGCAAGTTACCGCGTACACGACGGCGGCTGCTCATCTGCATGGCGCTGTGCTTACCGCGGCTGACGGCCGTGTAGAACATCAGAAACAGCGACACCATGGTCGAGCTGGCGAGCGCAGCGGGGATGATCCTGCGGTCACGGACGCCGCCGATGATCAGGCCTGGCACGATCAGTACTGCCCGTAGGAACCAGTGACCGATGAACTTCGGCCAGGCGCCTGACGCACCGTCGAACACTGCACACACTGAAGCCGAGGAAGGCGCAGTTGGACAGTGGTTACTCACGCAGCTAACGTAACACGATCGCGCGCGCGATCATCACGCGCGATCGTAGTCGTGTCGCTACGAAGATTCGCCTTCTGGGGTGACCTCGACCTCTTCGATCATGATGCGCACACACTCGGCACGGAAGTCCTGGGGCGCCTCGGGTAGCATGACGTCGATGAAGTCAGCCCAGCGTTCCTGTTGAAACAGGACGAACGCGGGGATGACGATGTTGTTCGTCACGACGTGCTCGACACCCTGCAGGATCGCGTCGATCACCTTGTCGGGTGTCAACTTGTTTTCAGCCACGCCGCGTCGAAGCCGGAGAACGCTCTCCAGCGCGACACCGAAGACCTCCTCTTCGCTCGGCCCCGTGCTGTTCGGAGGCGGGGCAGGATCAGGCACCTGATCGTCGATCATGCCGGTCCGTTTTGGTTGCGCGGGATCGGGCACCTGATCGTCGATCATGCCGGTCCGTTTCGGCTTCGCAGCTGGGGCCTGTGCAGTCTGCGTGGCCTGCGCGGCCTGCTGGTGCTGCCCATTCGCGCTCGGGTGCGCTTGCACGCCACCTAGCCCACTGTTGCTGTTGCTGCTCGCGACAGGCGGTGGCGGGCTCCACTGCCGGCCAGTTGCCATGGCTGCTTGCGTCTGCATCTGGGTCGCACGCAGATGCGCGTCGGCCTGAATCTTCGTCTGGTCGCGCATTGCTTCAGCTTGCTTGACCTTCGATTCCGAGATCACCTGGTCGCGCTTGACGGCCAGGAACTTCTCGGCGACCTCACTCGCCCGTCCGATGCCTTCCTGAATCAGCCGTGCCGCGGGCGGGTCGCCCCCACCACCGCTCATCTGCATGATCGTCTCGGCGGCGTTCTTGTACATGCCCACGATGCCGCTAACGGAGTCGACGACGTTCCGCATCAACCCGTCCGAACCGGACGAGTTCTCCTTCATGATCTGCGCGAGCTGCATCGGTGCGACCATGAACTGCGACATCCGGTTCGTGGAATCGGTCTGCATCCGCGCGATCTCACGCATTTGCTCGGCGTTGAGACGTGCGTTTTCCTTCATCGCATCGATCATCGGATCGTTCGCGCGGTTGTTCTGCGCGAGCTGTTCGATGCGTCGTTCGGTCGCTTCGCGCTGCTCCTTCATGTCACGTTGCATCATCTCGTCGCGACGTGCCCGCGCCTCTTCTTGCGAACGCAGTTCGCGCTGGAAGACCTCGTCACGCCGTTCCCGCTCGTAGCGCTCACGCTCGCGCTCGCGATCGAGCCGCTCAGCTTCGAGGCGCCGCTCGGTCTCCTGCCGGACACGCTCCGTGTCTTGACGCTGACGCTCCTGCTCCATGCGTAGCTGACGGACCTCGTCGTTCTCGCCACGCGGCGCTTCGGCCATCCGTGAGAGCTGCTCACGAATAGCTGCGACCTGAGCCTCGCTAGCCTGCCGCATCTGCATGATCTGCTGCTCTTGCAGCTGGCGCTGCAGGAGGGCTTGCTCGGCCTGCGCCTGCTCACGCAGACGTTGCACTTCGGCCTGCGCGTGCTCGCGGTGCTTTTGAGACTCCTCCCGCATACGCCGAACTTCGTCATCCTCGCCCTTATTGCGGGCTTCACCGATACGGCGCAGTTCTTCCTGTAGCGTCTGCATCTGCGTGGCGTGCTGCTGCTGCATCTGCTGAATCTGCGTGGACTGCTGCTGCTGGATCCGATCGAGCGTTGCCTTGTACTCCATCTCCTTGGAACTCAGCTCGGCTTGCCGGAGCTTTTGCTCCAACTCGCGCTCACGCAGCTCACGCTTCTCCTTGTCGTCATCATGATGATCACGCTCGAAGGCACGTGTCCGGCGCGATTCGCGTGGATCATCATCGATGAACCGTGAACGCCCACCATAGGACGGCCCGTAGCCGGGGTGTGACCCGTAGCCGGGCTGTGCCCCGTAGCCGGCCTGCCATTGAGCCTGCGGGTTCCACATCGGCGGTGCCTGCGGTGCCTGCGGCATCGGTGCCTGCTGTGGCGCATAGCCGGGCTGTGGCGCATAGCTGGGCTGCTGCTGTTGCGGTTGCCCCTGCGGCATCATGCCCATCACGGGACCAGAATGCGGCGGGTTGTTGTAACCGAGCTGGTTACCGGACGGTGGCCAGTTGTTCTGCATGGAACTCCCGAACGGCTGCACACCAGGTGGCATGGGCTGTGGCCCTGCGATCGGGGTGGTGGTCTGCGCAGCGCCCACGACAGCGGCCTCTGCAGTGTTGGGCGGGATGCGCTCGGGGTAGAGCCGCGGGTCCCATACGCCCTGCCAGGTCATGCGATCGGCCTTTGCATCGGTCACCGTGAACTCGTAGTAGCCGCCGCCAGACCACTTCGTGAGGATGAAGTTTTCGAGCCCGAGCACTTCGTCACGCGTCCAGTTCGAACCGGGTGGCGAGAAGCCGTTCTGTTCGCTTCCCTTGGAAGGCAGCTCGATCGGTTGACGCACGTTGCCGCGCATCTTTTCGACTCGAACGGTCAGGGGCTCATGCATTCCCTGCAACTTACCCTGATCGAAGCGCTGCTCTTTTTCCTTCTGCGCGGCCATGGAATCTCCCTCGACGTTGATCGCTCACGCGATCAAGTTCGATCGCGGATGTGACTGCTCTGGTGAACCGTGGGCCACTCTAAGGGCGTGATTCGACGTTGTCAACGCGGGTTCAGTCGCATCCGCGATTGACGGTTCGCGTGGCAATGTGTACGACCACAAGATGAGTCAGATCAGCGCGCCCGAGCGGACCTTCACGCGTGCCCGTCGTTGCGGTAACTGCACCGCGTTCAACACCGGGGACACCTCGCACGCGCAATGGAACATCCATCGCGCGGCACGTATCACCGACTACCTCGGAACGGCGCCGATCGCACGGCTCGCTGACATGGAGAACCCAAACTGGAGCCCCGCCGAGATGCAGGACGCGCGGCTTCAGGACCTTCACAAGATGGACCGCATGATCGCCACGGGCGTTGCCGGCCTTTGTATGAAGGGTCCACGGCCCAAAGCCGATGGCGGTCCCGAGGGTGATTTCTGCCATTCCGAATACCTGTGTAATCGCTGGGTCGGCGTGGTCGGACATTCGATCGCAACCAGTGGACACGATGACAAGCTGGGCGATGAGCTGCACGAGATCGCGGACGATCGCGCTGAGAAGGTCTAGGAGTTCGCGCGCAAATGACGATCTTGCTCTATCCCCTGCTGACCGTGGCTGCGTTCTACCTGTTCGCGCGGGCTATGATCACGAAATCATTGTGGTCGCGGTATCCCGATTGGTTGGATCGCTATACACTTTGCGCAGCGTGTAGCGGCTTCGCTTACGGGGTTGCAGTCGCTCTTGCGATCGGTTGGACCCAGGACCTGCCGTTTCTGGGTCTATCCGGACGGTTTTGGGTCACGCCCATCGTTGTTGGGCTCGGATCTATCGTCTGGACGCCCATTCTGGGTGATTTCCACGTCCGCGCACTGCAGAACCTTGGGAGCAATGACCCCGGGGTCACCGCGTCCATGCTGCCTGTAGATCCACCCGCGGGGGGTATGTAATGCCGAAGAAGCGAGACGAAGACGCTCCGTACTGGGTCCAGCTACGCCAAGCGGAGCGGTCCATCATCGAGTTCGCACTCGAACACGGCCAGTCTGTTCGTGGAACGGCTGCCCTCCTAGGTATCAGCGCGAATTACCTCAGGGAACGTACACGCGAACTCAACATTGTGACGCCGGAGATCAAACCGGGGCCCAAACCGGGCACCAAGCCCCCGGCCCAGCCTGCCAAGCCAGACCTGCGGGTGGTTGCCGCGAACGGCGTACCCCGGCCTCCTACCTTGCCTGCTGGCGCGCCTCTGCGCGCGGACACCGCAGATGAGGAGCAGGACGACGACGAGCAGGACGACGACGAGCTGGAAGACGAAGCCCTGGACGATGATGATGGAGAGGACGATGCCGAAGACGACGCCGAAGACGACGCCGAAGATGACGCCGAAGACGACGTCGAAGACGACGTTGATACCGAAGCGCAGGGCAGCAACTAGGCGTCGGAAGGCATCCTGGCGGCGGCCACTGGCCGGGCTCCTACAGCCGGGTGGTTCGATCGTGCTTGTGATCGATCCACCGCTACGTCCACACGAGCAGCCAGTCGCGGTGACGCCGAACGCCGGGGACATCCTACTTCGTGACGCGACCTTGGACCGCGTGACCATCGTGAATCAGACCGATGATCGCGTAGTCGCGTACCTGATGACGGTCGTGCCACGCGTGCTCGTGAAGGCTGCCACCGTGCCATGGCGGCGTGTCGCCGCCGATCTCGGTACGGCTGTTCAGAGCAGCGGCATACTTGATCGGTTTGCACGGCTGTTTGGGAAGTAACTGCGACACGTCCGATCTCAGCAGCGATCGTGATAGGGTCTGGCATGGGTGCACTCACGGATCTCTGGAAGAGCGAACGGGGCCTGTTCGCGCTCGTGCTCACGATCGCGTCAACCGTTCTCACCGCGCTCGGTCACATGACCATCGACGCGTGGAAGGAGTTCAACCTGTACGTCTTCGGCATCTACGCCACCGGGAAGACGATCACGGGCGCGGTCGGGCTGTTCACCAGCACCAGCACGGAGCCGACTACACCTGCACCGGCAGCCGCGCCGGCAGCCGCGCCGGCAGCCGCACCGGCAGCCGCACCGGCAACTGCAACCGCAACCGCAACTGCACCTGCAGCTGAACCTCCGAAGTGAAAGGTTCGTCATGAAGGCGAAGCACAAGACCGCGCGAACCAAGGGTGATGTGATGTTGGGTCGGCGCCACAAACGGTTCGCTGACCCCGAGCTGTACATCGGACCCGAAACGAAGCGGTTCTACGACATTCGCAAGCACTTGCGCGAGGCGAGTACAGCGCTCGACAAAGGGCGTTGCCCAGATGCAGCGCTGCACCTGTATGAAGTGCAGGACTTGTTGGCGCGGGGACGTGACGTCGGCGCGGATACACGCGACTGGTTCGCTACTGAGACCCGCCGGCTCAAGAAGTCATGCCGTACAAGCTTCGGGACACGCGCACGGCGACCGACACAACCGCCACCGCCGCCGCCACCGATCCGGCATTCACACATGGGGCCGCCGCCGATCTACCACGAGCGTAAGGGGCCACCGCCAGGTGTCTGGCTTCCGCCGTTACGTGGACGACACAAGCGGCAGAAGCAGTGGATCGCGACGTGGCCCACGAAGCGGTGATGTTGCCTGATAGCCTCAAGGCTGTCGAGATCGCGCTCGGGACGCTCAAGACCATTCGAGCGCTCACACGAGTCGGGCCAGACAAGGCGCAAGACGCCCTCCAGACAATCCATGCGATCATCGTGACCTTGCAGGACGGTCTCGCCGGCAAGACAACACCGGACATCGTTGAGGCTGAACTGCGTGCGCTCGTCAACGTCGTCGACATCGCCGACAAGGTTGACAGCGACGATCCATAACCAGGAGACCTCAATGCTGCTCGGAATCGATTTTGCGTCGATTGATGACAACGGCCCACCGAACTGGGTGCTCGCGAAACAACCAAGCGCTGACGGTTCACGGCTGACGTTCGTGATCGTACGTGCTGCGTACGGCAACTGGGTTGACACGGCATTCCTTCGAGATTGGAGCGGCATCAAGGCCGCAGGGCTCGTGCGTGGACCGTACCTGTACCCGCGCTACAAGAATGGTCAGGGCGACCTGGTGTCGATCGCGTCGCAGATCGCAGCACTCAAGCTCGCGATCGACAAAGCCGGTGGACTCATCCCCGACAAGGATTTGCCGCCTGCGCTCGACATCGAATCAGCTGGCAGCCCGACGGCGTTCGGTTGCACCGCAGAACAGGCTCTCGACTGGTATCGCGAGATCTGGAACGCGATGCGCACGACGTTCGGCGTGATCCCGATGATCTACACCAGCGGCCGCGTCTGGAACGAAGACCTGCACAACCAGATGGCACCTGACCTCGCAACGTCGCCCCCCTGGCTCGCAAAGCCGTGGCCGTGGCAGGTTCGTACGCCTGTGCATCGTGACATCTCGAAGCCGTTCTCGGGCGGCGCGTACGATCCCACTGTTCCGATCCCGTGGGGTGGCGGGAACTGGTGGATCCACCAGTATCAAGGTGACGGACTCAACTGGCCCGGGTTCAACCGCACCGTTGACTGCAACCGCTTCAACTTGATGAAGCTCGGCGTCCCGAATGGTGCACGCGTTTCGTGGGTGCAGCGTCGTGTCGGCACAACTCCGGATGGCGTTTTCGGTCCCAAGACCGAGGCAGCCGTCAAGGCTTTCCAGACAAAGCACGGGCTGACGGCTGACGGGATCATCGGGCCGATGACGTTCGCGCCACTGTGCTGGGCAACACCCAGCATCTAGCGCAACTAGCTCTTGATTTGCGTGGAGCGAGCCGTTAGACCAAAGGGGCATGAGTGCCCGAATTGGCGAGGTCCCTGGTCTACCTATCAGTGACGATCCTGCAGTTCACGTGCACGCGAGCCGTGGCGGTGTCGAGCTGCTGTCAGATCCACGGGTCACGCTCGAACCGATCGCAGCGCGCAACTATGCAGCGCTGCTCGTGCGCGCAGCTGATGAAGTCGAACGGATGCGCTCCAAGCCGGAGCTGCCGTGATGCTTGCGCCTGAAGACATGACCGAGTTCCAGAAGATCGTCGAAGGTCTTCGCATCATCCAGAGCTACTTGAGCGCTGAGAACCCCGGCGACATCGCGTGCGAACACGACGAGATCTACGTACAGGGCGTGCACCGTGACGCTCTCGGCGGTGACGATCGCGGCAAGCTCGAAGCGCTGGGTTGGGAGTGGAAAGAGAGCTTCGAGAGCTGGTGGCGGTTCGTATGAACGTCCAACTCTACTGCGAGACGTGTGGTGCCGAAGCGAAACGCGTACTGCTCGATCAACCCGGATGCCGCGGCGCGCACGAGACGGCGTCGGAGCCTGCGTCGTGCCCCAAAGGGCACGGCTTGATGGCACGCCGCGACGGGATGGTTCAGGAGTTCATCAACGGCATGTGGGTCGTGACAGGTCGCGCGATGGAGGCGCAATGAACTTTTTGAGTGGGGTGCGGCTATGACGTTTATTCCAAGGTACGTGTGCCGCCGTGGCTCCAGCGTCGTATGTGACTATTCGGTGGGCTGATCGTGAAGCGTGCACGAGTTCTTGACATTGTCAGCCAGCCACCGCTAAGTAGTTGCGCCGCATTCCACTCATCTATTTGACCGGCCACTAAAAAGGATCGACGTGAGCAAACGCAAGAAGCTCCACGACATTGCGACTGCTCTCGGCATGAACGTCGGCTGCGGCGACAATTCGTGTATCTGGGGCAGCCCCGGCGGCATGGCTACCAACGGCGGCTGTCGCTGTCACAAGGGCAGCGACGCCGTCGACATGCGCGTGACCATGCTGCAGATGCAACGAGTTGCAGTACACCTGCTCGACGTCTACAACGTTCTGCACCCGGAGTAGTTTATGAGTGACGTCGTCTACCACACCGTCATCTGGACCGAGACCGACACAGGCATCACGATGTCGCTCGGGCTCGAAGGAACGCTGATTACCCGTGCCGACGCTGAACGTGTCGCGCAAGCGTATCGAGACCTGCTCGCGGTCGGCTACGAGGTCGACGGCAATCCAGACATGGCCTGGCGGTCACGTGTCGGCATCGTCGAGATGCCTGCACCGGACCCGCGACTCAAGCATCCTGAACCGAACCGCGACGTTGATCAGATCGTCCTCGGGCTTACGGCACGCGCTGAGCAGAAACGTACCAAGAAATTGGAGGCCTAGCGTAGGCTGCGCGAATGAATGGTCTCGTGATCAGCTCGTCGTGGCGCATCGTCAACGGTGACGTCTGTACAGGTGACGGTATGCGCAATGGCCGGAAGCGTCCTCCTCGTAAGAAGCGGGGGAAGCCGATTTCTGAAGCAGTGCGCCTGGATCAACTTCAGAAGATCGAACGTGCACGTGAGCGGCGCCGTGGCGGTTTCGACATCACCAATCGCAGCTGACGAGCTTGCGAACATCATCTTGACAAGACACGTACTGCCCCCGAGAATCGCGCACCGTGAATTGCAAGTGCGGCAACGCCGCCCGGTACATCAACGAGCACGGCGAGCTGTGTTGCGCGACCTGCCCTTTGAAAGAAGGCGTCGATTCGATTCGGCTCGCTGACGTTCCTGCGTTGCTCGCGTGGACACGCAAGTTCGTCAACCTGCACGCTGAGCATCCGTGGCAGCAATCGCTGCGCGAGATCATCGGACGCGGGCCGGCGCCGAAGGTGTTTGCTGCAGAGGCTCCGCTCGTGATCACAAGCGTCGAGCAGCTGCTCAACGACCAGACGTACTTGCCCTACGTTCCCACGTCGGCCGACGGCGACATCATCGGCGAGCCGCTCGCGCAACGACTCGCCGCGCAGGAGAAACCGTGATCCTCAGCGACCGTTTGATTCGTGCCGCAATGGCACGTGGTGAGATCATCATCGAGCCGTTCGACGAGAAAGCCCTTGGGACGAACTCATACGACGTGCATCTAGGCGCGACGCTCATGACGTATGCACGGACGCCGCGAGGCATCGACTGCAAGACCGCGAACCGCATCATGCGGCACAAGATTGACCTTGGCGGTTTCGTGCTGCACCCCAACACGCTCTACCTAGGCTCGACGGTTGAGTACACCGAGACCCATAAGCATGTACCGTTCCTCGACGGTAAGTCGAGCATTGGCAGGCTCGGCATCACGATCCACTGTACGGCCGGTCGCGGTGACGTCGGGTTCTGTAACCACTGGACGCTGGAGATCCACGTCGTCGAGCCCGTGCGCGTCTACGCAGGGATGCCGATCGGACAGCTTATCTACTTCGAGACCGGCGACGTCGACGTGCCGTACAACAAGAAGCCCAACGCGAAGTACGTCGAGCGCTGTGCTGAACCGCAGCCGTCGCAGATGTGGAAGAACTTCCGGTAGCTACCGCGTTGACACAGTGCTCTTGACTCGTTGAAGCACGGTCGCTACGGTCCGTTTCATGGCCGATAGCGAACCCACCGTCACCGTCAAGCTCTCTGACTTCGACAAGCTGCGTGATCAGCTTCGTGAAGCCCAGAACAAGAACTACGAGCTGGACAAGCAGCTCACAGCCGCAAAGCTCGTCGACGTTGACGGCTCAGGGGTCACGAAGCAACTCCTCGACGGATTCCATGCCGCGGTCAAGGTCGTGCAGTTCGCGGTCGGCAATCTGGATCCGCAGGCAACAGCGGGCTGGCCGCACAAGGCCCTAGTGGACATTGCAGACGCGATCGAGAAGATCCCGGGCATCGATCAGCACGTACGTGAAATGCCGGGGGAGCTGCGCTACACAGCGCAGATCGCGGCAGGCTACGAGAAGTATCGCAAAGAGCGGGACAAGAACCGCGTCGTCATGCCGGCAACGGCAGCGGACTTTGGTCCGCAGACGCCTGAAGCTGCAGCAGTGCACGCAGCGTACGTTTCGACGGCCGCACAAGTCGACGAGCCGTCGATCGTGCCGCACGACGCTGGCAGCAGCACGTAGACGTAGACGTAGACGTAGACGTAGACGTAGACGTAGACGTAGACGTTGACAGCGTTTTCTGTGGTGTGTTACCCGTAGAGTGTCGGCGGGCGTTGTAGCTCCAGCGCTCGTAGCTCTCTGCTCGACTAAGCCCCCGTCGGATCGGTCCCCTAGCCGTACCGACGGGGCCACACAAGTTTCGAACGGCGTGCAGGCCGTCAACTGCAACCCGTGCGCGGTTTACAGCGAGCGGCTCATCTGGGGATGAGATCAGCGTTACAAGCTGACCGCGCAGGGTTCGATTCCCTGGCTCGCTACAGTGGACCGATTGAGTGTCTTATCGAACGGCGTGCAGGCCGTCAACTGCAATAGGCTCAAGCATCGGGGTCGTCCAATGGCGGCGGCACGAACTCGGTTATAGGTGGAGGCAGCTCCGCAGGGATGAACGTCGGATCTCGCGGCTTCGGCGCAACGGGGGAACCTGTGCGCTTGTGCAGGCCAATCGCGGGGCGGTTCATCAACGGCATATTCGCGTTGATCTTGCTGGCGTCTGTCGTCGGAGGAAGAATCGATAAACCGCCACGATCAGGAACCACGCGGCTCTGCGTTGAGCGCTGCCAGGCGGCATGCTCGATGTCCGTGAGCGGCTCGCCTGTCGCAAACCGTTCTACGAACGCTGCCCCGGCCGTTTGCAGGTCGTCTAGTGGACTCGGAAAATTCACGGCAACGTTGGGGTCGCCGTCAGCAGCGGCAATGAGGTGGTTGTCGTAGGCGTGTGCAGCTTCGTCAGGCGTGTCCCAGACACCCAGGCGTTGACGTGTGCCGTTCACGAAGACCACAGCAGCCCAGCGCTTTCCGTAGGCGTAGACGCCTTTGTAGCCGCTCTTGGTGGTCGCAACTGCCGGTTCAGCCTTTGACGCGTAAATAGTATCCCTGCCATCAGGTCGTTTGGTAGCTGCAACTGCGACCACGTCAACGTAACAATCGTGGGTCAATTTCAGTACCAAGTACTCGGTAACGCTCATGTCCAGCTTTTGAGCGCATGCGCGATAGTGCTTAACGACCGAAATTGGTAGCCCAGTCAAATCCAATAATTCATCTGACTTGACCTTGCGATCACGTTTCTTGCGTGCCTGCACCATGTGGATCTACCCAATTCTTGTTTACGGTGCGCACGCGTGTCAACAGGATTCAAACGGACCCGCAACGAGCTGACAACCACTTACGCGGGTCCCCGCTGATCTCGTCCGAATTGGAGGGGTTGTGAACTTTCACGCCCTTCACAACCCCTTTCGTGTAACACAGTAATTTTGCTACAGTTTTCTACCCAAAACACCCTGAGGTGATTCCTCCTCCTCTAGTACTTACGATCTCTCTTAAATCATAATAAGAGTAAATGGGTTTACGAAGTACGTCGATCCTATAGATATAGGAAAGAGGAATCACCTCCCCTGATTTGGTAGTCTACGTAACAAGTACGGACTACAAGTATTCAGAATCGTTCAGGCGCAAAAAAGGGGGCGTGAAATCCGACCCGAAGAGCACGCCCAACGTGTTGAAACTACGTGGGCGTGTCTGTATCGACTGGGGGTACGTCTACGAAGCCGTACCCGCACTTCGCCAAATTCTGAGCAAATTCTGACTCTCCGACCATCAACGCGGCTTCGAACGCCGCTAGCAGGTCGTCATCGTCCGGGCTCTTGGGAAGCCTCCCAGCGGCCACCACGAAGCGCCAGACGCGCTCGACGGCCGCCCCAGCAACTTTGTCGACCCCGCCGTCCTCCAGCTCTGCGAGCGCCCCCAGCGTCGCTGCATGCACGTAGCCGTAGGCGTCCATGGCGATGTCGTTCCCTGCACCCGCCTTCTCGGTCAAGCTCGCGGCGTAGTACGCAAGCCGCGCAGCGCGCATCGGCGCCATGACGTTACGAGCGCGCGAGAAGGGATCGTCGACACTCCAAGCTTCATGGCTGCGCAGCCACGAGCTGCCCCACTCCTGCTGGTGCTTGATGAAGATCCCGTCGTCGACGAGCCGAGTCAGGACGCGCTTGGCTTCTTTCGCCTTCCAGTACGCGTCGGCGATCGGAACACCTTCGAGGCCGGTTCGCGTGATCTTCGGGATCCCTGCGAATGCGCCTGCTGCCTCTGTCGCGAGCGTGATCGCTGCGTCGTGGCCCTCAGGCGGCCGCCGTCGCGGCCGCTTCTCGTTCAAGAAGTTCGCGAGCCCTGCAAGCGTCCCGATCGCAGGGCGAACGTCAGGCCAGACGTCGCCGGTCAACGGCGAATGGTAGAGCTTCGGCGGCACGGACCGCATCGTGCGTCACGCGCGCGGTGTTGTCGAGCCGTGTCGGGTCCGTCGATTGCGTGCGCGATCATGATACGTTCATCGCATGGCCACGCGTCTGATCCAGATCGTTCCGTTCACGGCCGTACCTGCGAGCGGTACGGTTGCGCTACCGCATCAGATCAACGTCAACGGCGTTCCCGAGAAGCCCGATTTCGTCGCGGCTGACACTGCAGGCTTCACGGTGACCGTTACGGCAGCGCAGGTCAGCGTCACCAACAACGGCGCGAGCCCTGCCAGTGTCAACGTCTGGCTTGAACTCAAGCACACGACCTCGCGGCAGCTCGGTACTGTGCCCGATACGCTCTACCCAAGTTTGATCCCGCGGCCGTTCGTAGTCGCATCCGGTGGCGGCAGTGGTGGCGGTGGCAGCACGTACGCGTTCGTGTATCAGCCTGGTGGCACGCCGCACGACAACGTCTTCGACGATTGGACGTTGCTCGACGTTGCCATGAGCGCGATCAGCGGTCCGAAGTTGCTGCAGTTCGACGATCAGTTCGCAGCGCTCAGCATTCCAGCGGGCACGTGGGATCAAACCAGTACGGTCTGGGAAGGTCGCGGCAGGGGCCCAGGACTTTTCGCGACCGTGCCCGTCGTTTCCATGGATGACGGTGTCGAGTTGATCGGGTTACGTGAAGTTCACGGTCTCTACCTGCAGAGCGCTAACAGTGGCGTCGCACCGATCAGCGACATGACCGACGGGGACGTGTTCATTCTCGATGACAACACGATCATCGGTGGCGATGGCGGCTCGCCCATCATCGATTTGGCCAACGTCGCTCTCGCCAAGTCGGTACGGATTTCGGTACGACACGATTCACAGATCCGACAACAGTCTCCAATTCTAGTCCCGGGCATCGCAATAGACGTGAACGTCGAAGTCGACAAGTTTGCGCTGGTCGAGGCCAACACATTCGACGATGGTGGCGCCGGAGCAGCGACCCTGACGATCTATGCAAAGGCGTCGAACAACGTCTCGGTGCTACAGAGCTTTTTTGGCGGCACCGTTAGGCAGATCGCTGACATCAGTGCGCTCAACCCGGTGATCAATCAACAGCCGTTGGAGCTGAGCCCCGGCATGATGGCGTACTACCCGTTCGGCAACGTGACCGCGGTCAATCTACCGCGTGCTGAATGGCATCCCGGCGCGATGATCGTCGTGAAGAACTCATCGGGATCTGCCAACGCCATCACGATCACGCCAAGCCCCGGCAACACCGTCAACGGTGCCGCAACCTACGTCATCGCACTCGCACAAGGCTCGGCGATCCTCGTCTCCGACGGCGTTTCGAACTGGATGGTCGTCGCGAAGTTCTAGTTCGACTACAACCACGGAGCATTCCCATGACTGGCAGACCCCTCGAATTTTGTGCTCACCTTGCGCGTGCTGTGCGGAACGGTCGCAAGATCACGACGTGGAAACCGTTGTCGACTTCAGATATCGCACGGCGTCAAGCAGGCTTCACGAGCACCGACGTTCCATTCCCGGTCGGATCGATCTCACAAGCGTTAGAACCGTGGGGGTACGTCGGCAACGACATCGTCTGCGTGTCGTCGTTTGCGCCTGACGTTGGAAGTGCAGCACCTGTGACACCTGATGGTTGGCGTCCGATGACTGGCATGCGTGCTGAAAAGACCGTTCTCATCAAGAGCTGCACGCTGCACCAACTCTCGACGATCACCGAAGCCGAGGCCAAGCTGGCAGGCACGGTTCCGCCTGACGGCTCGACGTACCTCGCCGAGTTCGAGCGGCAGTGGCGTGGTGCCTACCGTGGCGCGCAGGCATGGGAAGCTGACCCGCTATGCTGGCGGGTCGCTTTCACGCTCGTGCCTTAGCCCGCGACGCCTGATCCTACGGCTCGTCACGTAGCTTACCGGGCAACGGTCGATCAACGGGCGTATCGCCACCGTCGTCGTCGAGCACGACCTTGACGACGTCGCGCGTCGTCGTTCGCGCCGACGGAATCTCATCGAGTGCCATTCGTACCAGCGGCGGCAGCTCACCCGTCGGCACACGAACTGGCGTGATGTCGTCGTCGTTGATGAACGGTGGCATCACCAGGTGCAGCACACGCTCCGGGTGATCTGGAACATCCACGATGATGAACAGGTCACGACCTGCATTCGGACGCAGACCCGGCAACCGTCCAATGCGACGCAGGTCATGGATCGCTTCCCAGATCTGCGTGAGGTCCGTACGCGCGATGTCACAATCCGCGTACGTCAGGAACTTCCCCGTCAACCGGAAGTAGGCCAGCTGGACCCTGTACGTCATAGGTCCAGCGGTAGCACGTTAGCGCTTACACGCGGGCGGCATGGTGTTAGTGTGCCGACATGGCGCAACAGCTGAAGAATACCCTGGCGTTCAGTCTCGCTGCAGGCGCGACGATCGCTCTTCCCCACGGTCTCCAACGCGCGGACGGCACCCGGCTCGCGCCGGACGTCGTCTTCGTCCCGAGCGAGAACCTGGGTGTCGTGACGGACGACGTCAACGTCACGCTGACGAACCAGAGCG